>Ga0193753_10000160_pt1 | contig 63386 bp, 42 predicted proteins | sample H1c2metaG_FD_144925 | JGI IMG/M metagenome (GOLD analysis project Ga0193753, IMG submission 144925) | Soil microbial communities from a riparian zone of the East river system, Colorado, United States - H1c2 | ecosystem: Environmental > Terrestrial > Soil > Riparian zone | place: USA: East...
CTTCTCGATCGGAGGGAAGACGGAGCCGGGCACGGCGATGAAGTTCTCGGTGGCGGGCTCGCCCGGCGAGTTCGCGGTCATCGCGCTCGCTCTCAACGACGGCTTTCTCCCCGTCAACGCCGCGGGCGTCGCGTTCCTCGCGCCGCAGTCGATGTTCGTGCTCAGCCAGGGCGTGCTGGGCAGCAACGGCACCTTCGAGACCAAGCTCAAGCTGCCCGACAACGCGGCGCTCATCGGCGTCAGCGTCTTCGGGCAGGCCCTCGTCGTCCACACCAACGGCGTGCCGGAGATGACCAACTCCGACCGCAAGGTCATCGGCTGACCGCGCCCCGCCGCAGCGCGGCCCGCCTCGCACGGTGCCGCCTTCATGCAGCCTCCGCCGTCCGCCATCCCGGCTGGACGGCGGAGGCTGCACGCATGTCCTGGCGTCTCGTCTCAGCACCTCGGCACCTCGGCACCTCAGCACCTCAGCACCTCGGCACCTCGGCGTCTCGGCGTCTCGGCGTCTCGGCGCGTCAAGGCGTGGTGCCCTGGATCGCGTTGCTGAGCGAGAAGCCCAAGGGCGCTGCGGCGTCGGCCACGATGTACTGGAGGTAGAGGTCCGTGCCCGACGGCACGCCGGCCGGGAACGTGCCCGTGAGCTCCAGTGTGCCGGAGTTGGACACCGGGAGCAGGAGGAGCGCATCGTCGTCGGGCACGACGATGCCGCCCTTGAAGGGCACGTTCACCTGCGAGGTGCCGATGACCAGGCCCGCCGCCGAGTTGATCGCCGCGCCGGTGAGGTGCAGCGCCACGCTGGTGCCGCCCTGCAGCGTCCCGTCGCCGAGCAGCGTCGGGATGCCGGACACGCCGGCGAGGCCGCTGTCCGGGACCGCGACGAAAGCCGTGTCGCCGTTGAGGTTGAGGAGCAGCGAGACGTCGTCACCGGCCTCGTTGGCGGTCAGCAGGTCCACGCCGCCGTTGTCGTCGACGTCCGCGGCCAGCAGCGATTCCGGCGTGGCGCCCACGGCGAAGAGCCCGGGCGAGCCGAAGTGCGCGGCGCCGTCTCCGAGCATCACGGACACGTTGCCGCTGCCCTGGTTGAGCGTGGCGAGATCGGGATGGCCGTCGTGGTTGAAGTCTCCGTCCGTGACGCGCACCGGATCGAGTGCGGCGACCGGCATGCTCACCGGTCCCGTGAACGCGCCCGCGCCGATCCCGGGGCCGGCGTTGATGAAGGTGGCCACGACGTGCAGGCCGCCGCCCGAGGCCGCGACCGCGAGGTCCTCCTCGTCGTCGCCGTCGAGCCTCGCGACCGCCACGCCGGACGGCTGCAGCGAGCCGCCGAGGAAGGCCGCGCCGGCCGTGACGAAGGCGCCCGTGCCGCCGTTCGCGTACAGCTCGATGCGGCGGTTGTCGTGCACCGCGACGGCGATGTCGATGTCGCCGTCCCCGTTGAGGTCGCCGACGTTCACGTCACGCGGGCTGGGACCGGTGCCGAGCGTGCTCGCCGTGAACGACGCGCTGCCGGTGTTCAGCAGCACGGTGATGCTGTTGCCCGCGCGGTTGCAGGTCACGAGGTCCGGCGCGCCGCCGTTGAAGTCGCCGGCGCGCAGCACGACCGGGTCGGCGCCCGTGCTCGTCTCGCTGCCCAGCGCGAAGGTGCCGCCGCCGTTGTTCAGCAGCACGCGCACGGAGTCCGTGCCGAGCAGCGACACGGCGACGTCGAGGTCCCCGTCGCCGTCGAGGTCCGAGGCGACGATCGACGCGGGCGAGGTGCCCGTGCCGAGCTGCACCTCGATGGGCGTGAGGAAGTGCTCGTGCCCGTCGTTGAAGAGGAACAGCACGCGCTCGGTCGAGGCGATCGCGATGGCGAGATCCTCGTCCAGATCGCCATCCCAGTCACCGGCGGCGACGCATTGCGGTGCGGTGGCCGCGGGGATGGAGATCGCGGTCGCGAATTGGGCGCGCGCGCCGCCCGACAGGGCGGGCAGGGCCGCGAGCAGCGCGCTCGCGGCGAGAACCAGAGCGCGTCCACGGCAGGGCAGGGAGCTGTTGAGGCACGACATGGAAGATCCTCCGTGAAGTCCCCCGCGTGGCGACAGCCGTCAGGAACACCGCCTGCGACGCCAGGGTGTGTCGCTCGGGCAGGTGCGCGCGTGCGCGCGCGCGCCGGCGACGCTAGAGTGGCGCCCGTTCGCTAGGGGTGTGCGTCACGGGCTCGCGCGGGAAGCGCGAGGCGCGCGACGCACTGAGATCACACCCTTGGAACCTGATCAGCGCGAGCTGCGTAGGGAAGCGGGCACGGCCCCCGTGCGGCGTTCCCTCCTCGTGCGCCGGTCAGCGCACGTCGCCACGGAGCCCGAAGCCCATGTCCATCGAGTCCCTCCCGCGTTCCGCCGCCACCGTCGCCGTCACGGCCCAGGTCCCCGCGCTGGCGCTCCCGCCGCTGGGCGACAACCCGTCCAGCCAACGGCAAGGCACGTCGCCCGGCAGCTTCGCGAACAAGGGGCGCGTCGGCACGCCATGGAGCTTCAGCTCGCCGGACACGCCGGGCATGCCGCAGCCTTCGGAGAAGACCGCGTGGGACTTCATGCCCGCCGACTGGGTCTGCCTCGTCGCCGGCGAGGCACCGGACGCTGCCGCGAGCGGACGCGCGCAGGACGACGCGAAGGAGCGCGCGAACGGCGGCGCGACACGGGACGCGGCGGCGCTGGCCGCGGCGCGCGCGCGGCCGTCGGCGTGGCGCGCGCCCGCGGGCTTCGTGCCGCGCACGCAGCTCGAGCACGCACGGCTCGGCACGATCACGCCGCAGATGGCGCGCGTCGCGGAGCGCGAGAGCCACCTCACGCCGGAGCAGGTGCGCGACGAGGTGGCGGCGGGCCGCATGGTCATCCCGGCCAACGTGAATCACCTGAAGTGGGCGCTGGACCCGATGGCCATCGGACGCGCGAGCCGCACGAAGGTCAACGCGAACATGGGCGCGTCGCCCGTGAGCAGCGGCACCGAGGAAGAGGTCGAGAAGCTGCGCTGGGCCGAGACGTGGGGCGCCGACACGGTGATGGACCTCTCCACCGGCGGCGACCTCGAGGCCTGCCGCGCCGCGATCGTGCGCGCGAGCACGGTCCCCATCGGCACGGTGCCGATCTACTCGATGATCCTCGGCCGGAAGATCGAGGACCTCGACGAGGACGTCGTGCTGGCCAGCCTGCGCCACCAGGCCGAGCAGGGCGTGGACTACTTCACGATCCACGCCGGCGTGCGGCGCGCGCACCTCGAGCTCGTGCGCAAGCGCCTCATCGGCATCGTGAGCCGCGGCGGCGCGCTGCTCGCCAAGTGGATGCTGCACCACGGCCGCGAGAACCTGATGTACACGGCCTGGGAGCGGATCTGCGACGTGATGCGCGAGCACGACGTCACCTTCTCCATCGGCGACGGCCTGCGCCCCGGCGGCACCGCGGACGCGACCGACGCCGCGCAGCTCGCGGAGCTCGCCACCCTGGGCGAGCTCACGGAGCGCGCCTGGCGCAAGGGCGTGCAGGTCATGGTGGAAGGCCCGGGCCACGTGCCCTTCGACCAGATCGAGTTCAACATGAAGCTGCAGCGGCGGCTGTGCCACGGCGCGCCCTTCTACGTGCTGGGGCCGCTGGTCACGGACATCTTCCCCGGCTACGACCACATCACGAGCTGCATCGGCGCGACGGCCGCCGGCTACCACGGCGCCGCGATGCTCTGCTACGTCACGCCCAAGGAGCACCTCGCGCTGCCGAAGAAGGACGACGTCAAGCAGGGCTGCGTGGCCTACAAGATCGCCGCGCACGCGGCCGACGTGGCGCTGGGGATCCCCGGCGCGCGCGACCGCGACGACGAGCTCACCAAGGCGCGCGCCGCGCTCAACTGGGAGCGCCACTTCGAGCTCTCCTTCGATCCGGAGCTCGCGCGGCAGTATCACGACGAGGACCTGAAGGTCGACACGGACTTCTGCGCGATGTGCGGCCACGACTGGTGCTCGGTGCGCATCAGCAAGGAGATCGTGGAGTTCGGCAGCGGCAAGGACGCCGAAGCGCAGCCCGGGCAGCGCACGCGGGTGTCGCCGGCGGCGGCGGCGGAGCGCGAAGCGCTCGTCACGCGCGCGCATGCGGCCGCCGCAGCTCACGACAAGCTCGGCTGCCACAGCGATGTCGCACCGGACGACGAGGCCGCGAAGCGCGTGCAGGAGGAGCTGGTCGGCGGCTAGCTCCGGCGGCGTCGTTCCGGCCTCCTGCCGCGGTGGTTAGAGTGACTCTCCACTCATCCGGCAAAGGGGCGGGCAGCGCAGGACCATGGATCACGAACGATTCCAGCGCGTCGCGGAGCTCTTCGAGCAGGGCTGCCGCATGCCGCCGGAGCGGCGTGAGGCCTGGCTCCGGCAGAGCGCGGGCGACGACGAGAGCCTCTGCGCCGAGCTCCGGCAGCTCCTCGCCGCGGACGCGCGGCGGGCCGCGGAGCCCGACGACGATCCGCTCGCCCGGGCCGCGCGCCGCGTCACGGCGGAGGCGCTCGACGCGCTCGCGGAGGAGACGCTCCCGCGCCGGCTCGGTCGCTTCGCCATCGAGGCGGTCCTGGGCGCCGGCACGAGCGGCGTCGTGTTCCGCGCGCGCGGCGACGGCGAGAGCGTGGACGTCGCGCTGAAGGTGCTGCACGGCGGCGCCGGCTCGGCGCGCGCGCACCAGCGCTTCCGCAACGAGGCGCACATCCTCGCGCGACTGCGGCACGCCGGCATCGTGCGCGTGACGGACTCCGGCGTGGTCGCGTGGGCCGGGCGGCAGGCGCCCTACCTCGCGATGGAGCTGGTAGAAGGCGAGCGGCTCGACGCGTGGGCGCGCGACCACCGTCCCCCGCCCGCGGCGCGGCTCGCCGTCCTGCGCGACGTGGCCCGCGCGGTCGACCACGCGCACGGCCACGGCGTCGTGCACCGCGACCTCAAGCCCGCCAACGTGCTCGTGCGCCCGGACGGCAGCCCGTGCGTCGTGGACTTCGGCATCGCGCACGCGCTGGCGGCGCTGGATCTCACCACGCTCGAGACCGCGAGCGGCCAGCTGCTTGGCACGCTGGCATACATGAGTCCCGAGCAGGTGTCCGGCGAGCGGAACGTCGGGCCGGCGAGCGACGTGTACGCGCTGGCTGCGCTGCTGCACGAGTTGCTCATGGGCGCCCCGCCTCTCGACGTGCGCGGCCTGACGCTGCCCGCGGCCGCGCGCCGCGTGAGCGAGGGTGTCCCGCCGCAGCTGCAAGCGCTGCGCGACGCGCACGGGCTGGCGCTCGGGTCCGTCGTCGAGCGCGCGCTGCGCCGCGACCCGTCAGAGCGCCACGCGACCGCGGGCGCCTTCGCGGACGAGCTGCAGCGCCTGCTGGACGGCGGGCTGTCCGTCGAGCCCGTGCACCCGCGGTCGGTCGGCGCGCACGCCGTGGCCGCCCGGCGAGGACCGGCGCTGTCGCGACACCTGCCCGCCGCGACGGCACTGGCTGCGGCCGCGCTGATCGCGTGGGCCTGGAGCGCGCGGCCACCCGGGACCGCGCACACCGCGGGCGTGCCTGAACGCGTCGCCGACAGGGCGCCGGCCAGCGGGTTCCGTGTCGCGGGTGCGCACTCCGTGCTCACGCCGCACGATGGCGGCCAGCGACAACGCCTCGTGCAGGCCGCGACGCCCGGGCAGCTCTCCCGCATCGCGGAGCTGCGCCGCCTCGACGAAGTGGGCGGCCTCTCCGCCGCGACGATCGCAGAGCTCAGCGAGAACCTCGTCGCCACGGGCGACTGGGACGCCGCCATTGCGCTCGAGCGCCGCATGCTCGCGAACGCGGTCGCGCGCGAGGCCGGGAGTGCGGTGGAGGTCAAGCAGTCCACGCGCCTGGGCTGGCTGCTGCTGGCTTCCGGCCGCGAGGCCGAGGCCGAGGCGCTCTTCGCGCGCGCTCGCGCGCTCCAGCCGCCCGCGGGGCCGGTCAGCCCGGCGCAGCTGGAGGCCCGCGTGGGCCAGGGCTGCTGCCTGTCGCACGACGCCTCCCGCCGCGCGGAGTCCGAGCGCCTGATCCTCGACGGTGAGCGCGCGCTGGAAGCCGCGCTGGGCGCGGACGACGCGCGCACGCAGCGGGCGCTGCGCTGCGTCGTCGCGCTGCTGGAGCAACTGGGCCGACAGGACGAGGCGGACCGCCAGCGGGCGCGGCTGGTCGGTCCCTGAGCTCGAGAAGGGAGAGTGCCGCGGTGCCGATCGACGACGTGTACGAGGATCTGCGGCGGCTCGCCGAGGCGTACTTCCGGCGCCAGGATCCGGGGCACACGCTCCAGCCCACGGCGCTCGTGCACGAGGCCTGGCTGCGGCTGGCGCAGGGCCCGGCGATCGCCGATCGCGAGCACTTCCTCGCCGTCGCCGCGACCGCGATGCGGCAGATTCTCGTGGATCACGCGCGCCGCCGTGGAGCGGCCAAGCGCGGCGGCGACGCCTCCCGCATCACGCTCGATGACGCGGTCTCGCCCGCGCCCGCACCGGCTCTCGACCTGCTCGACCTCGACGCGGCGCTGACCATGCTGGCGCGCCTCGACCCGCGCAAGGCGCGCGTCGTCGAGCTGCGCTTCTTCGCGGGTTTGACCCTGGCTGAGGTGGCGGCCGTCCTGCACGTGTCCGCCGTCACGATCGGCACGGACTGGCGCATGGCGCGCGCCTGGCTGAGCCGCGAGCTCGGCAGCGCCGTGGCCTGAGCGCGCAGCGCCTCCTGGCCCGCCACGCCGCTCGATCCTGCCGTGAAACTCCGTCCCGTGCGCGGCCCTCGGCCTGAGCGCGACGCGACCTGATCGCGACGCGCGACCCGCGCGCCACGCTCGGCCGGCGCGACGATCGAACGAGCGCGTCGGCGGATTTCCTCTTTGGTGCCCGAGGCCGGATCGCGTGGATGCCCCGATGGCGCATGCAGACCGCGGCCGGTCGCGCCGCCCATGTCGCCGCATCCACCTTCCGAGGGAGATCCTCCGATGAAGTCCCCGTGCATCCCCATCGCCGCCGCGGGCGCGCTCGGCGCCGTGCTGCTCGTGTGCCTCGCCCCCTCCGCCGCGGCGCAGACGCTCTACGGCATCGACTCGCGCGGCGGCCTGAGCAACCCGTGGGCCGTCGAGCTCACGGGTCCCCCCGCCGGAATGTGCGGCTATCCCAGCGGCCCGATGGGCGGCTTTCCCACCTTCGTCGCCGTGGCCGGCGGCTGCCCGAACCCGCTGCCCTTTGCCGGCTGGCCCGCGCTGGAGGGCGACATCGCGGTGAACGATGTCCTCGACACCGTGTGGATGGCGGGCATGAACGAGATCGCGGAGTACACGACCGCGGGCGTCATGCTCACCGGCTTCTTCGTGCCGTTCAACGTGACCGGGCTCGCGGTGGATCCCGCGACGAACCACGTGTGGGTGTCGAGCGTGGGCAGCTACCGCCGGCTCAACCCTGCGTGCGTCATGCCGGCTCTGGACATCGGGCCGTTCCCCAATCCGCTGCCCGGCCAGCTGACCGACATTGATTGGGACCCGATGTCCAACACGCTGTGGGGCTGCACCTCCATCGGCACGATCGGGAACTTCCCGCCCGGCGCGGCCGGGCCGACGTGCAGCTTCACCACCTTCGGGATCGGGCTCGCGGCGCCGCTGACGGGCATCGCGCTGGACCTCACGACTCCCGGCGTCGCCTCGCCGCATCGCGTGCTGTGCGTGACCAACGGCATGAACATCGCGCGCATCGACGTGCAGGCCAGCTGCGCCGCCGGCGCCGCGATCCTGGAGCCGGCCAGCTTCGCGTTCCCGACCAATCCCTTCTCCGTGACCGGCGGCCCGCTCTCGGGCCTGGCCTTCTCGGGGCACGGGGTGAAGTTCGGCGCGGTCACGGGCCCCGTGGCCCAGCTCACCGGGAGCGAGATCATCGGTGCGGCGACCGCCGTCACGATGACGGGCGCGGCGCCCGGCGCGGCGCTGGTCTTCTCGGGCGCGGGCGGCGCGCTGTGCCCGCCGATGCCCGGCCCCGGCGGCGTGATGCTCGTGGTGGCGCCGACCTTCGTGGCCGGTCCGTACGCGCACCTCGGCACGCTGTCGCTGCCGGTGGTCATTCCCGCCGGCGCAGCGGCCGGCACCCCGACCTTCCTGCAGTTCATCAACCAGAAGACGGCCGGCGGCTTCGAGGCCACGCAAGGCCTGCTGATGACCACCTCGCGGCCGTGAGCCGCCGGCAGGCCCGCGCCGGCGCGGTCATTCCGCGCCGGCGCCCGGCGCGTCGCGCACCAGGCGCCCGGCGCGTCGCGCACCAAGCGCGCGGTGACGCCGCGCCCGCGGCGTCCGCCGCGGGTTCCCTCCGGGCGTGCAGCGGTCGGGTGCTCGCGCGCGGGCCGGGCTGCGTGCAGCGCCGGCGTGCTCGCGCGCGCGCCGCGACGCATGCTGTGCCGCGCTCAGCCGGAGACCACCCATGCCCTCCCGCGAACCCGCCCTCGCCGACCAGCGCGCCAGACCGCCGCAGCGTGGAGACGCGCCGCTCACGCGCGCGGAGCGCGCGCCGCTGGTCAGGCAGGTCCGGGCGTGGACGATCTCCCGGCAGCGCGAGCTGCGCCGCGAGTTCAAGTTTCCGGATTTCGCCAAGGCGCTGGCCTTCGTGAATGCGATCGGCAGGCTGGCCGAGAGGCAGGGCCACCATCCCGACCTGGAGCTGGGCTGGGGACGCGTTGCGGTCAGCCTCTCCACGCACGCCATCGGCGGCCTGTCGCAGGCGGACTTCGTGCTGGCCGCGAAGATCGACAGGCTGCATGCTCGTCGGCGTCCCGGAGCCCGCCGGAAGGCCCGCCGCTGACTCGCGACCGGCCGATCGCCCTGCACGGCGACATCGCCGCGAGGCGACGCGCCGCGGGGCGACGTTCCGCAAGCCGCTCCGACACCTGGCATCGACGGCACGCATCAGCACGACCCGCACTCTCCCTTTCCCTCGCCGCGCAAGGACTCGATCGATGGCCGCCAGCACTCACCCCCACTTCAACGACCGCGGCACGCTCGCCTGGCACAGCACGTTCGACGGCGCGCTCGCCGAGGCGAAGCGCGACGGCAAGCTCGTCTTCATCGAGATGGGCCGCGTGCAGTGCGGCAACTGCCGCTCGCTCGTGGAGTCCGTGGTGCCGCAGGCCGGCGTCGCGAAGCTGCTCGCGCAGAGCTTCGTGGCCGTGGCGAGCGACATCGACGACCCCGAGCCCGCGGTCCTCGACCTCGCGATGCAGAACATGCCCGATGCGATGATGCTGCCCTTCGTGCTCTTCACCGACGCCGAGGGCAACTTCCTCGCCGGCGGCCAGGGCGCCGTGAACCCGTCGACCTTCGCGAAGACGCTGGAAGGCCTGGCCGCGCGGGCCTGAGCCGCACCGCTTCCGGCGCCCTGCGGACGTGCGGGGCCAGCGCCCGCGCACGGAGCGGCCCGCGCAAAGAATTCTTCAGGCGTTCACCCCGCCCTCGCGGAGCAGGGATAGACTCCGCGTCACCAAGCGTGCCCCGCAAAGGCACACCGAGAGGGCGGAGGCCCTTTGATGGCCCGGGATCGTCATCCCGGGCCATTCTCTTGGGCCTCGGTCCGGCGGTCGCGCGGCGCTGTCGCGTGGCGCAGCCGCGGATCTGCCCGTCTCGCGGCGATCGTCGCGCGAGACGGGGGCTCACGCGATCGTCGCGCGAGCCGCGCGCTCAGGCCGCCGGGACGGGCGCCTTCACCGTGAGCACGGCGCACGGGGCGAGGCGCACCACCTTCTCGGCGGTGCTGCCGAGCAGCATGTGCTTCATGCCGGTGTAGCCGTGCGTGGCCAGCACGATGAGCTGCACCGCGTGCTCCTTCGCCAGCTCGCAGATGCGCGTGGCGGCGGTGCCGGAATCCACCAGCGCGCGCGCCTTCACGCCGCGCTTCACGAGGCCGTCGACCAGCGGCGCGAGCGCCTTCCCGGCGCTGCTGCGCGCGCCCTCCTCGAAGGCGACGGGCGCCACCGGCGGCATGCCGTAGGCCACGGGATACATCACCGGCTCCACGACGTGCACGACGAGCAGCGATGCGTCGAAGCGCCGCGCGAACTCCTCGGCGTGCGCGAGCGCGGCGTTGCTGGCATCGGAGAAGTCGATCGGGCAGAGGATCGTGCGGATGGCGGGCATGGCGGAGACTCCTGCGGAAGCCGGCGCGGCGGGCGCGCGGTCCGGCGAGGGCACGGTGAGCACGGGGCAGCGGGCGAGGCGCACGACGCGCCCCGCGACGCTGCCGATCAGGACGTGCGCCAGGTTGCTGCGGCCGTGCGTGCCCATGACGATGAGCCGCACGCCGCGCTGCGCGCCCGCCTCGACGATCCCGAGTTCCGGCGCGAGGGCGCGCACGATGCTGCGGCTGGCGACCACGTCATCGAGCGAGGCCGGCACCGCGAGCGGGAACTGCCGCTCGGCCTCGGCGCGCTCCAGCTCGTTGAGCGGCACGCAGTGGACGGCGCGGATGCGCAGGCGCAAGCGCCGCGCGATCTCCACGGCCAGCTCCTGCGCGCGCGCGGCCGGCGCCGAGAAATCCGTCGCGAACACGATGCCTTCCGGACCAGCCACGAGCTTCACTCCTGCGGGTCATCAGCCGTCACGTCACGGCGCCGCCGGGGCGCGCCGCGATCCAACCGGACCAGCAGCGTGCCGATGTCGTCCGTGGGACGCCAGCCCCGAGTCCGGGCCGCTCCCATCGGACATTGCAGCGCGCGCCACGGCACGGCAGGCGGGCGAACGTCACCCGCTGCGCGGCGCGTCTCCGCTCCCGTGCGGAGGACGACGCTCACGACGCGGGCGCGATCCTCGCGACCACGGCATTGGAGAGGCCCGCGCCGGTGACGTAGGCCTGCACCTCGATCAGCAGGCCGGCGAGCGCGGCGTTGGCGGGCAGCGCCAGCGCGGTGGTCGCGCCGCCGCCCGCGCCGGTCGTGAAGGGCACCGCGAGCGGGAGCAGCGGGTAGACCAGCAGCACGCCCTGCGCGCCGAGATCCGCGTGCAGCAGCGTGATGCCGGCGACGAGCAGGCCGGCGGCGCTGCCCGGCGCGGACTGCACGGTCAGCGTGAACGCCGCGCCGGCCTGCGCGGGTGACTGCGGCGCGAGGCTCACGCTGGTCGACGCCGGCAGCAGCGCGTCGTAGCGAGAGGTGGCGCCCGTCGCAGGCGCGTTGTCCTGGCCGGGGCTGGGATCGAGCAGCGACACGACGAGACCAGGCGCCGCCGCGCCCGACCCCGCGGACCATTGCGGCAACCGGCCCGTGGAGACGTCCGTGAGCTGCGGCCCGAACGCGATCGCGTCGAGCAGGCCATTGCCGTGCGCGACGCTGTCGAAGAGCGCGACCGTCTCGCCGCTCTTGCTCAGCTTGAACGCGGCGTGCAGCGGCCCGTCCTGCGGGTCCTCGTCCGCCCAGACGAGCAGGCGCGCGTGCGGCGCCAGCAGCGTGCCCGGCGGGAAGGACCACTGCGTCGGCTTGGCGGGATCGTCCGTGAGGCACAGCCCGGAGAGATCGGCCACGGCGTCCGACTCGTTGCCGATCTCGACCCAGTCCTCGAAGCTGCCGGCCTCGTCCTGCAGCGTCGCGGCGTTGTCCGCCAGGAACTCGCTCACGAAGAGGCCGGTCGGCGGCGGGTCCGGCACGCCCCAGGTGAACACCTCCGCGGGCGCCGCGGTGGGATCGCTGGCGTGCGCGCCTGCGCCATCCGTCGCCGACACCCAGTACTGCACCGCCGTGCCGGCCGGCTGGCGCGGCACGTGCGCCTCCCAGCGATCCTCCTCGAGCGGCAGCATCGGTGCGGCGACGAACGCGCCCGCCGCGCCCGCGCGCCAGAACAGCGTGACGTCGAGCGGCGCATCGGGATCCGTGACGAGCGCGGTCACGCTGACCTCGTCCGCGGGCGACGGGAGCAGCGGCGTGTGTTCGACCCAGCTCACGGCGGGCGGCAGGTTGCCGGCAGTCGTGTTCGGCGCCAGAGGCGTCGGCGTCGGCAGCAGCGCGAAGTAGGCCGCGCCGTCCGTGCGGCGCCCGAGGCTGATGTCCGGGAGCTGCGGCACGAAATCCACCACGTCGAGCAGCGTGTCGCCGTCCGCGGCGATCAGCGCGAGCTCGCCGCCGTGCGCGTCCAGCGTGAAGGACGCGTGCAGCGGGCCGGCGGCGGGATGGCCGTCGCACCACACGAGCAGGCGGCCGTGCGGCGGGAGCACCGTGCCGGCGCGCAGCCGCCACGCGGTCGGGTGCGAGAGGTCCGCGGTGAGGTACAGCCCGCTCGCGTCGAAGGGCGCGGCGTCGGCGTTGTACAGCTCCACCCAGTCGCCGAACGCGCCGTTGCCGTCCGCGAGCGTGGCGACGTTGTCCGCCATGAGCTCGTTGATCCACACGTGCGTCGGTGGCGAGGCGGGCATGTAGCTGGCCAGCTCCGCGGTCACGAAGGCCGCTCGCGCCGGCGCGAAGTGCGTCTGCACGCCGGGCGCGGCCACGAACAGGTCGTCGCGCTCCCAGCCCTCCTTGGCGGTGTCCGCCGAGGCATCCGCCGCGACCTCCGCGTGCCGTGCCGCGACCGCGTCCGCGAAGGCCGCCGGCGACGCGGCGCCCTCCATGAGCGCGAGCAGCTTGGCGCCGTAGCGCCAGCGCATCCCGGGGTCCTTCAGCACGAACTCCTTGAGGTGGTTGTAGCCGGAGCACACCTCGCAGGTGGACGTCGCGCCGTCGATCGGGGACTGCGGATCGAACAGCGAGCGGTCGTTGTCCCACGTGATCCACTCCCAGCGGCCGAGGCCGTGATCGTGGAGCAGGTAGAAGTTGCGCGCGCCCTGGTCCGCGTCGCCGGTCCAGCCGATCACCGAGAGGTAGTCCAGGTAGCCCTCGAGGTCGAACACGTCCGCGAGCTGGCGCACGCTCGTGCCGGGCGCGTTGAGGAGCTCGATGAGCGCGACGAGATCGTCGTAGCCCGTGCTCTCGTTGGTCTTCTTCTCGTAGTAGGTCTGGTAGTCGGCGAGCGACGCGAGCGCGAGGGTCGCCTTGCCCTTCACGCCCTTGTAGATGCTGCCGCCGGGTGCGCGGTCGCGCGCGGCGAGCCAGCGCTCGTCGACCTGCTCGACGTCGCGGAACATGCCGCGGTCCGCGCCGTTCACGAACAGGTGCACGGGCCGCGTGCGCGACACGTGCTGGCCGATGGACTCGAACAGGCCGTGCGCCAGCGGCTCCACGCACAGCGACTCGTCGAGGAAGGAGGCCTTGAGGTTCAGCTTGCGGCGCCCGTCGAACAGGTCGCCGTCCGGGAAGTCCACCTTCCAGCTCTTCTTGCTCGCGAGCAGCGAGCCGCCGCCGCGGTAGCGCACGCTCACGTCGTGGTCCACGCCCGCGTGGCGGAAGACCGCCGGCACCTCGAACTCCTCGTCCACCAGCACCATGACGTCCAGCGTGACGAGGTCCGCGGGCGCGACCGCCAGCTCGTACACCGGGAGCGCGCCCTGCAGCGGCGCGCGCGCCGTCGCCGGTCCGGCCTGCGCGGCCGGGCCGCGCGCGCCGTCCGGCCCCCGGGCCGCGACGCGATACCACACCGGCACGCCGAGCGGCGCCGACGTGTCGAGCAGTCGGCTCGGCAGCGCCCACGTCGTGGCCACGTCCGCGTACGGACCGTCCGGCGACTCGGCGCGCGACACGATCCAGCCCATCACGGTCGGGATCGTGGTCGAGGTCCAGCTCACGATCGTGCGGCCGTAGCCTTCCTTGGCCGCCAGGCCCTTGACCGGGGGCGGCGGCGGCAGCGCTCCGGGCGGCAGGCGCCACACCTCGATGGCGTTGAGGATCGCAGGCGTGCCGCCGGGGATGAGCGTGAGGTCCAGCCGCCCGTCGGCCACGGTCACGGGCACGACGAGCTCCCCCGCGAAGCGCACGCCCAGCGTCGCGGCCGGGTCGAAGTCCAGCAGCAGGGGCGCGCCCTCCACCGCCGCGCTGAAGTGCCGCAGCGTCGGGCCCTGCACGTTCTGGTCGATCTCCGCGAAGTGCAGGCGCAGCAGGTACGAGCCGTTGGCCACCTCGAAGCGGTAGCTCTTCCAACCGAGGCGCGCGGTGTCGTGCACGGCGACGTGCGGGTCGAGCAGCGGCCCGAGGTCGCCTCCGGGCTTGGAGGCATTGGCCGCGCCGCCCTCGTAGCCGCCGTGCGTCGCGGTCGTGTAGGGCTGGTCCGCGAGGAAGGGCGGAGCGTCGGCCGTGACGGCCTGCGGCCCGCCGCAGTTCATGCGCCACACGGCGACGGCGGACTGCGCCGGCACGCCGCGCGCGAGCGGCCCGGCCGCGAGCGCCAGCAGGAAGAGCAGGCGCACGGAGCGCGCAGGGCCCGCCGCCGGTCGTCGGCCCGACCGGGCCGCGCTCACGGGACCGTGCAGGTGATCGCGTTGGTCGCGGAGAAGCCCTGTCCCGCGCTCGGGTCCGGCACCCAGGCCTGCCAGATGATGGGCAGGCCCGACGGGACGCCGCCGGGCCACGCGCCGGAGAGCTGCAGCGCGCCCCACACGTCGGTCGGCAGTCCGGCGAGCAGGATGTCCGGCGCGGGCACCATCACGCCGCCCTTGAACGGCAGCGTGATCTGCACGGCCGAGATGCAGAGGATGACCGGCGCCGCGCCGCGCGCGTCGTCGATCGAGAGCCCGATGCCGGAACCCGTCTCCAGCGAGCCCGAGCCGACGAGGTCCGGCGCGCCCTGCGTGCCGGCGAGCGAGTGGCCGATCCAGTTCCAGTCCGGCGGCTGCGTCTTCGCGAGGCACGCGGAGCCCTGCACCGCGGACGTGCCCACCGCGTCGCTGGGCGCGCCGACCAGCACGAGGCCCGAGTCCATCGCCAGCGCCGCGCCGTACTGCGCCGAGGCGGAGATGTCCGCCGGCGCCCAGACGGCCTCGCCGCTCCAGCTGTCGGAGCCCTTGCGGTAGAGCCAGACCGAGCCGCTGTCGACGAGCAGCCCGACGTCGTCGCGCGGGGCGCCGACGACCGCGACGCCGCCGTCGATGTCGACCGTCGTGCCGAAGGCATCGCCCGCGAGGCCGTTGGACGGGACCAGCTTCACCTCCTCGGCGAAGACCGCGCCGCCGAACTGGTAGACGTAGGCCGCGCCGCGGCCCGGAAGCAGCGGGCCGTCCGCGTCGGGAGCGCCCGCGATCACCAGCGAGCCGTCCACCGCGACCGAGGTTCCGAAGGCGTCGAGGGACTCGCCGTCGCTCGCGCGGATCTTCTGGCGCTCGAGCCAGGTGCCGCCCACGCGGCGGAAGACGTACATGGCGCCGTTGTCCGTGTCGTTGTGGCTGTCTTCGCCCGGCGCGCCGACGACGATGCGGTCGGCGTCGATGTCGACGCTCGTGCCGAACTTGTCGCCGGCCGCGCCGTCGGAGGCGAAGAGCTGCTGCTCGAGCTCGAAGGCCGTGCCGTTGAAGCGCCAGACGTAGACCTCGCCCTGCTGGCTCTCGAGCGAGACGTCCTTGGCGGCCACGCCCACGACGATGCGGTCGTGCGTGAGCGCGAACGCGCCGCCGAACAGGTCGAAGGCGGCCGGGTCGGGCGCGACGAGGACCTGCACGAGGGTCCACGTGCGGTCGATGCGGCGGTAGACCTGGATCGCGCCCGCGGAGTTCTTCAGGATCAGCTTGCGCCCGGGGACGCCGACGACGCACAGGTCGCCGCGCAGGCCGACGCGCGCGCCGAACTGGTCGAGCGGCACGCCGTCGTCCAGCCGGAGCGTCTCGCCCGGAATCCAGCCGGTGCCGTCCCAGTGGCGCAGGTAGGCGGCGCCGGTGTCGGGCAGCAGGCCGTTGTTCGCGCCGCTCGCGCCGAAGACCGCGTCATCGCCGTCGAGGCTCAGGCTGATTCCGAACTTGTCGCCGCCCAGACCGTCCGGCGCCGTGAGCGTGAGCGTGGACTGCGCCCGCGCCGCGCCCGCGCAGAGCGCCAGCACGACGAGGAGACGGCCCGCGATGGTCACGAAAGGACCACGATCGACCATGAGCGGGACTCCTGCTTGACGGCCCTGATGCTGCCCGAAGGCTCGGAAGGCTATCCCATGATCGAGCGATGCACCAGCCGTCAGGTCCCGATCCGGCCGCGCGGCGGCACGGCGTCGCGCGCCGGCACGCCCGCGAGCAGGCCCTCCGCGCTCCGAGCACGCGACCATCGGCAAGGTGGACGGTGAGCTGCTCGTCACCCGGGCTCGCGCCGGTGATGGCTCGCGCCGGTGATGAACTCGCCGGGCTCCGCGGTCGCGCCGCCGCGCGCGTCTCCGCCGGCGCGCGACGTCACGGCCCGGAGCGGGCCGATGCGTTATCGTGCCGGAGCGCCTGTTGCAGGGTTGCGCCGGGAAACGTGCGGCATCGCGCAGAGAGGGCTTGGAAAGCATGGAGTTCGCGAGGCTGCGGCCGATGTCGGCCACCGAGATCCTCGATGGCGCCTTCACGCTCTACCGGCGCCACTTCCTCACCTTCATCCTGACGGGCCTGCTGGCCATGCTGCCGCCCATGCTCGCGATCGTGATCGCCGCGGGTCCCGTGCCGTCGAACGCTGCCCAGTGCGTCGGATATCTCGTCACGATGGCCGCGCTCATCCACGAGATCTCGCAGGCGGCGCTGGGTGGCAAGCCGCGCATCGGCGACGGGTTCCGCGTCGCCGGCGCGCGGTTCTTTCCGCTGCTGCTCACCTCGGTGATCTACGTCGCGCTGCTCATCGCGGGACTCCTCGCGCTGCTCGTCCCGGGCTTCTGCCTGTACTGCATGATGTTCGCGCACGCGCCCGTGGTGGTGCTGGAGAAGCGCATCAACTTCCTCGGGCGCTCGCGCGCTCTCGCGAAGGAGCAGTGGGGCAAGGTCTCCGGCGTGATGCTGCTCGCCGCCATCATCGGGATCCTTCCGAGCCTCGCGCTGCACATCGGGGCGATGGGCATCCTTCACGTGGGTCTCATGGCAGCCATGAAGTCGCCCGGCGTGGAGCTCGCCTCGGCCCTGCTCGCCGTGCTCCTGGCGCCCTTCAGCTACGGAGTGCTCACGCTGCTCTACTACGACCAGCGCATCCGCAAGGACGGGCTGGACGTGCAGCTCGCGGTCGACGCGATGAGCGGCGCCGGCCAGCCCGCGCTGCGCGGCGTCGAGTCGTCCACGGCTCGCTGAGGCGGCTCGCGTGCAGGAACAGGCGGCGCTCCCGTCAGGCGAGGAGGTGCGCCGTGCGCTGGAGCGCGTCCTCGCGCGGCCGGACTTCGCCAGGGCGGAGCCGCCGCCCTTCGCCGCGTTCTGGAAGGCGGTCAGCCAGGCCGTGAAGGACTTCTTCCACACGCTGGACGACGCGATGCACCACGTGCTGGGGAGCAGCTCCGAGACCGTGGTCGGCATCGTGCTGCTGGTCGTCCTCGCGGCGCTGCTGGCGCACCTGGCGTGGTCCGTGCTCCAGCTTCGCGTGCAGGGCGAGGCGGATGTGCTGCAGCTCCCGGACTCCGGCCCGTCGTCCGGGGCGGGCGAGCGCGAGCGCGCGGGCCTCGCGGAGGCCGGGCGCCTCGCCGCGGCGGGCGCCTTCGCGGAGGCGATGCACGCGCTCTACCACGGCGTCGTGCTCTGGCTGGACCGCCGCGGTCACGTGCGCCACGAGCGCTTCAAGACCGGCGCGGAGTACGCGGCCGACCTGAAGCCCGCGCTGCGGCCGCCCTTCCGCGCGCTGCTGCGCCACTACTATCCGATGGCCTTCGGCGGACGACCCGCCGGCGAGGCCGAATGGCTCGCGATGCGCCGCGCCGCGTCCGACCTCGGGGTGCCTTCATGAGCGGTGCCTTCATGAGCGGCGCCTCGTGAGCGGCGCCTCGTGAGCGCCGCCGGCGAGACCGGCGTGCAGCGGCGCGCGCTCGTCCTCGCGGCCGTGGTCATGGTGGCGCTCGCACTCTTCGTCGGCGGCGGGCAGGACTCCGGCACCCACCAGCCGCCCAGCACGCTGCTCGCCGGCGACGGCGGCGCGCGCGCCCTCTTCGAGCTCGCGGCCGAGCTCGGCCTCGACAGCCGGCGCTGGATGCTTCCCACGGACGGCCCGCCCTTCGACGAGCGCGTCCACGCCCTGGCGATCCTCGGCACCGGAGACTCCGTGACCGGCGTCGAGGCCCGCGCGCTGCTCGCCTGGGTCTCCGCCGGCGGACGCCTCTTCTACGCGCCGGACGCGGAGGTCCAGCACGCACTGGACCGCGATCCCCTGCTCGCGGCGCTCGCCGTCTCCGGCGTCACGAAGTCCGCGGAGAGCGGAGGCCGCATCCGGCAGCACCCGCCGGATGACCTGTCGCCGCGCGCCAGGCTGCTGCTCGAGGGCACGCCCGCCGAGCTGCCTTACTCCGGCGCCGCCATCGACCTGCGCGACGCGGGCCAACGCGGCGACGAGCCGCCGGACGAGGAGCTGATCGGCTTCGGCGGCCGGCGCGCCGCGCTCGCGCTCCTGCACCGCGGCGCCGGGACCGTCGTGCTGCTCGCCGACGTGCGCGAGCTCGGGAACGAGGCCCTTGCGAAGAGCGCGCTCACCGCCGCCACCCTCCGCGCCCTCGTCCTGCTGGCGGACGGCGGGCCGCTCTGGTTCGACGAGTTCCACCACGGGCACGACGAGCGCACCGGCGTCCTCGGCGCGGGGCGGCGCTTCCTGCTCACGGCGCACGCGGGCTGGGCGCTGCTCGCGCTGATCGGCCTCACGCTGCTCGCCGCCGCGTGCGCCGGCGTCCGGCTCGGGCCCCCGCTGCCGGAGCCGCCGCCCCCGGGCCGCTCCTCGCTCGAGCACGTGGACGCGCTGGCGGCCGCATGGTCCGCGGCGCGCGCGCACGCCCGCCCCGCCGCGCTGCTCGTCGAGGGGCTGCGCCTGCGGCTCGGCGTCGCGCACCAGAAGGACCTGCGCGGACGGCTGCACGCCGCGGTGGCGCGGACGCCGCGCCTGCGCACCGCCGTGGACACCATCGTCTCCGCGAAGGACGGCGCGCTCGTGCCGCTGGCCGCCGCCATCGATGAGGTCCTGGAGGCCGAGGGCCGCTCCGCGCTTCCCAGCGGCTGGGACGCCCGGTCATGATCGGGGACCGCGCCGGCCCGACGGACGCGGCGGGAGGACTGTCCGTGTCCACGCCGACGAGGCTCGCTCCGCTCGACCCGGAGGCCGCGCAGGCGGCCGGCGCGCTCGCCCGCTCCGTGCTCGACGCCGTCGGCGGCGTGGTGCTGGGGCAGGAGGCCGTGCTCGAGCAGATGCTCGTCACGCTGCTCGCCGGCGGGCACGCGCTGCTCGAGGGCGTGCCCGGCACGGCCAAGACGCTGGCCATCTCGGCGCTCTCGCGCTCCCTCGACACGCACTTCGGCCGCATCCAGTTCACGCCGGACCTCATGCCCACGGACGTCACCGGCGTGAACGTCCTCGACGAGCTGAGCCGGCGCTTCGAGTTCCGGCGCGGGCCGCTCTTCGCGGAGCTGCTGCTCGCGGACGAGATCAACCGCGCGCCGGCCAAGACGCAGGCCGCGCTGCTGGAGGCGATGCAGGAGCGGCAGGTCACCGTGGACGGCGCGAGCCACGCGCTGCCCGCGCTGTTCACCGTGTTCGCGTCGCAGAACCCGGTCGAGTACGAGGGCACCTACCCGCTGCCCGAGGCGCAGCTCGACCGCTTCCTGCTCAAGATCCGCGTGGACTATCCCGCCCAGGCCGCGGAGCTGGCCATGCTGGACCGCTACGCCGGCGGCTTCGACGCGAGCGTGCCCGCGACCTTCGGGCTGCAGCCGCTGCTCGCGCGCGAGCGGCTGCTGGAGCTGCGCGCGCTCGTGACGCGCGTGCGCGTGGAGCCCGAGGTGCGCGCGTACGTCGTCGCGCTCGTGCGCGAGACGCGCGCGCGGCCGGCGCTGTCGCTCGGCGCGAGCCCGCGCGCGACCGTCGCCGTGTTCCGCGCCGCGCAGGCCTGCGCGCTGCTCGAAGGGCGCGACTTCGTCATCCCCGAGGACGTCAAGCGCATGGCCGTGCCGGCGCTGCGCCACCGCGTGCTGCTCACGGCGGAGGCGGAGGTGGAGGGCGGCAGCGCCGACGCGGAGATCGCGGGCGTGGTGGCCGCCGTGCCGGCGCCGCGCTGAAGGCCGTGGCGCTCCCGGCGCGGCGCCTGTTCGTGCTCGCGGCGCTCGCCGCGGCGCTGCTCGCGCTGGATCCGGCGCTCGGCTTCGGCGGGCTCGCGCTGCTCGCGCTGCTGTTCGCGCTGGATGTCTGGCTCGCGCGCCGGCTCGGGCCGCCCGCGATCTCGGCATCGCACAAGCGCCGGCTGGGGCAGGGCCAGGACGACGCGCTGCGCGTGGAGGTGGACAACCGCTCGGGCCGCACGCTGGCGCTGCGGCTGGCGGCCGAGCTGCCGGCGGCGCTGCTCGGGCCCGGCGGCGCGGAGATCGTGTCGCTGCGCGTGCCGCCGCGCGCGCGCGCCACGGCGAGCTTCCCGCTGCACGCCGGCAGCCGCGGGCGCCACGCGCTGCCGGCGCTGCACGGCCGGCTCGCGGCGCCGCTCGGCCTGGCATGGTGGACCTTCCGCCACCCGCTGGACCTCGCCATCGACGTGCTGCCCGGCGTGCGCGAGCTCGCGGGGCAGAGGTTGCTCGCGTGGAACCCGCGGCTGCGCCACGCGGGCCTGCACGTCGTGCGCCAGCGCGAGGACCGCGGCGCCTTCGAGTCCCTGCGCGAGTACGCGCTGGGCGACGACCCGCGGCGCATGGACTGGAAGGCCACCGCGCGGCGCGGCCGCCACATCGTCCGCGTGTACGAGGCGGAGCGCAGCCAGGCCGTGATGCTCTGCATCGACGCGGGGCGGCTCATGGGCGAATCGATCGGCGGGCGCGACCGGCTGGACGCCGCCGTCGCGGCGGCCGTCGTGCTGGCGCGCCTCGCCGCGCTGTGGGACGACGACGTGGGCCTGTTCGCCTTCAGCGACCGCGTGCACGTGCTGCTGCCGCCGGGACAGCACCCGCCTGACCGCATCGCGCTGCTGCTCGCGGACCTCGCCGCCCGGCCGGTGGAGCCCGACTACCCGCACGCCCTCGCGCGGCTCTCGCGCAGCCTCAAGCGCCGCTCGCTGCTGGTCTTCTTCAGCGACGTGATCGACGGCGAGACCTCCGCGCCGCTCGCCGCGCACGTCGCGCAGCTCGCGCGACGGCACCTGCCGCTGTTCGTCGCGCTGCGCCATCCCGGCCTGGCCGCCGCGGCCATCGCGCCGGCGCAGGAGCTGCCGGACGCCTACCGGCGCGCGGCCGCCACGGAGCTCGTCCTCGCCCGCGCGCGCACGCTGGCCGGCATGCGGCGCGCCGGCATCGTGATCGCGGACGTGGCGCCCGACGCCGTCGTCTCCGCGACCGTGAACCAGTACCTGCGCATCAAGCGCAGCGGCGCGCTCTAGCGCACGCGGCGGCCCGCGAGGAGCAGCCAGGCCGCGAGGCAGCAGGCCACGAGGGCCGCGATCGCGAGCTTGGCCACGTGCGGCAGGTGGCTCGGCGAGATCCAGCCCTCGATGAGGCCCGCCAGGATGAGCATCACGCCCACGCCCGCGACCAGCGCGACGGCGTCGCGCGCGCGCGCCGCGAAGCACGGCAGCCGCGCGCGCCGGCCGGGCAGCAGCAGGCCGCTGCCCATCCACAGGCCCGCCCCGCCCGCGATGGCGATGGCGCTGAGCTCCACGACGCCGTGCGGCAGCACGAACATCACGAGGGTGTCCAGCACGTGCCGGTTGGCGAAGACCGCCAGCGCCGCGCCGAGCGAGATCCCGTTGAAGACCAGGATGGCCAGCGAGCCGAGCCCCAGCAGGACGCCGCCGGCGAAGGCCGCGAACGCGACCTGCACGTTGTTCGCGATGAGCAGCGACGAGAGCGCCGTGCTGCCCATCCACGGCATCTCGAAGGTGTCGGCGTACTCGCCGCCCGAGGCCGCCGCCTTGTCCGCGCGCTCGATCATGCCGGCGCCGGCCAGCGCGCGCTCGTGCTCGGGATGGCCGCGCAGCACGGCGTAGGTCACGACGCCGGGGCCGTACAGCAGGCCCGCGGACAGAACGATGGGCAGCCACAGCCGGCGCACGAGGCGCGGGAAGCCGGCCGTGACGAAGGCGCGCACCGAGCGCGCCGAGCCGCGCGCCGGCCGGTAGAAGAGGTTGTGCGCGGCGCCGACGAGCCGCTCCAGCGCGAACAGCGTCGCGGGCGACGCGCCGTAGGTGCGCGCACGCGCGAGATCCGCGCTCACCTCGCGATACTGCGCCGCGAAGTCCACGAGCCCGTCCTCGCCGAGCGTCGCGAGGCCGCGCTGGTGCGTCTGCTGCACCGAGGCGTGGAAGCGCGTCCAGCGCCGGCGCTTGGCGGCCAGCAGCGCCGTCGCGGCGGGGCTGCCGGCGATGCCCGCCCGCCGCGCCCCCTGCCGGCGCGCGACCTCCTGCGCGTGCAGGTCCACGAGGTATTGCTCCGGCATCGCCGGGACCTCGCGCGCGGGCAGGCCCGGCGCGCCGCGCAGGTTGCGCTCGAGCTGGAGCGCCACGCGCGCGCGCGTCTCCGGCGGCAGCGCGGCGCTCCGGTCGGCGAAGACCTCGAGTGCCGCGAAGGCCTCCTCGGACAGCAGCGGCGCCGCGGCGACGGCGGGCAGCGCGCGCACCTCCGGGAACTCGATGGGCATGTCGCGCACGACGACGGTGCCGGCCGCGTGGTCGCCGAGGCGCCGGCTCTGCCGGCTCACGAGCATGAAGAAGCCGCCCACCACGCAGCTGATGCCCGGCTGCAGGTCGATGATCCGCACCAGGTTGCGCACCGCGGCGGCGCGCAGCGTGACCGGGTAGCCGCCCTCCATCACGACGCGGATGGCGAGCAGGCGCTTGCCCGGCGTGCGCCCGTCGCGGAAGGCCTCGAAGCAGAAGAACCAGCCCCACAGCAGCGCGAAGAGGTAGATGGTCCACAGCGCGAGCGCGAGCCCGTGCGGCATCAGGTGGCGCGCCGGCGCGACGAGCAGCCCCACGAGGATCGGCAGCACCACGCCCAGCAGTGCCAGCCACAGCACGTCGATGAGCAGCGCCGTGAAGCGCGAGCCCAGCCCGGCCAGCGGGTACTCGATCGCGACGGCCTCGGGCGTCTCCACGCGCAGCATGTCGCCGGCGAGCGGCGCGCGCACGATCTCCACGCGTGCCGGCCTGTCCGCGCTCGCGCGCGGTGACGCGGGTGCCCGGCTCACGCCCGCGCGGACCCCATCGTCAGCACGACGCGGAAGCGCGCCTTGCCGCTGGCCATCCTGTCGTAGGCCTCGCCGACGCGCTCCAGCGGGAACTCCTCGTTCATGGAGCGCACGCCGGTCAGCGCGCTGAACGCGAGCGTGTCCTCGGAGTCGATCGAGGTCCCCGAGTACCAGCACTGCGCGCCGGCTGCCTTCCCGATGAGCACGAGCGGCGAGAGCTCCACGGAGCCTGCCGCGCCGAGGATGAGCAGCGTGCCCTGCGGCGCGAGCCCGGCCTGCGTGGCAGCCATCGCCGCGCCGTCGGTCACCGTCGCGAGGATGACCTTCGCGCCGCCGAGCCGGCCGAGCGCCGCGGCCGGGTCCTCGGCCGTGCTGTCGATGTAGTGCCGCGCGCCGAGCTGCCTGGCGAGCGGCTCCTTCTCCTTGCCGCGCGCGATCGCCACGGTGCGGAAGCCCATCTTCGCGGCGTACTGGATCCCGAGGTGCCCGAGGCCGCCCGCGCCGAGGATGGCCACCGTGTCGCCCGCTCGCGCGCCGCTGTGGCGCAGCGCGTTGAAGGTCGTGAGGCCCGCGCACATCAGCGGCGCGGCTTCCGCGGGCGACACCTCGTCGGGGAGCAGCGCCACCGCGCTCGCGGACGCGAGCATGTACTCGCCGTAGCCGCCGTCGAGCGAGATGCCGGTCACCTGGGTCTTGTCGCACGCGAAGAAGAGCCCGCGCCGGCACGGCCGGCACACGCCGCAGTAGCCGCCGTTCCAGCCGACGCCCACGCGCTGGCCCGGAGTCCATGCCGTCACGCCGCTGCCCACCGCATCGATCGCGCCGGCGACCTCGTGACCCGGCACGCGCGGGTAGACGATGCCCGGGACGAGACCCTCCTTCGTGAGGACATCGCTGTGGCAGACGCCGCACGCGGACACCCTGATCCGCACCTGTCCCGGGCCCGGCTGCGGCATCGGTCGCTCGACGATCTCGAACGCGGCCTTCGCCGCGGGAACCTGTGCCACACGCATGCTCGCCATCTGTGCTCCCGTCGCTGAGGGACGCGACAGGCGCGCGGGCAGTCCGCACGCCAGGGCGTCGAGCCCCCAGCTTGCCGCACTTGCCGGGCCCTGCCCAGCAGCGCGATGCTCGGCCGCGCCGCGCCCAGCAGCGCCATGCTCGGCAGCGCCGCGCCCAGCAGCGCCATGCTCGGCAGCGCCGCGCCCAGCCGAGCCGCGCCCAGCAGCGCCGTGCTCGGCAGCGCCGTGGCGGAGGCGCAGTGCGCGACGCCGCCCTCTGCCGGGGCGCTACGGCAGCGCCGGCAGCGCGAGGTCCGCCGGCCGCACGCCCTTGCGGTGGCCGCCCTCGCCGGAGGGTGACGGGTCGTAGTCGCCCACGAGGCTCACGTCGGCGCGCTCGGGGATGTCCTGGCCGAGCATGAGGCACCAGTAGCAGGCGTTCACGAGCAGGCGGCGCAGGTCCTCGCTGCGCAGGTCCGCCGCCGCGCCGAGCGTGGAGCACAGCACGCGCTGGCAGCCGCTCCCGCGCAGCGCGATCTCGCGCGTCCATGCGACGGGCGTGCGCGCGGCCTCGCGCTCGCCGCCGGAGGCGGGCGCGTCCGGGGTCATGCCCGCCAGGCTCGCGCCCTCGAGCAGCACCGTCGCGTCGGGCGGGAGCTCCGGCACCGCGTACACGTCGCTGGGCGCCCACACGCCGGCGACGCCGTGGAGGATGACGTGCCCGGCCGCCGCGGCGGGCACCGTGCCGCGCGTGCTCTCCTCGCCCTGCCGGCCCGGCTGCCCGGCCCAGCTCGCGCCGAGGATCTGCTGGCCGAAGCCGCCCGGCGACCCGGGATCCGCGCTGTCCCAGCTCCAGCCTGCGTACGGGCTGGCCGAGCCGGGGTCGTAGGCGAAGGCGTGCGTCGCCGTGCGCAGCCCGATGACCGGCCGCTTGCTGTTCACGAAGTCCACCAGGTGCTTCATGTCCGCGTCGGGCAGCTGGCGGAAGCGCGTGAAGATCACCAGCAGGTCCGCGTCGTCCAGCGCTTCCAGGCCCGGGATGTGGTCGCGCGCGGCCGGGTCGATCGTGCCGTCGCGCGGGTCGGTCGAGAACAGCACGGTGCAGCGGAAGCCGTGGCGCGCGGCGAGGATCTTCGCCAGCTGCGGCAGCGCCTCCTCCGAGCGGTACTCCTCCTCGCCGGCGACGAGCACGATGTGCCGGCCGCCGCCCGGGCCGATGTCGGGCGGATAGGACAGGGGCGGCGGGCCGGGCGTGGCCACTTCCGCGACCTCGCCCGCGGGCGCGGCGAGCAAGCCGGCACCGGCGGACACGCAGCCCGCCAGCGCCAGCGCCAGTGCCGGCGCCAGCGCGGAGACGATCAGGGTGAGGCGCTGCAGCATCGATGGACCTCCTCGTCGCGTGCGGTGCACACGCCGCAGACCGCACAACCGCCGGCGCGCGGAATGCGTGCGGCGGGTGCGGCGTTTGTTCGCGCGCGGGCGCGACGGGTACTGTGCGCCGCGACGCCCCTCGCCGAAAGGTCTTTCTCCATGCGCACGCGGCCGCCCCACGTCGTCCCGCTGATCCTCGCCTCCTGCGGCGCGCTGCTGCTCGCGTCGTGCGCCGCGCACGCGCCGCCCGCGCCGCCCTCGGCACCCGCGGCACCCGCGGCACCCGCCGCGCACGCGGCGTCCGCGGCGTCCGGTGCCAGGTCGCCGCATGATGCGGGTGCGGACTTCCCGTGGGCTGCGCCGGAGCTTGCCCGGCTGGTCTCCGCGCGCGACGGCGCCACCGGCGCGCCGCTCGCTTGGGATGCGCTGCTCGACGAGCTCGCGGGCGCGGACACCGTCTTCCTCGGCGAGACGCACACGGACGGCACGACGCACCGCGTGGAGCTCGGCGTGTACGACGGCCTGCTCGCGCGGCGCGGCGGGCGCGTCGTGCTCGCGCTGGAGATGCTCGAGCGCGACGTGCAGGGCGCGCTCGACGACTACCTCGCCGGCCGCAGCGGCGAGGCCGCCTTCCTGGCCGCGTCGCGGCCGTGGAGCAACTACGCGACCGCGTACCGCCCGCTCATCGAGCGCGCGCGCGAGGCCGGCCGGCCCGTCGTCGCGAGCAACTTCCCGCGGACGCTGCGCGGGCAGGTGGGCAAGGAGGGCGCCGCCGCGCTGGACGCGCTGCGCGCGTCGGGCAGCCGCGACATCCCCTCCGAGCTGCTCGCGAACACGGACGGCTACTGGCGCCGCGTCGACAACGCCGTGCGCGGCCACCAGGCCATGCTGGGAGCGATGCCGGGCGCGATGGGCGACGTCAGCGCGCAGGCGCGGCTGATCTCCGTGCAGTCGCTCTGGGACAACACCATGGGCGAGTCGTGCGCGCGCGCGCTCGACGAGCATCCCGGCGACCTCGTGCTGCACGTGAACGGCGGCTTCCACAGCGCGTACCGCGATGGCACGGTGCGGCAGCTCCGCCTGCGCAAGCCGCAGGCGCGCGTGCTGACCGTGGCCATCGTGCCGGTGGACAGTCCGGCGACCGCGGACGTCGCGGGCCTGCCCGAGGCGGATTACGTGGTGTTCGCGGAGGCGCGCTCGCGAGACGTCGAGCACGGCGAGGGCGCGGTCATGGTGCCGCGCGAGGTCCGCTACCGCCTGCACGTGCCGCCGCAGGCCAGCGGCTCCGCGCGCGTCCCACTGCTGCTCTGGCTCTCCGACGACGGCCTGCTCGCGGAGGACGAGCTGGAGCTCCTGCGCGCGCGCCTCGGCGACGAGATCGCGATCGCGGTCGTCGAGGCTCCCGCCGTGGAGCTGCAGGAGGACCTCGCGCCGGGCGGCCGCTGGTTCACGTCGGACGACTTCACGCAGGATGCGGAGGGCGTGCGCCTCGGCGTGGAGCGCACGTGGGCGCTGCTGCTCCAGCAGCAGCCGGTGGATCCCGCGCGCGTGTGCCTCGCCGGCGCGGGCACCGGAGCCACCGCCGTCGCGGCGACGGCGCTGCTCGCGGAGCGCCTCGGTGCGCGCTGCATCGCGTGGCAGCCGCGCGGCGACGCCTCGATCCGCGACATCCCGCTGCCGCTGCCCGAGCTGCGCGGAGATCAGCCGCGCCCGGACGTCTCGCTGCGCGTGCTCGCCGGGCCGCGCACGTCGGCGTGGTGGAAGGACGAGCTGGCCGGGTACGCGGGCGTCGGCCTGCCGGCCGAGCTCGTCGCGCTGAGCGCGGATCCATGGACGGCACCGCTGCAGTTCGAGAACGAGCTGCGCGAGGCGCTCGGGCTGCCGGCGCGTGCGGAAGCGTCCGTGGCCGCGCCCACGGCCAGCGCCGCGCCATCGGCCACGGCGCCGACGTCACCCGCGGCAACACCGTCGGCTGCGGCATCGCCACCGGCGGCGGCCGGGCGGGCCTACGTCCTCGTCGAGGAGGATGCGCCGCGCGCGCGGGAGTGGGCGGAGCGTTTCGCGCTGCGCGTGGCCGCCCGCGACGGGCGGCCCGTCGCCGTGCTCGATGCCGCGCCGGAGGATCCGTCGGCCGTGCGGCTGCCGCTGCAGGTCCGCGCCGCGGACTTCGCCGCGGACGGCGCGCTGCCGCAGTGCCCGGGAGACTTCGGCGGCACGACGGTCCTCGTGCTGCCTGCGGGGACGACGCCGGACGAGACCGCGGCGTGGAAGGCGATCGAGGCCGCCGATCCGCTGAACAGGCAGAGCCGCTTCCACCGCCTGCGCGTCGCCACGACGGCGCCGGGCGACATCCTCGCGGTGCTGGCGGAGCTCGCGGGCGCGGGCCGCACGAACGTGCTCGTGGTCCCCGCCGTCTTTCACGCGGACGCCGGAACGATGCTCGCGCTGAAGCGCGGCGTGCGCGGCGTCGCCGACGGGCTGTCGCTGCACTGGTCGCCGGGCCTGGGAAAGTCCCTGCAGCCGGGCGATGCCGTGGCCGTGCCCGCCGCGTCACGGGAGCAGGGCCCGCGCGGCGACTGAGGGAGCCCGGCGCCACCCGCGTCGCCGCTCCGGTGTTTGCGTCGGGTCGGCGCCGCGCGGGGTGCACTCCCTGCACGACATCGCGGTTCACCGTCACGGATCCGCGCCCGCGCATGACCTCAGGAGACCGCACCGATGGCGAACACGGCACTTTCCGCGGGGACGGCCGCGCCCGACTTCCACCTCCACTCCACGCCGGACCAGGAGGTGAGCCTCGCGGACTTCCGCGGGCGGCCGGTGATCCTGGCCTTCTATCCCGCGGACTGGAGCCCCGTCTGCGGGGACCAGATGGCGCTCTACAACGAGGTGCTGCCGGAGTTCCGGCGCTTCCACGCGCAGCTCCTCGGCATCTCGGTGGACGGCGCGTGGTGCCATCGCGCCTTCGCCGAGGCGCGCAAGCTGCACTTCCCGCTGCTCGCGGACTTCGAGCCCAAGGGCGCCGTGTCGAAGGCCTACGGCGCGTACCGTGAAGGGGATGGTTGCAGCGAGCGAGCGCTCTTCGTCATCGACGCGGAGGGCACGATCCGCTGGTCGTACGTCTCGCCCGTCGGCGTGAACCCCGGGGCCGACGGCATCCTCGACGCGCTCGAGTCGCTCTGCGCCGCGAAGGCGGGCCGATGAGCGCGCTGAGGCCGCCCGTCTCCGGCTCGGACCATCGCGCGGGCCCCGAGCAGGCCGCCGTCACGCTCGTCGAGTACGGCGATTTCGAGTGCCCGCACTGCGCCGCCGCGCAGCCGATCGTGCACGAGGTGCGGCGCCGGCTCGGCGACCGGCTGTGCTTCGTGTTCCGTCATTTCCCGCTGTCCGAGCTGCACCCGCACGCCGAGCGCGCCGCGGAGGCCGCCGAGGCGGCGGGCGCGCAGGGCCGCTTCTGGGAGATGCAGGCCTCGCTCTTCGCGGCGCAGGACGCGCTGGAGGACGAGGACCTCGCGGAGCGCGCAGCCGCGCTCGGCCTCGACGTCGCGCGCTTCCGCGCCGAGCTGCACGACGGCACGCACCGCAGCCGCGTCCGCAAGGACTTCCAGTCCGGCGTGCGCAGCGGCGTGAACGCCACGCCCACGTTCTTCATCGACGGCGTGCGCCACGACGGCGCGTGGGACGCGGAGACGCTCGTGCGCGCGCTGACGCGCTCCGCCGCGGAGGCGTGAGCGGACGTCAGGTTCCGGGCCGCGTCACGCCCGCCCCTCGCGGAGCGCGAACGGGTGCCCGTCGGGGAGCGCGGCGGCCTCGCGCTCGCCGAGAGGTCGCACCGCGCGCGTGACGTCGAACCACGCGTACTCGTCGAACTGCACCGGCAGGCAGGTCTGCAGGTAGTGGCTCTGCAGCTCCGTGTCCGGACGGTAGATCACGCCGATGGCGCGCTGCAGCCGCGGCGGGAGCAGCTCCTCGCGCACGGCCGGCCGCCGCGGCGTGCGCAGCGCGAGCAGCCCGGCCGCGCAGCCGGAGTCGTGGAACAGGCGCTCGTAGCTGAGCGCGTGCGCGGGCCGCACCGACATGACCTGCATCGGCTCGTCCCACTGGTCCGCGGCCGCGACGGTGCCGCGGTCCGTGCCGCATCCGATGAGGTACGCGCCCTCGCCGAAGCGCCGCCGGCACAGCATCCCGACGTTGATCTGCCCGCGCATGCCGGGCTCCGTCGCCGCCGCGTCGCCGAGGTGCGAGTTGTGCTCCCAGAGCACGGCCCTGCTCCGCGGCCCGTGGAACTCGAGCACGCCGAGCAGCGTCTCGAACATGTGCGTGTCGCGCAGGTTCCAGGACTCGTTGCCGCCGTAGTACATGACCCGGTAGTAGCGCTCCGCGCTCGTCACCAGCTCCGCGTTGCGCACCGCGTCGAGGAAGCGCGCGCCGTCGTGCTCCGTGTACTGCATCCGGCGCGTGAAGAGCTCGCGCAGCATCGCCGTGGCCTCGCGCTCGCACGAGCGGTACCGGCCGGTGATGGCCGCGCGCCCGTACGTGGCCGGGTCCGCCTCCCACGGCGTGAGGCATCCGTAGCGCTGCCGCGCCACGAGCGCGGTCGCGGGGTCCACGCCGTCGAGGTAGTCGAGGATCGCCCGGATCGACGTGTGCAGGCTGTACAGGTCCAGGCCGTGGAAGCCGACCGGCGCGCGCTCGCCGCGCCGGTCGCGGTTGAAGGCCGCCAGCCACTCCACGAACTCCAGCACCTCGTGGTTGCGCCACATCCACGTCGGGAAGCGCGCGAAGGCGTCCCAGTCGGCGCCGTCCTCGTCGTGCGAGCCCTGCACGTACCGCTCGATGCGCGCGGCATCGGGCCAGTCGGCCTCGAGGCACACCATGTCGAAGCCGCGGCGCTCGATGAGCTCGCGCGTGAGCCGCGCGCGGAACGAGTAGAACTCCGACGTGCCGTGGCTCGCTTCGCCGATGAGCACGAGGCGGCTGTCGCCGATGCGCTCCAGCAGCGCGCCGAGATCCGCGCCGCGCGCCGCGTGCAGCGGCTGCAGCTCCTCCGCGAGCAGCCGCGCGGTGCTGCCCGCGGCCGGCCCGGGCGCGGTCCGCGCCGCGAGCGCTCCGGTGACCGCCGCCGCGAGCGCCGCCGCGCCCTCCGCGGCCGACGGCCCGGTGGTCAGGGCCAGCGCTGCCGTGCCGCCGCTTCCCGCGATCTCGCCGGCGCCGCCCCAACCCTGCGCCCCGATGAGCGGCACGAAGCGCACCGCGCTCAGCATCTCGGTCTCGAAGCGCTCCTCGCCCGCGCGCCGGATGCGCTGCAGGTGCTGGACGGTGAGCTCCTCGCCGACGGGGATGACGAGGCGCCCGCCGGGAGCGAGCTGCTGGAGCAGCGCGGACGGCACGCGCGGCCCGCCCGCCGCGACGACGATCGCGTCGTAGGGCGCGTGCTCGGGCCAGCCCAGCGAGCCGTCGCCGTGCAGCACGCGCACGCGCTGCAGTCCCAGTGCCGCGAGGCGCTCGCGCGCCTGCCCGGCCAGCGCGCCGTGCCGCTCGACGGTGGACACCTCGCGCGAGAGATGCGCGAGCACCGCGGCGGCGTAGCCCGAGCCCGCGCCGATCTCCAGCACGCGGTCGTCCGGCTTCAGCTCCAGCGCCTCGGCCATGAAGGCCACGATGTAGGGCTGGCTGATGGTCTGCCCGTTCTCGATGGGAAGCGGAGAGTCCTGGTAGGCGAACTCGGCCATGCCCGGCTCGAGGAAGGCCTCGCGCGGGACGGCGCGCATCGCGGCCAGCACCGCCTCGTCCCGGATGCCGCGGGCCATGAGCTGCCTGCGGACCATGGCTTCACGGCGCTCGGCGTGGTCCGTCAAGGCAACGCTTCCTGTCGGGTGCTCCGGCCTCGCGCGGACGCGGGCGCCTCACGCGCCTGCAGAGGCCCGGGGATCGAAACAGCGCGAGCACGAGCAAGGTTCGTGCCGCGCGCAAGGCTCCGCGCAGCGCGGGGCATCGGTGGTCGGATGGAGCCGTTCGTCCGTGCGCGCCTGCGGGAGGGGTGCCGCGGGCCCCCTTTCCGCGCGCGCCACGCAGTGGTTTGCTGGGGGCGACCGCCGGGTGATCCGGCGCGGCGACCGACACCACGCAGGAGTCCACTCCGATGTCCGAACGCCAGCTCACCACCGAACGCGATCCCGCACGCGGCGACGCCCAGCCCGGCAACGCGAACCTCGCGATCCAGCGCACCGTGGACACGATCACCGTCAAGGACGGCACGCGGATCCACTTCAAGGACTGGGGCAACGGTCCGCCCGTCGTGTTCTCGCACGGCTGGCCGCTCACCGCCGACGCCTGGGAGGACCAGATGCTCTTCCTGGCCGGGCACGGCTTCCGCGTGATCGCGCACGACCGCCGCGGGCACGGCCGCTCGAGCCAGCCGTCCACCGGCAACGAGATGGACACGTACGCCGACGACCTCGCGACCCTCCTCGACACGCTCGACCTGAAGGGCGCCACGCTGGTCGGGCACTCCACGGGCGGCGGCGAGGTGGCCCGCACCATCGGTCGCCACGGCACCGCGCGCGTGGCCGGCGCCGTGCTCATCGGCGCCGTGCCGCCGCTCATGCTGAAGACGGCCGCAAATCCGGGCGGCCTGCCGATGTCGGTCTTCGACGGCATCCGCGCCGGCCTCGCCGCGGACCGCTCGCAGTACTACAAGGACTTCACGCTGCCCTTCTACGGCGCCAACCGGCCGGGCTCGAAGGTCTCGCAGGGCGTGCGCGACTCGTTCTGGATGCAGAGCATGCAGGGCGGGCTCAAGAACCAGTTCGACTGCATCAAGGCCTTCTCGGAGACGGATTTCACCGAGGACCTGAAGGCCTTCGACGTGCCGACGCTGATCCTGCACGGCGAGGACGACCAGATCGTGCCCATCGACACGTCGGCGCGGATGTCCGCGAAGCTCGTCAAGGGCGCGCGCCTCGTGATCTACCCCGGTGCGCCGCACGGCATGACGGCGACGCACAAGGACAAGGTCAACGCGGAACTGCTCGCCTTCCTGCAGGCGGTCAAGCGATGAGCGCCACGCCTGCTCTCGCGTCCGCGACCACGGCCGCGACCACGGCCGCGACATCCGCTCATCGATCGAGCCGCAGTCCGTGGCCGATGGCCGCCGCCGTCCTGGCGGTGGCCCTCGTCGCTGCGGGCTGCGGCGTGACGAAAGGCACGGGCAGCAGCGCGGGACCGGGTGCAACCGGCGCCAGGGTCGGCGCGGGCGACGGCGTCACGGCGAGCAGCGGCGTCATGGCCGGAGGCGGCGCGGCCGGCATCGTCGCGGACACGCCGGTCGCGGGTTTCCGGGACGCTTTCGCGGACGTCAACGGCGTGCGTCTGCACTACCGCATCGGCGGCAAGGGCAGCGCCGTCGTGCTGCTGCACGGGTATGCCGAGACCAGCCACATGTGGCAGCCGCTCATGCCGCTGCTCGCGCAGCGCCACACCGTGATCGTGCCGGACCTGCGCGGCGCCGGGGATTCGGGCAGGCCCGACACCGGCTACGAGAAGCTGAACATGGCAGCGGACATCCACGAGCTGACGGTCTCGCTCGGGCTGCAGCGCGTGGCCGTCGTCGGTCACGACATCGGCCTGATGGTGGCCTACGCCTTTGCCGCGCAGTTCCCGCAGGCGACCGAGCGCGTCGTGCTCATGGACGCGTTCCTCCCGGGCATCGGCAACTGGAAGGACATGTTCCTGCTGCGCGACCTGTGGCACTTCCACTTCTACGGCAGGACGCCGCTGCAGCTCGTGGACGGGCGCGAGCGGATCTACCTCGAGCACTTCTGGAACGATTTCGCCGCCGATGCGCAGCACTCGGTGCCCGAGGCCGACCGCCGCTTCTACGCCGCGGCCTACGCGCAGCCCGGCGCCATGCGCGCCACCATGGAGTACTTCCGCGCCTTCGATCGCGATGCGCTCGACTTCGCGCGGCTCGGCGCGACCCGCCTGACGATGCCGGTCCTGGTGATCTCCGGCGAGACGTCCGGCGGCGACTTCCTCGCGGCCCAGGTGCGGCTGGTCGCCGACGACGTGCGCAGCGAGGTCGTGAAGGGCTCGGGGCACTGGCTCATGGAAGAGGCGCCGGAGCAGGTCATCCCGCTGATCGACGGCTTCCTCCCGTGAGGCGCGCGCGCTCGGCGCGCTCCCGTCTCGCGCGTTCCCGCCGGGAAGACCTTGCGTGATTCAATAACGAGACGTATCGTATCGGAATGGCCACCCGCCGCTCCGAGCCCGCCGCCGCGCCCCGCCAGCCCGCCTCCCCGCTGCCGCGCCGGGCCGGGAGCCGCGCGGGGGCCGCCCCCTCGGCTGCGGATCCGGCCCCCGCCGGCGCGGTCCGCAAGCCCGGCCGCCCGCGGGACGCCGAGTGCTGCCTCGCGATCCGCGACGCAGCCCTGACGCTGCTCGTCGAGCGCGGCTTCGCGGACGTCACGATCGAGAGCATCGCGGCGCGCGCCGGCGTCGGGAAGGCCACCGTCTACCGGCGCTGGCCCAGCAAGGCCGACCTCGTCGTCCACGCGTTCTTCGAGACGATCGAGCCGCGGATCCACATCCCTGACTCGGGCGATCTCCGCGCGGACTTCCGCCGGCAGCTCCGCCTCGTCGTGCGCGAGATGGCGGGGCCCAATGGCCGCGTGCTCGCGACGCTGCTCGGCTGCATGCAGACGGATCCGGGCCTCGCGGAGTCCTTCCGCACGCGCTGGCTCGCCGTGCGCCGCGCGGAAGGGCGGCTCGCGCTGGAGCGCGGCGTGCAGCGCGGCACCCTGCCCCCCGACACCGACCCGGGTCTCGTGCTGGACGCGCTCTACAGCCCGCTCCACTTCCGGCTGCTCGCGGGGCACGCCCCGCTCTCGACCGACTTCTCCGACAGGCTGGTGGACCTCGTGTTCGACGGGCTCGGCGTCCGGCGCCCCCCGGCCGGCAGGCGCCCCGCGCGCAGGATCCGGGAGCGCTAGGCCATGTGGATCGTCCGTCTCGCGCTGCGCCGTCCGTACACGTTCACGGTGATGGCGATCGTGATCCTGCTGCTCGGCGTCGGCTCGGCCTGGCGCATGCCCAAGGACATCTTCCCGTCCGTCGACATCCCGGTCGTCAACGTCGTGTGGACCTACGGCGGGCTCGCGCCCTCCGAGATGGAAGGCCAGATCACGACCTTCAGCGAGTACGCGATCTCCAACGCGGTGAGCAACCTGCAGCGCATCGAGTCGCAGACGCTTCCCGGCCTCGCGCTCATCAAGATCTTCTTCCAGCCGGGCACGAACATCGACGGCGCGATCGCGCAGGTCACCGCGGTCTCGCAGACCATCCTGCGGCGGATGCCGCCGGGCACGCAGCCGCCGCTCATCGTGCGCTACAACGCGTCGAGCGTGCCGATCCTGCAGCTCTCGCTCTCCAGCGAGACGCGCACCGAGTCGCAGGTCACGGACTTCGCGCAGTACGGCGTGCGCAACCAGGTCGTCACGGTGCCGGGCACCGTGCTGCCGCTGCCCTTCGGCGGCAAGCCGCGGCAGATCATGATCGACCTGGACCCCGACGCGCTGGTCGCGCACGGGCTCTCGGCGCAGGACGTCAACGCGGCGATCACGCTGCAGAATCTCACGCTGCCCTCCGGCACGCTGAAGGTCGGGAGCAGCGACTTCACCGTCACGCTGAACTCCAGCCCGGCGGCCATCGCCGCCATCGCGGACGTGCCCGTCAAGCGCGTGGACGGGCGGACGATCTTCGTGCGCGACGTCGCCAGCGTGCGCGACGGCTTCGGCGTGCAGAACAACATCGTGCGGCGCGACGGCCAGCGCGGCGCGCTGCAGACCATCCTCAAGAACGGCGACGCCTCGACGCTGACCGTGGTGGAGAGCCTCAAGGAGCTGCTGCCGACGCTGCGCGCCAGCGCGCCGCCCGGCGTGGAGATCGCCACGCTGTTCGACCAGTCCATCTTCGTGGACGCGGCCATCTCCAACGTGCTGCACGAGGCACTCATCGCGGGAGCGCTCACGGCGCTGATGATCCTGCTGTTCCTCGGGAGCTGGCGCAGCACCGTCGTCGTGGCGACGTCCATCCCGCTCTCGATCCTCGTGTCGGTGCTCGCGCTCGACGCGCTGGGGCTGACCCTCAACGTCATGACGCTGGGCGGGCTCGCGCTGGCCGTCGGCATCCTCGTGGACGACGCGACCGTCGAGGTGGAGAACATCCACCGCAACCTCGCGCTCGGCAAGCCGCTGCGGCGCGCGATCCTCGACGGGGCGCAGCAGATCGCGGTGCCGGCCTTCGTGGCCACGACGGCCATCTGCATCGTGTTCGTGTCCGTGGTCTTCCTCGAAGGGCCGCCGCGATACCTCTTCGTCCCGTTCGCGCTCGCGGTCGTCTTCGCCGTGTTCGCGTCGTACCTGCTCTCGCGCACGCTCGTGCCGGTCATGGTGGAGCACCTCCTCTCCGCGGAGCTCGCGCGCGAAGGGCGGCAGGGCCGGCTCGCCGCGGCGTTCTCGCGCGTGCACGCCGGCTTCGAGCGCTCCTTCGAGCGCTTCGCGGACGGCTACCTTGCCGTGCTCGCGTGGAGCCTGCGGCGGCGCGCGGCGGTGCTGGGCGTGATGGCCGCCACGCTGCTGCTCGGCGCGGCGCTCGTGCCCTTCGTCGGGCGCGACTTCTTCCCGTCCGTGGACGCGGGCCAGATCCGCCTCCACGTGCGCGGCCCCTCGTCGCTGCGCATCGAGGAGAGCGAGCGCATGTTCCAGCACGTCGAGGACGAGATCCGCGCGGAGATCCCCGCCGCCGAGATCGACCAGATCCTCGACAACTTCGGCCGCTTCGAGGGCATCAACATGGCCTTCCGCGACACCGCCAACCTGGGGCCCTTCGACGGCGAGGTGCTGGTGTCGCTGCGCGAGGGCCACGCCGGCGACACCGACGCCTACGTGAAGGCGCTGCGCGAGCGCCTGCCCGCCGCGCTGCCCGGCGTGACCTTCTACTTCCAGCCCGCGGACATCGTGACCCAGATCCTCAACTTCGGCCTGCCCGCGCCGATCGACGTGCAGGTCACGGGACCGGACCGCAATGCGTGCCACGACGCCGCGACCCGCCTCGCCAGGAGCCTGGCGGAGGTGCCCGGACTCGTGGACGTGCACGTGCACCAGGTCGTCGACGCGCCCGAGCTGCACCTCGACGTGGACCGCGCGCGCGCGCTCGAGCGCGGCCTCGGGCAGCGCGACGTCGCCAACAACGTGCTCGTCACGCTGTCGGGCACGGCGCAGGTGCAGCCGGCGTACTGGGTGGACCCGGCTTCCAGCCGCAACTACCTGATCACGACGCAGACGCCGCAGGTCGCGATGTCCACCGTGGAGGACCTCGCCACGATGCCGATCTCCACCGCGGGCGCGGCGCCGGTGCTGCTGGGCGACCTGTCCACGCTGGTGCGCCGCACGACGCCGGTCAACATCACGCACGCCAACGTGCAGCCGTGCTTCGACGTCTACGCGGCCGTGCAGGGCGTGGACCTGGGGTCCGTCGAGGCGCCGCTGCGCAAGGCCGTGGCCGGCGAGCTGGGCTCGCTGCCGGCCGGCTCCAAGATCGAGCTGCGCGGGCAGATCAACAGCATGAGCCTGGCCTTCACGCGGCTGCTGCTCGGCATCGTGTTCGCCGGCCTGCTCGTCTACTTCCTCATGGTGGTGAATTTCCAGTCGTGGCTGGACCCGTTCATCATCGTCACGGCCCTGCCGGGCGCGCTGGCGGGCATCGCGCTCGCGCTCTTCGCGACGCGCACGACCTTCAACGTGCCGTCGCTGATGGGCACGATCATGTGCATCGGCGTCGCGACCAGCAATTCGATCCTGCTCATCACCTTCGCCAACCAGCGCCGCCTCGCGGGCGACGACGCGCTCTCCGCCGCGCTCGCCGCGGGCCACACGCGCCTGAGGCCCGTGGTGATGACCGCGCTCGCGATGATCCTCGGCATGCTGCCGATGTCGCTCGGGCTCGGCGAGGGCGGCGAGCAGAACGCGCCGCTCGGCCGCGCGGTCATCGGCGGCCTGCTGCTCGCGACCGCCACCACCCTCGTCTTCGTGCCCGTGGTCTACACGCTGCTGCGAAGGAAGGCGCCGCGCCACCTGGGGCCCGACCTCGACGACGAACCCGCCACCCGGAGCCTCGGCGCATGAACCCGCAACCGACACCTGACCTGCGGATCGCTCCGGCTTCCGCCGCGTCCACTTCCGGCGCGCACGCGGCGTTCCCGGGCGGCGCCGCGATCGGTGCGATCGAGGCAGAGCACGATGCCCGCGAGCGCGACCGGCTCACGGCCGCGCTGAACCGGCGCACGCCGCGCTGGAAGCCGGTGCTGTTCCTGGCTGTGCTGGCGGTCGGCGCCGGCGCCCTCGTCGCCGTCGGAGCCGCGCCGCGCGCGCAGCGCCAGCGCGACATCGCCGCAACCAGCGAGGCGCTGCGCGCGCTGGCACGCCGCGTCACCTTCGCGCCGGCGCGGCTCGCGCCGCCGTCGCACACGCTGTCGCTGCCCGCGTCGCTCGCCCCGGATGCGACCGCGGACCTGTTCGCGCAGGCCACGGGCTACGTGCGCGAGCGCAAGGTGGACATCGGCGACCGCGTGGCCGCGGGCGACACGCTCGCCGTGCTGGACGTGCCGCTCCTCGACGAGGATCTCGAGCGCGCGCGCGCCACGCTCGCCGAGGCGGAGGCCGCGCGCGACGTCCTGGCCCGCGACCTGCAGCTCGCGCACAGCACGCTGGAGCGCTGGAAGGCGGTGGACACGCCCGGCGCGGTCTCGAAGCAGGAGCTGGACGAGCGCCAGAGCGCGTGGGAGTCCGCGCGCGCCAGGCTGCTCGCCGCGGAGGCGACCATCGCGAGCCGCCGCGCGGAGGTGCAGCGCGACGAGCAGGGCCAGGCCTTCTCGCGCGTTCTTGCGCCCTTCGCCGGCACCGTGACCGCGCGCGACGTCGAGGTGGGCGACTACGTCAGCGGCGCCGGCGGCGGCCGGCCGCTGTTCCGCATCGCGGACACGTCCACGCTGCGCGCCTCGCTCGACGTGCCGCAGTCCTTCGCGGCCGGCGTGGCGGTGGGCGGCACGGCGCGCGTCAGCCTGCGCGAGCAGCCCGGCCGCTCCTTCCAGGGGATGATCGCGCGCACGGCCGGCGCGCTCGACGAGCGCACGCGCACGCTGCGCGTGGAGATCAGCGTGCCCAATGCGAGCGGCGCGCTGCTCTCCGGCTCCTACGCGCAGGTGGAGCTGGACCTGCCGCGCGGCGCGCGCGCCGTCATCGTGCCCGGCTCGGCGCTGCTCGTGCGCGCCGAGGGCCCGCGCGTCGCGATCCTCGACGACGGCGACCTGCTGCACTACGTGCCCGTGCACGTCGGCCGCGACCTCGGCAGCGAGATCGAGCTCACCGAGGGCCTCACGGGCGACGAGCGCGTGGTGGTGAACATGGCCGACGAGCTCCCCGAGGGCAGCAAGGTGGATCCCGTGCCGCTGCCCGCCACGCCGGCCGCACCCGCTGCGCCCGCCACGGCTCCCGCGCCCCCGGCAGCTCCGGCTGGCGCGACGAAGTGATCTCGTGACGGTGGTGACGCATCCCCGGGGCCGGCCTGTCCGTCAGCCCCGTGCGAGGCTGGCCGCTCTCGCGGCGGTGCTCGCCGCGTTCGCGGCAGGCTGCACGCTCGGGCCGGATTTCCAGCCGCCCGCGGTGCAGGCGCCCGGCGCGTGGAAGGCGCGGGCCGGTGCGGCGCCGGGCGCTGCCGAGCCGCTCCCCGAGCGCTGGTGGACGCTGTTCCGCGACGAGGAGCTGGCGCAGCTCGTGGAGCGTGCGCTGCTGCACAACGAGGACCTGCAGGCCGGCTTCGCGCGCGTCGAGCAGGCGCGCGCCTTCGCGGCCATCGCGCGCGCGGCGCAGCTTCCGTTCGTGTCGATCGATCCGTCGATCGAGCGCGAGCGCTTCAGCGCGAACCGCTCGGCGCCGCCGGGCACCGCGCGCGGCGCGTACACGACCACGACGTACGAGCTGCCGCTCGACGTCTCGTACGAGGTGGACCTCTGGGGCCGGCTGCGCCGCGCGCGCGAGGCGGCCGAGGCCGCGGCGCAGGCCAGTGCGCACGACCAGGCGGCGCTCTCGCTCGCGATCTCGTCGGAGGTCGCGCGCACCTGGATCTCGGTCCGCTCGGCGCGGCGCGAGGAGGAGGTGCTGCGCGAGGGCGCCGAGCTGCGCCAGCGCGTGCTCGACATCGCCGAGGGCCGCTCGCGGGCGGGCATCGGCAACGATCTCGACACCAGCCGCGCGCGCACCGAGCTCGCGACCGTGCAGGCCGGGCAGCACGGCGTGGCGCGCGCCCGCGCCGCGCTGGAGAACGCGCTCGCCGTGCTGTGCGGCGAGGCGCCCGCGGACTTCACCACCGCGTCGAGCGGCCCGCGCGCCCCCGGAGCCGGGGACGTGCCGGCCGGCCCGCGCATCGCGGACGGCGCCGTCGACCAGACCGCGATGCGCCGTCCGGTGACCGGCGCCGGAAGTGCGGACGGCGCCGGAGCTGCCGGCGGAGCCGATATCGGGGCTGGGGCCGATGCCGCGGCTCGCGCCGGCCCGGCCGCGGGTCCCGAGGTCACCGCCTCACCGGACGAGCCGCTCGTCACGCTGCCGGCGGTGCCCGCGGGCCTGCCCTCGGAGCTCCTGCAGCGGCGCCCGGACATCGCGGCGGCGATCGAGCGCCTGCACGAGGCGAGCGCGGAGATCGGGGTCGCGCAGGCGGAGGCCTGGCCGCGGCTCTCGCTCACGGGCGCCGCGGGCTTCGTGAGCACGGAGCTCTCGCACCTCTTCGACGCGGGCAGCCGCGCATGGCTGCTCGGCGCCGCGGGCAGCGCGCCCGTGTACGCCGGCGGCGCCTTCGACGCACGGATCCTCGCGGCGCGCGCGGCCTGCGACGAGCGCGCCGCCGACTACCGCGGGACGCTGCTCGTCGCTTTCCGCGAGGTGGAGGACGCACTCTCGGCGCTGGCCGAGCTGGACGCGGAAATCGGGTTGCAGGGCCAGGCGCACGCGGACGCGCGGCGGACCTTCGAACTCGCCGACGCGCGCTACCGCCAGGGACTCGTCGGCTTCCTGGACGTCGTGGATGCGGCGCGGGCGGAGCTGGATGCGCGGCGCGCGATCGTGCAGCTGCAGGGCCTGCGCGCGGAGTCCACGGTGCTGCTCATCCAGGCGCTCGGCGGCGGCTGGAGCGCCGAGTCGCAGGCGGCCGCGCAGGCGCCTGTCGCGGACGCCGCTTGCCCGCTGCCGGCGCGAGGCTAGGGGCAGAAGCCGGCACGACCGGCACCGACGACACGCCGGCTGGCGCGCCGGGTTCGTGTGGCGGAGGTGTCCCATGAAGCTGATGCACGAACGCGCGGCGTGCGCCGCGCTCCTGCTGTCGCTGCTGGTCCCCTCCATCGGGTGCGACAGCACGCAGGCGCAGACCGAGGACCCCGAATGGCCGCTCGAGCTCGCGTCGGATGGCGCCCGGATCATCCTCTACCAGCCTGAGCCCGATGCGCTGGACAACGACGAGCTGACCGCGCGCGCGGCCGTCTCGGTGCAGGAGCCGCCGGACAGCGATCCCGTCTTCGGCGCCGTCTGGCTGGCTGCGCGCGTGGCGACGGACCGCGACGCGCGGACCGTGACGGTGCTGGACGTGAAGGTGACGCGCGCCTCGATCCCGGACTCCGAGCCGGCGCGCGAGCAGCAGCTCACCACGCTCATCGAGGGCGAGATCCCGAAGCTGCACCACACCTTCTCCCTCGACCGGCTCGAGGCGACGCTCGACGCGGCCGAGGAGCTCCGGTCGGCCGACGGCATCGGGACGGACCCGCCGAAGATCCTCTTCGCGACGACGCCGACCGTGCTCGTCACCATCGACGGCCAGCCGCGCACGGAAAAGGTGGAAGGCTCGGACGTGAAGCGCGTGGTGAACACGCCCTTCGTCCTCCTCGTGGATCCCGCGGACGGGTCGTACCACCTCAAGCAGGACAAGCGCTGGCTGCGCGCGGAGCGCGTGCAGGGCCCCTGGCAGGACGAGGCCGAGCCGCCGGTCGCCGTGAAGGCAGCGCTCCCGCCGCCGAAGGTCGACGCGCAGGCGGTCGATCCGGCGCCGCGCGGCGACGCGCAGGTCCTCGTCGCCACGGAGCCGACGGAACTCATCGTCTCCGACGGCGAGCCGCAGTGGACCCCGGTCGCGGACGCGGACCTGCTCTACCTCGCCAACAGCGACAGCGACGTCTTCCTCGACGTGCCGAGCCAGCAGCATTACGTGCTGCTCTCGGGCCGCTGGTACCGCAGCGCGTCGCTCGACGAGGGCGACTGGAGCTACGTGGGCGCCGACGCGCTGCCGGAGAGCTTCGCGCGCATCCCCGCGGACTCTCCGCGCGCCGACGTGCTCGCCTTCGTGGCCGGCACGGAGCAGGCGCGCGATGCGGTGCTCGACGCAACGGTGCCGCAGACCAGCGTCATCGCGCGCAACGGCACGGAGTGCCGCGTGACCTACGACGGCGAGCCGCAGTTCGCGCCGATCGAGGGCACGGGCATGCGCTACGCGGTGAACTCGCCGGAGTCCGTGATCGAGCTGCAAGGCCGCTACTACTGCTGCCAGCAGGCGGTGTGGTTCACGTCGGAGAGCCCCACGGGTCCGTGGACGGTGTGCACGTCGGTGCCGCCCGAGATCTACGGCATCCCGCCGAGCTGCCCGATCTATCCCGTGACCTACGTGCACGTCTACGACTCCACGCCGGAGGTCGTCTACGTCGGCTACGCGCCCGGCTACACCGGCTGCTACGTGTACGGCCCGACCATCGTGTACGGCACGGGCTGGTGGTACCCGGGCTGGTACGGATCGGTGTACTACCCGTACCCGTGCACGTGGGGCTTCGGCGCGCACTACGACCCGTGGGGCTGCGACTGGCTGTGCGGTCCGAGCTTCGGCTGGGGCGTGAGCCCGTGGTGGTTCGGCTTCGGCTACGGCTGGGGCTACCCCGGGTGGTGGGGCTCCGGCGGCTTCCACTGCAATCACTTCGACGTGCACGGCCACACGATCCAGCCGCACCCGCCGCTGCCGTCGCACCCCGCGCAGGTCGCGCGCCTGCGCAGGATCCAGACCCACGCCGGGCACAACAACATCTACAAGCGCGGCGAGAACCTCGCGCGCAACGTGGACCTGCCCGCGAGCCAGGCGGCGCCGGGCTCCGCGGGGCGCGGCGCGCGCGTGCCGAACGACGTGTTCGTTGATCGGGACGGCCACGTCGTGCGCCGCACCCAGTCGGGCTGGGAGGAGCGGCACGCCGACGGCTGGAGATCCTCCGAGCGGCTGCAGGGCCTGCCCTCATCGCCGGGCGGCGCGTCCGGAACTTCCGCTCCGCGCGCCCCGTCCGCGACGCCAGGGAGCACGCCTCGCGAGTCCTCTCCGGCGCGCCCCGGCACACAGCCCGCCACCGCGCCTCGCGGCGCGCAGCCGGACACGGCGCCCCGTGGCGCGCAGCCGGACACGACGCCCCGCGGCGCACCGCCTCCCGCGATCGCGCCGCCAGGCACCGCACCCCGTGGCGCGCCCCCGCCCGCCATCGCTCCTCCGGGGGCAGGCCCGCGCCCCGCGCCCTCGGCACCGCCGGGCGCACAGCCCTCACCCGCTCGTCCGCCGCGCGAGGAGATCGATCGCATGGGCCGCTCCCGTGACCAGGGCAGCTCGCGCGCCTCGGGCTTCCGCGAGCGCGCGGGCGGCGGGAGCGGCGGCGCGAGCGGGAGCGGGAGCGGGAGCGGGAGCGGGAGCGCGCCGCGCCCGGCATCGCCGAGAGGTCCCCGACCTTGAGGGGGCGGGCGCGCCGCGTCGAGATCTTCGCGAACGAGACGTGGTGTGAGCACGCGCCGGCATGCGCGCCTCACGGCTCATTCACTCCACGCGGCTGAGCCGAGGGCCCGTGCTCCTGTCGTGGTGCAGGCCATTCAGGAGGGCGTACAGGGCGCCGAACTCCACCGGCTTCACGAGATGGTGCTCGAAGCCCGCGTCCTGCGCCCGGCGGCGGTCGGACTCTTCGCCCCATCCGGTCATGGCGACGAGCCGCACGTCGCGGAACCTTGCGTCGGCGCGCAGGAGCCTGGCCACGTCACAGCCGTCCATGCCGGGCATGCCCAGATCCATCAGGACGATGTCCGGGACCGAGCTGCGCGCTGCCTCCAGAGCCGACGCGCCGTCGTAGACCACGCGGACCTCGGCGCCCAGCAGCTTCAGGATGGCAGCGACGGTGTCCGCACCGTCCCTGTTGTCGTCGACGACGAGCACCCGGCAGGCGAGCGAAACGGTCTCGACGACTTCCTGCAGACCCTTGTGCCCGCCCTGCTCCCCGGCTTTGGTGACGGGCAGGCGCACGACGAACAAGCTGCCGTGGCCGAGCCCGGCGCTGCGGGCCTCGACGGTCCCGCCGTGCAGTGAAACGAGCGTCTTCACGAGGCTCAGTCCGATGCCCAGTCCGCTCGCGACGCGGCTCAGCGGGTTCTTGACCTGCGCGAACATGTCGAAGACGTGGGTGAGCATGTCGCCGGGAATGCCGATCCCGGAGTCGCGGACCGAGACCTCCGCCGTGTCGCCGTCCAACTCCGCCATGATGCTGATCCGCCCGCCCGGCTCGGTGTATTTCGCCGCGTTGTTGAGCAGGTTGGCGAACACCTGGGCCAGGCGCACCAGGTCTCCATCCAGGGAGACCGGCTGCGGGGGCAGGTTCACGGTGAGCTCGTGGCGCGAGCCATCGATGTGGGGTTGGCTGAGTTCCACGGCCTGGCGCAGCACCGCTGTGAGCTCCACGCGCTCCATCCTCAGCTCGCACTGGCCCCTGCTGATGCGCGAGACCTCGAGAAGGTCGTCGACGAGGCGCACCATGTGATTCACCTGCCGCTCCATGAGCTCATGGAGCTGCTGCGTCCCGCCGGCCTCGCCGGTCATCCGCAGGACCTGGAGGCTGTTGCGGATGGGAGCCAGGGGATTCCGCAGCTCGTGGGCGAGCGTCGCGAGGAACTCGTCCTTGCGGCGATCGACTTCCTCGAGAGCCTCGCGGGCCCTGATCTCGGCGGAGATGTCGCGGAAGTAGCAGACCACGCCGCAGGTGCCGTCCGGCAGCGCGATCCGGTCCACGCGCCACTCCCAGAAGTCCGTCGCGTCGCGATCGATGCGCCGCTCGACGCTCTCGGCGGTCGCGTGGGACTCGCCGGTCGCGAGCGTGTGCCGGACGATGCGCACCATCTCGTCGGCGTGCTTCGCGTTCCAGAGACCGCGGACCACGTCGCCGAAGTCGCGGCCGATGACGCCGCCGGGCACGTCACCGAAGACCGGGAGCGCGACCGGATTCACCTGGCTGATGCGGAAGGAGGCATCGACCATGTACACGCCGAGGGGCGCGCGGTTGACCAGGCTCTCGAAGCGCTCCGACTGGTAGCGCAGGGACTTCATCGCCTGATCGCGCTCGATGAGATCGGCAGCCTGTCGCGCCAGCACGTCCAGGAGGCGCAGCTCGCGCTCCGACGGCGCATGGGGCGCCTTCCAGTGCGTCGACAGCATGCCGAGCAGGCGGCCCGTGCGCGAGACGAGAGGCGTGGACTGTGCGGCCGCCATGCCCGCCCGGGCGTACATGGCCCGGTCGGTGGCCCCGCTGATGATGTCGCTCTGCGCGATGTCGGGCACGGTGCAGCGACGCAGCGTCCGGCGGGCGACACCGCAGGTGCAGCTGGACTCCGCGACCACCCATTTCCAGAAGCTGGCGGCGTCCGGGGCGAAGCCCCTGTGCGCCAGCAGCTCCAGCTCGCCGCCGCTGCCTGCCGCGCCGCGCTCGGCGTGGAGCATCTGCATGCTCGCGAAATCGGAGCGCATGATCGACACGGCCGCGTCGACGATCTTCTGGTAGATCGCCTCCGCGTCGTCCTGGTCCAGGAGCTGCGCGCTGACGCCCTGAAGGAGCAGGGCATCGGCCAGCTCCGCCTCGCGCTGCTCCTGCCCGCGGCGGCGCTCCGTGATGTCGTTGAAGACGATGCCGACTCTCCGCAGCTCGGCAGGGCCGACGCGAAACGCGCAGACTTCGTAATGGCGCCCGAGGGCTGCGGCCGGCTTCTCGAAGCGGACCGTCTCGCCGCTCAGCGCCACGCGCCCGTAGATGTCGAACCAGTGCTGCTCATGGGCCGGAGCGATGTCGCGCATCCATCGTCCCTTCGCCTGACTGATGCCCGTCTGCTTCTCGAAGGCGGGGTTCACGTCGAGGAAGCGGAAATCCTGCGCGCTGCCGGCGCCGTCGAATGCGACCTCGACGACGCAGTAGGCCTCGTCCATCGACTCGAAGAGCGCGCGGAAGCGCTCCTCGCTCGCGCGCAAGGACTGCTCGGCCTGCTTGCGCTCGGAGATGTCGCGGGTGAAGCAGCGGGTGTGGACGAACCGCCCCTGCTCCCAGAGAACGCTGGAGTCGATGAGCACCGTCTTGATCGTCCCGTCGCGGCACTTCAGCCGGGCCTCGAACTCGTGCACCGTCTCGCGATCGTGCAGTCGCGCGAGAAGCTCCTCGATCGCGGGTCGGTCGGCATGGAAGCTGCCGATGTGCTGGCCGACGTATTCGTCGCGCCGGTAGCCGAGCATGTCCAGCTCGGCCTGGTTGACCCGCAGGATGATTCCATCCGGTCCGACCCAGTGCAGGCCGACGGAGGCATTCTCGAAGAAATCGGAGAGCTCCTGCTCGTTGCGGCGCACGGCGCTCTCGGCCTGCTTGCGCTGCGTGATGTCGCGCAGCACGACGAGGAGCCTGGCGCCGCCGCTCTGCAGCAACCGGCTGGCCTCGAGGAGCACCGTCCGGCGCCCGCCCGGAAAGCCGGACTCGATCTCGAGCGGCTCGAAGGGTGCGCCCTCGTGCAGCGTGGCCGCCAGCGCCGTCCACAGGGAAGGGTCGGCCCAGCCGCCGTCGCCCAGGCTGCTGAGCAAGGTCCCCTGGGACTCCTCGCGCACGGTGCCGAACAGCTCGTAGAAGGAACGATTGGCCGTCTCGATGCGCAGCTCGCGGTCGAGAACCATGAGCGGGTCGCTCATGTTGTTGAAGATGGACTTGATGTACTCGCGGTCGTGGATGGCCTGGCCGACGATGGCGCGGAAGGCGGTGACGTTCGTGAAGGTGAGCACCGCGCCACTGATTCCCGAATCACATCGGTGTGGGGCGACGTGGACGGCAAACCAGCGATCACCCGTCCGAAGGTCGCGCCGGATCGCGATGCCGTCGGCGATCACCTGCGAGCAGGCAGCCTGGATGCTTCCCGGATCCTTCAGAGCGTCGATGCTGCCCGCGGGCTGGCCGACGTCCGAGGGCAGGAGCCCGAGAGCGGTCCCCGCCGCGTGATTGAAGCGGATGACCCTGGCATCGCGATCGACCACGATGAGCGGAACATCGATCGTGTCGATGAGACCGAGGGCTTCCGCTCCCGGCGCGCTCCGACGGAGGTCGTCGCTCCCCGCATCCGGGGCGCCTCGCGTCGAGGCGTCGCCCGCGCCGGTTCGCACGATCAGCCCGCCGACTTCGACGTGTGGTAGAGCTGGCGGCTCCGCGTCAGCACCGAATCGGCGACCAGCGGCAGCGACTCGCGCAAGGCGAGCAGCAGCGCCTGGGATCGCGGCATCTTGAACGCGGCGGAATAGCTCGAGAGAAGCTGCTGCTCGAGAACCTCTGCGTCGTTGGTGCCGACGGCCTCGCGGAGCGCAGACGCGACGGCGCGCTCGAGCCGGGCGTAGTCTTCGACCGGAATCAGGTGAGAGTGATTCTGTCCGAGCCGCGGGAGCATGCGCGAATGGACTTCACCGTCGAAATTGTCCATCACGAACGAGCAGAAGATGGAGATCTCGTGCTCGTGCGCGAGCCGGTCGAACTGGTCCTCGAGGTTCATGCTCGCGGCGACCTCGCCTCGCTCCCAGAGCACGTTGACCATCTCGCCCCACCAGCGGACCCGCGGGTAGCGGCCGCCATCCCGCGCCGTCGTGATGACATTGGCGGCAAGGCCCAGGAACACCGGCGCGTCCGGCATCGCATCATGCATGAAGCGCGGCAGAAGTTCGTCGGCATCCACGATCGTGAGCTGCCCGCGGCTCTGGGCACCCGGCACATCCACGCCCTCGGCCTCCAGGCGCGGACGGAAGGCCTCCCAGTGGGCGGCAGTCGGCACCAGGATGATGCCCTCGCCATTGGAGATCGCCGCGGCCGCGAAGCGGCAGACCGCACGATTGAGAAACTGCTGGTCCTGGTAGAGCTGCACGATGTGGTCGCGGGGCCCGGCGCTGGCCAGAAGGCCGCCCCATGGCTCACTCCCGGACTGCCAGGCATCCGTTCCACGCATGGCGGTCGCCTCTCCGGTGCTCTCATCAGTCATGACGGTCCTCGGTAGGGGAATGGTGTCAGGGTGCCTTGCGCGGCGGCACGGCGGTCCAGCGAGTGTGCTTCGCTCTTCAGCGTCGTCAGCGCGCTTTCGCCCGGGCCACCCGGCCAGCTCACGGACGTCAGCGAAAGCGGAACAGCACGGACCTGCCTCCTCCGGGTCCGAGCGAACTCCTTCAACGTGGAGAGAAGCGCCGCGTCGATCTGGTGGTCGGCATCCTCGTTCACGCGGTTCTACTGGTGCAAGCCGGAAGCTGTCAACCTGGCGCAGGCCAGCTCTGTCGCCCCTCCGGACCCGGTGCGGAGTTCGCGGTCTCCGGTCAACCCTCGGCGATCGCCTCCGGTGCGGCCCGCGGAGAACACCACCGCCCGGATCGACGAGCACGTCCCCGCGGTCGCGGTGCCTTTCTATCCCGCCCCTGTCCGCCTCGCGCCTTCGGCTGGCCCGTCGTGCACGGCGCGCTCATGGACGCAGGCGGCCGGTGCGCGGTCGATCAGGAGACTCAGCAGCTCCGGGCGGCTGTAGTGGCCGCGCGAATCCATCAGCTGCTTGCGCTTGTCGATCAGCGCGACATCGAGGTCTGCGATCACGACACCTTCGCCCGACCGGAGCGGCTCGCCGAGCAGAGACCCGTCGGGCGCCACGATGGCGGTGAAGCAGCCGCCCGAGATCGGGCCGATGCTGCAGCCGGTTTCCTTCATGAGCTGCGCCTGCTGATCGGGATCCAGCCACGCGGTCGCGCAGACGACGAAGCACGCGGACTCGAGCGCGTGCTGCCGGATGTTCACCGCGGTCTGCTCGGAAAACAACTCGCCGAAGAGGGATCCCGGATACATCGCGGAGTGGATCTGCTCGCCGTCCGCCATCAAGGCGTATCGAGCCAGAGGATTGTAGTGCTCCCAGCAGGCCAGCTGGCCGATGCGGCCGACCCTGCTGTCCACGGCGCGCAACCCCGAGCCGTCGCCCTGGCCCCAGATCATGCGCTCGTGATAAGTGGGCGAGATCTTGCGGCGCCTCTGGATCAACGCGCCGTCGGCATCGAAGAGAAGCTGGGTGTTGTACAGCGTGCCGCCGTCACGCTCGTTGACGCCGATGGACACGACGAGCCCCGCCTGCCTGGCGGCTTCGCCGATGGCGCGCGTGGCAGGGGAAGGCACCGTCACCGCCTGATCGATCAGCCTCTGCTGCTCGGGTCCGGCGATGTTCTGCACGGGAGACTGGACGAAGGAGAAGTATGGATAACAGGGAATCACGGTCTCCGGGAACGTGGCGAACTGCACGCCTCTCTCGCCGAGCTCACGGATCGTCTTCAGGACCTTGGCGACCGTCGCCTCCCGATTGCAGAGCACGGGGCTGAGCTGGACCGCGGCGGCTCTGACGACGTTCATGGGTGTCTCCGTTGCCGTGTGGCGCGCATTCACATGGCCTTCGTCTCTGGCGCGGCTCACGGCCTCAAGGCGAGTAGCGGGTGAAGACCAGGTCGCGTTCCGGCATGGCCGCGTGGCAGGGGAAGCAGGTCGCGAGCATGGCGTCGGGAGCGGGCTGGCCGTCGTCGAAATGAGCGAATCCCCACCCGCCGGTCGAGGCGTACCGCTTCGCATCCTTCACCATGAACTGCAGGCCGTTCTTCGGGGCGCCCGCCACGAAGGATTGGGGACGCCCGAAGGTCCTGTTGTTTTCCTCCGACGCATCGCAGCTCCAGGCGAGCCGCGCGATGATCGTGCCGTCCGGGAAGGGCAGCTGCCCCTCGCGGAATGCCTTGATCGCGACGTCGTTGCCCAGGACGGCACGCAGGTCGTCGAGGTTGCCCTCCTCGCGGGCCACGGAGATCAGCCGCCAGTCGCGGTATCCCGGGGGGATCGTGATTCCTGAGAGCGGGACGGCCGCTCCGTCCGCATCTCGAGCCGAGCGGACCCAGGCCACGAGCGAGACGGGAAGCACGACGGCTGCCACCAGCAGCACGGCGATCCGCGTGATGACGCCGCTCCGACGGGAGCGGCGCGGCGCAGGACGGCGGCCGTGGTCGTGGGCGAAGTCGGCAGGGTGGGCCAAGGGAGTTCTCCTTCTGCTCGAGGGGAGCGCGCTTCGGACACGGGGCCCGCAGCGCTTCGTGGATTGGGTGCTGGCAACCCACTGAGCGTGACCCGCTGGACACTCCGCCGTCTCGCGTCGTGGCAGGCGAGGGGGGACGGGTCCCGCTTCATCGTGGCCCCAGCGCCCGATCGAGGTTGTAGGCGGCGCTGATGAGAGCCAGGTGAGTGAACGCCTGCGGGAAGTTGCCCAATGCCTCCCCGCTGGGGCCGGTCTGCTCGGAGTAGAGACCGAGGTGATTGGCATAACCGAGCATCTGCTCGAACAGCAGGCGGGCGTCCTGCAGGCGCGACGGATCGGTGCGGCCCGCGCGCGTCAACGCTTCCACCAGCCAGAAGGAGCACATGTTGAAGGTGCCCTCCTGGCCCCGCAGGCCATCCGGCGCGGCGGCCGTGTCGTAGCGGTACAGCAGGCCGTCCGCGGCCAGTCCGCCCTTGGCCACCGGCCGGCGGATGGCGTCCACGGTGGCGAGCATGCGCGGATCGCCGGGCGCCATGAAGAACACCAGCGGCATGAGCAGCGTGGAGGCATCCAGGGCTTGCGAGCCGTAGGCCTGGACGAAGGACTTGCGCTGGCTGTCCCAGCCACGGGCCATGACGTCCTCGTAGATCTTGTCGCGCACCGCCAGCCAGCGCGGCCGGTCCGCGGGAAACGAGCGCTTGTCCGCCAGCCTCAGGCTGCGGTCCAGCGCCACCCAGGACATCACCTTCGAGTACACGAACGGGCGCGGGCCGCCGCGCACTTCCCAGATGCCCTCGTCATCGCGGGTCCAGTTGTCGCACAGCCAGTCCACGAGGCGCCGCAGGCGCACCCAGCTGTCGTAGCTGATGGGCTCGATGTACTTGTTGTGCAGGTAGACCGCGTCCATCAGCTCGCCGTAGATGTCGAGCTGCAGCTGTGCGTGCGCCGCGTTGCCGATGCGCACCGGCCGCGAGCCCCGGTAGCCCTCCAGGTGATCGAGCGTCTGCTCGGTGAGCTCGGTCCGGCCGTCGATGCCGTACATGAGCTGCAACGGGCCGTTGCCGCTGCTGTTGCCGTCCTTCCAGCGCTGCTCGAGCCAGTCCCGGAATCGCGCCGCCTCCTCGGTGAAGCCGATGCGCAGCAGCGCGTACAGCGTGAAGGCGGCGTCGCGGATCCACGTGTAGCGGTAGTCCCAATTGCGCGCGCCGCCGATCACCTCGGGCAGGCCGCACGTCGGTGCCGCGACGATCGCGCCCGTCGCCTCGAAGGAGAGGAGCTTCAGGGTCAGTGCGGAGCGCTGCACGATCTCGCGCCAGCGGCCCTTGTAGGTGCAGCGCGAAACCCAGCGCCGCCAGTAGGCCGCGGTCTCGCGGAACAGGGCCTCCGCCTCGCCCGGGCCCGGGCAGCGCTCCGGCTGGTCAGCCGACCCCAGGTCGCGCAGCGCGAACGTCGCCTCCTCGCCCTCGCCGAGCGAGACCTCACAGACCACTCCATCGCCGTCGCGCTGCAGTGGCACCGGCGAGGACAGGCCGAGGCTCAGGCCGGGGCCATCGAAGCGCGCGCCGTGCTTCGAGAGGTGCGTCTCGTGCGCAGCCCGCGCATAGTCGAAGGCGGGACGGCACTCCACGCGGAGCGTCATGCGGCCGCGGACCACGTGCACGCGGCGGATCAACTCGTTCGGCACGCTGCCCGCGCCGCCGATGGGCATGTAGTCGTGCACCTCGGCGATCCCGTCCGCGTGCAGGAAGCGCGTGACCAGGATATTGGTGTCCGGCCAGTAGAACTGCTTGTGGCGGACCCGTTCGAGCGCCGGCGCGATCCGGAAGCTCCCGCCCTTGCGCTCGTCCAGGATCGCCGCGAAGACGCTGGGCGAATCGAAGTGCGGCAGGCAGAGCCAGTCGATGGTCCCATCCGTGTCCACCAGCGCGGCCGTGCGCAGGTTGCCGATGAGACCGTGGTGCTCGATCGGCTTCTGGCGGGATGTCATCGCGGGAGTTCTCCGTCGCCGGCACGGCCGATCTGCCGGCGGTTCCGCACACCGGCGACTGCGCAGCTCCTGAAGCTCTGCATCGCCGGCGACCGGCGCGCCGGCCGGAAGTACCAACCGCGCTTCGCGGAGAAGGTTCGACGCGTCCGGCCGGAGCGCCGCGAGTCCCGTGCTCTGAAGGTGCGACTCGCAGGTAGCATGGCTGCTGCACGGACCGTGCGAGCGAGCAGGCCAGCGAGGAGAGGAGTCCCGACATGCGCCCGGCGACCCGGCAGCGGATCCGGCTCTCCGGCGGACGGGGCTCTGCGTCTCGCGCCGCCGCACTCTGCCTCACCGTGGTGCTGTGCGCCTGCGCCGGCAGACGATCGGAGAGCTCCGACACCAGTCCGGGATCCGAGCCGGCACCCGCCCCCACCGACAGCCCGTCGGCAACTGCCGTGCCCGCGCAGCCCGATGAGCTGGGCGACGTCGTCCAGGAGCTCAGTGACAACCTCTGGATCGTCTTCCAGGACAGCAGGAACATCTGCTGGTTCGGAAGCGACGGCCAGGGCGTGTATCGCTTCGATGGGAAGACCATCGTCCGCTACACGACCGGGGACGGGCTGAGCAACGACCACATCCGGCAGATCCTGGAAGACGGAGCGGGAAACCTCTACTTCAACACCTCCGGTGGCATCAGCAGGTTCGATGGCCGGCGCTTCACCACTCTGGTGCCGCTCGAGAGCGGTTCCGCTGCGGGCGCATGGACATCGGAGCCGGGCGATCTGTGGTTCACGGGAAGGCAGGAGGACAATGGGATCTACCGGTACGACGGCCGGTCGCTGCACCACCTCGAGTTCCCGAAGCACGCGCTCGAAGACGAGTTCATCTCCAGGATCTTCGATTTCAGGGCCCCGGGTGCTCCGTTCAATCCCTATGGCGTCTACACGATCCATCGGGACAGCCGGGGATCACTGTGGTTCGGCACGTCCACATTCGGCGTGTGCCGCTACGACGGGACGTCGCTGAAGTGGATTTCGGATGATGAGCTCATCGAGCTCGATGGCGGAGCCTCTTTCGGCGTCCGTGGAATCATCGAGGACAAGGACGGCAAGTTCTGGTTCAGCAACCTGCTGCATCGCTATGACGCCTATCCGCACGACGGCGCCGCGAACGAGGCGGCCGAGCCCTGGTACAGGAAGGAGCACGGCCTCGTCGCGTCCGGCGAGAAGGGCGTCGGCCCTTCCTGCTTCATGTCAGGTCTCACCGACGCGCAGGGTGTTTCGTGGATGGCCACGTACGGCGAGGGAGTCTGGCGGTGGGATGGCGAGCACCTCACCCACTTTCCCGTCGCTGCCGGCGGCCAGCTCGTCACGCTGTATTCCATTCATGAAGACAACGAAGGCGTGTTGTGGCTCGGCACGCAGGCGGCCGGTGCCTGGCGATTCAACGGCAGCACCTTCGAGAGGTTCAGGCCCTGAACGGGGCAGGCACCGCAGGCCGGCGTCCGAGCTCTGAGCGCTTCGCGGTCCGGAGGGTCGAGTAGACTCCGGAGCGATCATGCGCGCACTCCGTGTGGAAAGCATTGGTTGGCTGGCCGCAGCGCTGCTCGCGTGCGCGCTGCCCGTCGCGGCATTCATTGCGGCACCCGTCGCCTCGCCTGTCGCCTCGCCTGTCGTGTCGCCTGTCGCCTCGCCTGTCGTGTCGCCCGTCGCCTCGCCTGTCGCGGCGCCCGTCGCGGCGCCCGTCGTGGCGCCCGTCGTGGCGCAGGAGCCGCTCGAGGGGCGCTGGACCGCGGAGGCGCGCCTCGGGCCCGAGGCGATGACGCTGCTGCTCGATGTCGAGCGCCGGGATGGCGAGCTTCGCGGCCGCATCTCGGTGCCTGCCGAGCGCGTGCTCGGGCTTCGGCTCGAAGCGTTCGTGTGCGGCGACAGCGAGGTGGCCTTCCGCATTCCGCACCCCGATCACCCGATGGGCTTCGCCGGTCGCCTGGAGTCCGAGCAGCGGCTGCAGGGCGAGCTGGGGCGGGCGCGCACTGCCGCTCGTCTTCCTCCACACGGGCGCGACGCCGCTGCCGCCATACCGCGAGCTCGACGTGGACTTTGCAGGCGAAGGCCGCACGGTGCACGGCTCGCTGTTCCTGCCGCCTGGCGACGTCCCGCACCACGCGGTCGCGCTCTTTCACGCCACCAGCTCACCTCGCGGCGACGACCTGCGCTTTCTCGCCGACATGGCCGCGCGCGGGTCTCGCCGCGCTGATCTACGACCGGCGCATCGTGCCGACCGACCTGGTGCAGCTGACGCGTGCGGACTTCCTGGCGGTGGCCGACGACGCGGAGGCTGCCGTGCGCTTCCTGCGTTCGCGCGCGGAGATCGACGGCACGCACGTGGGCGTCGGCGGGCTGAGCCAGGGCGCCTGGATCGCGGCCATCACGGCGACGCGTGTCCCCGAAGTCGCCTTCGTCGTCGCGCTGTCCGCCCCGGGAGTGCCGCTGCACGAGATCGACCTGTACCAGTCGACGCGCCGGCTGCAGGCCGCGGGCGTGCAGGGACAGCAGCTCGTCGAGGCGCGCGAGCTTCTCACGGATCTCTTCGCGGCTTCGCGCGGGGAGAATGGTGCGAGCGGTGCGAGCGGTGCGAGCGGTGCGAGCGGTGCGAGCGGTGCGAGCGGTGCGAGCGGTGCGAGCGGTGCGAGCGGTGCGAGCGGTGCGAGCGGTGCGAACGGCGCGAGCGGCGCGAGCGGCGAGCGTGGCGACCGGGACGCGCTGGCGCGTCGCCTGGAGCTGACGCGACGCGAGCCGTGGGCAGCGACCCTCGCACTTCCCGACGAGATTCCGCCCGGCGGCACGTCCGCGACGCTCCTGCGCTGGTCCGCCCACGACCTCGATCCGATGCTCTTCTTCGAGCGCCTGCACGTGCCGGTCTTCCTCGCCTTCGGCGAGCGCGACGAGCGCCTGCCCGCCGAGACCTGCGCCACGCGACTCGCTGCAAGCCTGGAGCGCGCCGGCAACGACGCCGTCACGCTGCACCGATACGCCGACGCGAATCACGCGCTCCTGCCCGCGCCCGCCTTCGAGCAGGATCTCGCGAACTGGCTGCGCGAGCGCGCCGGAGACTAGGGAGCGCGCGCGATCGTCGCGGCCGCCTCGCTCCGATCAGGCCGCATGCGAGCGGGCCATGTCGCGGGCTTCTGCAACCTCTGATGGCCCTCGACGGCCCGGGGAGGTCGAGTACGCTGCGCGCCCGGCAGCCTGCAAGCGTCCGCCCATCCTGCGCACCGCACTCCGGAGCATTCGCCATGTCACGAGCGCTGATCCCCTCGTTGTTCCTTCTCGCCCTCGCGACGGCAGCCAACGGTCAGATCAAGTTCGCTCCCGCGGCGAGCTACCCCTCCGGCGACGATCCGGCGGGCGGAATCCTGCTCGACGACGACCTCGACGGCGACGCGGACGTCATCGTCTCGGCGCGTGGCGGCGACGAGCTGGTCTTCCTGCCCAACACGGGCCACGGCACGTTCGGACGCTCCACGACGCTCGCACTCGCGAACGGAAGCAACCCCGAGGGCATCGCGGCGGGCGACTTCGACGGCGACGGCCACGAGGACCTGCTGGTGGTGCTCTTCGGCCAGAACAGCGTGCAGCTCGTGCGCGGCGACGGCAGGGGCGCGTTCACGCCAGGCGCCACGTTCGCCGTCGGCCAGGAGCCGAGCATGATCGTCGCCGCCGACTTCAACGCCGACGGCCGCCTCGATGCCGCGGTCAACAACCGCGCCTCGGGCGACATGTCGGTGATGATCAACGACGCGCGCGGCGCCTTCGAGGCCGCGGTGAGCTACCCCGTCGGCGAGCAGACGCGCTGCATCGCCGTCGGCGACATCACCGGCGACGCGCTGCCCGACCTCGCCGTGACGGCGCGCGACAGCCGACGCGTGCGCGTCTTCCGGAACGCCGGCGCGGGTGCGTTCGTGATCCTGAAGGACCTCCTGCTCGGCCCGATCCTCGAGCCGCAAGGCGTCGCCCTGGCCGACCTCGATGGCGATGGCAAGCTCGACGTCGTCACGGCGAGCGCGGGGACCTCGCTGCAGCACTGGGTGAGCGTCTTCCTGCAGCAGAACAACGGGAATCCCTGGGTTGGACCGCTCAATGGGGCGACGAGCGGTCTCGAGCCCCGGGGCATCGTCACCGCCGACTTCGACGGCGACGGTCACGTCGATGTGGCCACCTCCAACTCCGACTCGAACAACGTCTCGATTCTGAGGAACAGCGGCATCGGGATCTTCTTCGCCGCCAAGACCTTCCCGGTCGGCGGAAACCCGGAGGCGCCGCAGCTTCTCGCAGGCGACCTCGATGCCGACGGCGACGTCGACGTCGTGGCCTTCGACACCGACGACAACGATGTCTCGGTGCTGCTGAACGGCAGCAGCTTCTGCCAGCAGAACCTCGGCTCCGGCGGCCCCGGCCATTCCGTGCTGACGGCCTGCGGCGATCCGCTCGCGACCGGCGGCACCGGCTTCATCCAGCTCGCCAACGCCGCCCCGAACACGACCGCGTTCCTCGTGGTCTCGTTGACGCAGGGAGCGGCGCCGTTCAAGGGCGGCACGCTCGTGCCCGTGCCCATCCTGCTGCTGCGGACCTTCACGACCGACGCGGCGGGCGGATTCCTGCTGCCCGGCGTCCCCGGCGGCGGCGGCCCGCTGAACCTCTACCTCCAGTGCGCGAGCGCGGACGGCAGCCAGCCGCAGGGTTTCGCGCTCTCGAACGCGGTGAAGCTGAAGCTGCTGCCCTGAGTGTGTCGGCTGCGCGCGTTCGACGGCCACTGCAGCCCTGCATCTCGCGTGGACAAGGTCCCGCGCGGCCGATACGGTGCGGAGCATGGCCAACGAGGGACGCGTCACGAACCCCGAAACGCAGCTCGCGAGCTTCTTCGCGAAGTATGACCCGGCGACGGTCAAGCTCGGAAAGGCCCTGCGCGCGAAGCTGCGTCATCGGCTGCCCGGCCTGAACGAGCTGGTCTACGTGTACGAAACCCAGGACTCGCTCGTGATCGCGTATTCACCGACCGGGGGAGGTGGTGGCTCCGACGCGCTGTGCGGGATCGCGCTGTACCCGGACTCCGTGAAACTGTTCTTCACGCAGGGCGCCCTGCTGTCGACGTCGGACCCGGGCAAGCTGCTGCAGGGTCGCGGCAAGACGGTGCGACATGTCGTGCTGAACACAGTTGCGGACTTCGATCGCGCGGAGATGGAAGCGTTGATGGCGGCCGCGTTGAAGCTCGCGAAGCTGCGTCTCGATGCGAGCGCGAAGGGCTCCGTGATCATCAAGGCGGAAGCACAGAAGCAGCGCGCGCTCCGCGCGAAGAAAGCAGCGCGGCCTGCCGCTGCACGGCGGACGGCGAAAGCCCGGAGCAGACGGGCTCGCGGCTCGTCCGCCCGCACTGGATAGCTGGCGTACCGGCGAACGCGCGGCGTCCGCGCGAACACCACATCGCACGAAAGGCGCGTCGACAGAGCCTGCGAGCGCGAGTCGCCATCCCGGCGCGGTACCCGGACGGCCTGGCCCGGCGCAGCTCCGCGACGGGCGATCCACGTCACGTCGTCGCGCTCAGCTCCGAGCGATTCGTGCAGGGCGCGCTGGCGTTCTGACCGCTTCAGCCACGAACGCACTGACCAGCGGATCTTCCTCATCCCGGCTCACCGCGAGCAGCCGCACGCGCACATCCGCATCACGCAATTGCACATGGGACGTGCCGGCGCGCGGCATCGTGGCCACGGAAGTGGGTGCCACCGTGATGCCCATGCCGGTGGCGACCATGCTCGCCACCGTCGCCCACTCCGTCGCCTGCGCGACGACGCGTGCCGTGAAACCCGCGCGCGCGAAAGCCGCCTGCACGTCATCGTGGAAGTCCGGAGCCACCTCACGGGGGAACAGCACGAAAGGCTCGTTGCGCAGCTCTGCCACGCGGACCGTGCGCCGTCGCGCGAGACGGTGCGTGTGCGGCACGACGACGAGGAGCCGTTCTTCACGCACGACGGTCGCACGCATCCCCGGCACCGGCGACCGCACCAACGCGATGTCGATCAGGCGTTGCCGGAGCCGCTCGTCGTGCGGCACGGCTGCGCGGTCGTCGAGCCGCCCCACCACGTCCGGGTAGACCGCACGGAATCGCGCGATCATCTCGGGCACGACGCCGAAGGACGCCGAAGCACCTGCAGGCTCGCCAGGCAGCAGCCGGCGCTCGAACCGAGCCTTGAGTCGAGGGCGATGCGGCGGTGTCCGCCCTGGGGTCAGGCGTGGTAGCGGGGGCAGGATTCGAACCTGCGACCTTCGGGTTATGAGCCCGACGAGCTACCGGACTGCTCCACCCCGCGTCGACCTGCCGTAAGTGCGCCTTCTCGGGCGCCGCAAGCAAGGCTGGATGTTTTAGCGCAAACGAAGGGCGCGCGTCAAACGCGGGTGATCGGCGGCGGCGCGCGTCCGCACCGCTTCGCCGGTCCCGGCCGTGACGCACCGCGCCTGCCGACCGCGCGTTGAGGGCGCGCATCGCTCGACCGCGGGGGCCGCGCGGGGCGCGGCGTGTGGTGCCGGAAACAGGACTTGAACCTGCACCCCGTTTGACCGGGACCAGGCCCTCAACCTGGCGTGTCTGCCAATTCCACCATTCCGGCACGAAGCGCTGTCGCTTCGCACGCGCGGCCCCCGGCCGGACGCGTGCGATCGGGGATTGCAGCGCAAACCGTGCGCCGCCGTCAAGTGCGGCCTTTCGCGCGATGGCGCTGGCGGACTCGCGCCCTCGTCGCGTCGGCGGCCCGCAGCGCCTGTCGCGGAGGGCCGCGGCCGCTCGGTTCCCGCGGCTCACTGCCCCGCGACGGTCTGGAGATCCACCACCAGGTCCGCGTTCTTCTCGCCGAGGCGCAGCGCCAGCGAGCCGGACGTGATCAGGTTCAGCCACTGCTGCTTCTCGAGCCAGGCCTTCGCGAGGCGCGGGACCTCCTCCGTGCGGCGCGCCTTCTCCTGGCCTTCCAGGAGCGCGTCGAGGCGGTCGTTGAGCTGCTTCTCCACCTCCGCGGGCAGCTCGTCCTCCTTGCCGCGCCAGGCGGCGTACTCCGGGCCGGCCAGCAGCTCGCTGCGCTTGCGCTGCCGCACCGGCTTGAGGTCCACGCGCGTCTCGTCCTCCGCGAGCCACTCGCCGTACGGCGCCAGCACCTTGAGCAGCGAGTCCGGCGCGCACCAGGCCACGAGGTTGGCGCGCGCGTCGCGGAAGGACGAGACCGCCGCGCGCAGCCCGGGCTTCGCCGCCAGCGACGAGCGGCTGTTCGTGTAGATGGAGACGATCTCGCGCAGCAGGTCGTTGTCCGTCGCGACGACCGCGGTGCCGCTGTTCCTCGCGAGGTCGGGGTCCAGCACGATGTACGCGAACTCCTTCATCGGCAGGTTCACGACGCCGAGCCACTTGCGCACGCCCACGCCCTCGTCCACCTTGAAGCGCTGGTCGTCCGGCACGCCCAGCGCCTTGCTGCCGCGCACGATGACGTCGTCGAACTCGTTCCAGAGGTTCAGGTCCTTGACGTGCAGGATCAGCGCGATGAGCGGCAGCGGCTGGCTCCCCGCGGGGATGTCGTGGTCCAGCGGCCGGAACGCGAGCGTGACCTCCTCGCCGAGCAGGCGCGACAGGTAGATCGTCAGCCCCGCCACGTTGTCCACCTTCCAGGCGGGGCTGTAGCGCGCCAGGTCGCGCAGGCTGCTGTTGAGCAGCGTGAGCTGTTCGGGGCCCAGCGCCTCCGCCAGCGTCTGCAGCAGCGGGCGGATCTCCACGTTGAGGGTCACCAGCCCCGAGATGTCCTGCGGCAGCAGCCCCGCGACGGAGGAGAGCCGCTCGCCCGCCTTGAAGCTGGAGGAGCCCAGCAGCCCGGCGCGCGTCACCGTCGCGTCCGGCGCGGCGAGGTCCGCGTGCGCGCGGAGCACGACGTTCTCGTCGATGTCGAGGCGCCCGACGATGTCCCCGAACAGGCGCGGGTCCATCAGCTTCGAGAGCGCGTTGCGCAGCGCATCCGGGTGCTTCTCCGCCAGCGACTCGCCGGCCTCGAGCCGCGCGAGCAGCCGCGCGAAGTCGAGCTGGAACTCCGCCGAGAAGCGCGCCGACGGCTCGCCCAGCGCCGGCGGCAGGCCCTCGGCCCACAGCCGCGAGATCCCGATGCTGCTCTCCGCGCCGCTGTCGGTGGCGCGCAGGAGGTCGCGCACGAGGCCCTCGGCCTGTCCCGCGATGAGCAGGTCCTGCTTGCGCACGAAGTACCACGTGCCGCCGGCGAGCGCCCCGCCGGCGGGCAGGTCCAGGCGGCGGTAGGAGTTGCCCGGCACGTCGGCATCGTCCACCGTCGCGAGCGTGGCGCCGGGGAGGGCGCGCTGCAGCGCGGCGTCGTGGTCGAGCAGCGAGATGGCCAGCTTCGCGCGGTCCGAGAGGCGCGCCATGAGCGCGTACTGCGCCTCGCCCGCGCCGGCCTGCGGCAGCCGCCCCACCACGGCGACGTCGCGCCCGAGGACATCGGCCAGCGGGTCGAGCGGCGAGTCCGCCAGCGCCGCGCGCGCCGACGCGGTGGCCGATCCCAGCTCCCGCGGCCACTGCAGCGACTTCCACCAGGCCGTCTCCTCCAGATCGCGGAAGGCCCGCGTGCGCCGCAGCCGCACCAGGAAGCGCGGCTCGGGGAACTCCTCGATGTCCGTGGCCAGCGACTCGCGGTGCACGAACAGGTCCATGTCGCGCGGCACGAGGGCGACGAACGGCGGCTGGGTGCCCTCGAAGGGATCGAAGAAGATCTTGGTGAAGGCGAAGTAGAGCAGCGGCAGCAGCAGCACGAGCGCGACGCCCAGCTTCACCAGCCACCCACGTGAGCCCTGCCGCCGCTCGCGGCGCTTCACGGTTCTCCTGCGGGCCATGCGCGGGGATGCTCCAGAGGGTCCCCGACGACCACGCGCGGCTCGCCGCGAGCCGCCCGCAGCCGGGGAGGGCCGGGATTCTAGGACGCGGCCGCCGCATTCCGGCGTCCCGATCCCCCGCGCCTGGCGCGACGCGGCGTGCCGGCCGCTCGCGGCACCGCGCGTTTTGGCCGCCTTGCGAGCCTCCAGCCGCGCCGATATCGTCCGCTCATGCAGCTCGCGCGCCGTGTTCTCTCCATGTCCGGCTCGGCGACGCTGGAGCTCACGGCGAAGATCGCCGAGCTGCGCGCGCAGGGCGTGGAGGTCATCGCGCTGGGCGCCGGCGAGCCCGACTTCCCCACGCCGCCCGAGGCCATCGCCGCGGCCAACGCCTTCATCGCCAGGGGGCGCGTGCTGTACACGCCGGCCTGCGGCATCCCGGAGCTGCGCGCGGCCGCCGCGGCGGAGCTGTCGCGCAGCGTCGGCATCACCTACCAGCCCTCGCAGGTGATCATCACCAACGGCGCCAAGGAAGGCCTCGTGCTCGCCATCCTCGCGCTGTGCCAGCAGGGCGACGAGGTGCTCGTGCCGACGCCCGCGTGGGTCAGCTACGAGGCCATCGCGGCCATCGCCGACGCGCGCATGGTCCCGCTGCCGTGCAGCGACGCCAACGGCTTCAAGCCGACGCCCGGCCAGCTCCGCGCCGCGATCGGCCCGCGCACGCGCGTGCTCATCCTCAACTCGCCCAACAACCCGACCGGCGCCGTCTACTCGCGCGCGGAGCTGACGGGCCTCGCCGACGCGCTGCGCGGCACGGACGTGATGGTCGTCTCGGACGAGATCTACTCGCCCTTCAGCTACGGCGGCGAGCACGTCTCGCCGGCCGGCATCCCGGGCATGGCGGAGCGCACGGTCGTCGTGAACGGCGTCTCCAAGAGCCACTCGATGACGGGCTGGCGCATCGGCTTCCTCGGCGCGCCGCCGGCGCTGGTCGAGGCCGTCTCCAACCTCAAGAGCCACCTCACCAGCAACGCGGCCGCGCCCAGCCAGCACGCGGCCCTCGGCGCGCTGCGCGGCGGCGACGGCTTCACCATCACCATGCGCGCCGCCTTCGCCAAGCGCCTGGAGCTCGCCATCGACGCGCTGGCCGCGATGCCGGGCCTCACGCTCGCGCGCCCCGAGGGCGCCTTCTACGTCTTCCCGCGCATCGACGGATTCTTCGGCGAAACGGTCTCCAGCAGCGCCGAGATGTGCCGGCAGCTCCTGGACCAGCAGCGCGTGGCCGCGCTCCCGGGCTCCGCTTTCGGCGACGACCGCTTCATCCGCTTCTCCATCGCCACCGCGGACGACCTGCTGGCCGAGGGGCTCGCGCGTTTCGCGCGCTATCTCGACACGCTCCGCGTCCCGGCCGGCACGCGGTCCGCGCCGCGCTGACGCGCACGATCCGACCCGCACCGCACCCGCATTCCCGCACCCGCACGGACCACATCTCACGCATCGCGCACCGGACCGCTCACGCGCACCGGCCCGGCGCGACGCACCGCAAGGAACAGCCCATGGGAAGCAGCACCACCTCGCACGGCGCGCAGTCCGCCGACTCGGGAGCCGCGACGGACAGCAGCGTCAAGGCATCGCCCAAGGTCGCCACGCGTGACGCCTACGGCAAGGCGCTCGCCGCGCTGGGCAGCCAGCGCACGGACATCATCGTCCTGGACGCCGACCTCTCCGGCTCCACCAAGACCAACGTCTTCGCGAAGCAGTTCCCCGAGCGCTTCCTCAACATGGGCGTCTCGGAGGCCAACATGATCGGCGTCGCCTCGGGCCTCGCCTCCACCGGCCTCACGGTCTTCTGCAGCTCCTTCGCGATGTTCGCGAGCGGCAAGACCTACGAGCAGATCCGGCAGGAGATCGCGCTGCCGGTCGCCAACGTGAAGATCTGCGCGACGCACGCGGGCCTCACGGTGGGCGAGGACGGCGCGAGCCACCAGATGCTCGAGGACCTCGCGCTCATGCGCGTGCTGCCCAACATGACCGTCATCGCGCCCGCGGACGGCCGCGAGACGGAGCAGGCCATCGCCGCCGTCGCCGCGATGAAGGGTCCCTGCTACGTGCGCCTCTCGCGCATGAAGACGCCGGAGTTCCTGCCGGCCGATTCCCGCTTCCAGATCGGCAAGGCCACGCTGCTGCGGCAGGGCGACGCGGTCACGCTCATCGGCACCGGCGTCACCACCTGGTACGCGCTGCAGGCCGCCGGGATCCTCGCGCGCGAGGGCATCGAGGCGCGCGTGCTCAACATGGCCACCATCAAGCCGCTCGACCTCGACGCGCTGCGCGCCGCCGCCGCCGAGACGGCCGGCATCGTGACGGTGGAGGAGCACCAGCGCGCCGGCGGCCTCGGCGGCGCCGTCGCGGAAGCCGTCACCGAGAACCGGCCGTGCCCCGTGACGCG
>Ga0193753_10000161_pt1 | contig 63098 bp, 42 predicted proteins | sample H1c2metaG_FD_144925 | JGI IMG/M metagenome (GOLD analysis project Ga0193753, IMG submission 144925) | Soil microbial communities from a riparian zone of the East river system, Colorado, United States - H1c2 | ecosystem: Environmental > Terrestrial > Soil > Riparian zone | place: USA: East...
CCGGATGCAGGCGATCGGCCACGGCGAAGAGAGCCCGCTCGCCGACAACAGGACCTCGCGCGGCCGCTCCGAGAACCGCCGCGTGGAGTTCAGGATCGAGCGGGCTGTGGCCGTAGCAGCACCCTGATGGTCTCCCGTCGGCTCTCCCGTCGGGCCGTCCAGGCAAGCGTGACCACGTCGATGTTCCGGCCGGGCTGCCTGGCAGTCCGGCTCCTTGCCTTCCGCCTCGGAGGGCCGTGATGGCCGATCGACCGGTGCGGATACTTCGCGTGGTCTGGAGCATGGGGCTCGGTGGCATCGAGACCACCGCCATGCACCTCCTGCGAGGCATGAACCGGGACCGCTTCCAGACGGATTTCCTCTATGTGGAACCAGAGGCGAGCGTCTACGACGAGGAGATCCGATCGCTGGGATCGGCCATCCTTCTCTGTCCCAAGGAGAACCTTCTGACGTTCAGCTGGAATTTTCCCCGCATTCTGAAGCAGCGCGGTCCCTATGACGTCGTCCACAGCCATCTCGCCTTGTTCACCGGAATCGTGCTGATGCTGGCGCACACCTGCGGCGTGCCGATCCGCGTGGCGCAAGCGCACAGCGACTACGCGCAGCGCTTCCTTCACCGACGTCCATACCAGGTGTGGCTCAATCGGTTCCTTATCCGACACCACGCCACCACGGCCCTGGCAAACAGCCGCCGGGCGGCGGAGTCGTATTACGGGCCGGAATACGCGAGCACCCACGCTCGGGTGCTACTCCAGGGCCGGGATTTCCGCCCGTACGCCACATCAGTGGATCGAGCGGCAATTCGGGACGAGCTGGGCATTCCGGCGAACGCGTTCGTGGTGGGCCACGTCGGCCGGATGAACGAGGTGAAGAACCAGCGCTTCGCCGTGCAGGTCTTCGACATGGTCGCTCGGCGGGTTCCGGGCGCGCGCATGATCTTCGTCGGCGATGGGCCGCTACGCACGCAGGTAGAAAAGGACGTGGCTCAGGCGGGCCTGACGGAGCGGGTGGTGTTCGCCGGCACCCGGCTGGACGTACCCCGCCTCCTCTGTGGCGCGGTCGACGCTTTCCTGTTCCCCTCCCTTTACGAGGGAATCGGCACGGCGGTGGTCGAAGCTCAGGCGGCTGGCCTCCCATGCGTCATCACCGACACCCTGCCAGAGGAACTGGATCTGGTGCGGCCTCTGGTGACGAGAGTTGCGCTCGCGGACTCACCGGCCTTGTGGGCCGAGGCAATCCTGGCGACACATCCTGTGCCGGTGACACGAGAGACCGCGCTGGAGACGGTGATGCGCAGCGCGTTTCGGACGGAATATCAAATGGAGATGCTGGAGAGAGTCTACGGTGCGCCTCGACGAGACTCATAGACCTCACCAGAGGCGATAGGTGGCCGTGATTTCGCCGAGCAGAGTATTCAACGGTCGCAAGGACTCGTTGAAAGGCAATGCCTCCTCCGCGCTCCTTGGACGCCTTGCGTCGGCCAGCGCCCAGGTCGCATGTCTTCTCATCATCGATCATCGACTGGGCTCCCACGCGCTCGATCGCTACGTCCTCATCTACACGCTCACCGGTCTGGCGGGGACGGTCATCGATTTTGGCTCCGGAGTATGGTTGGTGAGAGAGATCGCCGCCGGTCGTCCGGTGCGGTTCGCATGGCGAACCAAGATCGGCGCGCTCTTCTTCATCATCCTCGCCGCCGTCTGGGGGCTTCACGCCGACGAACTGAGCGGGCAAGAGGTGGCGTGGGGGCTGGTGTGGACCATCGTGTCTGCTGCCACGATGATGGCCCGGGGCATACTCTGGGGCCTCCGGGCTCACCATATCGAGGCGTGCGCGGCAGCCCTCGAGACATGCGGGCTGGCGATTGCGCTTGCCATCCTGCCGATGAGCTTCCTCGAGCCAATAGGCCCCATGGGGCTCGCCCTCTTTGCATACGGGGGCGGCCTGGCCTACCGCAGCGCGGTTGTGTCGCGGAGAAATCTGCGGCGGAGTCCAGGCGGCATCTCGGTCGCGACCCTCGCGCCGTACGGGCTGCACGGCTTCGTCTCCTATGCAGGAATGCGGGTCGACGTGGTCCTTCTTTATGCGCTGGGCGCCACCGCCACGCCGGGCGCCCTCGCTGGCTATGCTCTCGCGCTCAGGGCCTATGCCGCCGCCGCGATACCGCTCGAGGCTGTCTCGACCGCGCTCCTCCCCAGACTCGTGACGGGTGTCGGGCCCTACATCGGCAAGATCCTGCGAGTCTGGCTGGGCGGCGGCCTGCTGGCCACGGCAGGAGTGCTCGCCTCCCTGTGGCTGCTCCCGATGATCGAGGGGTCGCCCGCGGTGATCGCCTCCACGCGGCCAGTCCTCATGATCCTGGTCTTCTCGGTCGGCTTGAGGTGTGGCGCCTCTCTCCTGGGGGCAATCGTCACCGCACAGGGCAGACAGTCCGAGCGGTTGGCCGCGTCAGCAGCATCGCTGGTGACCATGGTCGGCCTCGATTTCCTGCTCATCCCGACCCATGGCGTCGTCGGCGCAGCGTGGGCTTTCGCCATATCCGATGCGGTGCTCGTGTCGCTCTATGGCGCGAGCGCCGCTCGCATCGTTCGCACTTCCCGCACGCTCGAAATTTCCCCGAGCCACCCACGGGCCGAACAGGGGTGACCGCCCCTGGCGACCCCATGGCAGATGACCGACTCGTCGGCAATCGAGATGATTGACCCCCATCAATCACAGCTGCGGTAGGAGGGACGATGAAGATCCTCGCGGTCCACAACAGGTACCTCTGGCGCGGCGGTGAGGACGCGAGCTTCGAGGCCGAGGTGGCGATGCTGCGCATGCATGGCCACTTGGTCGAGGAATACCTCGAGGACAATCGACGCGTCGAATCGCTGGGTCGCCTCCGGACCGCTGCGCGTACGGTCTGGTCGCATGAGACGTATCGGCGAGTGCGGGATATTCTGCGGGACGGTCATCATGATCTCGTCTACGCCCAGAACACCTTCCCGCTCGTCTCCCCGTCGCTCTACTACGCGGCCAGGGTCGCCGGTGTCCCCGTCATCCAGACGCTGCGAAACTACCGGCTCATGTGCCTCAACGGGCTCCTCTTTCGCGACGGCAAGATCTGCGAGGAATGTGTCGGCAAAGCCGTGCCGTGGCCCGGCATCATGCACGGCTGCTACCGGGACAGCAGGGCAGCAAGCGCCGCCGTCGCCGCGATGCTCGTGACTCATCGACTGCTCGGCACGTTCCGCGAGAGGGTCGGCGCGTACGTGGCGCTGACGGAGTTCTGCCGCGACAAGTTCATCGAGGGCGGGTTGCCCGCGGAGCTGATCTCCATCAAGCCCAACTTCGTCGACCCCGACCCGGGCGCCAGCGCCGATCCAGGACAGTACGCCCTCTACGTCGGCCGTCTCTCCCGGGAGAAGGGCCTCGACACGCTCCTGGCCGCCTGGGCGCGTCTGGGTCCCGGCCATCCGCTCAAGATCGTCGGGGATGGACCACTGGCAGAGGAGGTAGCCCGCGCCGCTGCGGGCTCACCTGACGTCGAATGCCTCGGGCCCAGGACCAGCGCGGAGGTGCGCGAGCTTCTGCAAGGAGCGAAGTTCCTCGTATTCCCGTCGAGAGTCTTCGAGAACTTTCCGCGCATCATTGTCGAAGCGTTCGCGACGGGCGTGCCTGTCATCGCATCACGTCATGGGTCGATGTCGCTCATCGTGGAGGACGGCGCGACGGGCTTGCACTTCGTTCCGGGTGACGCGGCGGACCTGGGCGCGAAGGTCGCCTGGGCCTGGGCCCACGCCGTCGAGATCGACGCCATGCGCCACCGCGCGCGCGAAGAGTACTTGATGCACTACACCGCCGACGCCAGCCATCGCATCCTCGATCGAATCATCTCTTCGATGGCCACGCGAAGCCCCTCCCCCGTGAGCTAAGGCTCTGAGCAACCCTCCGAGGGTAGTGACCTCCGTCGGGCCAGGGTCCGCCAAGGTACGCGCCGCTTCTGGGCCGCGGCGATTGGTCGACCCTGGAGCGCTCCGGTGCTGGATATCGAAGTGAGATACACTCGATCTTCGCCCCAATGATCGAGAACAGCTCCGCGCAGGTAGTGGTCCTCTCCGTCATCCTGCGATCCATGTGGCGGCACAGGATCGTGGCCGGCACGGTCGGCGCGGTGATCATGGCCACTGCGGGCGTTGTCTATATCTTGCTCCCGAAGACATACGAATCCACCGCCAGCATCCTTCCGGCCCAGGAGGAGGGGGGGCTGGGCGGATTTCTGGACGCGAACATGGGCGGGGCGGCGCCGCTCGCGGCTAGCCTTCTCGGTTCGAAGGCGAGCGGCGGGGCCGATCTGTTTCCGGCAATGCTCCAGTCGCGCGTGATGGCGGATGCGATCATCGCCAAGTTCGACCTCATGTCCTATTTCCAGGTTCAGCTCATCGACGACGCGCGGCGAGCGCTCGCCGGTTGCACGACCGTCGACGTGGGCAAGGAGGGCGCGCTGTTCGTATCGGTGGTCACCGAGGACCCCAAGCTCTCGGCCGACATCGCGAACTTCTACGTCTCCAATCTCGACCGGCTCAATCGCACGATGACGATCACAAAGGCGGGTCAGAGCCGAGAATTCCTCGAGGCCCGCGTGGCCGAGGTCAAGATCACCCTGGTCAAGGCCGAGGACGACATGAGGGACTTCCAGTCGAAGAACAAGGCGTTCGCCGTGGAGGAGCAGGCAAGGGCGATGGTCGAGGGGGCGGCGACGCTGCAGGGCCAGCTCACAGCCCAGGAGATCCAGCTCAAGGTGGCCCGCAGCTACCTGTCGGAAGAGAATCCCGAGCTGGTCCGCCTTCGCGCCGCAGTGGCAGGCCTCAGAGGGCAACTCAAGGCCGTTGAGTCCGGGCCTGGCGGTGAGCAGCACGCCTCCAGGGTAGGACATCCGTCCATGGAGGCAGTGCCCTCACTGGCGCTCAGCTATGCACGTCTGCTGCGAGACGTCAGGACGCAGGAGCAGATCTACATCCTGTTGGTGGCGCAGCTCGAGCAGGCGAAGCTGCAGGAGGCACGCGACACGCCAACGGTCCAGGTGATGGATCCAGCGGTACCGGCCATGCGCAAGAAGGGGCCGAAGCTGTCTCTGATCGGCATCGTCGCCTTGCTGTTTTCGGTCGCGGCAGCGGCGCTGCTGTCGCGGGTGCTGGACGCACGCGCGACCCGCCTGCGTCCCTTCGCCAAGGGTGCGTGAGGCTGCTCGAGTGTCGCCGCGATCAATTTCGGGATGGACGCCACTTGTGGGCGTGAGATCACGCGCTGGATTTCAGATTCGAGTGGCGCCACTGGTAGACGATGACCTGCTTGCCGACCAGTATCAGGTAGGCAGGGTTGTTGAAGAGGTATCGATCCCACAGGCGTCGCGGCTCCTTGATGAGCCGGAATAGCCACTCGAGCCCCGCGGTCTGCATCCATTCTGGTGCGACGGACACATTGCCAGCCATCCAGTCGTAGACTGCTCCGACTCCGACGAGAGTGATGCCGGGCAGCCGAGAGCGGACCTCGTGCATCCAGACCTCTTGCTTCGGGGCGCCCAGGCCCACCCACACGATTCTCGTGCCGGAGCCGCGAACGTCCGAGAGCACCCGCTCGAGCTCACCTGGGTCGATGGGACCGAAGGGTGGCGAGTACATCCCGGTGATCTTGATCTGTGGAAAGCGAGTCTTCAGGTTGCGCTCCATACGGCCGAGGGTCTCGGGAGTGCTCCCGTAGAAGTAGTGCCCCACGCCGTCTGGAAGCCCCGCCTCGATTGTCGCGAGATGAACCGGGAGGCCTGCAATGCGCTCCTGGCGCTCATGGCCAAGCCAGCGCAGCGCCCACGCGAGAGGCACGCCATCGGTCGTCGCGATCTCTGCCTCGGCCAGCGCCCGCGCAAACAAGGGATTCTTGCGAGCGGTCATCACGGAATGAACGTTGGCAATTGCCACGATCAGACCCTCGGGCGGTGGCGAGAGAATGTGCTCGACGACGTCGCGCAACGTCGTGGCGGAGATACCAGTACCTATGACGTCGACCTTTTCCGGGAACGTCGCCATTGCCCCCCTTGGCTCGCGCCTGGCAGACGCCAGCGCTCACGCTTTCCATGCTAACGCCCTCATGCCGTCTGCGCACGGAAATACCAGGTCAAGGGTGACCTGGGTGGATGGCCTCGTGCGTGCTTTTCGCGGGTCCCCCCCAGGCGGAGCATGCATGCAGACCGCGTCCGCATGACGGGTGCACGTTGAAACGACGGAGCACCTTCGTCAGACTTCCGTATGCGCCGCTCACACGCGCGAGCCGCCCGCCTGGCAGCCGTGGTGATCGCGTTTGTCGTGGCGAACGCCCGCGCCTCGGATGGAGGGCAGATCCAGTCCTTCGTCTTCATCGTCTCGCCGGACGGCGATGACACCTGGTCGGGCCGGCTGGCGGAGCCTGCCCTCGCGCGCACTGACGGGCCGTTCGCGACGCTCTCTCGTGCACAACAGGCGGTCCGGGCGGCACGAGCCACGCGGAAGGATGCCTCGATCGCCGTGCTTGTTCGGGGCGGGACCTACGAACTCGAAGCGCCGCTGGTCTTCGAATCCGTGGACTCCGGCCGACCCGGCGCCCCGGTGACCTGGAGCGCATGGCCGGGGGAGCGCCCGGTGGTGAGCGGCGGCGTTCGCCTGTCCGGCTGGGGCGTCGTGCGCGGTCGCTGGCACCTCGTCTTGCCGCAAGTCGCGCGCGGCGAGTGGACGTTTGCTCAGCTCTTCGTCAACGGAGGGCGGCGTTTTCGGCCCCGCCTGCCGCGAACCGGCTACTTCACCGCCGGGATCGGGGGCGAGGTGGCGGGGAACCAGCTGCGCGCGCAGCCAGGCGACCTCCGTGCGAGCTGGCACCGCCTCGGTGACATCGAGGTGCTCGGCTTTCGCACCTGGACGATGGGCCGCCTCGCGATCGTCGGGGTTGACGAGGCCGCCCAGATCGTCACCCTGACCGACCCCATCGCGAGAGAGACACCGGTACGCCGGTATCTCGTCGAGAACGTGCGCGAGGCTCTCGAGCATCCCGGCGCATGGTACCTCGACCGGGATACGGGCGAGCTCACGTACCTGCCCCTCCCTGGCGAGCGATCCGGTTCCGCGACCGTCGTTGCGCCACGCCTCGAGCATCTGCTCCAGATCCGCGGGGACGTCGCCGGCCGACGCTGGGTCGAGTGGATCACCTTCCGGGGCATCGCCTTCGCGCACACGTCGTGGAGCTCCACCGGACGACTCGATCAGCAAGCCGCGGTCGGCGTGGGTGCCGCGCTCGAAATGACCGGCGCGCGCGACTTCCGGTTCGAAGGAATCTCGGTGTCGCACACCGGCGGCTACGCAGTTCACGTAGGCGCTGGATCCAGGCGGGTGACGCTCGACCATTGCGAGCTTTCCGATCTCGGGGCAGGCGGCGTCAAGATCGGCGAGACGTCCATCCCGGCGGACCCCGAGGCGGTCGCCTCCGACAACGCGGTCACCGATTGCAGCATCGTCGGTGGCGGACGAATTCACCCCAGCGGGGTAGGCGTCCTGATCGCCCAGTCGCCGCGCAACCGGATCCAGCGCAACGACATTGGCGACCTCTACTACACCGGGATCTCCGTCGGCTGGATGTGGGGCTACGGGACCTCTGCCGCGCATGACAACATCATCGCGGATAACGAGGTACACGACATTGGCCAGGGTGTGCTCAGTGACCTCGGGGGCATCTATACGCTCGGCCGGTCGTCGGGCACCGTCATCCGTGGCAACAGGATCCACGACGTCATGTCGTGGGGGTACGGCGGATGGGGGCTCTACTTCGACGAGGGCACGAGCGGTGTCGTCGCCGAGAACAACGTCGTCTACCGATGCAAGTCGGGCGGGCTGTTCCAGCACTACGGCAGAGACAACCGCATCGTGAACAATGTCTTCGCGCTGTCGCGCGAGGCCCAGCTCGGACGGGGGCGGGTCGAGCCTCACCTTTCGTTCGTATTCGAGCGGAACATCGTGTACTGGGATCGTGGCGCGCTCCTCTCGGCGAAGTGGAAGGGCGACGGCGTTCGCTTCGACCGCAACATCTACTGGCGCCGGAGCAGGCGCGCTTTCGATTTCGCTGGCAAGAGCCTCGTCGAGTGGCAGGCCCGCGGAAACGATCGCAACTCCTCGATCGCCGACCCCATGTTCCTGGACCCGGAACGCGGTGACTTCCGCCTGCCGCCGAGCTCGCCGGCGAGGGCGCTCGGCTTCGTCCCCTTCGAGGCCCTCAAGCCGGGCGCGAGGACGCGCGCGACCGCATCGGATCGCGCGTTTCCGGCACCTCCGCCCCCTCCGGCGCCCGTGCGCATCAGCGAGAGCTTCGAAGGCGTTGCCGTCGGAGACATGACACCGCTCGCCGTCACCACCGAGGAGGGTGCGGCCCGGGTGCGCGTCACGGGCGAGCAGGCCTCCTCGGGTCGCCGGAGCCTGCGCTTCACCGACGCTCCGGCGCGAGAGCGCGAATGGGTTCCAGCCCTCTCTTACGACCCGTCGTTTTCGAGTGGCCTCGCCGAGGTGCGCTTCGCTCTTCGGGTCGAGCCGGGAGCGGAGATCAGCCACCAGTGGCGGGATGCGACCGCCCCGTATCGCGTGGGCCCGTCGTTGGCGGTCCGGGCCGACGGCAGACTCGAAGCAGGTGGACGGACCATCGCGCGCTTGCCACCCAGTACCTGGGTTCGGTTTCGCATCCTCTGTGGCCTTGGAGACCGTGCCGACGGGCGATGGAATCTGGAGATCCAGATCGCCCGCGCGGGACGCTCCGGCTGGGGACCACCCCGGCGGGTCCGCGGTCTGCGCGCCGATCCCGGGTTCGACTCGCTGCGCTGGCTCGGCTTCAGCGCGCCGAGCGCCGGCCCTGCCGTCTTCTATCTCGACGACCTCGACGCGCGTCTCCGGGCGAAGTAGCGCGGTCGGCTGCCGCGTGGACCTACGCGGCTGCTGCGAGGGATACTCGCTGTCGCGCCCGCCATTCGAATGTCCGCATCAGACTCGAGCTCTCACACGGTCTCCTCTCCATGGCGGGCTCGAGCGTGGGCTCGGTTCGGCCTGCAGGCGCTCGCTGTGGCGCTCCTGACCTACCTGCGAGCCGCAATCTTCCTCGTGTACCCGCTGCTGCCGCTCGTCGCGGGCGCCTACGGGCTCAGGCTATCCCGCTTCACGGCGGCACTCGGCCTCTCTGCCGCTCTGGCCACCTTGCTGGCCGTGCTGAACGAGGAGCACCTTCTCACCGCAAATCTGCTGCTGTCGCTACTCCTCGTCGGGCCGGTCCTGCTCATCCTGTTCGCCGAACCCGTGGTCACCGGTGCGTCCTCCGCCTCCGACAAGCACGTTGCCACCTTCTTCCGGAGCCTCCTCACGATCCAGGTGGTCAACAACCTCATCGGCATCGCCCAGTTCATCGCCTGGCGCTACGACGACGCCTTTGTCGGTGTCTACGGCCGGCACGGCCAGAGCGTTCATGGACTCGGCGTCATCAACGCCATCCTGTTCATCTACCTGTACGCCCGATGGCGGCATGCCCGCACCGCCTTCAACCTCGCTGCCGCGCTCTTCTTCGGGCTCTCCGCCGTCATGGCGTTCTTCGGCCTCGCTCTCGTCACGCTTGTCGGAGCGCTCGCAGTCTTCCACTGGCGCTGGCTCTTGCATCCGGTTCGCCTGGTCGGACTACTGCTCGTCGTCGGTGTGATTGTCGGCATGCTCTACGCGACGTCGAAGAAGACACTCGACTACAACGTCAGAAATGTGACGATCCTCTACGAGGCGGTCGCTGACAGCGACGTCGACGTCGTCCCTCGCAAGCTTCGCCTGTTCCTCAACTACTCCGCTGTCTACCGTCGCGACCCGATCCGTTTGCTGTTCGGCACCGGACCCGGCACCTTCAACAGCCGTGCTTCCTTCCTTCTGAACGGCGACTACAGCGAGGGGAACATCTTCGAGCGGGCGCTCGGCGTCAGCACGTCGAACGTCGCGCGAAGGTATGCCCACCCCCTCTGGAGCACCTACCTCGTGAGCAAGCCATTTCAGGATGGGACCCTCAACCAGCCGTTCAGCTCGCTCATCGCGCTGCTGTCGGAGTACGGGCTCGTCTTCACCCTCCTCGTCGCATATGGGCTGCGGCGTAGGGTCACCCGCGTCCTCAGACACCTCGAACGCATCGCGGCGAAGGGCTCGTTCGAGGCCCGGGTCCAGCGCGACTGGCTCAAGATGGCCACCATCTTCGTCGTGGGCATGCTCATCGGTGACAATCAACTCGAGTTCACGGAGGTCCTCGTCTTCGTCATCGGCTTCAAGCTGATCGAAGTCGCCGCTGCCCGTCGCGTCGCCGACATGGAGTGAGAGCCGACGGGTGAGCCGTCCAGAGGTCACCATCGCACGTGACGCCTCGAGACCATCCATGCAGCGATGCTCGGGGAGCAAAGTCGGTGGACGTGGGCACTCGAATGCGCGACCATTGCGTTTGCCGAGGGGGGGGCGATGGCTCTGGATGCCGTCGTCGCGGTTGTCGCGACCGCGTTGCCACCCTGCCGCTTCATGGCAAGGCGATTGAGATGGCTTTATTCCTGATGGAATTCTGCTCTCACGAACTAGCAGTTCCGTACAGAGCCGTTGGGCCGTTCTCTCGATGCCCCCTGGAAGGGGGCGCCCCCAACGACTCGCGAGGGTGCGCCAGGAAACCCTCGGCGCCTCCGGAGCAAGCGTGAACCAACAGTGAGCCGACAATCGTTCGCCATCTTCCCGACTCGCCGACATCCGCGACTATCGCTTCGGCTCCTTGCATCGGCGCTGTGCGGGCTCCTGGCGACCTCGCCAACCGTGTGGGCTCAGCCGGCATCCGCGGTTCCTGGTCCCGTCGAGGCTGCGACCCGTCCCACCGTCGCAGATCCCACCGCCGCAGATCCCACCCAGCCATTCGCATCATCGCCGACAGCTCTTCAGCCCATCTCTCCGGCCTTCGTGAAGTGCCCGACCGTAGATGGCGTAGGGCCCACGATCGGGGGGGGCGTAACGGGCGTTCCATCCTCTACTACCGGCGGAGCGGGCGGCGACGGTGCGCCAGCGGGCGGCGCCGTGGCGCTTCCGGGTACCGGCGCGCGGCAGCCACCGGCGCAGCTGACCATCGAGGAGTCCTTTGCGCGCTTTCTCGTCCTGGAAGGCCAGACCGGCGCCCTCAAGCAGTTCGGCTATTCGTTCTTCGATTCGCCATTCTCGGGTCTGACCAGCGCGAGCGATGCGGCGCCTGGGCCGGACTACGTGCTCGGGCCCGACGATACGCTGTCGATTCAGATCTGGAACGTTCCCGATGCGACGCTCAACCGCAGCTTCATGGCGACCATCGAGCGCGACGGCTCGGTCTATCTTCCGCAGATCGGCTCGATCGCGGTCAGCGGGCTGACGATGATGCAGGCGCAGAAGGTCGTCGAGGCGCGCATAAGACGGCTCCTCAAGCGCTTCGACATGCACATGAGTGTCGCGCGCATCAGGACCGTGAAGGTCTTCGTGGTGGGCGAGGTCGTGCGGCCAGGCGCGTTCGAGGTGAGCTCGCTTGCGACGGCATCGTATGGTCTCTACGCCGCCTGTGGGCCGAGCCGGTCGGGGTCGCTCCGGAAGATCCGACTCATCCGCGACGGCAAGCGGATTGCCGAGCTCGACTTCTATCGGTTCTTTCTCAACGGCGACCGGACCCAGGACATCAAGCTCAAGGCAGGGGATACCCTGCTCGTCCCGCCCATCGGCCCGGTGGCGGCGATCGGAGGACCGGTGCGCCGGCCGGGGATCTACGAGCTCGTCGGCAGGACGCCTCTCTCCGCGCTGATCGAGCTCGGTGGCGGGCTCCAGCCGACCGCGGATCGCCGGCGCGCCCAGATCTTCCGGGTCGAACCCGGCCGTGAGCGCGCCATCGTCGATGTCTCCCGCGGCATCGCGCGCTCCGAGCCAGCGCAGCCGCTGGTGCAGGACGGCGACTACGTCCGCATCAACGCCATCTGGACGAAGTTCGAGAACACGGTCACTCTCGCAGGCGCCGTGCGGAATCCGGGTGCCTACGCCTTCCGTCCGGGCCTTTGGCTGTCGGAGCTCGTCCGGCGCGAGCAGCTCACGCCGGCGTCGTACATGGCAAAGGCGGAGATACTGCGCACCGATCCGACGACCTATCGGACTTCGCTCATCGTCTTCAGCCCGTCCCGGCTGCTAGCTGGCGATCGGGCGGCCAACATGAAGCTACAGCGGCTCGATCGCGTGGTCATCGCCTCCCAGGCGCGCGGCCCGGAAACCGTGGTGGTCAAGGGAGAGGTGCGGCGGCCCGGGGAGTACCCGACGCGCGCGGGCGAGCGTCTCTCCTCGGTGCTCGAGCGCGCTGGCGGGTTCACCCAGCGCGCCTTCCCCCGAGGAGCGTTCCTGGTGCGCCCGTCGGTCAAGGCCCAGCAGCAGGCGGAGCTGCAGATCTTCATCCAGCAGCAACGCCAGCAGATCTTCGCGAGCTCGGTCGCGTCCTCGACCGGAGCGACCGAGGCAGGCCAGACCACCTCGCCCGAGCAGGAGACGGCCATGGTGCAGGCGCGCCTGGCAGCGCTCAACGAGCTCGCGAACCCTCCCAACCTCGGACGGGTCGTACTGCGCGTCGAGTCGGTCGCAAGGCTCAAGCAATCGGCGAACGACCTCGTGCTCGAGGACGGCGACGAGATCCTCGTTCCGCTCCGCCCGCAGACCGTGTCGGTGCTCGGCGCAGTTCGGCACCCGAGCGCATTTGCAGTGACGTCGACGATCTCCGGGAGGGACTACATCAGGCTCGCGGGCGGGCCGACGGAGTACGGGCAGGTGGGCGAAGCGTACGTGGTGCGACCGGATGGCTCGATTGCTCCTTCGATCGGTGACGTCAGCGCAGGGGATACGATCGTCGTGCCGGAGCACATCGAGCCGGAGACGAGGACGCTGCCCGTCGTCGCAGCGGTCGCCGCAATCATTGCGTCCCTGGCCACCACGACACTGGTGGTCTATGTCATCACAAAGTAGTCGCCAGGTTGGGGGAGCGATGAAGACAGCACTCATCACTGGAATCACCGGGCAAGACGGCTCGTACTTGACCGAGCTGCTTCTGGGAAAGGGGTACCGGGTCGACGGGCTCATCCGCCGCTCCTCGACGTTCAACACCGAGCGGATCGATCATCTCTACGAAGACCCGCACGTGCCGGAGGCGCGCCTCACTCTGCACTACGGCGACATGGGCGATGGGACGGGGCTGCGCCGTGTGCTGGAGAAGGTCGCGCCTGACGAGGTCTACAACCTTGGCGCACAGTCACACGTCAAGGTCTCGTTCGATCAGCCGGAGTACACCGCCGACGTGGTCGCGACCGGCTTCCTGCGCCTGCTCGAGGCGGTGCGCGACTACCGGTCCAGCGCGGGCAAGGACGTGCGCGTCTACCAGGCCGGCTCGTCGGAGATGTTCGGTGCGTCGCCGCCGCCGCAGAACGAACACACCGCGTTTCATCCGCGCAGCCCGTACGGGGTGGCCAAGCTGGCCGCGTACTGGTACGGGGTGAACTACCGCGAGGCGTATGGCATGTTCATCGCCAATGGCATCCTCTTCAACCACGAGTCGCCTCGCCGGGGCGAGACGTTCGTCACGCGCAAGGTGACGCGCGCGGCCGGGCGGATCTCGCTCGGGCTGCAGAAGCGGCTCTTCCTGGGCAACCTGGACTCGCGGCGCGACTGGGGCTTCGCCGGGGACTACGTCGAGGCGATGTGGAGAATGCTTCAGACCGACCGGCCGGGCGACTTCGTGGTCGCCACCGGGCGCGCGCTGTCGGTACGCGAGTTGCTCGAGCTCGCCTTTGTCGAGGTCGGGCTCGACTGGCGCGAGTTCGTCGAGATCGATCCCCGCTACTTCCGTCCCTCCGAGGTCGACAGCCTCCAGGGAGACGCGAGCAGGGCGCGCGAGGTGCTCGGGTGGGAGCCGCGGGTCTCGCCGGAGGAGCTGATTCGAATGATGATGGCGCACGACCTCGAAATGGCGCGGCGCGAGCGCACGCTGCTCGACGCCGGCCACGCCGTGGTTGACCGGGGCCGGGCGAGTGGTTGAGTCGACTCGCATCCACGTCGCGGGACACACCGGGCTGGTTGGATCGGCCCTGGTCCGCGCCCTTCACGCGGCCGGGTACGAGCGGCTGATCCTGCGCACTCGCCAGGAGCTCGACCTCTGCGATCAAGGGGCGGTCGACCGCTTCTTCGCGGCGGAGCGGCCGGAGGTGGTCATCCTGGCCGCGGCCCGGGTCGGAGGGATCTTGGCCAACGACGCTCGTCCGGCCGACTTCATTCGCGACAACCTTCTCATCCAGTCGAACGTCATCGACTCGGCCCACCGGCACGGCGCTGCCAGGCTGCTCTTCCTCGGCTCATCCTGCGTGTATCCGCGCGACGCGCCGCAGCCGATGCGCGAGCAGCACCTCCTGACCGGCCCGCTCGAGCCGACCAACCAGTGGTACGCGGTGGCCAAGATCGCCGGAATAAAGCTCTGCGAGGCCTACCGCCGCCAGCACAACTTCCGCGCGACCTCGGCCATGCCGACCAACCTCTACGGTCCGGGTGACAACTTCGACCTGACCTCGTCCCACGTCCTCCCTGCCCTCCTGCGCAAGTGCCACGATGCGACCAGGGCCGGCGCCAGCGAGGTGGCGGTGTGGGGGACCGGAACCCCGCGCCGTGAATTCCTCCACGTCGACGACCTGGCTGCCGCCTGCCTGCATCTCCTCCACCGGGACGACGGCGACGATCTCGTCAACATCGGCACCGGCCTGGACCTCACCATCCACGAGCTGGCCTCTCTCATCTCCGACGTGGTCGGCTTCCGCGGCACCCTGCGGTTCGACCCGAGCCGCCCGGACGGCGCGCCGCGCAAGCTGCTCGACGTGTCGCGAATCACCGCACTCGGCTGGCGCCCCCGCATCGGGCTGCGCGACGGGATCGAAGCGACCTACCGCTGGTTCCTCGAGAATCACGGATAGTCGTCATCGGACCCCGAGTGAAGTCCCGAGGGTGGTCGCAGCTGCCTCGGAGAAGACTCCTCGATCCGCCGCGAACCGGAGCGCGCCCATGACGGCCTCGGCGGTCCCCGCCAGCAGTCCGGGACCGATCACGGTCACGAAGCAATGCGCGGCGCCAGGTCCAGGGTAGCACTCGAGGGTATCGGCGACGGTCCGGGCAGCGTACAGGTCCGAATGCGAGGTCACCACACGGCGCAGCACGACTTCGCCCTGAGGGGCGATCGCACAGAGCCAGCCGACCATGTCGGTCGTGGCGCGCGAGCTGACGCGGATCGCCCTTCCGACCATTCCCTCGTCCTCGCAGATCTCCAGCTCAGGAGCGAAGTGCCAGCGCCCGACGATCTGCTCGCCTGCGGGTGCCGCCGTGATCGAGTCGACCACCACGAGGACGTCGGCCAAGCGCACGAGAGTCCGGCGATGCAGCGAGGGGGCGAACCCGTCATGCGACGCCTCCACCACGTCTCCATCGGCGGTGAGCTCGCAGCGTTCGAGCGTCACGCTCGGTCGCCGAGACCACAGGAACGGCCCGATCGCATCTCCTTGCTCGCGAGCTCCAACCTGAACGGTGTTGTGGGCGGCAGTCATCCGGAAGCCATCACGTGCGCTCCGGTCTCCGTTGTAGCGAAAGGTTCCCCGATCGACCAGGAACCGCCTGCCGTCGATCGCCACGGCGACCGCCAGCGCGTCGCAGTGAGCATGTGCCGCGAGTGAGCCGAATCCGAACGGCCCCGCGTCCAGGACCACGTGGATCCGGCGGTCGCGCAGGACGACCTGTCCACTCGGGCCGAAGAGGCGCGACCGCGAAGCTGACAGTGGCTCGAGCTCCCTCGCCAAGCCGCCGGTCAGCAGCCGCGCCCCCTCGCGGACTGAGCTTCCCGCAGCGGATGACCTGGCCGAGTGATCTCTCTCCACGTGTTCCAGCACCGCAGCCGACTGGATCAGCTGGTGAGCGTGATGATCCGCGAGGAACGGCACGATCCTTCCGTCATCATTGTCTCCTTGCTGGAGGACGACGCTGTTGCCGCAGACGACTGCCGCCAGATAGTCGGCCATCCGACAACTGACTCGCGCGACCTCCGGCAGCGGCTGCCCGTGCACACGCTCGATGAAGGCGACCAGGAGGAGCGCCTCGAGGACGAACATGTGGTAGTGGGTCGCCATCTCCGCATTGACGCCGTCCGTGTGGATCTGCCGGTCGAGCTCCCGGACCAGCTGAGCGATGGCATCCCGGTGCTGCCCGGTCAGTCCCCCGGCGAGCCCGAGGCTCCGCGCGCCGACGATGATGCCGCTCAGCTCGACGATGAGATGATTGTTGGCCGAGGAGAATCGAGATCTGTTGGACGCGACGAACCCGACGTGACGATGGATGAGGCGTCCGAGGGCCTGCCAGAGTTTCGGGTCAGGGTCACCACGCAGGAGGGCAGCGACCCAGGCCAGGGAGTGGATCCTGATCGCGGCCTCCATGGCGGACGCCCAGTTGATCCCGATGCCAATCGGATTCTGGCGGCGCCACGAGCCGAGCTCGCCCGTCAGGCGCTCACGAAAGCGAGGATCGCCGGTCGCGGAGAAGGCGCGGGCGAGCACGACCCACTCGTGTCCGCGGTTCAGCTCCCAGGTCAGCCGTGCGTCGAAATGAGGCGGTGCCGCGGCGATCACGCGGCCTGCTGGCACTCGAGGCCACCACGCCGCAGCGCGCGGCTCGAAGTGCCACAGCTCGGCCGGAAGCTCCACCTCGCCGAGGCCCAGCACAACGCGCCGGCCAGAGAGACACGCCTCGGCCGCTTCGATCACGGTGGGATCGACTGCGGCCGGATCGAAGGAGCCGGGGAAGTAGAATCGCTCGGGACCTCGCCATCCGGCCAGCAGACTCTCGACGCCCCGCGGGACCCGGGCGTACGTTCCGGTTCGCGCGCGCACGACATCGACCGGGTACCGGGCCAGTCGCCAGCTGCGGTGCGCCACCTCGGCGAGCGACATGGCTCGCAATCGCCCCGTCCACCAGGCCAGATCGTGCGCTCGTCCGCCCCTCAAGTCGCGATGTCGCCGTGGATCGACAACGACTCGAACGCGGCGATCGTGGCAAGCGTCGACTGCTCGAGCTCCTCGAGAGGAATCGGTGACGGCGATCCCTGCGTCGCCATTCCGACGAACCGGGTCAGCTCCTCACGATGCCCCTTGTCTTGCTTGGTCCGGAACCGCTCCGCTCGTCCGCCCCTCATGATGGTCGTGGTGTGAAAGTCGTCGATCACCGCAGAGGTGCCGCCCCGGAAGACCTCGATCCGTTCCTTTCCGAGCGCGGGGTCGCCCTTCGACGTGTACAGAATGGTCGCGAGCGATCCATTCGCGAATTCGATGGCAATGGTGAAGTTGTCGCGCAGCCGGCTGGCCGGATCTGCAGAGCCGAGCGCCGCGGCGTGGACACGGCGCGGCGCCGACCCGGCCAGGTACTGCGCCAGGTCGACGAAGTGGCAGCCCTCGCCCAGCAGCCTTCCGCCACCGACATCGGGATCGTGGATCCAGCTGTCATCCGCGATCGGTCCGGCACTCACCCGGATGTTGATCACGAGGCCGCCGGCGCACCCGGCGACGGCGCGCCGGACCCTCTCGGCATGGGGTGAGAAGCGCCGGTTGAATCCGACCATGAGCATCGGGCGCCGACGGGCGATCTGCATCACCGCCCCGAGCTGTTCGCGACTCAACGCCAGCGGTTTCTCGACGAACACCGTCTTGCCTCGTTCGAGCGCACGTCCAACCAGCTCGGCGTGGCTGTCATGCCGGGTCGCGATGACGACCACGTTGATCATCGGATCGTCGAGGACCTCGTCCGGTTCACTCACCGAGTACGCGAACTGATGGCGGATGGCGGTGTCCCGTGCCGACAGCCCGCCAGCGGTACAGACCTTGGCAAGCGACACGCCCGGGATCGATCGGAGGATCGGAATCAAGGTGCCGCCGGCGAAGCCGCCGGCTCCGATGAACCCGATATTTGCCGAGCGGACCTTGCGGTCGGCACCTGCTGTCAGGATCGGTTCAGGTGCCTGGGGCGCCTCCTCGGCCGGCGCGCTCGCGTAGGTGAGAACGATGCCGAGATAGGGTTCGTCCACCACCCCGGCCACGAGATCGTAGGCAGACTCCGCCTCGGCAAGCGAGAAGCGGTGGGTGATGAGCGGTGCGAGCGAGATCTGCTTGCTGGCGATCGCCCCGAGGAACGCCTCCATGTTCCGGTTCTCGGTCCAGCGAACGTATCCGATCGGATAGTCGAGCCCCTTCTCCTCGTAGATCGGGTCGTAACGGCCGGGCCCGTAGGAGCGGGACAGGCGGACGTCGAGCTCTTTCTCGTAGTAGGGGGAGCGCGGCACTTCGATCGGCACCGCGCCGACCAGGACGATATGGGCGCGATCGCGGGCGAGCTCACCCGCCAGCACGAAGGGATCGTTCGTCTGGGCCGCCGCCGTGATGATGACCGCGTCCGCCCCGCGTCCCCGGCTGATCGCGCTCACCTGCGCGACCACATCGTCGGCTCGCGCCAGCGCCAGGTCCGCACCGCTCTTGCTCGCCACCTGGACCTTCCACGGGTCGACATCGATTCCGATGACGCGGCAGCCACTCGCCTTGAGGAGCTGAACCGTGAGCTGGCCGAGCACCCCGAGTCCGATCACCGCGACGACCTCTCCGAGCCGCACCTCCGCTTGTCGGACCCCATGAAGGGCGATGGCGCCGATGCAGGCGAAGGCCGCCTCGGCGAGATCGACCCCTTCCGGGATCGGCGCGCACAGGTTTCCGGGGGCCCAGACCACCTCGGCGTGGTTCGCATGCCCGGCACCGGCACATGCTACGTGGTCGCCGACCGTGAAACGCTCACAGCCTGGTCCCACCGCCACGACGCGCCCCGCGGTGCTGTAGCCGAGGGGCGAAAGCGAATCGAGCTTGTTGAGGACCTTGTGATAGGTCGCCGCCAGCCCCTCGCGCCGCACGGTGTCGATGACCTTGCGCACCTGGTCGGGCCGAGCCATCGCCTTCGCGATCAGGTTCTTGCGTGCCAGCTCGACCTTCGACCGCTCGGTCCCGGCGCTGACGGCCGAGCAGCTGGTCCGGATCAGGAGGCCGCCCGGGCGCAGCGCCGGAGCCGGAACGTCCTCGACCGACAGTTTGCCGGTCCGGTAGTTCTGGACGACCTGCCTCATGTCCGGCCCGCCGGGCGCAGCCACTTCCCGGCGATCTCCTCGGCGACCAGCAGCATGAAGCGAGTGTTGCCGACCAGGTACCGCCTCCACATTCGGCGCGGTTCCTGCCACAGCCGAAAGGCCCATTCCAGGCCGGCGTGTTGCATCCACCGCGGCGCTCGCCGGACGACTCCGGCGAACACGTCGAACGTGCCACCCACCCCCATGACGAACGGCACCTCCAGCTCACGACAGTACCGCTTCATGAAGTACTCCTTGGCCGGACTGCCAAAGCCGATGAACAGAATGTCGGGCCGGGACGCCCGGATCGCGCTGACGATGCCCGCCTCCTCCTCGCGAGAGAAGTAGCCATTTCGGTATCCGGCGATCCGCAGCGACGGATAGAGCCGGGACGCCTTGGCGACGCAGGTCCGGACTATCTCGTCCTTGGCGCCAAGCAGGTATACGGAGTAGTCGCGGCTCGCGGCGTGGGCGAGCAACTCTTCGGTCAAGTCGACCCCCGCAACGCGCCCAGGTATCCGCTGCCCGAGGGCGCGAATCCCCCAGACCACGGCCTGACCGTCCGCGGTCACGAGGTGTGCACCGCGGACTGCCTCCTGGAGAGTTGAATCGGTCTGAAACCCGACGACCTTCGCGGCGTTGATCCCGATGTTGTAATGAGGGCTTCGGTCGCGAATGAACCCGTCGATGCGATCGAGGGCACCACGCATATCCACTGGGTCGATGCGAACCTGCGCGAGCGTGACAGTGGCCAGTGGCGTCCGCCTGCCCGAGTCGCTCATGCCGTAGGTCTCTCGAGCATTCGCGAGCGATGCCACGCACGCCGGTGCGCGCGCTCCCCCTTGCACGCAAGGCTAGGCGGCCCACCTGATGTTGTCAATTCGAGCCGGAGACCCACGCCTACCTGCCTTATCCGGGAGCCGGCGGACTCTGCTGCATTCGGCCAATCAAGCACAAGATGGTGGCCCCGCAGGTGCCCACCCGTTCGTGTCGTATGCACCGATCCTCTGCATCTGCTCGCTCGACGGCCCCCGACCCCGGTCGTGTCATTGACACACAGACAGACCGCGTGCCTACGGTGGAGTCGTGCCATGCGCGTTGCACTGAGCCACTGGTACGGCCCCGAGAACCTCGGCGATCTGGCCATCCTCTGCGCCCAGTATTCGCTGCTTGCAGCCTTGGACGACGACCTGCACGTCGAGCTGGTCGCTACGGACACCGCTGCGATTGGCTCAGCGGCGGCGACGGGCCTGGCGTTCGATGGGATTCACGTCCTGCCGTGGCAGAGTCCATCCAGCGCCGGCTGGTCGGGGTGGGCGCTGGGCGGAGCAAGAGCCCTCCTCTGCCTGCTCGATCCTCAGCGGCTGACGCTGGGCGCCGACCTGCGGCGGTTCCGCGACCTCCTGCTGCGGGTCGAAATGCTGATGCCCAAGGGGGGTGGGTATCTCTACGCACGCGGCGGGTTGCGGGGTCCGCTGTTCACCGCCCGGATCTGCTGGCCGCTCCTGCTGGCCCGTCGGCTGAAGGTTCGACGCGTCGTGTGGGGGCATAGCATTGGACCTTGCGAGAGTCGGCCTGGAGCGATGATCCTTCGCCATGCGCTCAAGGGTGCCGAGATCGTCGTCCGCGATCGAGCCTCGCTCGCGATCCTGAAGAAGTGGAAGATTCCGGCGCGAATGGCACCAGATCTCGCGTTCCGACTCGTGGCCGACGATCTCGATGGGTCTCTGGCGAGGCCAGGAGCAGGCCTCCGGCGGATCGGCCTGACGGCCCGCACCCTGGCTCGAGGAGAGCGAGCCCAGGCAACTTATGAGGACACCCTGCGCCGCGGTCTGAACACACTCGTCGAGCAGGTCCGGTATGAGGGTGCGAACGTCGAAGTGGTTGGCATCGTCCAGTCATCTGGTCCGAGCAGCAGAGAGAACGATCGCCACGTCCTCGCTCGTGTCCTGGCTGGTCTCGACTGCAGGACCGTACTGGAGGCACCCGGCGAGGGTCGCAAGGTACCGACGATGCCGGAGTTGCTGGCGGTGTACGCCACGCTCGACCTTCTGGTAGCCACGCGCATGCATTCCGCGATACTCGCAAGTTGTGCCGGTCGTCCCTTCGTCGTCACGGAGTACATCGGTGGCAAGGCTCGCGGGATGGTCGAGGCCCTGGGCCTTCCCGACTGGGTATACCTCGCTGACTTGAATGACCTCAGCTCCACCTTGTCCCGTGCGTGGCGCGAGCGCACCGAGCTGGAGCGTCTGATACGCCGCGGCGCTCGCCAGGCATCCCGCGAGCTGGAGAAGGTGACCAGCATCTGGCGGTCGGGGTCGCAGTGACTCGTCGGTCTGTACCTACGCAAGCATAGACGGTGCGCATGCGAGAGATCTGGATCGTCTCCAATGTCCCACCGCCGGTGCACGGAGTTTCGGCGTTCAACGCGGTCCTTCGTGATCAGCTGCGCAATCGCGGTGTCACGTCACGGATCTTCCGCGTGGGCACGCGTGGCGCACTCACCGAGCTCGAGCGCATGAACGCGCGAAAACTCGTCTGCGACGCAGGCACGCTCGCGAGGCTGGCTCTGGCCGAGGTGCGTCGGAAGGCGCCAGATCACATGATCTATTTCACACCGTCGCAGGGGGGTACGGCAGTCCTCCGCGACGCGATGGTGGCGCGTATCGCGCGGGTCTCGGGGACGCCGCTCGTCGGCCACATTCACGGGTGCGCGTGGCTGCACAACTGGGAACGAGGGGGCTGGCGTGGGAAGGCAATGCTCGACGCCCTCCGCGGCTGCGCGCGCATCATCTGCCTCGGGACCACCTACGCGCAGCGGATGGCGACGGCAACGGGCTTGCCGTGCGTGGGCGTCAACAACGGTGTGATTGCGCCAGTGGACGAGCCGGTGACTGCCGTGTGGCGCCCAGGCGAGCGCATCGAGCTCCTGTACCTCAGCAGTCTGTCGAAGTCCAAGGGGCTATGGATCGCCGCGCGGGCTCTACGCGAGCTGCGCGGGCGCGGTCTCCCGGCACGTCTGCGCTGCGCGGGGCTCTGGGGCCGCGAGCGCGAACGCATCGAGTTCCAGCGCGACTTCGGATGCGAGCTCGCGGACGGGACCATCGAGCTGGTCGGCTTCGCCGACAGAGAGCTCAAGCAGCGATTGTTTCGCGAGGCCCGCTTTTTCGTCCTGCCAACTGAACACCACAAGGAAGGACAGCCCCTATCCCTCATCGAGGCGATGGCGAGCGGAGTCTTGCCGGTCACAACCCGCCAAGGGGCAATCACGGACCTCTTTGAATTCGAAGGCTGGGAGGAGCTCGCGCGTCCTGAGCACCGCGACCCCATCGCTGTCGCAGCGACGATCGAGAGCTTCGCTCGCGACCAGGAGCGCTACCAGCGCGCTTCCGGGCGATGCATCGCGCGTCATCGACAAGCGCTCGCCATCGACCGTTGTGTCGACAATGTCCTCCGGATCCTGATCGAAGCGTGACACGCCCCCGACGCGGCTCGGCGACGCGGCGCAACATAGGTGCTGTCGGGTCGAGCGTCTTCGCCGGGCACAGCGGGAGAGTTTACGCATACACCCTGGAGGGCGGCGATGCGCTCTCCCTCTGCGCTATCATCGGCCGCACCGAGGAGGCGCATCATGCCGCGAGGTCTGTTCCGAGTGCTGCTGCTCCTGTCCGCCGCTTCCTGGCTGGCGGCTTCCGATGCGCGCGCCGAGCCGCGGGCAACGGATCAATATCTGGATCAAACTCGTGCGCAGTGGGAACGGGTGGCCAGGCAGATCTGGGACGCGCCGGAGCTGGGGATGAAGGAGAAGCGCTCCTCGAAGGCTCTGGCGGACATTCTCCAGAAGGAGGGGTTCCGGATCACCTGGGGGGTCGGCGGCGAGGCGACGGCGTTCGTGGCTACCGCCGGGTCGGGTTCTCCGGTGGTCGCTCTGTTCGCCGAGTACGACGCTCTGCCGGGGCTTTCGCAGGTTGCTGGCAAGTCGAAGAAGCAGGCCGTCGCCGAGGGGGCTGCTGGCCATGGGTGTGGGCACAATCTGCTCGGGACGGCTGGGGTCGCGGCGGCGATCGCGGCCAATCGCGAGCGGGTGGCCCGACGGCTGCCTGGGACCGTCCAGCTGTTTGGTACTCCTGCCGAGGAGCTGCTGTTTGGCAAGACGTTCATGATTCGCGCTGGCGCGTTCAGGAAGGCGGATGTGGCGCTGGCCTGGCATCCGGACGATCACAACCGGGTCACCAACCGCACGCGCCTGGCCGCCACGGCGGTCGAGGTGGAGTTCTTCGGGCGCTCGGCGCATGCGGCCGCGGCTCCGTGGCTGGGGCGCAGCGCGCTCGATGCTCTGGTGCTGTTCGATCATGCGATCGCTCTGATGCGGGAGCATGTTTTGCCGACGGCGCGCATTCATCGCGTGGTTCGCGATGGGGGCGAGGCTCCCAACATCATCCCCGACCACACGAGGGGCGAGTACTGGCTGCGGGACTCCAGCGGAGAGAGCGTGGAGGAGATGCTGAGGCGCCTGCGAAAGGCCGCCGACGGCGCCGCGCTGGCGACCGAGACTCGGGCCGAGGTCCACCTCTCCTTCTCGGTGCGGGACCCGGTCCCCAACGATCCGCTCGACGCCGTGCTGCAGCGCGAGCTCGAGCGAGTTGGTCCGCCGGCGTTCGACGCCAAGGACGTTGGCTTCGCCAGGGCCCTGCAGAAGGAGATGGGTCTGGAGCAGGCCGGGCTGGCCACGACGGTCATGCCCTACGCTCGGGGCAACGGCGGCACGGCGTCGTCGGACATCGGCGACGTCAGCGCCGTCATCCCGCTCGCCGAGCTCAACGCGGCCACTCGTCCGCTCGGGACCACCGCGCACCACTGGGTCCAGACGTCGTGCGCGGCGCACCCGCTCGGGTACAAGGGCATGGCGGTCGCGGCCAAGGTGCTCGCGGCGAGCGCGGTCGATCTGCTCGGCAACCCGGCGCTGGTGAAGGCGGCCAGGAAGGACTTCCAGGTGCAGACCAGGGGCCGATCGTACGTGTCGAAGCTGCCCCCGGGGGCGAGGCCGCGCCCGGCGCCTTGACCGCGCCGCCGGCCCGCTACTCGCGGGGCGCGGGGCAGCCGGTCGCCGCGAGGTCGATCGGCTCGAGGGCGCCGCCGCGCACTCTCCACGGGGCCCGGCAGCGGGCCAGATCGACCAGCGCGGCGACCGGGCGGCTCCAGCGGGGAATTCGCCAGAGGTGGGGGACTGGCTCGAGGGCGGCGGTTGCCACCTGGCGGCCGTCGGCGCGAAGGCGGATGTGGTAGATGCCGGCGGTGTGGCCGGCGCGGGTGGAGAGGAGCTCTCCGGTGGCGGGGTCCCACACTCGTAGCTTGCCGTCGACGCCGCCGGCGAGGAGGAGGTCGCCGGGGCCGTCGAAGGTGATGGCGTTGGCGGCGCCGGCCGGGCCGGTGATGTGGCCGAGGCGCACGCCGCGGCGGTCCCACAGATCGATCTGTCCGTCGATGCTGGCGGTCGCGAGGCGGGCTGATCGGGGATCGAACGATGCGGAGACGACCAGGCGGTCTCCGACGGGGAGCGGCCGCATGGCGCCGGTGGGGAGATCGACGAGGTAGGCGCCGTGGCGGTCGGTCGCGTCCACCGTCGTCGCTCCGCCGAGGACGGCGGTGGTTCCGTCGGGCGAGATGACTCCGGCGATCGTGCGCAGGTGGTCGGTCGCGAGGAGCCGCATGGCCTTGCAGTCGGTGGCTCTCCAGAGGCCGCTCTTCGGTCCGTCGGCCCAGCCCAGGATGGTTCCGTCCGGCGCCGCGGCGAGGCCGAGGAGTGGGTGACCGAGTGGCTCGCTGGCGCAGCGCGGGGCTCCTTCGGTTTCCCAGACCCGGATGGTTCCGTCCTCGCCGGCGCTGGCGAGGGCGCCGCCGGGGAGCCAGACGGCTCCGGTCACGCCGCCGACGTGTCCGGACAGGGTTCGCACGAGCTGGCCGCTGGCCGGGTCCCAGATCTTGACCACCCCGTCCTGGCCGGTGGACGCGACGCGGCTTCCGTCGGGAGAGGCGGCCACCCACTGGACTCGTCCGGCGTGGGCCGCTTCCATCCGGCGCAGCTCCTCGCCGGTCGCGGTGTCCCAGATGCGCAGGCTTCCGTCGCGGCTCCCGCTGACCGCGCTGGATCCGTTGCCCAGGTAATCGATTCGCCGGGTCTGGTCGGCATGACCGGTCAGCGCCGCGTCGTCGACCGGGACCGGCGGACTCCAGGCCGACAGGGCTCCGGCGTAGGACGCGGTGAGGAGCCCGCCTCCGCCGGTGAAGAGCACGGCGGCCGGGCGGCCTGGCTCCTGGGCGAGGATTCGCAGGTGTGCTCCGGTCCTTGCGTCCCAGAGGCGGATGACGCCTCGATCGTCGACGGTGGCGAGCTGGCGTCGATCGGCGGAGAAGGCCGCCACCACCAGCCCGAGCGCGTGACCCACGAGGTCGGCGAGCGGGCGAGCGGTGTCGACGTCCCAGAGGACGGTGCCGCCGGCCGTGTCCACGGTGAGCGCTCGCTCGCCGGATGGATCGAGCAGGCCGAACAGGAGCTGGCCGCTGCCGACCAGGGCCGGTGACAGCGCGGCGAGCTCCCGGCCGGTGGCCAGGTCGAAGACTTTCGCGCTCTGGCCGTCGCTGGCGACGAGGAGGGCGCGGCGGCCGGCCGCGTCGATCTGGGCCGGGCGGTCCTGGATCTCGCCGGCTCCACCGAGGGCTCGCAGGCGCCGGCCGGACGCCGCGTCCCAGACGACCGCGTCGCCTGGCTGGCCGGTCGAGACCAGCATCGCGCCCGACGATGTGTAGACCAGGCTGGTCACCTCGCCGGCGTGGGCCGCCCAGCGCAGGACGGGCTCGCGCTCGCCGCGCCGGCGGATCTCGATGGTGCCGGCGCGATCGCCGGTGGCGACGCGGTCCTCGACCGGCGACATGGCGACCGCCGCGATCCTCCCGCCCTCCGCTGGCGGCACCTCGACGAGGCGCCCGCTGGCTCCGTCGAACATTCCCAGGTCTCGCCCCGCGATCGCCAGCCAGCGGCCGTCGGACGACAGCGCCGCGTCGCCGACGTCCCAGGTCAGGTCGACGTGGTCGAGCCGCCGCCCGCTCGCCATGTCCCAGCGCTCGACCAGGCGCTCGTCGCTCGCCGACAGGGCAATCGCGCCGTCGGACGACAGCGCCAGCGTCGCCAGCGAGCCGCGCGCCGATCGGGCGATCCAGCGCCGCGACTCGAGGGCGTCGGCCGCGGCGCCGGCCAGGTAGGCGAGGCCCGGATCGATGGTCCCGGCCCGGCTCGCGCTCTCGGCCAGGTGGGCCAGCGCTCGCATCGGATCGCCGGCGTCGAGCTCCTGGCGGCCGAGGTCGCGGTGCAGCCTGGCCAGGCTGCGCGCGGTCTCCTGGTTGGCGCGCTCGGCCGAGCCGAGGGCGCGCTCGGCCACGCCGCGCTGGATCTCGGCCTCGTCGCGCTCGCCACGCACTCGCTGCACGCTGTAGATGCCGACGGCGACCAGCGCGATGGCCGCGGCGGTCGCGGCCGCGATCACCGGGCGGTGGCGCCGGATCCAGCGCGCCAGGAGCTGGCCGACCGAGTAGTCGTGGGCGCCGACCAGCTGGCCGGTCGCGAAGCGGCGCAGGTCCTCGGCCAGCTCGCGCGCGCTCGGGTAGCGGTCGGCCGGATCGTGGGCCATCGCCACCGACGCGATCGCGACCAGATCGCGCGGCAGCTCCGGGTCCAGCTCGGCCAGGGGGCGGGGCGGGCCGGCTCGCACCCGGTCGAGGATGTCGTCCGCGCTGGCCGCGTCGGCGTACGGCATCGCGCCGCCGAGCACGTGGTAGAGCATCGCGCCGAGCGCGTGGACGTCGGCTCGCTCGGTGACCGCCTCGCCGCGGGCCTGCTCCGGCGACATGTACGCCGGTGTCCCGAGCAGCGAGCCGGCCATGGTCAGATCACCCGCCGCCCCGTCGGCGACCGGCTCGGCGGCGCCCTCGGCTCCGGCCAGGTCCTTGGCCAGCCCCCAGTCGATCACCACGGTCTCGCCGAAGCGGCCGACCAGCACGTTGGCCGGCTTGAGATCGCGGTGGATGATGCCGAGGTCGTGGGCGTAGGCGAGCGCGTCGGCCGCCGCGGTCACGTGGGGCAGGAGCGCGAGGCGGTCGGCGCGCGAGCTGGCGGCGCGGATCGCCTCGGCCAGCGAGCGCCCAGCGACCAGCTTCATCGCGTAGAACGGGACCCCGTCGGGCCAGCGGCCCACCTCGTAGACCGGGACGATCGCCGGGTGCTGGAGGTTGCAGGTGACCATCGCCTCGCGCTGGAAGCGCCGGCCGGCGTCGCCGGCGTCGCGCAGCATCTCCTTGATGGCGACCAGCCGCCCGGTCCGGCGATCGCGCGCGCGCAGGATGCGGCCCAGGCCGCCGCGGCTGTGCTCGCCGAGGATCTCGTAGGTCGCGCGATCGACCACCGGCATCGCCGCCGGCGGGCCGCTCGCGGATCCGCTCGACCCGGCCACGAGCGTGGAGCCGTGCGCCGCGGGGTCGAGCGCCGGCGCGGTCGCGGCGAACGGCGAATCGACCGTGTCCGCTGGCTCCCCGGGCTCGCGGCTCGGCATCGGCGCCTGATCTAGTCTTCCGCGCCGGCCGGGCGGTCGATCCCGAAGCTCTCGATCCAGCGGTAGATCTGCCGCCGGTCGCGCTGGAAGTGCCTGGCGGTGGCGCGCACGCTCCAGCCGTTCTGTTCGAGCACGGCGGTGAGCTGCTCGCGGGTCGGCGCGACCGGGGCCTGGCGCGCCTCGCCCGCTGCCGGCGCGGCGGCGCTCACCGCCGGGCTGCGCCGCACCCAGTCGGGTAGCCGGGCCGCGGTGATCGGTTGGTCGGCCGGCTCCGCGGCGAGCGCGTGGACCAGGCGGTCGAGCCCGCGCAGGTTGTCGGGCCAGTCGGCCAGGAGCAGCGCCTCGGCCGCGTCGAACGCCATGTCGAGCGGTGGCCCGGCCTGCCCGCGCCGGTCGAGCCAGTCGCGGTGCAGGCGTCGCATCCACTCCAGGACATCCGCCCGCCGCTCGGCGAGCGGCGCGACCCGCACCTGCCACAGCGCGAGCCGGGCGTACAGGTCGCGGCGAAACCCGCCGCGCTCGACGTCCGCCTCGAGGTCGCGGTTGGTGGCGGCGATGACTCGCACGTTCACCTGCTGGGCGCGACTCGAGCCGACCGGGACGATCTCGCCCTGCTGCACAGCGCGGAGGAGCTTGGCCTGGAGCTCGAGCGGCATCTCGCCGATCTCGTCGAGGAACAGGCTGCCGCCGTCGGCCGCGCGGAACAGCCCGGATTGGGCGGCGGTCGCTCCGGTGAAGGCGCCCTTCTCGTGGCCGAAAAGCTGGCTCTCGAACAGCGGCGGGCTGACCGCGGCGCAGTTGACGACGACGAGGTCGCCCTTGCCCGGGCCGAGCCGGTGCAGCTCCGCCGCCACCCTCTCCTTGCCGGTCCCGGTCGCGCCGACGATGAGCGCCGGCGACGGATCCGGCGCGGCGCGCGCCACCAGGACCCGCAGCTGGCGGGCCGCCGTCGATCCGCCCGGGATCGCCTCGCGCGACACGTGAGCCGGGTCGCCCCCGCCAACCCCGTCGCCGATCTCGACGACGCAGAGGACGTCGCCGAGGCGCACCACGTCGCCGGTGGCCAGCCGCGTGCGCTCGCCGGTCTGCACCCGGGCGCCGTTGATCCCGGTGCCGTTGTGGCTGCCGAGATCGATCAGCATGTGGGCCTGCAGCCGCGGGTCCCACTCCACCGCGGCATGCTGACGCGAGACGGTCGGGTGGCGCAGCCGGGGCAGGTCGTCCGGCTCCGGGTTGCGGCCGAGCACCACGCGCTCGCCGGACAGCGGCAGCTCGCAGGCCAGCTCGGGCGGATGGACCGCGCACAGGCGGGCCGGGGGGCGCGTGGCGCCGGCGCCGGCATCGGGTTCGCGCCGGGTGACCGTGCTGTCGCGTCGAGAGTCCCAGCCAGACACGCGTTCCTCCACTCTACGCCATACAGGGTCGACCGGGTCGATCGAGGAACGGCCGCCGCTCCACCGCCGCGTCCCCGCCGCGCTCCCATCGAGGTTCCCTGGCCGTGCGCCAACCAGTCGCTATCCTTCGCTTCGAGCGCCGCCCGCGCCGGGGGCGCGAGGATCCCGCGGGGCGATCGGCTCTCGACTGTGAGGAGGTCGCCCCTCCTGCGAATCATGTGCTCGATGGAGCGAGCAGCGACGATGGCGACCGATGCGCGGCAAGAGTTCGGCGAGCTGCTCGAGCGCCACCGCGCGATCGTGTTCAAGGTCGCCGGCACCTACTGCCGGCACCCCGATGACCGCGCCGACCTGGCCCAGGAGATCGCGACGCAGCTGTGGCGGGCCTGGCCGCGCTACGACCGGGCGCGCTCGTTCACCACCTGGATGTACCGGGTCGCCCTCAACGTGGCGATCTCGTCGCTCCGCAGCCGCGGCCGGCGCGAGCGTCACGTGGTCCCGCTCGACGAGCGAGTGCACGACGTGGCCGACGATCGCGTGACCGACCCGGACGGCGACCGGCGCCTGCGCACGCTCGAGCGATTCATCGAGCAGCAGGAGCCGCTCGATCGCGCGCTGCTCCTGCTCTACCTCGAGGACCGCAGCCAGCGCGAGATCGCCGAGATCCTCGGCATCTCCGAGAGCAACGTGTCGACCAAGATCCACCGGCTCAAGCAGCGCATCCGCAGCGAACCCTGAACCAAGGAACTCACCATGGAGCTCGACGACATCAAGTCAGCCTGGCAGGCGCTCGATCGGCGGCTGGAGCGACAGCACGCCCTCGGCCTCCGGCTGTTCACCGAAGGCCGGGTGACCGCCGCCAAGGCCCGCCTGGGCTGGTTCATCGCCGGCAAGTGGCTGCAGCTCGCGCTCGCGCTCGCGCTGACCATCTTCGCGGCGACCTTCTGGATCGCCGAGCGCGGCCACGCGGCCCTGATGCTGTCCGGCATCGCGCTGCACGTCTACGGGGTGGCGCTGGCCATCTCCGGCGTCATGGAGCTCCTGCTCGCGATCCGGATCCGCTACGCCACGCCGGTGGTCACCCTGCAGCGGTACCTGGCGCACCTCAGGGCATGGCGAGGCTGCATGATGCCGTGGCTCGGCCTCTCGCACTGGCTCCTCTGGGTACCGGCCACGTTGATCGGCTTCCGGGTGACCACCGGCGTCGATCTCTGGGCTCATGCGCCCCGGGTGGTGATCTCGTTCCTGGTGGCGGGCAGCGTCGGCCTCGCGGCCACGCTCTGGCTGATTCACGCGTCACCGGCGCGCCTGCGCCGGCGAGTCCGCGACTACCTGGATCGAACCAACGCGGGCTGCGCGATCCTCGGCGCCCAGGGCGCCCTCGACGAGATCGCGCGCTTCGAGCAGGAGTGAGCCGCCGGGCGCCGCGGATTCCTGATACGGGAGGCGGAGCCGGCGGCGTTTCCCTGAGGGTGCCCCGGCGCTTCGCCTCGTCGAGGCCCGATGTTCAGGGCCTGAGCGCGCGGCGCTGCTCTTGCAGCGGCGACGGCCCACGACGGTGGGGCGACTCCGACGACGAGCGACGCGCGAGCGATGGCGACTGACCCTGCAGGTCGCATTTCTGCTGTGGTCGTTCGTCACCGTCGTGCACGCCAACCTGGTCCGGCCGTACCTCCTGCATGACCGAGCGGAGCCCGGCGCGCTGGCCGCGGCGTACGGTGCCGCCGCCCGGTGGGGGACGGAAATCGGGATGGGCTCGGTGTGGCGGATGTACAGCCCGGTGCCGCGCGAGCTGCGCGAGACCCGCTGGTACGCGATGGACCGGGGCGGGCGCTGGGTCGCTCTCGAGGGGCCCGGCTCGACCGCCGCGCACCGGCGGGGGCGCTCGCTGGTGGCCGCGCTCCTGTGGGACTTCAAGCGGGCACGGGTCAACGACAACTACTTCATCACCCGCTACGTCGACCTCCTGCCGCGCCTCTACGTGGCCGCGACCCGGGCGGCGATCGCGCGCGAGGTGGGCGAGATGCCGGTGGCGCTGCGGGTGCAGTCGGTGTCGGCGGCCATCCCGACACCGTCGGAGAAGGGCGACTGGACGCCCGAGCGGGCGCGCTTCGACCGGGTCGCGTGGGAGACGGTGTTTCGATGATCGCTCGCGCGGCGGGCGCGCTTCGCCGCTTCTTCTTCACCGACGTCGACCCGTTCGTGCTCGGGATCTACCGGGCCGCGCTGGGCGGCTACCTGATCCTGTTCTACGTGATGCTGGCGCCGTCCTGGCTGCTCTACTACGGCCCGGGTGGCATCACGCCGGTCGTCGCGAGCGGAGGCGGCGGTTCCCTGCTGCTCTCTCCCCTCTTCTGGCACGTGCAGTCGCGCGCGGTCATGTGGGCGCTCTACGGCGTCTCGCTCGGCTGCGCGGTCCTCCTCGCGATCGGCGCCTGGTGGCGGATCGCGCTGGTGTGGCTCTGGTACATGAACCTGACCCTCCTGTTCAGCAACCCGTACGTGGTCAACGGCGAGGAGCAGGTGATGGGCGTCCTGCTCCTCTTCTCGCTGTTCCTCCCGCTCGGCGCGTCCTTCACCTGGCGGCAGCTCGCCCGTGCCGACGGACGGCGCGCGATGCTGACCGCCAGCGCGAGAGTGCCGGTGTGGTCGCTGCGGGCCCTGCAGCTGCAGCTGCTGCTGGTCTATCTGGCCAGCGTGCCCGCCAAGCTGTCGGACCCGGCCTGGCGCGACGGCACCCTCGTCTACTACGCGATGATGGCGACCGACTACCCGCGCTGGCCCGGGCTCGAGATCTTCGCGTGGGGCAACGCCGCGCTGAGTCGCATCCTGACCGGGTACTCGCTGGCGGTGGAGATGCTGGTCCCGTTCCTCATCTGGTTCCGCCGGCTGCGCCTGCCCTGCGTCGCCGCGGCGCTGGCGCTGCACGCCGGCATGGCGGTGCTCATCGAGGGCGTGATGATGTTCAACCTGGCCATGATGGTCGGGCTGATCCTGTTCCTGCCCGGCCAGCGCACCCGCCTGTGGATGGCGCGACGCCTCGCCGTGGTCAGCGGGCCACCCGCCACAGCGGAGTCCAGGTCGCGGCGACCTCGGCGGCCGCGTTCCAGCGGGTGTGGCCGGGGATGAAGTCGGCGGTGGTGACTCGCTCGGCCAGGCCGGACAGCTCGACGCGCAGGTCGGGCGCGAGGTCGACCGCCGCGCGCAGGCCGCCGCGCGCGCGCCGCTCGTCGGGCAGGTCCTTGGTGCGCACGATCGGGCCAGTGCCGAACGCGTAGAGATCGCTCGACTGGTCGGCCAGCTCGAGCCAGGGCCAGAGCCGGGCGCCGTCGAGGTCGACCCGCGCGCCGACGAAGGCCGCGGTCGAGCTCGGCCCGAGCGGCGCGCCCGCGATGCGGCCAAGGCTGGTGGTGCCGGTGGTGAAGAGCTGGTGCTCGTGCGAGCGGACGCCGGTGCGGGTCAGCTCGACCAGGAGGCCGGCGCGCGGCCCGACCCGGTCGACCTCGACCGACAGGACGTGGTCGGCGTCGTGGCGCAGCATGCTGCCGAACTCATCGCGGAGGTCCTCCGTGGCGACCTGGTACGAGACCCGCAGCCCGGCGGCGGACGGCACGGTCACCGCCGCTTCGGCGGCCAGGCGGTTGCTGGCGAACCCGAGCGAGAACGGCTCGCCCGCCTTGTGCCGGACGTGCTCGAAGACGTAGTCGGCGAGCGAGAAGTCAGGGGCGCCGTCGCCGCCCATCACGATGAGGTGGGTGAGGCCGAGCTCGACGGTGTCCCACAGATCGGCCTGCACGCGGGTGCCGTCGACCAGCGCGCCGTGAAAGGTCTGCGGGTCGCGCAGGCGCCCGAGGAAGAACAGCGCGCTGCCGCGCAGGGTGGAGCCGCGCGGGCCGATCAGATCGATCGGCGCGGTGGAGGCCCTCACCTGATCGAGCGGCGCGATGTGATCGCCCCAGGCGGCGTGGGTGCGCGGCGACGGGCCGATGACCAGCGCGTCGCGTCCGACCAGGACGGTCAGCGGGCCGAGCTCGGCGCTGGCGTAGGCCCGGTCGATCGCCGCGTCGGCGTCGTACTGGCTGGTCCCGGCCAGCACCCGCACGCGGGTCGCGGCGGCCAGCCAGGCGCCGTGGCCGGCCGCGGAGTCGAGCTCGGATTCGAGCCCGGCCCCGGCGCCGCACGTGCGCCCCTCCTGGTGCTCGCACGAGATCGACACCCCGCCGGCCAGATCGCGCGGGTGGACCTCGGTCGAGTAGGGGCGCAGGTGATCGCGGACCAGGAGGCCGCGCACCCGCAGGCGGCTGACCGGGGCCAGCCAGAAGCCGCGCAGCCCGGCGGAGACCAGGCGCGGATCGGGCGGAAGGCCGGCGGCGAGGCGCAGCGCCGCGATCCGCGCCTCGGTCAGCGGGCGAACGCCGCCCAGGTAAGGGGGCAGCGCGCCGGCCGCGCGCGCGCGAGCGAGATCGAGGTAGGCGGGATCGTCGAGCGACAGATCCGGCGAGGCGTGCGCGGCGCCGGCGCCCGCGGCCGCGACCAGGGTCAGCCCGACCGCCAGCGCCAGGGCCGGCGCGGCCTGCGCGCGAGAGCGGCCGGATCCCATCCGGCTCAGCCGGCCGGCGAGCCGGGCGCGATCGATCGAGAGCGCGGGCGCGGCAGGTGCGCCATCACCCACGCCTCGGCCCGGATCAGCTCCTCGGGATGAAACAGCACCGGGAAGAGCGCCATCATCCCCCACGGGAAGATGCCGAGCCGCATCGTCACGCCGATCCCGATGTGGAAGTTGATGCCGAGGAAGATCCACACCCAGCGCAGGCGAAGGCGGTTGGCCCACCGGCGCAGGAAGCCGGGCCGGTCGCGGGTGGCCGACCAGTAGGTGAGGGGCAACATGAGTGGGCTGCCCAGCTCGAACACCATCGTCAGCGCGGTCGCGATCTGGAGGAGCGGATAGAGCGGCGCGATCCACGACGGGTCGAACCGGGCAAAGTGCGGATCGGTCAGGATGTTGGCCAGCGCCGAGTAGCCCTCGAGCGGGCCCCACGCGCCGTCGGTCTTGTTGTGCCCGGCGGAGAAGTAGACCCAGACCAGCTGGAGCAGGAGCAGGTAGCGCGGCCAGGCCGGCACCTCGTCGGGGAACGGGCGGCCGAAGCGGCGGCGCAGCCAGGCGTCCACCGACCAGCGCGCGTGGCACTGCGACGCGGCCAGCACCATCAGCACCGCGCGCAGGAGGAAGTCGATGCCGCGATCGCTGTCGGGCGACATCCAGCCGAGCTGGGCCCAGGTCAGCGCCAGGACCACGGCGGAGATCCGCGACAGGAACCCGGCGATGAGGCAGAGCGACGAGATGACGCCGGTCCACCACAGGAGCCACGCGGTGTCGTTCGACGCGCCGAACCAGCGCCCGGCCGCCGACGCCGCGTTGCCGACTCCACCCCAGCCCAGCCCCTCGGGCGGTGGGCCCCAGATCGCCTCGACCAGCCCGTACGTGCGCGACTGGAGCAGATCGGCCAGCAGAACCGCGGCGACCAGGATGCGCACCAGGGCCAGCGTGGTGGGAGGCTCGCGCCGGTCCCAGAACGCGACCCACCCGGCCGGCGCGCGCCGGAAGATGTTCCGGCGGCGCGGGGTGCCCGCGGTGGAGCGCTCGATCGGCGCGGGGTGGGCGACCGCGTCTTCGGTCGCGGCGTCCTCGGCCGCGTCGTCGGTGTCGTCCTTCGCGGCGCGCTCGGCCGCGTCTTCCTTCGCGGCGCCCTCGGCCGGCCGGTCGGTCGAGGCGGGCGTCCCCTTCGACCGCTTCATGGCTCGACCTCCTCCTCGGTCGAGGTCGGCTCGACGACCGTCGGCTTCTCGCGCTTGTTGCGCCGCACCACCCGCTCGAACTGGAACTTGCCGAGCGAATCGAACCGGCCGAGCCGCGGCCGGACCTTGACGTTCTCCAGCCGCACGCGCACCTCGTTCAGGTCCGGGCGCACGTCGAAGATCTCGTGCGCCACCCACTTGGTGAACGGCGCGTAGCCCCGCCGCGGCGAGCGACCCGGGTTCCACGCGCCGCGCACCCGCCGGTACTCGATCTCGTCGGCCTTGAACGTGTGCTCGTCATCGTTGGGCCGGTAGATCACCTCCCAGGCGCCCTTGCGGTCGGTCCGGCCCTCGACCCACAGGCGGTGCTGGTTGAGGTTCGCGGTCGGGAACAGCTTCCAGGTCTGATGCAGGCGGAACGCCTCCCGGATCGAGCGGAACGGGCGGATCAGCTCGGTGCGGATCTTCCGCAGCGACTTCACCGTCGGAACCAGCGAATCGGCCACCTTCTTGTTCGACGGGATCGGGCAGCCGTCGAGGAGGCCGATCGCGATGACCAGCGCGATCAGCACGGAACGCGCCGCAGGCCAGTATCGGACCCATCGCACCACGGCTCCATCTTACGTCGACGGCGGCGCGCGATCGATCGTCAGCGCCCACGCTCGCGCTCTCGCCGACCCGCTGGGGTCCCGGGTCCGCGGCCTCGCCGACCGCGGTCTACAGGCCGGGAACCAGCATCGCGGCCATCCGTGCCGGGTTGATCACGCCGAGCTGGGCCATGGCGGCCTCGGACTGCTGAACCAGCGCCGCGTCGCCGATCGCGATGCCGAGCCCGCGCCGCGCCGCCTCGGCGTAGAGCAGCATGCCGGCCCGGTCGAGCGCGGCCACCGCGTGGCGAAGGGTATCGGCGGCGGCCGCCTGGTCGCCGTCGGCGCGCTCGGCCCCGGCCCGGAGCAGGAGCGCGAGCCCGTCGCCCCACGGGGTCCGCTCGCGCGCGATCGCGCGCGCCCGCGACCGCGCGCGCGCCATCAGGGTCCGGTCGCCGCTGGCGCAGCCGAGCGCGAGCTCGGCCCGGCCGCGGAAGTGAAGCGCCTCGACCCGGTTCTGCTGCACGCTCAGCAGCAGCGACGATCGCAGCGCGGGCCAGCTCTCCTCCAGCCGCCGGTGGGCCGCCTCCGGCTGGCCGCCGTAGAGGAGCACCTGGGTGGTGGCGAACAGGTGGAAGTAGTGCTGGAAGTGAAAGCCGCGCTGCGACCAGCGCCCGAGCGCGTGCTCCCCCTCCTCGAGCGCGTGCCCGACGTCGTCGCGGACCAGCTGATCCATCGGAGTGAAGAAGGTGCGGCAGGTGGTGAACGCGTAGAGGTCACCGCGCTCCTGCGCCGCGCGCAGGATGCCGGGCAATCGGCGCACCATCTCCTTCACGTCGCCCAGGTACCAGAGCGCCCACAGGCCCATGATGCGCGCGCTGGCCAGCTCCCAGGCCACGCCGCTGCACTGGTCGGCCAGGATCTCCTCCGCCCGCCGGCAGTTCTCCTCGGCCGCGTGCCACTGGCCCATGCAGATGCCGCCGATGCCGGCCATGAGCGTGTTGAGGCCGACCAGGTTGGGTGGGTTGCCGAGCCGCGCGGTCAGCTCGACCGCCTGCTGCAGCACACGCTCGGCCCCCTTGCCGCGGGTTCCCGGTACGTAGCGGTACGCCACCTCGACCGAGAGAGCGCGCGCCACCCGGCCCGGCTCGCCGGTGGAGAGCGCCAGGCGCAGGTGCTTGGCCTGGAACTCCGCCCCGCGGATGACGTCGATGAGGCCGAAGCCGACCGCCAGCGCCCACGAGACGTCGACCCGGGTGAGGTCGCGCTCGCTCACCTCCGACTCCTGGCGCGGCTTGAAGCCGAGCCCGCTCAGGCGGATGAGCGCGCGCTGGCGCATGAGCGAGAGCATCGCGCCGCGCGGCGTCTCCGGAAAGCTGAGCTGGAGCCCCTCGAGCGCGCGGCGCAGCACCTCGATGCTGGAGTCGACGTGGCCGCTGCGCAGGAGCTGGCCAGCCGCCTTGGCGTGCAGCTCGACCACGCCCTCGCGCGCGTCCTGGGCCGCGGCCAGGTAGGCGTTGGCCGCCTCCGCGCCGCGCCCGGCGTTGACCAGCGCGTCGCCCAGCCGGGTCCGGATCGCGGTGCCGTCGCGCGAGCCGGGCGGCAGGAGGTCGAGGCAGCGCCGGTGCAGGCGCGCGGCCCGGTCGAACGCCAGCGCGCGCTCCGCCTCGATCGCGGCGATGCGCGTGTAGTAGAACGCCTTCTCGCCGTCGCCGGCGCCGCCCCAGTGGATGGCGAGGATCTCCGGCGCGGCCCCGGGCGAGCCCTCGAAGGCCAGCGCCAGGCGCTCGTGGTACGTGCGGCGCTCGGCCGGGCCCAGGCGGGCCAGCACCGCCCGGCGCACGCGGTCGTGGAAGAGCTCGATCTTGTCGCTCTTGCGCATGCCGGTGGTCTGCACGAGCTTGATGAGGCGCAGGTGGCCGACCCGGCGCACGAAGTCGGCGAACTTGTGGCGGAGGATGGCCGAGGCCATGCCCTTGACCAGCGGCGACGACGCCACCGCGACCAGCTCGACGATCTCGCGCGAGGCCCGGTCGAGCATGAGGACGCGCGACCACAGCACGTCCTCGAGGTGGAGGCCGCCTCCCGGGTCGGCGCCGTCGAGCCCGCCGAAGCGGACGATCTCGTCGATGTAGAGCGGGTGGCCGCGGCTCTCCTCGACGATCGCGTCGATCTCCGACTCGAGCCCCGGGGCCATGATGAGCGCGAGCCGGCGCACCATGTCGCGCGCCTCGCTGACCGGCAACCCCTGCAGGCGCAGCACCGTCGCGCCGGGCGCGCCGATCGCCTGGGCCGGGGAGGCGAGCGGGGCCGGCGTCTCGTGCCCGTCGCGCACGGTGGTGATGAGCAGCATCGGCGGCGCGTCGGGCGGGCGGACCAGTTCGCGCAGGAGCGCGACGCTGTCGGCGTCGGCCCACTGGAAGTCGTCGATGACGATGACCAGCGGCCGGCGGGCGGCCAGCCGCGCGAACAGCTCGCGCAGCCCGGCGAACATGCGCGCGCGCAGCTCGGCCGGCTCCACCTCGCCGGCCAGCGGGCGCACCGCCCGCCCGATCATCTCGCAGCGGCGCAGGACCGGGAACACCTCGGCGACGTGGGTGACGTGGAGTGGCACCAGGGTGGCCGCCTCCACCTGCGGGAGGTGGATGAGGTAGTCGCTCAGCGTGTCGGCCACCCCGTCGAACGCCTTGTACGGGACCGACTCGCGCTCGTAGCAGGCGCTGCGCAGGATCAGCGCCTCGCGCTGCGATCCGGCCAGCTCGTCGGTGAACGCGCGGACCAGCGCGGTCTTGCCGATGCCGGACTCGCCCTGGATGAAGACCGCGACCGTCTCGCCGGCCCGGCTGCGCGCGTACGCCTCGCGCAGCGAGGACAGCTCCTCGCCGCGCCCGATGAACAGGTGGTGCGGGAGGCTGATCGAGGAGCTGACCGAGATCGGCGCGGTCACCTCGGCGCCGAGCCGGAGCAGGATGTCGCGCTCGGTGGGGCGGTCGGCGGGCGAGGTGCGGAGCAGCTCCATGCACAGCTCCTCCAGGTCGTTCGGGATGCCCTGCATGATCTCGCTCGGCCTGACCGGGGTGCGGAACTGCTTGGCCATCAGCACCTCGAGCGGCATGCCGTCGAACGGCGGCCGGCCGGTCAGCGCCTCGTAGAGGACGATGCCGACGCTGTACCAGTCCGACTCGGGACCGACCGGGATCGAGGCGGCCTGCTCGGGCGACATGTACGCGATGGTCCCGACCACGCGGTCGCTCGACCGATCGTTCACCGCGGTGATGAAGCCGAAGTCGAGCAGCACCACCCGGCCGTTGCGCGACACCAGCACGTTGGACGGCTTGATGTCGCGGTGGACGAAGCCGGCGTGGTGGAGCGTGGCGACCCCGTGGGCCAGCTGGGCCAGCGCCGCGCGCAGCCGCTCCTCGTCGAACTTCGCGCGCGGCTGGGCCGGGTCGAAGTCGAGATCGGTCTCCTCGCCGGACAGCTCGTCGTCGGAGGCGCGGCTCCAGCGCAGCCGGACATAGCTGTAGAAGTCGATCCCCTCGACCAGCTCCATGGTGAAGAACCAGGAGCCGTGGGCCTCGATCAGCTCGCCGAGCGATACCAGGTTCGGATGCTGCAGGCTCTGGATCGATCGGAACTCGTTCTTGAAGCGGAGCAGGCGATCGCCGTCGAGCTTGCGCAGCGTCTTGATCGCGACCGTCTCGTTGCGCTCGCGGTCGAGAGCGCGATAGACGACGCCCATCGCCCCCTCCCCCAGCCGAGCGACGACTTCGAATCGGTCGGTGCCGCGAAAATCGTAATCCACGTGTTGGTCCTTACGAGGATCACCGGGTAGCGGGGGATTCTGCCGCGCGCTGACGGATCATCGTAGTCGATCTCAGACGTTTGGAAACTGGCTGTCGGCCTTCCATCCATCTTGCGGCCTGAGCCGAGCGGGGGCCGTGTATGCTTTTCTGGGGAAGACGCGGTGCTTCCGTTCAACACGTGGCAGCGATGCTGTCCGCTGTCGGGTGGGCTCGGTCCGCTCGCCCGTGTCGGCGATCACCTCGCGCGGCCCGACACCCGGGCCGAGCTGGCCCGCTGCGAGGCGGAGGAGCGCTTTCCGGCCGAGGTGATCGCGCGGCTCGACCAGCTCGGCCTGTCGCTCCTGTTCGCGGCCGCCCCCGACGCGCCCTACACCACCGCCCATCACATCCACGCGCTCGGCGCGGTGACCGCCCAGGCCAGCGGCAGCCTGGCGATCACCGTCGGGGTGACCGGGCTGGCGCTCCTGCCGGTCTACATCGCCGGGACCGGCGCGCAGCTCGAGTGGGTGCGCGAGCGGGTGCTCGGCGGGGCGCGGGCCGCGATGCTGCTCAGCGAGTGGTCACACGGCTCGGACCTGGGCGCCACCGAGACCCGCGCCGAGCGCGAGCCCGGCGAGCCTGGCCACTACCGCATCACCGGCGAGAAGCAGCTCATCAACATGGGTCGGCGGGCCGAGCTGCTCATGACCCTGGCCCGCACCTCGCCCGCGCAGACCGGCGGTCTGGGTGGCGCCGGCGGGCTGAGCCTGTTCCTGATCGAGCGCGACGCCACCGTCGATCCGCTGCCGCGCTGGCGCATGCTGCCGGTCCCGGCCGCCGACATCGGCGGGGCCCGCTTCCGCGGGACGATGGTGTCGGCCGGGCGCCGCATCGGCGAGGAGGGCGAGGGCTTCCGCCTGGTCCAGAGCGCCCTCACCCTCTCGCGCGGCGGGATCAGCGCGTTCGCCAGCGGGACGGCCAGCCGGGCGTGCGGCCTCGCCTTTGCGCACGCGCGCGAGCGCGCGCTGTATGGCCAGCCGATCGCCCGCCTGGCCGGGGTGGCTGATAATCTGGCCAGGATGGCGGCGCTCGAGCTGGCGGCCAACTGTCTGTCGCTGTCGGCGGCGACGGCGGCCAACGCGCTCGGCCAGCGCGCCGCGCACCTGACCGCGGTCGCCAAGCTGATGGCGTGCGACCTGGCCGAGCGAGCGGTGAGCGAGGGGCGCGCGGTGGTCAGCGCGCGCGCGCTCCTGGCCGACCTGCCCTACCAGCAGGTGGTGCGCGACGTGATGCTCTACGGCATCTTCGACGGGACGCGCCACCTCATGATCGATCAGATCCAGTGGCGCGTGCGGCAGATGTGCCGCGCCGGCCTGGCCGACCCCGACGGCGTCGGCGTCGGCGTCGGCGATACCGGCGCGAGCGACGACCGCGAGCGCGAGGCCATGCACCGCGCCGCGCCCGTCTCGCTGGTCGACTCCGCGCGCCTGCGCGGCCGGGCCTGGCTGCCCCGCCCGGCTCGCACCGCCGCGCGCCTGGCCGGGCTCGACGGCGCGGTCGACCTGGCCCCGCTGGTCGACGGCGCCCGCGCGCTGGAGGCGGCGACCGCGGCGCTGCCGGACCAGGCCTGGTCGGATCCGGCGCTGGCCGCCGCGATGGCGGCGAGCTGGTCCCGCCTGGAGGCGGCGCTGGCCGTGGCCGAGCTGGGCGATCCGGTGCGCCGCGCCGGGCTCGGGCTGCCCGCGCTGGCCGCGAGCGCGACCGACGCCCCGCTCGACCCGGCCGAGCTGGCCCGCCTGGCGATCGCGCTGCTCGCGCTGGAGGCGCTGGCCGACGCGCGCGCCGCCCTGGCCGGCGCCGGCATCGCCATGGCCGCGGAGGCGGCCGAGCGAGCCCTCGCGCTCGATCGGACCCGCGCCGCCGGCGCCGTCCGCGGCGCGCTTCGCGAGTGGAGCTAGCCTCCCTCGCCCGCGGATCCGGCGCCGCCGGATCCGACCTCAGGAGCTGCAACTTGCCACCCATCGATCACACCACCCTTCTGCCCGCGGCCGCGGCCGCGGCCCCCCGAGGAGCTAGCGTGGGCCAGTCCGGGACCATCGACATCGTGAGGCGCTTCATCGCCGAGGTGTGCGCGGCCGATCCGGCGTCGATCCAGCCGGCCGGGCGGCTGCTCGCGTTCGGGCTCGATTCGGTCCGCCTGCTCGACCTCCTCCTCGCGGTCGAGGAGCGGTTCGGCCTGCAGATCAGCGAGAGCGATCCGGACCTGGCCGAGGTCGAGACCGTCGCCGACCTGGCCGCGCTCATCGATCGTCGACGGGCGTCGAAGGGGGATGGAGCGAGTTGAGCGAACCTCCGGACGACTCCGGCCCGCACGTCAAGCCGCTCATGGCCGCGCGGCTGCGCGCCATCGGCCTCGACGTCAGCTACGAGCGGGCGAGCGGCGACCGGCTCACCTACCGCGACGCGGACGGCCGCGAGGTCGAGGTGCTCGACCTGGTCGGCGGCTTCGGCGCCGCGATGTTCGGCCACAACCACCCGCGCCTGGTCGCCCGCGCGATCGAGCTCCTGCGCCAGGGCCGGCCGTTCCTGGCCCAGGCCAGCATTCGAGCCCCGACCGAGCGGCTCGGCCGCCGGCTGTGCGAGCAGGCCGAGCGCGTCGCCGGCCGCCGGTTCGTGGCCCACTTCGCCAGCACCGGCGCGGAGGCGGTGGAGGCGGCCATCAAGCACGCCGAGATGGAGCGGCGCCAGCGAGTCGATCGCGAGCTGAAGCGGATCGAGGTCGAGCAGCACCAGCTCCGCCGCCGGCTGCGCGCGGGCAGCGCGCGGGTGTCGGGGCCGCTGTTCGAGCGCGCCGCGCGCCTGTTCGGGCTGTCGCGGCTGGGCGGCCTCGACGAGCTGTTCCTCCGCCTCTACCACGACGCGCGCGAGGTGCTCGACCGCCCGCCCCGCTTCCTCGCGGTCGAGGGCGCGTTCCACGGCAAGACCTCCGGCTCGCTCAAGCTCACCCACCGGGCCGAGTACCAGGCGCCGTGGCGCAGCATCGGGCCGACCTGCGCGTTCCTGCCCGACGGCGATCCGGCGGCGCTGGCCGCCGCGCTCGAGGACGCCACCCTGCGCTACGTCGACCTCGAGGTCGGCCCCGACGGCGAGGTGGCGCTGGCCGCCCGCGAGCTGGTCAACGTGGCCGCGTGCTTCGTCGAGCCGATCCAGGGCGAGGGCGGCGTGCACGAGATCGGGCGCGAGACCCTGCTCGGCCTGCGCGCCGCCGCCGACCGCCACGACTTCCCGCTCGTCCTCGACGAGATCCAGAGCGGGATGGGCCGCACCGGCCGCTTCTTCGCCAGCGAGCACGCCGGGGTGGCCGGCGACTACTACCTCCTGTCCAAGGCGCTGGGCGGCGGGCTGGCCAAGATCTCGGCCCTGCTGGTCGCCCGCCAGCGCTACCAGGAGCAGTTCGGCGTGCTCCACACGTCCACCTTCGCCGACGACGACTTCTCCAGCGAGGTGGCGCTGGCCGCGCTCGACCTGCTCGAGGAGGACGGCGGCGCCCTGATGCGCCGCTCCGCCGTTGCCGGGCAGCGCCTGCTCGGGCGGCTGGGCGACCTCATGGCCCGCTACCCGGACCAGATCCGCGCGGTGCGCGGGCGAGGGCTCATGATCGGGGTGGAGCTGGCCGACCAGCGCGACTCGCCGTCGCCGCTCATCCGGCTGCTCGGGGCCCAGGAGCTGATCGGCTTCATGGTGTCGGGCTGGTTCCTGCGCGAGCACCGCATCCGGGTCGCGCCGACCCTGGCCGCGCGCGCGACCGTGCGCGTCGAGCCGTCGGCCTCCATCGACGACGCCGACCTCGATCGGTTCTGCGCCGCGCTCGAGCGCCTGGCCGCCCTGCTCCGCGCCGGCGACGCGTACGGGCTGGTCCGGTTCGTGGTCGGGCGGGCCGGCGAGCCGGCCCCGCCACCGCGGCCGATCGCGCGGCGCGCGCCGGAGCCGGATCACGAGCCGGGCGCGGCCCGGGTCGGCTTCCTCACCCACTTCCTCGCCCCCGGCGATCTGCTCAGCTGGGACGCGCGCCTCGCCCCGCTCGACGACCGCGACTGCAACCGCTTCCTGACCCGCACCCGCGGCATGGTCGAGCCGTTCGTCGCCGCGCGCACCGCGCTGCGCTCGCCGCTCGGCAGCCGGGTGGACGCGACGATCATCGGCCTGCCGTTCACCCCCGAGCAGGTGGTGGAGGAGATGCGGGCCGGCGGCGGCGACTGGGCCCGCGAGCTCATCGATCAGGGGATCGAGCTGGCCCGCCGGCTCGGCTGCGCGGTGGTCGGGTTCGGCGGCTTCACCTCGATCCTCACCGGCAACTGCCGCACCGTGATCGCGTCGGACATCGCGCTCACCACCGGCAACTCGCTCACCGCGGCCGCCGCGCTCGAGGCCAGCCAGCGGGCCGCCCGCCGCCTCGGGCTGACCCGCCGGGTGCTCGGCGTGGTCGGCGCGATCGGCAACATCGGCCGGGTCCTGGCCGAGGTCGCCGCCGACTGGGTCGACCAGATCGTCCTCATCGGCCGGCCCGGCGCCGAGCGCCGCCTGGCCGCCGCCGCCGCCGCGATCTACGCCAGCGCCGCCCGCCGCGCGACCGGGACCGGGCTGACCGCGGCGCTCCTGCGCGGCGACCTGCTCGACGGCGCCGGCCAGCGCGACGACCTCGGCGAGTGGCTGCTCCGCCGCGGCGAGGCCGAGCTCGGCCCGCGCGCGCCGGTCCGCATCGCGACCGACATGAGCGCGCTCGTCGGATGCGACATCGTTGTCACCGCCTCCAACGCCGCCCGCCCGGTCGTCTTCCCCGAGCACATCGCCGACGACCGCAGCGTGGTGGTGTGCGACGTGGCGGTGCCGTGCGACGTGCACCCGCGGGTCGCGATCGAGCGGCCGCTCGCCACGGTGCTGCGCGGCGGGGTGGTGCGCGCCCCGCTCGGTCAGCCGCTGGCCATCAGCGGCATGAGCCTGCCGCCCGGCGAGGTGTACGGCTGCCTGGCCGAGACCCTGCTCATGGGCCTGGCCGGCATCGGCGAGGACTTCTCCTACGGCGCGCTCGACCCGATGCGCGTGCGCCGCATCCGCGACCTGGCGCTGATGCACGGCTTCGCCCTGGACGAGAACCCAGTCGGCGCCGAGGACCATCTGCCACGCGAGTGAAACACCATGCCCGTTTCCGAGACGATCAACCGAGTCTTCCGCGACAGCTTCCCCGAGGCGGAGCGCAGCAACTTCCGCACCTCGGTGTGGGCTTACGGCCTGCCCGAGAAGCCGGAGGACCTGCAGCCGATCCACCCGACCTTGCTGCACGCGCTGGCCACCGCGGCCAAGATGGAGGAATCGATCGGCATCACCCTTCTGCCCGAGAAGGAGGGCGGCGCCGAGGTGCAGGCGAGCTACCGCCGCCTCTACCACGACGCCATCGTCATCTCGGCCGGGCTCGCCGCGCTCGGGATCGGCGCCGGCGACCGCGTGCTCATCGTCCTGCCCACCTCGATCGAGTTCGTTGCCTGCTTCTTCGCGGTCCAGTTCCTGCGCGCGATCCCGGTGCCGGCGTACCCGCCGGTCGGGCTGCGCATGAAGGCCGGGCTGGAGAAGCTGGCGCTGATCGCCGCGCGGGCCGGCGCGCGCCTGTGCATCACCGATCCCCGCCTGCGCACGCTGCTCGGCGATCTGCTCCTGCGCGCCCCGGTGGTCGAGCGCCTGGTCACCGTCGACGAGCTGTCGACCGGGCCGGAGCCGAGCGATCGCTTCCGCTCGTCCGGCGACGACCCCGGCTTCATCCAGTTCACGTCCGGCTCGACCGGCAACCCCAAGGGCGTGCTGCTCAGCCAGCGCAACCTGGTCTCGAACATCCACGCGATCGGCCAGTCGCTGCGCATCAACCGCAACGACGTGGTGGTGAGCTGGTGCCCGCTCTATCACGACATGGGGCTCATCGGGACGCTGCTGTTCTCGATCTACTGGCGCCTGCCGCTGGTGCTGCTGTCGCCGTCGGCGTTCCTGACCCGGCCTTCGCGCTGGCTGTGGGCGATCCACCGTTTCAAGGGCACCCTCTCGCCGGCGCCCAACTTCGGCTACGGCATGTGCGTGGCCCGGGTCAGCCCGGAGGAGCGCGAGGGGCTCGACCTGTCGAGCTGGCGCTTCGCCATGAACGGCGCCGAGCCGGTCGACTATCGGACCCTGGTCGACTTCGACCGCATGTACGGCGAGCACGGCTTCCGCATGGAGAACCTGTACCCGGTGTACGGGCTGGCCGAGTCGTCGCTGGCGGTCACTTTCCCGCGCCCCGGCGCCGGCGTGCGCTACGAGGTGGTCGACCGGCAGGAGCTGGCCAACGGGCGCGCGGTGCTGGCCAGCGGCAAGGGATCGATGGCGGTGGTCAGCGTCGGGCGCGCTGTGCCCGGCCACTACGTCGCGGTGGTGGACGAGAGCGGCGCCGCGCTGCCCGAGCGCGAGGTCGGCCACGTGGTCGTGCTCGGCGCCTCGGTCATGCAGGGCTACTACGACGACGACGAGGCGACCGGGCGGGTCCTGCGCGACGGCTGGCTGTGGACCGGCGACCTGGGCTACTTCGCCGATCACAACCTCTACCTGACCGGGCGGGCCAAGGACCTCATCATCATCCGCGGCCGCAACCTCTACGCCGAGGACCTGGAGCGGACCGCCGAGCGGCTGCCGGGCGTGCGGCCGGGCAGCGCGGTCGCGTTCGGCATCGACGCGCTGTCGGGCGGGACCGAGCGAGCGGTGCTGATCGCCGAGACCCGGGCCCACGACCGCGACGAGCGCGAGGCGCTGGCCGCGCTCATCCGCGAGCGGGTGTCGGAGTTCTGCGACGTCGAGCTCCACGACGTCCAGCTGGTCGGGCCCGGAACGGTGCCCAAGACGTCGAGCGGCAAGCGCCAGCGCTCGCTGTGCCGACAGCTGTACCTGACCGGTGACCTGCGCCCGCCGCGCACCAGCCGGTTCTCGGTCGGCCTCATCGTCGCGCGATCGAAGCTCGGCCTGTTCCTGCGCCGGCTGCGGGGCGGCCGAGGCGGTTGAACCGGCGCGCGGATCGACGGCCCGGCGCCGCGAAGATCCGGGCGAGGAGTGCTACCGTCCGTGGCTTGGGAGCCTGGGGCACCGGCAACTTCGAGAACGACGGCGCGCTGGAGTTCGGCGGCGACGTGATCGCGAGCGAGGACGGGGCCGACCTGGCCCGGCGCCAGCTCGAGGTGGCGTGTGCGCCGGGCAAGCTCGACGCCGCGGCCGCCGAGGCGGTGCTGGTCGCCGCCGAGCTGGTCGCCGCCGCGCGCGGAGCAGCGGGCGCCGGGTTGCCGCCGCCGATCGCGAAGTGGGTGCAGGTGGAGGCCCCGGGGTTCGGCGAGGACGACTGCCGGCTGGCCCTGGCCGCGTGCACCCGGGTGGCGTCCGACTCGGACCTGCAGGCGTCCTGGTCGGCCGAGACCGGCAAGGTCGAGGAGTGGACCGCGGTGGTCGGCGAGCTGGTCGACCGGCTGCACCGCGCGCTCGGCGATGTCGACCCGGCCAACCCGGGCGGAGCCGCCCCGGCCCGGGCGACCGCGCCGTGGCGGCTGTGGGAGGCGCTCGATCCGGCCACCACCCGCTTCGTCGCCGCGCTGTTCGAGCGCTACCCGGCGCTGGCCGAGTCCACCGAGATCCGCGTCGCGCTGAGCTGCGCGCTGAAGTCGAAGAACGAGTTCGACGCCGACCTCGCCCTCCGCCTCACCATCACCCCGGGCGGAGACGTCACCGTCGAGTTCGCCGGCCTCGAGGAGACCTTCTCCGTCGTCGACGGCGACGGCGGCGAAGGCGGCCAGTCCGACGAGGACGACCAGGACCACGTCGGCGAGGACGGCGACGTGGACGTCGACGCCGATCACACCGACGACGAGGACGACGCCGGGAACGCCGCCCCCGCCGGATCCGGGGCGATCGCGATCGGCCCCGACACCCTGAGCCAGTTCCTCGACGACCTCATGGCCGACCGCGTATGCGTGGTCCACCGGTACGTCGGCGACGACCTCGAGCAGGCCTTTGCGGTCGCGGTCGCCGACGTGGAAACCGGCATCCGCGCGGCCCTCGCCGCGCCCGCCACCCGCCGCTTTCTCGGCCGCAAGAAGCGCCCGAGCGCCATCGTGGTCTCCTGGACCGGCGCTCACGACCGCGAAGTCGGCGGCGACTGACCACCCAGGAGGCCCGATGATGACCCTGACCGCGGGGCTGATCGATGTGTTCGCGGACGCTCCCCTCGACTTCATCGTCCTTCGCGGCACGCTGCAGGTGTAGACCGATGTCCCAGCCCGCCGGCCTCTCCCGACGCCTCGGTGTCTTCGACGCCACCATGATCGTCATGGGCGGGATCGTCGGCGCCGGCATCTTCGTCAACCCGCACGTGGTCGCGCTCGAGGTCCACTCGGCTGGCCTCATCCTCCTGGCCTGGTTGCTCGGCGGCCTGGTCGCGCTGGTCGGCGCCTTCATCTACGCCGAGCTGGCTGCGCGCCGCCCCGCGGTCGGCGGCCAGTACGCGTACATCCGCGAGGCGTTCCACCCGCTGACCGCGTTCCTCTACGGCTGGACGCTGCTCCTGGTGGTGCAGAGCGGCGGGATGGCGGCGGTGGCGATGACCTTCGCCCGCTACTTCCTCGAGCTCACCCACTGGCGGGTCCCCGAGGGCGCGGTGGCGGCCGGGGCGCTCGCCATCCTGACCGCGGTCAACTGCCTCGGGGTCAGGTGGGGCAGCAACGTGCAGAGCGGGCTCATGGTGACCAAGGTGGTCGCCATCGTCGCGCTCATCGCGTGCGGGCTGCTCGCCGCGCCGGCCGCGGCCGCGCCGGCGGTGCCCGTGCCGGCCGCCGCGCCGCATGGCGGCCTGATCCTGGCGATGGGCGCCGCGCTCATCCCGGTCGTCTTCGCCTACGGCGGCTGGCAGACCTCGAGCTTCGTCGCCGGCGAGCTGCGCCATCCCGAGCGCGATCTGCCGCGCGGCCTGCTCCTCGGCGTGATCGGCGTGATCGTCCTCTACCTCGGGGTCACCTACGTCTGCGTCCGCGTGCTCGGGCCCGACGGGCTGGCCGCCACCGGCGCGCCCGCCTCGGAGGTCATGCGGCGCGCGGCCGGCGAGACCGGCGCCAAGCTGATCGCGCTCGGCATCGCGGTCTCGACCCTCGGCTTCCTCAGCCAGGGCATCCTGACCGCGCCGCGGGTCTACTACGCCATGGCGCGCGACGGGGTGTTCCTGCGCGCGGTCGGCTCGCTCCACCCGCGCACCCAGGTGCCGGTGGTCGCGATCGCGCTGCAGGGCGTGGTCGCCACCATCATCGCGCTGTCGGGCCGCTACGAGCAGATCCTCAGCTACGTGGTGTCGGTCGACTTCCTCTTCTTCGGCGCGACCGCGACGGCATTGTTCGTGTTCCGCCGCCGCGACCCGGACGCGACCGGCTACCGCGTGCCCGGCCACCCGTGGACGACCGGCTTCTTCGTGCTGGCCTGCGCCGTGGTGGTGGTCAACACCTTCATCAGCTTCCCGGCCAACAGCGCCGTCGGGATGGGCATCCTCCTGACCGGCGTCCCGATCTACTACCTCTGGAAGCGGCGCAAATCGTCGCCCTGAGGCGAAGGCCCGCCCTACCGGGTCGGGCCGGTCACCTCGTCGGCGCCGAGGTCGACGCGCGGGTTGTCGCTCGCGCCGGCCATCACCCGCGCCTCGCCGTCGACGTCCACGTCGGACAGCGGGATCGGCCTGCTCCCGCCCTCCACCGCGAACGGCCCCGGCGCGCCGATGTCCACCAGCGGCGACGACGGCGCCAGGTGGAGCTCGTCGTCGAGCTCCGGGTCGACGAACAGGTTGCTGCCGTCGAGCGTGATGCCAGTCGAGTCGGCGGTGTTGGAGAAGAAGTCGTTGGTGGTCGCCACCGTGACCCCCGCCGCCACGGTCAGCCCGACCGGCTCGGCGACCAGGATGCTGTTGGCGAGGAGCAGCGCCGACTCGGTGCGGACGCCCTGCCCCGGGTTGTCGGCGATGGTGCAGTTGAGGATCGAGGACGGGCTGTCCGGGCCGATCCACACCCCCGCCTGTCCGTTGCGGTTGCCGGCCACGATGGAGCTGGCGATCTCGAAGCTCGACATCTCGACCGCGACGCCACTGCCGGTGCCGGCGTTGGCTCCGGCGCCGTTGTCGAGGATGCGCACCCCCTCGACGGTGACCACGCTGCCGATCACGAACAGGCCGCCGCCGGACCCGGACGCGGTGATCTCGTTGTCGGAGATCTCGCCGCCGACGATGTGCACCTCGGCGCCGGCGATCTCGATGCCGCCGCCGTTGCCCGACAGGTTGATGCCGCCGATCCGGTTGCCGCTCACCACGTTGTTGACCAGCAGGACCGGTCCGCCGCCCGTGATCTCGATGCCGCCGCCGGCCGAGAGATCGACCGGCGCCTCGTTGTCGATGATGATGTTGTCGATGAGGGTGGCGCTGGTCCCCTCGAGCACGATGCCGCCGCCGCTGCAGTCCTGATCCTGCCCGCTGACCGTGTTCCCCTCGATGCGGTTGCCGATCACCAGCGCGGCGCCGCCCGTGATGTACACGCCGCCGCCCAGGAAGAAGGCCTGATTGTCGACGATGACGTTGTGGCGCAGCTGCACGTCGCTGTTGCTGACGTGGAACGCCCCGCCGTGGTCGTTCATCACCCGTCCGCCGGTGACGGTGAACCCGTCGATGATCGGCGCCACCGCGGCGCTGTCCCCGACGCCGCCGTTCACCCTGACCACCGGAAGGCTGTCGTCGTCCGGCGAGATGGTGGTCACCAGCTCGTCCGGGTTGCGCCGGGTGAAGTCCTCGCTGTACCCGCCGAGCAGGACCACGGTCCTGTCGATGACCGGGTTCTCGACGTAGCTGCCGGCGGCGACCGCGATCGATTCGCCCGCGGCGCTGGCCGCGACCGCCGCCGAGATGGTCGGCAGGCAGCCCCCGCCGCCGCCGACCTTGACGCAGGTCGACGTGCGCGTGGTGAACGTCCACGAGCTCCCCTCGGCCAGCGAGTTGCCGGCCACGTCGGCAGCGGCGGTCGACACCGTCGCGGTGTAGATCGTCCCCGAGGCGAGCGCCTCGGCCGGCGTGAACGTGGCGGTGAGGCCGTCGTAGCCGACCGCGCCGTCGATCGGCTCGCCGTCGGCGAGGACCTGGAACGAGTCGCCGGTCAGGCTGTCCGGATCCATCTCCTCGGAGAAGGTCACCGAGATGGTCAGGTCGACCTCGAGATCGGCCGCGTCGGCGCCCGGCTCGGTCGCCGTCACCGTCGGTGCGGTGGTGTCAGTCGGTCCGCCGTCGGGGCCATCGCCGCCGCCGCCGTCGACCTCCGCACGCTCGACCTTGCCGCACCCGACCAGCACCACCAGGCCGATGATCTGACCGATCACCAGGGCTGGTCCATGGACCCACCCACCGCGCCAACGCCCCATCCAGCGACCATAGCACGCCGCTCGACGCTGGACCGGTCACCCACGGGGCGCGATGATGCGCAAGACATGGACGTGCCGCGCCCGACCGATCACCACGCCCGCCTCGCCGATCTGGCCGGCACATGGGTCGGCACCGACGTGGCCTACCTCCCCGACGGCTCCACCGCGCGCTTCGGCGGCCGCTACGACCAGCGCCTCGATCTGGACGGCTGGTTCCTGGCCATCGACTACGCGCAGGAGGCGGACGGCGCGGTCCGCTACCGCATGCGCGCCGTGATCGGCTGGCTACCGGCCGAGGAGCGCTACTTCATGCACTGGTACGACTCGTTCGGCGGCTCCAGCACCGAGCTGCGCGGCGACTGGGACGGCGACGCGCTGGTCCTGACCGGCCCCGACCCGCAGGAGGGCGGCCTCACCCGGTTCAGCTGGCGGGTGACCGGCAACCGCCTCGCCATCACCCTCGACGCCTCCGACGAGGAAGGCACCACATGGGTGCGCCGCCTCGACGCCGACTACGCCCGCGCCGGCGACGCCGGATAGCGTCCGGGCGCGCGGCAGCTATTTTCCGGCCGCGAACGCCGACTGCAGGCGCTGGAACAGCTCCGGCGACGGCACCTTGATCGGCTGCGCGGTCAGCGTCGCGATCGCCTCGTTGACGGCGCCGTCGCCGTCGGCGGTCCGCTCGACGAACTGCCCGGGCGCGCCGACCAGCGCGGCCGGCGGCTTGCCGCCCTTCCAGTCGCGGATGAGGACGCGCGAGTCGGTGACCTGGACGGCGGGGGTGGCGTCGACCGCGGCGACCTGGTCGACCTTCTCGACCACGAAGGTGGTCCGCTTCAGCTCGGCCGCGCCGCAGCTGGTGCAGCGGATCTCGGCGCCGGTCGGCCAGGTCCGGTAGAACAGCGAGTCCTCGACCGACACCGCCCCGGCGTACGCGATCGCCAGGTCGACCGCGAACGCGTTGTTGAGGAAAGCCGAGCGCGACACCCGCACCGCGTCGAAGTGGCCGGCGTCCTCGCCGCGCTGGAGCAGGCTGATCATCTGCATCGGCGAGTCGGCCTGGTAGTTGCGCACGAACCAGGACTCCTCGATCGACACCTTGGTCCCGTTCTTCTTTCCACCGTCGGCGAACACCTCGAGGTAGCCGCCGGCGAAGTTCGGGTCGCTGAAGCGCGCGTCCACCACCATCACCCGCTTCATGGTGAAGTCGGTGGCCACGTGGATCTCGGTCGGGCCGCTGCGCGCCCCGGTGATGGCCAGGTTCTCGAGCCGCAGGCTGCGCGCCCGCACCCGCCCGGGCAGCGGCAGGACCCCGCCGGAGCCGCGGATCACGACGTCGATGCGCGCCGTGCCCCCCGGCGTGCCCGGCTCGAGCGACCAGCCGCCGGCGACGATCGGGCCGGGCCCGACCGCGACCTCGAGCTTGCCGTCGAAGCCGGAATCCCAGAGGCGCTGGTACTCGCTGTTCAGCGCGAGCAGGTCGTCCGAGGTCTTGAGGTCGAACACGCGGCTCTCCTTGGGCGCGCTCGGCGCCGGCTGGTCCCCTCCGGAGGCGGGCGGCTTTCGGCCCGCGTTCGCGTCTCGATCACCCTTGGCGCACGAGGTCGCCAGGCCGGCGACGAGGACGAAAGCGGCGAGCGCTGGCTTCATGACCTCGGGAATACACCAGAGTCGACCGCGCTGAAGTTGCGGAAGAACTCCTCGAGCGACATCGTGAAGATCCCGTCGGTCGAGCCGCCGGTCGGCGTGCCGTCCTCGGGCCGGGTCGCCTTGTTGTCGCCCTTGCGATCGGGCTCGTTGTTGTGGTGCGGGTTGCGCAGCCGCACGGTCGACACGTTGGTGTCGACCATCGGGTACATGGCCGGGCGCGCCGCCGACGGCACCCCCTGCAGCGCGACCGGCGCGCCGGCGGTGTTCACGAACGAGACGCCGACCACCGAGTAGCTGTGGCCGCCGTAGACGTTGCGCTGGCCGGGGCTCTTGTCGGTGCCCATGTTGCGCAGGTCGAGCATGAGATCCATCGCGGCGCGGATGGCCGGCGCGCGGCTGACGTCGTGCAGGTGGTTCTCGCCCTCGACCGCGTCCACGCTGATGTCGACCCGGCGCCAGTCCGGGCTGGCGTCGGCGCCCTCCTCGCCCAGCGCGGTGACTTGTAGCCGGTGCGGCGGCTCGACCGCGCCCGCCCCGCGCAGGCTGGTCGCCACGTTGTCGGCCCGCCGCTGCGACAGCTCCTGGTTGTACTTCTCCGCCCCCTTGCTGGACGAGTGACCGGCGACGCCGACGTTGGTGACCGGCGACGGGTTGGCGGCCAGCTGGGCGCCGAACGCGGCCAGCGCCGGCGCGGACGCGGCCGGGACCTGGTCGCTCTCGTTCTCGAACTTGATGACGCCGGGGTTCGCCTTCTTCACCGCGTTCAGCTTGGTGACGTCGACCGGGCCGGGCGCGACCGCCGCGCCGCACGCCGTGCCGATGCCGGTGTACGCGGCCGCCTTGGCCACCACCGGGGCCACGTCGGGCGGCAGCGCGTTCCACGTGGTCCAGCTGGCCTGCACCGCCTGGACCTTGGCCTGGCGCTCGGCGTCGAGCTTGGCGAAGTCCGGATCCGCGATCGCCACCGGCAGCGCCAGGCCCAGCTTGTTGACCATGTCGATCTCGAAGGTCTGCGCGGTCAGGATCGGCGCGTCCTTCTCGCCCGCCTTGGAGTCCTCGCCGCGGCCGGCCAGGAGGAGCAGCTGATCGACCACCCGCGGGTTGGCGGTGAGGACGTTGCCGCCCGGGGTCCAGGCGGCAACGTCGCGCTTGACGTTGGCCGCCTTGGAGTCGGCCTGGGACCCGTAGATGACCGACAGCGCGTACATCGGCACGCCGCCGTCGATGTCGTCGTAGCCGGATCCGCCGGCCGCCTTGCCGGGGCGCGCGCCGCCGTACTGGCCGTGCTGCTGGGCGAAGCGGGCGAACGCCTTCTCCAGCAGCGGGGCCCAGCGCGCGCACTGGAACACGTCCTTGCGGTGCACCTCGAGCGCGCCGCCGTTCACCTTGGCCCACCAGTCGGACGACTTCGGGGTCGGCGATGAGCGGAGCTGGCTGCCGTGGATGCCGCCGCCGATGTTGAACGCGAGGTCGTTCGACACCGACACCTGCACCGGGATGTAGTCGTAGTCCGGCCCGCCGGCCATCGACTCGAGCCACGACTTGGTGTGGGCCTGGCGGCGCCACAGGGTCACGGTCGCCCCGCCGCGCCCGTCCGGCGCCATCATCGACTTGATCTTGCCGGGGTCGCGCGACGCGATCGACATCGCGGTCGACTCGAAGTAGCAGTCGCCGATCGACATCTGCTGGACGTCGCCCGCGCCGGGCTCGCCGTTGATGAAGAGCGAGCTGTCCGCCTCCTCCTCGACGGTCGGCTGGCTCATGGTGCCGCGGAACTGGTTCACCTCGGTGAAGCCGGCCGGCGGCGGCGACACCGCCGCGCCCTCCTGGTAGACGAGGTCCGGCACCGGGCTGCCGGGCGGCTCGAGGTGGAGCTTCGAGCCCTCGCCCGCGACCACCCGCACCGTCGACAGCTTCGCCTCGTTGCCGGCCGCGGTCGGCTTCGCGTGGTTGATCGAGTCGTCGATGCCGGGCGCCTTGTGGGTCGTGGTCGGGTTGCCGGCGCTGTCCTTCCGCTCGGCCGGGTTGCCGCCGAGCGCCTCGCGCGACACCGCGGCCGGGCTGGCGCTGGCGCTGGCGCTGGCCTGGAACGACCTGCCGGACATGATCGCGTCGGCGCCGCGCTCCGCCTCGACCTCGGCCGGGTCGTGGGTCTGGCTGACCTGGAGCGCCGACCGCTGCGGCGCGCCCGACGGCCCCGACTGCTGCTGGGCGACGTGGACCAGCTCGTGCGCGATCAGGTGGTCGCCCTGGGGCGTCCCCGGCTGGTAGGCGCCGGACCCGAAGTGGATGTCGCTGCCCTGGGTGTAGGCCCGCGCCGAGATGCCCTCGGCCGCGGCCGCCGAGTCGCCGCCGGTGTGGACCCGCACGCCGTCGAGGTCGACCCCGAGGAACGACTCGCCGCGCTGGCGCGAGGCCGGGTCCAGCGCCGCGCCGGAGCTGGCGCTGGCCTTGTCGACCGCCGCGGCCGGGTCAGCCTGGCCCGATTGCTTGTCCGGGCCGGTCGCCTTGCGCGAGACCATGTTGCGGTCGACCAGGCTGCGCTTGCCGGGCGCGACCGAAGGGCTCGCGCCCTTGCCGGTCTCCAGCGAGGAATCGTAGTTGCTCGACCGCGACGCTTTGCTCATGGGTCTGAAGGGCTCCCTGCTCGACCTACTTTGTACCAGGGGCGGCTCCGCCGGCTTCCCTGCCCCGCCCACCCGGCGGCCGGATTCCAGCCCGGCTGGAAGCTCAGGAGCCGGGGGCCGCGGCCCCGGCCGCCATGCGCCGGCTGAGCAGCGGCAGGAGGTAGCCGGCCACCTCCTGGAACACGTTGTTGTCCGGGTCGAGCACCTTGCCGATGCCCTGCACGGTCAGGAGCGCGACCATGACCAGGGTCAGGTCCGGGATCGGCCGCGCCTTGTAGGCCCGCGCAATCGCGAAGATGTCGGCGAACAGCTGGCTGTACTCGAGGCTGGCGGTGTCCTTGGAGCGGAAGCGGGTCAAGAGCGCGTCGATGTCGCGCCGCAGGCTCACCCAGTCGACCTCGCCGATGTAGTGGTGGAACCGCTTGATGTGGCCGACGAACTCGTCGGCGCTGCCCATGGTCAGGCAGCGCGAGAAGTCCACGAACTGCTCGAGCACGTCGCTCTCGAGCAGCTTGGCCAGCCCGGCGTCGAACACGACCAGGCTGTGGTCCTCGCGCACCAGGAAGTTGCCGGGGTGCAGGTCGGCGTGGATGAAGCCGTCCGCGAAGCACATCTTGAACATCATGGTGCGCAGCGTGTGGGCCAGGGCGCGGTCGTGGGCCGCGTCGCGCAGGTCGAACCGGGTGCCGTGCATGAACTGCATGGTCAGCACCCGCGTCGACGACAGCGCCCGGTGCACGACCGGGAACACCACCTCCGGCACGGCGGCGAAGTTGGTGGTGAAGCGCTCGTAGTTGCCGGCCTCGACCGTGAGATCGGTCTGCAGGACGATCGCGTCGACAAACTGGCGCAGGTGGCCGACCGGGTCGTTCAGGCGCATGCGCGGGTGGATCGCCGCCACCCGGGCGCCGAAGAGCAGGATGGTGGCGTCGCGCTCGACCTGGCGCCGGATGCTGGGGCGCAGCACCTTGACCGCCACCTCGGTGCCGTCCTTCAGCCGCGCGCGGTGGACCTGGGCCACGCTGGCCGCGGCGACCGGGCGGTGGTCGAACTCGGCGAACAGCTCCTCGAGCGAGCGGCCGAGGTCGGACTCGACGATGCGGCGCGCCCGCCCGAACCCGAACGCCGGCAGCCGGTCCTGGAGGACCTTCAACTCGTCGATGATCTCCGGCGCGAGCAGGTCCGGGCGCGAGCTCATCACCTGGCCCATCTTGATGAAGGTCGCGCCGAGCATCGTCATCGAGCGGCGGAGCATGCGGCCGCGCCAGCGCTCGAGCCGATGGGCTCGCCGCGCCGCGTCGCGCACCGTCGCCCACAGCGCCGCCCGCCCCAGCCCGTACACCACGAGCGCGACCACGACGAAGACGAAGAGGAAGACGCCGCGGAGGAGGTTGGCCGGCCAGCGCAGGAGAGACACGCCCGGCCATCCTCCCACAGATCACTTGTCTTCGCGGCGGGCCTCGGCCATGAGGGCGAGCAGGGCGCAGGCCAGGACGAAGCGCGGGTCGGCCTGGCCCGGCGCGATCGTCACCTCGAACTCCTTGGTGAAGAACCGGAAGATCTGGTGCATCCGCGCCGCCTCCTGCCCGCGCAGGAACAGGCTGTGCTTCGAGGTCAGGATCGGCAGGAAGCGGCGCAGGATCGACGCCCCCTGCTCCTCCATCATCCCGATCTCGTTGCCGTCTGGATCGAGGATGAGGAACTTGTCGCGCACCAGCGAGGCCATCCCGCGCTTCTGCACCGACCCGAGCGGGACCCCGGTGGAGGCGTCCACGATGTCGAAGGTGAAGTTGATGGCGACGATCTGGCGGGCCCGGATGCGCAGGAGCGGGACGGTCTGCTGCTCGTCGCCGAAGACCACGAACTCCTCGCGCAGCTTCAGATACGGGTGGCGCACCCGCATGATGAGCTGCCCGTCCATGGTGAAGACGCGGAAGACCCGCTCGAAGAACGACCAGAACGGGCGCTTGATGCGGTAGCTCGACTGGCTCCACATCGAGATCGACCGCACTTCTCGGGTCAGCTCGGTGCTCACGCCCCTGGATAGCAGCGCCCCGGGGGGCCAGCAAGGCGATAGACTCGGCCGATGAACCGTCGCCGTGGCGGGCTTTTCCTCTTGCTGGCCGCCACCCTGCTGGTCGCGGCGGGCCGGGCGTCGGCCGGACCCGCGTCCGACGACGGCGCGGGGGTGCCCGCGGTCGGGCCCAACCCCTGGGCGGCGGTGACCGATCCGTCGCCCGGGCCGCCCCGGTCGATCGGCGGCTACAGCGCCGGCTGCCTGGCCGGCGGCGAGCAGCTGCCCGCGGTCGGCCCGGGCTTCCGCGTCGCCGAGCCGGAGCGCGCGCGCTTCACCGCTCACCCCGCGATGATCGGCTTCCTGCGCGACCTCGGCGCCCGGGTGGTGCGGGCCCGGCTCGGCGAGCTGCCGGTCGGCGATCTGTCGCAGCCGCGCGGCGGGCCGGCCCCGAGCGGGCACGCCAGCCACCAGACCGGGCTCGACGCCGACATCTGGTACGTGGACGGGCGGGGGCGCGACCGGCCCAGGAAGGTGGCGATGGTCGACCTCGAGAGAAACCGGGTGACCGCCGCCTACGGCCGCCGGGTCCAGCGCATCCTGAAGCTGGCCGCCAGCGACCCGCGGGTCGACCGCATCTTCGTCAATCCGGTCATCAAGCGCGAGCTGTGCACCCGGGGCGGGAAGGACCGGGCCTGGCTGCACAAGCTCCGCCCGTGGTGGCTGCACCACGAGCACTTCCACGTGCGGCTGTCGTGCCCGGCCGCGAGCCCGGAATGCCAGCCGCAGTCCGCCATCGCGGCGGGGGATGGCTGCGCCGAGGTCGACTGGTGGCTGAGGCCCAAGGCCGAGGCGGAGCGGAGCGAGAAGCGAAAGCGGTATCGATCGAAGCAGGGCGTGGTGCCGGGCCTGCCGGCCTCGTGCCGCGCGCTGGTCCCCTCGACCCCGTGAGAGCTCCGCGGCAGCCCGCCCATCGTTCGTCCCCGGATTGCCGTCCCACTTCCGTGGCGCGGCGCGGCGCGCTCCATTGCCGTGTGGGGTTATGTAGGTAGTAGCGCTCTGAGATTGTTCAAGATTTTGATTTTGCTGCAATAGCGGGTGGCCCGGGACGGCCGCTGCTGACGATTGCTGGGTGGGCCGCGGGTCGCTCCGTGATAGCTTTTTCTCTTTGTTGGAGGTTTGACGAACGTGGAGTTTGTCCGCCCAAGGTCGCTCGCGGGGGGCGAGCGACGAGCCAAGGTGCCACGCGCCTGTCCCTATTGCGGTCGTCTCGTCAGCCTGGCCACGCCTCACGTGCAGGTGGCCAGGTCGGGCGTGCGCCTGTTCTGCTCGGCCGATTGCATGGAAGCGGCCCTGCAAGGATGGCCGCGCGCCCACGCCGGCGACCTGCCACCACCGACCGAGCGCCGCGCCGAGCCGCGCGCCGCCCGGGTCGTCGAGCGAAAGCCGCGGCTGTCGCGCGGCAAGCTCATCCTCATCTTCCTGGGCGCGTCCAGCCTGTCGCCCTGCCACCATGTCGGCGATATCACCTCGAACGGGACGAGGCAGGCCAGCGCCATCGCGCTCACGTCCAGCTCGAGCTCGACCTCCGCGCAGCACGGGCCGCGCACCTGGGGGCCGAGCGCGCCGGACGAGGAGGAGCTGGCCCTCGAGTTCATGGGCGAGATCGGCGGCGACCGCTGGCTGCACCCGCTGGCCGGCCCGGCCCGCCGCATGCCGATCCGCGGCAGCCGCGTGTTCGGCGCGGCCCGCAACGGCGACCGCCCCGGCGAGTGCCGCAGCGGCCACTGCGGTGTCGATATCGGCGGCGAGATGTGGGGCGAGCCGGTCATGGCCGTGCACGACGGCATCGTCGATCGAGTGAAGCGGGTCGACGAGGGCAACGGCGGAATGTACGTTCGGCTCGCACATCGCGAAGGCCGCGTCTTCTCGCAGTACTTCCACCTGGCCGCGATCCCGCGCGACCTGCGCGAGGGCAAGAAGGTCAAGGCCGGCCAGGTCATCGGCCTGCTCGGCGACACCGGCGTCAAGGAGTCGACCGCGCACCTCCACTTCGCGATCTCGGTCAAGGCGACGCCGACCTCGCGCGAGATCTACATGGACCCGGAGCCGCTCATCGCGCTGTGGCCGCTCAAGGTGCCGCTGGCCAGCGGCGGGGCGGACGCGTCGTGGACGCCGGGGGTGCCGCTCGGCGCGGTCGGTCGCGTGAGGCTGGACGCGAGCGGGGTGCCGCTGCCGCGGCGAGCCGACATGAAGCGGGCCGCGGCTCGCGCCAAACGTGGCGGTGGGGGGGCCAGCGCCGCACCCGAGGACGAGGGCGCGGCCGACGAGGTCGAGGGCGAGGACGTGGCGTCGTCGTCGCCGATCGGCCCGATCACCGGGATGGGGACGCCGGTGAAGTCGGAGGCCAGGGCCAGGTCCGACCGCAAGGCGGCGGAGCCGGCGGCGGATCAGCCGCAGCAGCCGGCGCGGTTTCCGTTCGCGGCCCAGCCGGCCACCACGCCACCGTAGCTCCGGCGAGGCACGGCCCGGAGACGCACGGCCGGCCAGGCGACTCCTCGTCTGGCCCCTCCCGCCCACATGTAGGGCATTCCGCGCGCCGTCGCTGCCGGCTCGCGTGCGCAGGATCGCAGGCCGGTGCGCTTGCGCCGCCCGAGGCGCGTTTACCGGTTGCGCGGGAGCGGAGCCGTTCGGCAGGATGTTCGGCCGGGCCGACCGATCGCTCCAGGGTCGCCCGAGCTCGAAGCGATGCGAATCCCGCGCACCCCACGCCTCCTCGCCCTTGCCCTGGTCGCCCTCGTCGCGGCCGCGTGCGGGCCCTCGGTCGGTCCGGGAGGCAACTCGCGCGAGATCGGCGGCAGCTATCCGATCTCGATCGAGGAGGCGCCGTGGCAGGTGTCGGTGCAGGACTCGTCCGGCGCGCACCTGTGCAGCGGATCGATCCTGACCGACACCTTCATCCTCACCGCCCAGCACTGCGCCGGGGCCGAGGCCACCGGGCTGTCGGTCCTGGCCGGGGTGGACCGCCTGAGCGACCCGGGCTCCGGCCAGCGCCGGGAGGTCATCAAGGTCATCCCCTTCCCCGGGTACACCGATGCGCGGCTGGGCAAGGACGTCTCGCTCCTCCGCCTGACCGAGCCGCTCGACCTCGACGGCCGCCGGGTGGAGCCGATCGCAATCGCCGACGGGCGGGCGACCTCGCTGGGGCTGACCGATCCGGGCGTGATGGGGACCGCGAACGGCTGGGGTGCGCTCAGCCAGAGCGGCCCGTCGTCCGACGACCTCGAGGCGATCGACCGGCCGCTGGTGTCCAGCGAGGACGCGCGCCCGGCCATCGAGCTGGACCTGACCGAGGACCAGCTGCCGGTCGGCTACCTCGACGGCGAGGACGTGGACTCGTGCCGGCTCGACGGCGGCGCGTCGCTGGTGGTGCCGGACGAGGAGGGGACCGGCGCTCTTCTGGCCGGGCTGGCCAGCTGGAGCGACGGCTGCGACGTGCCCGGCGCGCCCGGGATCTACGCGCGGGCGTCGTCGTACACCGAGTTCATCGCCGAGTTCGTGGTGGACGAGCCGCCGCCGCCTCCGCCGCCACCGCCCCCCGAGGGCGTCCTGTTCATCAACGAGGTGCTGGCCGATCCGGGCACCGGCAACGACTACAACGGCGACGGCGTGGCCAGCACCACCGACGACGAGTTCGTCGAGCTCATCAACGTGGGCGACGGCGAGCTCGACCTGTCCGGCGCCACCGTGGCCGACGACTTCGGCCCGCGCGGCGCGCTGCCCGACGGGACGGTGCTGGAGCCGGGCGCCGTGCTCGTGATCTTCGGCGGCGGCACACCGACCGGCTTCGAGGTGCAGACCGCGGCGTTCCAGCTCGGCCTCAACAACGACGGCGACAGCGTGACGATCACGTCGGCCGACGGCGGCGTGGTGCTGGCGGCGATGAGCTACGCGGCCGAGGGCGGCCAGGACCAGTCGATGGTCCGCCAGACCGACGGCGAGGAGTCGCCGTTCGTCCTGCACACGACGCTGAGCGCGCTGCTGGCGTCGCCCGGGCTGCGCTCGGACGGCACGCCGTTCTGAGCCGCGCGGGCCGGCCGCGGCCTCATCGGCGCGGAGCCAGGAGCGCGTCGAGCTCGGCCTCGACCTCGGCGTGGAGCTCGGGCGGCGCGCCGTAGTGGACCGAGCGGGTCCGGCCGTCCCGGTCGAACACGAACAGGGTCGGCACCGCGCTGATGTCGCCGAACTTGCGAGCCAGCGCCGGGGTGGCCATGGCCCAGGTGATCGGCGCGCCCAGCTCCTTCATCACCGCGCGCACGCCCGGCTCGTCCGACTCGACCGCGAGGGCCACGACGGTCACCCGATCGCCGTGGCGGCGGGCCACGTCGCCCAGCCAGGCCAGGGTGCCCCGGCACGGCGGGCACCAGGTGGCCCAGAACTCGACCACCACCACGCGCCCGGCCAGCGCCTTGCGCCGGATCGGCGCCCCGTCGAGGCCGACCAGCGACAGCGCCGGCAGCGACGCGATCTCGCCGCCCTGCGCCGTCCGAGCCCGCGCGCGGGCTAGATCGGTCCTGCCGGCGAGGACGAGCTTCACCATGCGGGTCAGATCGGCGCGGAAGCGCCGGTGGCTGGCCGCGCTCTTGAGCGGCGCGTAGCGGCCGGTGTCGGTGCCCTCGCCCTTGCCGAAGAAGCCGAAGTCCTTCGGCGTGGCGACCAGGATGTCGTCCACGAAGATGGCCGGGTAGCGCTTCACCCCGAACCGCCGGGCCAGCGCCGAGTCGCCGTAGTTCTCGACCGCGAAGCGAGCCGCGCCGCCGAAGTCCTGCACCACGCTCTGGGCCAGCAGACCTGCCGGGTCGGACAGGTTTCAGGTGAACGGCCAGCGCACCAGCGTCACGGTCACCCGCGGCGGCGGACGCGGCGCGGCCGGCGGCGGCGGTGGGCCGAGCGCGGCGAGGTAGCGGGTCACGACGTCGCCGGCGATCGCGGCGGCGGCGACCGGCGGCTTGTCCGCGGTGGCGGCGTCGAGATCGTCGAGTCCGACCTCGATGAAGAGCTGGCCGACGCTGTGGTCGACGCCGGCCGCGGCCAGGCGGTCGGCGTGAGCGCGAAGCCGGGCGGCGAGCGCGGCGCGGTCGAAGGTGGCCGGCGGGCGCACCCGGGCCGCGCGCACGGCGGCCTGCAGGTAGCGGAGCAGCGCGCCGCGGCGCAGGCCGGCCGCGTCGAGCTCGCGCGCTTCCTTGATCGCGGAGCTGGCCGCGATGAACTCGGCGTGGCGGTCGATCGACGCGGGCGGGCGATAGGCCGCGAGCAGCTCGCCCTCGAGGGCGTCGAGCTCGGCGCCGAGGCCGCGCAGGGCCGGCGCAGTCCCGGTCGCCGGCCCCGACAGCGAGCGGCACAGCGCCACCAGGTCGCGCTCGGCGCGGGCCGACCCGAGGTAGAACAGGCCGTAGATCGGCATGGTGTTGCGGCCGTACTCGAGGCTGGCCTCGTAGTCGAGGCGCACGTGGGGCAGCGCGGCCTCGGCCACGGCGCGCAGCGCGGCCGGCTCGACCCCGTCGAGCGCGCGCGGATCGAGGCGGCCGAGGTCGGCGCCGAGCTCCCCGCCCACGCGCTTCCACTCGGCCTCGAAGCCGGCGGCGTCGTTCTGGCCGGCGGCGATGCGCTCGCGCACGTAGACCGCCGCCCCGAGGTCGGTGCGGGCGAAGGCCAGGCGGAGGAGCGCGAGCCGCGGGCGGCCGGCGGCGAGCGCGGCCCGCGCGCCGTCGAGGATCGGCAGCGCGCCCTGGCGGATCTCGACCGAGATCTCGTCGGTGCCGGTGTCGGCGCGGGCCAGATCGGCCCAGCGCTGGATCTCGCGTGCGATCGCGTCGCGGGTGGCGG
>Ga0193753_10000162_pt1 | contig 62515 bp, 45 predicted proteins | sample H1c2metaG_FD_144925 | JGI IMG/M metagenome (GOLD analysis project Ga0193753, IMG submission 144925) | Soil microbial communities from a riparian zone of the East river system, Colorado, United States - H1c2 | ecosystem: Environmental > Terrestrial > Soil > Riparian zone | place: USA: East...
ACGACGAATCGCGTGAAGGCGCTGATCGTGCCGGTGGTTAACTTCGCCGCGCTCTCGATCAGCAGCGCGACGAACCCCGGGCTGGCGCAGTTCGGCGCGCCCATCGAGTTGAATCTGGGCGGTCGCGCCTTTCGCAGCGTGGAGGGCAACGCCGGCGGTTACTTAATCGTGGCGGGTCCGCCGGGCATCGCGAGCGGTGTGCCGCCCAGCGATTTTCGTTTGTTCACCTGGGATGGATTTCCGAGCGGCGCGCCGCAAGAACGCGCGGCCTCGGTCACGAACCTGATTATCGAAGGCATCATCGAACTGCCGCCCGCGCCGTGGACGAGCAACACGGCGGTGCAGGTGATCAGTGACAATGGCATCACTGTTTTCTACAACGACGCCGTGGAGGCAAAGCACTTGCCGACGAGGCAGTTCAAAAAATTCCGCAGCGACTGGGTGACACTCGGCCCGATCGTGACGCCGCAACCGGTGATCAAGTGCGTCCAACGCCTCGGCGAGACTTGCCTCCTAACCTGGTATTCCGTCGCCGGGCAAAACTATCGCGTGCAATGGAAATCAGCGCTCTCGGAAACCGCTTGGAACGATGTGCCCGGAGATGTGAGCGCAACGGACGCGTTATCCAGCAAGAGCCTTTCCATGACGGCCAGCGCACAAAGGTTTTTCCGCGTGGTGATTCCCTGAGTGCGATGTGAGATACACCGTTGCCGGTAGGGCGCGTCGCTCCGCGCGCGCCGCGAGTGGCGAGAACGTCGCATCGCATAGCGTCAATTCCACTCACCCACGAGGTTGCTTCCGTTGAACTGCCAGTTGCAAACTGGCGGCACGTTATGGAAAACGAGTTACCCCGCGTCACCATCATCGTCCCGACCAAACCGGGACAGGCGGAGATTACATCGGTCGAGGCGGTGCGGCGCTTGGATTATCCGCGCGAAAAAATCGACATCCTCGTGGCGCGTGGCCGGCAGCCGGCCATTCAACGCAACCGCGCCCTTCGTGAAGCGAGCGGCGAAATTATTTATTTCCTCGACGATGATGCGCAGCCCGCGCCGGACGCGCTGCGTCGCGCCGTCGAACACTTTCGCGATCCAACGGTGCAGATGGCTGGCGGTCCGAATTTGTGTCCGCCGGACGCGCCCTTCCTCGAACAAGTTTTTGCCGTCGTGCTGAGCAGTTGGGTTGCGTTCGGCCCCAGCCGCGCGCGCTACGATTGCGTGGGCAAGGTCCGCGCCAGCAGTGAGAAGGAGTTGATCCTTTGCAATCTTTTGGCGCGGCGCGAAACGATGCTGCAGGCCGGCGGCTTCGACGAATCACTTTATCCCAACGAAGAGAACGCCTTGATGGATGAGCTGCAAAAGCGCGGTGGAAAATTGATCTACGATCCGGACGTGGTGGCGTATCGGCGTCCGCGTCCGACCGTGAGCGCCTTCTGCAAAATGTTGATGACGTACGGGCGAGGCAGGGCGGAGCAGTTCCGTTTGCACCCAACGCCAGGATCGACCCTCAACTTCGCGCCGCCGTTGTTTTTGCTCTACTGCCTTTTCACTGCGGCTTTGCTGCTCGTGGAAAAGTTCCAACTCGCGCCCGTTCCCGCTTTCCTCGTAATCGCGGTCGGCGTGCCAGCGCTGCTCTACGATCTGGCCATCCTCGCCCAGACCCTGGCGTCCATGCCACATCACGGAATTGTGCGGAGCCTGCTCGCCGCGCCGCTGCTCGTCGCCACGCACATCTTTTACGGCTTGGGTTTCTGGCACGGCCTTTTCACACGAGTGAACCGCTCGAAACCGGCCACGACTGAAGTGACCTTCGATCGAATCACGATCTGATTCGCGCCCTCGCGAGGAATCAACGCGCCGGTGGGACCGCTTCGAAGGGCGGCGCAGCAACCGCGTCGGTACGATGGATCAATCGCTCTTTCACTTCCGCGGGCAGCGGCGAACTGGAGATCCACGCTTTCGCCGCCGCGGCGTTCAGGTTCATCCAATTGCCCGCCACGATCTCTAACTGCGCCAGGCGCGACTCATCTTCCCGAATGGTGCCGGCCCACTTGAGCGCCACTTCGGGATCGGTGGTCGAGACTGCGCCGATAAAAGCATCCAGCGCCGCCGAACGCGCCAGACCTTCCGGCAGGCTTTGCATCCAGGCGCCGGCGCTCCCGGGATCTTCTTCCGTCCACGTACGCATGATCGTGTCAATGGCATCGGCGCGCCTCACCTCCTCGGGAAACGTCAGCACCCATCGCGCAGCCGCGCGCGGGTCGCTCGCGGCCCATTGCGACGCGACGTTGGCCGCCGCGTTCTCCCGCAATTCTCCGGACAAATTATCGACGAACCGCGCGGCTGTTTGCGGATCGATGGCGGCCCACGTCTCGGCGATCTGCGGAATGATGTCCAGTTGCGCGCGCCCCGCCGGTAACTGGCTGGCCCACGCCATCGCGGCATTCGGATCGCCTTGAGCCCACAGCCGCGCGACGGCGGTGATCAGGTTCTGCCGCGACTCGCCCTCGGGGACCGTCGCGGCAAATTCGGCCGCAGCCTTGGGATTGTTCTCCGCCCACTGGGGAACTATGGCGTTCAGCGCAGCTCCTTTTGCGCCGGCGTCCGGCAACTCGCGCGCCCAATTCAACGCACTCTCCAAATCATTGGCGGCCCAGTTCGCGGCGACCGTATTGATCAATTCCTTCTGCGAGCGCCCCGTCGGTACGCTCAGCGCGAACGCCGCAGCACGCATTGGATCAGTTCCCGCCAGCGCCAGCGCGATTTCCCGAAACGCGCGATCACGGGCGCGACCGTCTGGCAGAGTTTTCGCCAAAGTCAGCGCCGCGTCTGAATCTGTCTGGGCCATCTGACTGGAAACGTTCGCCAGCGCGTGATCGCGAATCAGACTCGCGGGCAGTGACTTGGCGTAGTCAGCCGCCGCTGCCGGATCGTGCTCCGCGTACGTGGACAGAATATTTGGCAATACGGACTCGCGCTGGGTCGTGGACAGTTGCGATGCCCAAAGAAGCGCGGCCTGCGGATCACTTCGCGCCCAATGTTCGGCGACGCTCGCGAGGACACTGGAGCGGTGCGGAGTGTTGGGCAACTCGAGCGCTTTGGCGGCAGCGCTTTTGGCATCGATCTGCGCCCACCCCGTGAAAGTGGATAGCAAATAGTTATCGCGCATGGACCCTTGCGGCAGTTTTCCCAACAGGCCGAGCGCGCGTTCCGGGTCGGTGCTCGCCAGCATGGCAATCACGCTTTGCCAGGCCTCATTGCGCTGCGGGCCACGCGGCGCTTGCTCGGCCCAAGCGATCAGGCCAGGCATGTCGTTGCGCGCCCAGGTGCTGAGGATCGCGGAAAACAACTCGCGCTTCGATCCGTTGGAAAGAGTTTCGGCGTAAGCCAGCGCCGCCTTCGGATCGTGGTCCGCCCAGCGCCCGACGACGGTCTCGATGAAGTACGCGCGCAGCGGCCCGGCAGGAATTTTTCCCACTAACGTCAGGGCTTGCGCGGCCAGTTCCGGATCAATGTTGTCGGCCAATTCCTGCAAAGCGTCTTCGCGTTGCGAGAAGAGACGATGGGCGAGCGCGGCATCAATCGCCGCCGAAATCTCGGCCAGAGTCGTGAGCTTTGGTTCGCTTGTTTCAGAAGGGATGGCCGTGTTCTTTCGTACTCCTGCAAGCGGATCGTCTTGTTGAATCGCTGCACCAGCACCGGCCGGACTCACATCAGAAGTCGTTCGCGAAGTGCGAGGCGAGAACAGGCTGCGACCAAGGACAACACCGAGCGCGATGCAAGCCGTCACGAGCAGTGATTGAAAGAAAAACGTCCTTGTGCGCATAAGCCCGGAGAGACTGAGCCACAAGGTACGCGCTTCGGCAAGTGAGTGACGCCTGGGGGGGAATGCCATTCGAAGTGGACGATCTCGCGAAACGGCGCGCGCGGAGCAACGCGCCTATCCCCATCACGCGTCAGCATCTCTCCGGCTCAAAAATTGTGCAGAGCGCGGTAGTAACGATTCGTGAACGGGCCGATGCCGGTATTGGTGAAGTGGAACGTGCCGCTGGCCGGCGCGTTCGTGACGAGCGAAGTCCAATTCGTCGAGTTGAAGTTGGTCGATCCTTGCACGATCGCGGCCAGGTTGGGCGTGCCATTGATTTTCATCGTGTATCTTGCGCCGCCGTTCGTGCCGTAAACCACATTGGTGACGCTGAGCGGGCGCACGAGACGAAACGAGAGCTTCACCAGGCCGCTCGCGCCGCCCACCCCATCCACCGCGATGTAATAAACCGTGTTGGCCGTGGCGGGAAAACTCGCGCGGCTATCGAGATCGTCGAGGCCGCTGTTGTTGTCGCAACCGACATTCGTCAACGTCGCGTAGCTCGTGCCAGGTCCAACGTAAGCAGCGAGCACAGTGTTGAAGGAACTGCCGTCGGTGTTCACGAACATCGTGCCATTGGTCTCGGCTTGAATGACGTACCAAACGGAGTTTCCGCCGGTCACGCCGCAATGGTTTGGTTCGCCAATGTCCTTGCCGACGCTGGAACTGCTCACGGCGATCGCGCCGCTGTAGCCATGATTGACCGTGCCACCGAGCTTGGGCGGCACTTCTCCTTTCAGCGGAACGACAATCTGTCCTCCTTCGCCAATTCCGATGTCGAAAAACTTGCCGGTCGCGCGCGCGCCGGAGAGAGGAAATCCCAGCTCGGGCACTTCGATCTGCAATGTCACCGTCACGCTGTCGCGAAAACGATTCTGATTTTGATTCACCACGCGCACGAAATAGTTGCCCACGTGTGCGTCGCCAACATTTGGAATCGTGAGCGTCGCGGCATCTGCTCCCGGAACAGGCGTGCCATCGCGAAACCATTGATAAGCAAAATTGCCGTTGGTGACGATGGTGGAGAATTGCGCGGTGTCACCGTACCCGACCGTCATGTCTTTCGGCTGCTCGCCGATTTCCGGCAGAAGCTGCTGAGTCACTTCAAGATTCCAACCGAGAAGGATGTCGCCGGTTTCATCGCCCAGGCCGGCAACGCAAATGCGATAGGGAAGATTCGCCCGGGCATTGAATTGGATGCGACCGGCCGCGTAACCCGCATCGTCATCGCTCGCATCGATGACGGCGAGGTTTGAGACAGAGTTGCCACGGTAAGCGGCGAGGACCGTGTCGAAACCGCTGCCCGCCGCGCTCATCGTGACGATGCCGTTGGCCGGCGCAATCCAGGTGAACCACACGGACGCATCGGATTTTTTGCCGGCGGGCAATGGTTCGCCATTCTCGCGCGTGCTGTTGCGGTTGTCGCCGGTGATCAGACCCGAGAATTCATTGGCGACTTTCTGCGCCGCAAATTCATCGGCCAGATCGAAGGGAGGGACAAGCAGTCTGAGCGGCGCACGCTGGCTGATGATGTCGCCGACGATGTTGCCGACAGAAACACTATAGACACCCGCGTTGCCGGTGTTCGCGGCCTGGATGAAATGGGTTGAGTTCGTCGCGTCAGGAATCTTCATGCCGTTCAGCCGCCATTGATAGTGAATCGGCTCGCTGCCGGTGGCGCTGACCGAGAAAAAAACGGACTGGCCTGGCGGCACATTGGTTTGACCGATGGGGTGAGCGGTGATCGCCACTGGCGACACCTCGGTGACGAAAATAGATCCGCCCACTTCCACTCTCGGCGGACCATCGTGCCACACGCCGTCGCGATAGTAGCTGAGCCGATAATTTTTTTCCGTGAGCACCGCAGGATCACCGCTCAGGTAGCGATAGATGGCGCTGCCCTCTTTGGGCTGTCCCACGATGTCAATATAGGCAGCCAGTTTGGGAACCTGGGCGGCGAGGAGATTCAAACCGGGCGCGAGGTTCACGGGCAACACCGGTGTGATGCGCTGGCCAAAAAAAGTGAGCGAGCTCGGCGACGGCAGGTTCAAAATCACACCTTCGCCGGGTGCCACGAAGAGTTGTTGTGGCGTCCAAACGCCGAAGCCTTGCCCATCACTAAAGAAATACGATTGGAAATCCTGCGCGGCCGAGTCCCATTTCAAAGCCACTGTGCCATCGGGCGGATCTGGAAATGGTCTGTTGGTGTTCACGAGTTGATTGGCCACGAACGAAAAGCCCGCCGGCAGCTCCAGTGTGTAGCTTTCCAAAAACGTGATGTGCGCCACCGCGCTGGTGACCACGCCGGCGACGTTGCTCAGCACGCAGTAATAGCCGCCAAGATCCGTTTGCTTGATGTTGTTGAGTGAAAAATCGGAGCCGCTCGCAACAAAGTTCGAACCTTTGTGCCAGCGAAAATCTAGCGGCGGGGTGCCGGAAGCGACGATTGTCAGGACGACCGAATCGCCCGGTGCCACGGCGGGTCCTCGCGGCTGCTGCGTAATGAGCGGCGGGTCCGCCGCGAACACCGGCGGGACGAGAACAAGAACGGCCACGATGGCGAGCAGGAATGGAGTTCGACCCATAATTAAATGACGCGTGTGTGAGAGACGTTTCGGAACGAACGGGCTATAGCCGAATCCAAGCCAAATCACAATTGCAAACCCGGCGGCGAGGTGCGAACGCAGTGATTTCTACGGGGTTGGTTTGGCGCAGAAAACTCATTGATGATGGCGCGGACTTCCCTCTCTTATCAACGGGAGAGGAAGACCGAAACTTCCAGAGATCAAAGTCCCATCACGCGCATCACCGCTTCTTTGGTCGCCGGAACCACAGTCGGTTCGAAGCCGGCCGTCTTGATGGCCGTGTCGGGGTCTTTCAATCCGTGGCCCGTCATCGTGGCGGTGAGCAAGCTGCCTTCGGGAATCATTCCGGCCTTCACGCACTTAATCAGGCCGGCGAGCGGCGCGGCGCAAGCGGGTTCAACAAAGATGCCTTCGCTGCGCGCGATGAGTTTATAGGCCGCGAGAATTTCCTCATCCGTTACTTTGTCGATGTGGCCATTGGACTCCTGAAGGGCGCTGGTCGCGCCTTGCCAGCTCGCCGGATTGCCGATGCGAATCGCCGTCGCGACCGTGTGCGGTTCGGCAATGGGATGACCATCGACAATCGGCGCCGCGCCCGCCGCCTGAAAACCAAACATGCGCGGCAACGTGTCGGCCTTTTCCGCCGCATGATATTCCTTATAGCCCTTCCAGTAGGCGGTGATGTTTCCGGCGTTGCCCACGGGCAGAAAATGAAAATCCGGCGCGTCACCGAGCGCATCGCAAATCTCGAACGCCGCTGTCTTCTGCCCTTCGATGCGCGCGGGATTGATGCTGTTCACCACTTCCACTTTGCCCGTCTCGCCCAGCTCGCGCACGATGCGTAACGCCTCATCGAAGTTGCCTTCGATCGAAATGGTCATAGCGCCATACATCAGGGCTTGGGCTAATTTGCCAAGCGCGATTTTTCCATTCGGCAGCAGCACAACGCATTTCATTTTCGCGCGCGCCGCGTAAGCCGCGGCGGCAGCGGAAGTGTTGCCGGTGCTGGCGCAAATGACCACTTCCGCACCGCGTTCCTTTGCTTTTGACACGGCCAGCGTCATGCCGCGATCCTTGAAGGAGCACGTCGGGTTTAATCCCTCGAACTTGAGATAGAGATCAAAACTCCCGCCGATGGCCTCGACAAAATTCGGGACTGCGATCAATGGCGTGTTGCCTTCGTTGAGAGAAATGATCGGCGTCGCATCGGTCACCGGCAGGTATTGCGCGTAGCGGTGAATCACGCCGTGCCAACGCGGCTGAACAGTAGGTGCGGTCAAAGTGCTCATTCGAAATTCTCCACGCGAATCATCACTGGCGTTCCTTTCACCACCGGCAACTTCGCGATTTGCGCCAGCGCCTTCGTCATCGCGGCATTGGTCGCATCATGAATCATCAGGATCAATGGCACGACTTCGCCAATGTGTCCCTCGGGCTGAATCACGGATGAAATCCCAATCTTCGCGCGGCCCAGAATCGTCGCGATCTGTGCCATCGTCCCGGGTTGGTCCGTGACGCTGAGTCGCAAGTAATAGCGTGAGACAACATCGTCGATCGGCGACACCGCGCCCTCGCGCTCGTGTGGCACGAACGGTGGGATGCGACTCTTCGTGCCGAGTTTCAGATCCAGCGCAGCGTCCGCCAGGTCGCTTAGCACCGCGCTCGCTGTCGCGTCTTGTCCCGCGCCGCGCCCGTAATAAAGCGTGTCACCCACGATGTCGCCGCGGACGAGGATCGCGTTGAAGACGTCGTTCACGCTCGCGAGCACGTGAGCATTCGGCACCAGCGTTGGATAGACGGTCACCTGGACCGGGCAGCCGTTGGAACCATTGCCCATTTTCGATTTGGAACTGCGGCCCGACGTACCTTTCCCTTCGAACTTTTTCACGATGCCGAGCAGCTTGATCGTGTAGCCGAGTTTCTCCGCGAACGAGATGTCCAGTTTCGTGATGTGTTGGATGCCCTCGGTGTAGATTTCCTTCGGGCTGACCCAAAATCCGTGCGCAAGCGAGGCAAGGATTCCAATCTTGTGCGCGGCATCGTGGCCATCCACATCGAGATCGGGTGGCGTCTCGGCGTAACCCAGACGCTGCGCATCGGTGAGCACGTCGGCGAAATCAGCGCCCTCCAGCTTCATGCGCGTAAGGATGTAGTTACATGTGCCGTTGACTATGCCGTAGAGCCGCGTGATGCGATTTCCGATGAGCGCCTCGCGCACGACTTTGATGATGGGAATGCCGCCCGCGACGCTCGCTTCGTAATAAAGATTGGCCCCGTATTTCTGCGCTGCCTCGAACAATTCTTCGCCGTGCGCCGAGAGCAACGCTTTGTTCGCCGTTACGACGGGCTTGCCGTGCTTCAAGGCGCTGAGCACCACCGCGCGCGCCGTGGTTGTGCCGCCCATGAGTTCAGCGACCAGATCAATTTGGGGATCGGCGACAACACTGGCCCAATCTGTTGTCAGCAAAGCTTTTGGAATTTTCACCGCGCGCGCTTTGTTGATCTTGCGGACGGCGACGCGGTTGAGCTTCAACTCGACGCCGAGACGGGAGAACATGAGCGCGCCGTTGCGCTGAAGCGCCTGCACCACGCCCCCGCCCACCGTGCCACCGCCAATAATTGCCAGCCTGACCTGCTGCATCGAGCCGCCGACATTGCCGGGAAGGCATCGGTGGGACAACGACATTTTGCGCGTCGCATGCTGTCGAGCCGCAGTTTGATCACTATTGCAGCATTCGGCGTTCGCGAAACTTCGGGGCCAGACATCTGGAAAAGCTGCCCAACCTCAAGATTGGAAAACCGGTGCCACGCAGTAACCCAGACATTGCCGTCTGCTGGCTTCGTAGACACTCCAGGTCTCCGAGTAAGGACAGCGCTAAGATTCGCAGCGTTTTGATGTTTCGAGATTAAGACACCAGGATTTTACCGGTTAGATGAACATTCGGTGAGTTCAACATTAAATTGTGTTCAGGTTTTTGACTCCGTTCAACCGGGAGGCGTAAAAGCGCACTATGACCCAAGCCAAACCATTCCTCCCGTGCGCCCGTGATCGATCTTTTAAGAAACGTTCCCGGTTGAAATCATTAGCCCGCATTCTGGGAGTAGCCTGCCTGATGCTTTCCTTCCCGGCGCGGGCACAATTCACCAATTGGGTTGCGTTCAATGATCACACATCCGGCGCTACGGCTGGGTGGACGACTCATCCAAACACAACCATTTACAATATGCGCGGTGTGTCGGGCGGTAATGCAGGCACAGTTCTTTCTGGAAATCTCAAGAACATCGATACCGGAGATAGTGTCGCGGCTGTATTCACCTCTTCGGCCACGGGCACGCCCGACGATTTCGGAGGCATGGCCTATCCGGACGCCGGCACGGACGCTTATATTATTTTCAATGGCAAAGTGGACTTGGGTAACACCCAAAGCGGCATTGGCATCCGCTCGAGTTCCGGCTCAAACACGCGGTTGACCTTCAGCAATTTAGATCCGAACAAGCGCTACGTTCTTAAAGGCACTGCGGTGCGTGGAAACAACTACGCCGGTCGCTGGACGCTCTGCACCATTGAGGGAGCGGATGCCTTTACGGATGATCATACCGCGGGGAGTGTTTACACGGCGGCGAATTATCCATCGGCGGGACTGAGCGCGGGGCAGGCTGGATTTCAAAGCGGCGAAAATCGCGCAAACGGCGCAGTGGTTGGCTGGAAAGAGATCGATCCAGGCGCGGACGGGACGTTCTCAGTCCTGAATGTCCAATGGACTGCCAATCCGTTGCCCAATGGCACCGCGCCTGATACGGCGACTTACGGCTACGGTTTGTGCGTCATCATGCTCGCGGAGGTGGAAATCGGAGACGCGGAAGCGATCATCATCACGAACCAAATAGCCAACGTAACCGTCCCAGAGCGCGGAGTGGCTACTTTCGCTGTTGGAGCTTCGGGCAGCCCCAAGACTTATTTCTGGTATCACAATGGCAATCCTGTTCCCGGCAACAATCAACCGACTTATTCCATTTCGTCTGTGACTTACCCGGGCAACAACGGTGATCAGGTCTTTGTGATCATCAGCAATTCCCTCAGTTTCGTGAACGGCACTACGGCAACCCTTACGGTCACGCCGGATACGGTCCCTCCCACTGTCGTCAGCGCGATTGGTGATTTTGCGTTGGATACGATCAGGGTCACTTTCTCAGAGCCGATGCAAGAGGGTAATATTACTGAGTCTTCCAATTGGAAGCTGTACGAAACCGGCACAAAATCCGAAAGTTCACCTTTCAGCCAGACCGCCGTTTTGGAAAATGGCAGCAATGCAGTGCTCACCGTGTCTCCACCCAGAACGCCGGGTGTGAATTATTCACTGAGGGTGAGCGACCAGTTCGATGCTTCCTCCGGAGCAAATGAACTTTTGCCCAATCCCACAACGATTGAAGTGCAGCAGGACATTTACCTGATTGCCACGGACGGCACGAAATCTTTTCAGGTTTATCAAGGCGGGAGTTTGGATGGCACAGGATGGCAAAACGTTGTTTTCGATGATGCTTCCTGGACACCTGGCTTGAATGTGTTTTCCCAAAGCCCGGCGGAAGCAAGTCCTCCTGCGGACTGGGTCATTGCGGACACATCGCTGGTTCCGGCGAGCGCCGCCGGCCAGAACACGATCTATTTTCGCACGCATTTTCTTCTTCCGGCGTTACCGACAAACGCCGTGGTGGAGTTGTTCCATTGGATTGATGACGGCGCGGTTTTCAATCCAATGGAGAAGGAGATTACCCGCTTTGGCATCGCTGCGGATGTGGCCGTGAACTTTTCGACGGCCGGTGCCAACGTGGCCGAGCCACATACGGCAGTGAGATTTGTCATTCCTGCAACGAATCTGGTGGTGGGTGACAACGTCTTCGCGGTGGAAGTTCACCAGACTTCCGTAACCAGCACTGATATCGCGATGGGCGCCCAAGTGCGCGCGAGGGTCGTGCAATTTGAATCCGGTCCCGCCAGGATCATTGGCCAGCCGCAGTCGTTGGTGGTTGAGGAAGGACGGCAGGCCAGTATCTCGGTTTTCGTCGGCGGCGCACCGCCGCTTGCCTACCAATGGCGCAAAGGCGGGTCCGATCTGCCTGGGCAAACCAGTTCGTCGTATGTCATTCCAGCGCCGCTGCCGACTGACACCGGTGATTACACCGTCGTTGTGGCGAATTCATTAGGCATGGCGACAAGCGCCGTGGCTACGTTGACGGTGAATGCGGACGTGACACCGCCCACGATCATCTCCGCTATTGCCGACACAAATCTCTCTCAGATCGTGCTCGTTTTCTCCGAGCCAGTGGATGTGAACCGAGCGCAGGAAACAGGAAACTATATTGTCGCGCTCACCGCGGGCGGCGGAAACATCGATATACAATCCGCAGTCCTGATCAATGGCACGAATGTCATTCTGACCTTGGACACTCCGCGCACGGAAAGCGTCAGTTATTCGGTGACCATCACTGACATCATTGACACCTCCGTGGCGCAGAATCCCGTCACGCCGCCCACTTATGCGCTTTCATCCCGCGTATTCTTGATCGCGATCGACGATATGCATGAGTGGCGTTACGAAGAATCTGGGACTGACTTGGGAACAGCGTGGACCGCGCCTGGCTACAACGACAGCGCGTGGCTTTCGGGCAAAGGCTTGTTCGATGTGGTGCGCGACTCGATTCGGACGGTTCTCGGCGCCGACAGCGTTCGAACTCAGTTGTCGTTAACCAACGCGACGGAGACGACCAACTCAACGTACTATTTTCGAACCCATTTCTCGCTGCCGTCGGCGAACACGAATGGTGTGGTGCTGGAATTAACTCACGTGATGGATGACGCCATCGTTGTCTATTTGAATGGGCACGAGATCTATCGCCTGAACATCACGAACAATCCTGTTTACTACACAAACTATGCAACCGCCGCCGCGGTTGGGACGGCGGCGCGGCAAGGCCCTTTTGTGATTCCAATCACAGGACTGGTTTCGGGTGACAACGTACTGGCGGCAGAGGTTCATCAGGTCAACATGACCAGTTCCGACGTGACGTTCGGGATCGAATTGCTCGGAGTTATCCCGGTGATATCACAGGTTTCCAATTCGCCACGCCTGAACACGACCTTCATTTCCGGCAGTGGACAGTTAGCCCTGAGTTGGAATGCTCCCCCTGGCTTTTGCCTGCAGGAGACGATGGCGCTCACGGGCCCAACGACGATTTGGGTCACTTCAAGCGTGGTCAGCGGCGTACCTTTTTCAGCCAGTGGGAGCGGGAAATTTTATCGGCTCAGCAATAGCTGTAATTAATCTCGTAGGCAAAACGGGACTCAAACCTTGGAAGGTTTGATGCAATGGTGGAAACCGGGCGTAAGCCCGGTTTCTTCTTTATGAGCCGGAGCTTTGCTTTGCCAACGGAAGTTCGACCGTAAACCGGGTGCCTTCTCCTTGGTTGCTCCGCGCACCCACTCGTCCGTTGTGGGCTACACAAATGGATTTGACGATGGAAAGGCCTAGTCCGGCGCCTCCCAATTCTCGAGACCTGGCTTTGTCCACGCGGTAAAACCGCTCGAACAGATGCGGCATCGCTGCGCTGGGAATTCCGATGCCATCATCCGCAACTTCCAGAACGGCGTGGCCATTGAGACTAGTTACAGTCACGTCGATCCTGCCGCCGGAATTGGTGTATTTGATCGCGTTGTCGAGAAGATTGACCGTCACCTGTTTCAAGCGCGCGCGATCTCCTTCCACGATGACCGGCTGATGGCAGTGGCAGAGAATTGAAATCTTTTTGTCTTCAGCCAGCAGAGACATTTGGTCGGCTGTGGTCATTGCCAGTTCACCTAGATCAAACGGAGCGGAATGCTCCTGTGCTTCACCTGCATCCAGGCGGCTGAGGGCAAAAAGTCCCTCGACGATATTTTTCAATCGCTCCACTTCCTCCAGCGCGCTACCCGCAATTTCACGTACGTCCGGTTTCTGCAATGATTTCCCAACGACGTTTTCCAGTTCTCCCTGGATGATGGTCAACGGTGTCCGCAGTTCGTGCGATGCATCGGCGAGGAAGCGCTGTGTATGTTGAAACGCATCTTCCAACCTCCGGATCATGTTGTTCAAAGAGATCGAAAGCCGCTCGAGTTCATCTCGTGTCTGTGGCACTGGCAGGCGCTCGCTTAAATTCCGTGAGCTGATCTGCTCAGCCGTGCGGATGATTCGGTCCACCGGTTTGAGCGCTCGTTGCACGAGCACAAAACCGCCGAGGACCGCTACGAGAACCAGCAGAAGAAGTCCGGACACCAGGATTACCAGCCACGCGTGCAACGTAGTTTGTATCGGGCCCAGTGAATGACCTTCTTCCACGACCATGCGACCCGCTTTTGCGGTTCGAGAGACCATGACGATCAAAAGGGCGGGGTCGTCGGGAATTTTCCGGTGCTCAAATGATTCCTCCCGTTCAGGAACTGGCGCAGGCGGCACCGTGGCCGGGCCGAAGCTACGATCGTTTGGAAAGCCCGACGTGTACTTCACCACGCCATCAAGGGTGACGCGTGTGAACCGATTGTTGGCCTCGGGTGCAAAGTGATTTTGAATTTCCTGACCCAATACGTTCCATTCCAAGGCAGATCTTTCGACCGTGTCGGCGACTTGCCGTGCTCTTCGGAAGAGCGCTTCACGCAGACTTTTTTCCAGGTAGTGACCGAGGCTGAAATAAACGAACACGCCGAAGACAAGGAAAAGGACTGTTAACCACCCGGCGTACCACGCCACGAGGCGAAATTTCAGCGACCGTGTGTTCACGTTTCCGAATCATCGCTCAAGCAATAGCCCGAGCCTCGAACTGTTCGAATGAGTTTTTTGGCATGAGCGTCATCGACCTTGCTGCGCAGATGGCGGACGTACACATCCACAATGTTGGTCAGCCCATGGAAGCTCTCGTCCCAAACGTGTTCGATGATCATCGTTCGTGAAAGCACCCGGCCAGAATTCGCGAGCAGATATTCCAGCAGGCCGTATTCCTTCGAAGTCAGATCGATTCGCTTCCCAGCGCGCTTCACTTGCTGGGAAAGGCGATCCAGTTCGAGGTCTGCCACGCGCCAGACACTCGCCTGATTGGCGGGGCCGCGCCGCAGCAACGCTTTGACCCGAACCAGCAATTCGGCAAACGCGAACGGCTTCGTCAGGTAGTCATCCGCACCGGCTTCGAAATGCTGAACCTTGTCCGCCATGGCATCCCGTGCCGTCAAAATCAAAACAGGAGTGCGAGTATTCTGTTTGCGGAGCCGTTGCAGCAACTCCGTCCCGCTCAAACCGGGCAACATCAAATCGAGAATGATAATGTCGTATTCGAAGCGCGACGCGAGATCCCATCCGGCGCCGCCATCGTGAGCGACATCCAGAGCGAATCGTTCGGCCCGCAAACCGCGCGAAACGAAATCGGCCAACTTCCTTTCATCCTCGATCAAAAGACAACGCATAGCGGTGCCACCTGCGAGAAAAGAATTCCTAAGCAGGCAAATGTGTTCTGAATTTTGGATGAAACTTTTTCTAAATCAAGTGCCGGGAGTATCCTGCGGAGAGCCACCATGCTCACGATGCGGCGTAAGGACTAACCCAGGCGAAGAACGGAAGCGCCACGCGGCAAATCAAAGCAGGCGATCGTGCGTTCGCCATCGCCTGCCCACTGGCCGGATCTCAAATCGAGGAGGCGCTTCGCTTCAGTGAGCACTGTCACGGTATTGTTTACGCTCAGTTTTGGAACGCTAGTGGGCGCTGCCTTGAAACTGATCGTGAAATTGGGGGACGCGAAGGGAGCGTGAAGCTGGATGGCGTTGGCGGCGCTTTCGATGCGCGTGAGTTCCTTCGCCGCCCAGTAGCGGGCGATCTCGCTGAGTTTCATCCAGACCAGATTGTCGTAGCGCGCGTGCAATCGGCCCACTGCTTCTTTGAAGATGTTGAATCCGACGCGCTCGCCGTTGAAGTAAATGCCCGGCCAGTGACACACCATGATGGCTGGCTCACCGCGCGCGATGACTTCCGGCAGACGTCCTCCGCCGTCTTCGGTGATGAGTTTGTCCACCGAGCCGCGCTCCAAACCATCCCAACCACCGAACCAATCGCCGGTGCAGCCGATGATCGACACGACGCAGCGCGGATCATTTGTGTCGAGCCCAGCCGCATTCTCCACGCGCGGCGCGACACTGCGCTCGTCCGTTAACAGGTGACGAAAATAGTGCGGCACCTCAGCTTTGAAAACGTCTCGCACGCTGGCGAGCGTTGCTTCTGAAAGTTGCGGTAACACTTTGTTGCCGAAGCCGCCCGGCGTCGTGATGCCTTCGCAACTCAGCCCGGCATTCTTCAGGATGCGCAGCGCGTAACTCAGGTATTCGGTCAATTCATCAACCGATTTGCCGACGCTGAATCCCCAGTTCTCCATGAATTTGTCCGTACGCTCGTCGTAAGGCCGCCCGGTCTTCGTGTTGATGCCCCACGTGTGCGTGATCATCTCAGGATGAATGTCCCAGTTCGGCATTATCAGTTCACGGACGAGTTTCAAACTGTCGTTCAGTTCGCGCTTGGTCCAGCCCGGGATCTCGCGGTCCACCCAGCCGACGCACGCGGGGTAAGGCACGATGCTGTATTTTCCCTTCACGCCGCGCTCGCCGCACCACTCGCCAAACTCGCGCACAAAGGAATCGGGAATCTCGCGCGGTAGTTTGCGCCAGTCCTGTTTGTATTGGTTGGGAAACACTTCGGCGAATTGCGGGATGCAGAAATGCGCGAGATTCACGAGGCACGTCGAGTCGTCGATGATGAACGACACCGGCACGCGGTTGCGCGGATTCAACACCGTGACGTCGGCGCCGCGCTTCGGCCGTTCGCCGGCGACTTGAGCCAGCAACGATTCACTGCCGAAGACCAGTCCAGCGCCGGCCATCGCGGAGCGGCCCACAAATTGGCGTCGAGTAAAGTTCATGGTTGAACACGAATAGTCCGTGACATCAGGGCGTCTAGGATGCGTGAAGATTGAAATAACCCACGCAAAAGGCAACGCGGAACCTGCGCGAGCTTGCTTCACGAAGTGGGAAGCGGTGAGAGTCACGGTAAATCACCTGTGAGTTCCTTGCTCAATATTGTCGTATCGGCGTTGGTCGCCGCCACTTGTTTAGCCGCTGCGGCAGAAGACCATTCCGCCCCGCCCATCTCTTTTCGCAACGATGTCGTTCCTGTTTTGGCGAAGGCCGGTTGCAGCCTGGGCACGTGTCATGGCAACAAGTATGGCAAAGGCGGATTCAAACTTTCGTTGCGCTCGCAAGATCCTGATTTGGATTTGCTGGCGCTGACGCGAGATGCCGCCTCGCGGCGTGTGAACTTTATGGAAGCGGAACGCAGCCTCGTGCTCCTCAAACCCACCACGCAGGTGCCGCACGAAGGCGGGCTGCGCTTCAAGAAAGATTCCGACGAGTATCGTATTCTCGCGGACTGGATTGCCCAGGGTTGCGGAGATGATTTCGAAACGGCACCCAAGCTGACGCGCATCGAAGCAATTCCACAGAAGCAAGTGCTCACCGAACCGAAGCGTGAGGTTCAACTCAGCGCCAAAGCATTTTTCTCCGATGGCAGCACGCGCGACATTACGAGCCTCGCGGTTTATGAACCGGCGAATAATCTCGTGAAGGTCTCCCACGGTGGCCTGGTGCAGAGCGAAGGCAACGGTGAGACTACGGTCCTCGTCCGCTTCCTCGACCAACAACTGCCCGTGCGGTTGGCGTTCATTCCAGCGCGCCCCGGCTTCCAATGGAGCGCGCCGCGCGAGAACAATTACATCGACAAGCACATCTTCGCCAAACTGCGTTCGTTGCGCATCAATCCATCTGAAGTTTCCAGCGACACGGTTTTTATGCGCCGCGCGTATCTCGATTTGCTGGGCTTGTTGCCGGATGTCGATGAAGCGCGCGCCTTCATCAATGACACTCGCAAAGACAAGCGCGCCCGACTCGTCGATCGGCTACTGGAACGCAACGAGTTTGCCGATTTCTGGGCGCTGAAGTGGGCTGACTTGTTCCGCAACGAAGAAAAGTCCATCGACCGCAAAGGCGTGCAGGCTTTCCACGGCTGGATTTCGCAGAGCATTCGCGAGAACAAGCCGGTTGATCAATTCGTGCGCGAGATCATCGGTGCACGCGGCAGCACGTATCTGAATCCGCCGGCAAATTACTATCGCGCGTTGCGCGATCCCGTCACGCGCTCGGAAGCCACGGCCCAGGTGTTCCTCGGCGTGCGTCTGCAATGTGCGCAGTGCCACAACCATCCTTTCGACCGCTGGAGCCAGGATGATTATTACGACTGGGCGAGCGTCTTCGCGCGGGTCGATTACAAGATTTTACAGAACAATCGCCGCGACAATCTCGACAAGCATGAGTTCAACGGTGAACAAATCGTTTTTCTCGCGCGCGAGGGAGCGGTGACGAATGCGCGCAACGGCAAGCTTGCCTCGGCGCGTTTTCTTGGGGCTGCGACCAAAGTGGCGCCGGAAAGTGATCCGCTTCGCGAACTCGCAAACTGGGTCACGGCCAATCCGCTGTTCGCCAAGTCGCAGGTCAATCGCGTCTGGTTTCACTTGATGGGCCGCGGTCTCGTGGACCCAATTGATGATTTTCGCCCAACCAATCCCGCCAGTCATCCTGAGTTGCTCGACCAATTGGCCAAGGATTTTGCCGCGCAGAAGTTCGATCTCCGCGCACTCATCCGGCTGGTAATGAACTCGCGGACTTATCAACTCGCCTCCGAGCCGAACGACACGAACCGCGATGATGAACTGAATTATTCGCACGTGCTCCCGCGACGGCTGACGGCGGAACAATTCCTCGATGCGCAGCACGAGGCGCTCGGCGTCCCTGCCAGGTTCAATGGCTATCCCAGCGGCATGCGCGCGGGCCAGCTTCCCGGCGTCGAAGCCACGCGGCTGCGCGGAAAGAGGCGTTCCAGCAGCGATACGTTTCTCACGCTCTTCGGCAAACCGATGCGGCTGCTCAGTTGCGAATGCGAGCGTTCCAGTGAGACCACCATGAGCCAGGCGTTCAACCTTGTGAGCGGGCCGGAAATCAACGAACTGCTTTCCGCACCGGAGAATCGCATTCAGCAAATGATCTCGGCGGGTAAATCCAATCGCGACATGGTCATGGAACTTTATTGGGCCACGCTGAGCCGTCCGCCTTCGCAGACGGAGGCTTTGGAAATGTCGCTGCTGGCCGATAAAGCCGAGAGCCGGCGGAAAGCTTTCGAGGATATTTCGTGGGCGCTGCTCAACGCAAAAGAATTTGTCTTCCGCCCCTAAGCCGCGTTCTGTTCCGGGCGTGAAGGGCAATTTCAATGGCAAATTCTTCTCCCTCTCCCCTCAACGGGGAGAGGGCGGGGGTGAGGGGTGGGAGCGACACAGGACGTTCGACATACCCGGGCACTGGAAGCGAAACCACCCCTCACCCTCAATCCCTCTCCCCGTTCAGGGGAGAGGGAAGAATAGCCGGCGCCACGTCGCGCTTTCTGGAGAACCCGCACGTTTATGAAACGGACGGCCGTCATCAACGTGGTGGGTCTCACCGAATCTCTGATTGGAGAGCACACGCCTTTCATCAAAACATTTCGCGAGCGCAACAAATTGGCGCACATCACGCCCGCTTTCCCTGCCGTCACCTGCACGGCGCAAAGCGATTACGTGACCGGCACGCGGGCGAACGATCACGGCATCGTGGCCAACGGCTGGTACAATCGCGAACTCGCCGAGGTGCAATTCTGGAAGCAGTCTAATCATCTCGTGCAGCGCCCCAAAATCTGGGATGAGTTGAAGCGGCTCGATCCTTCGTTCACCTGCGCCAAACTTTTTTGGTGGTACAACATGTATTCCACCGCGGACTTTTCGATCACGCCGCGCCCCATGTATCCAGCGGACGGGCGCAAGGTGTTCGACATCTATACGCATCCGCCTTCGTTGCGCTACGACATCAAGGCGAAGCTCGGCGAGTTTCCGTTCCAGGCGTTTTGGGGGCCGGCGGCGGGCATCGACACACCGCAAGCGACGCGTGACGCCGTTTCGCACTGGATTGCCGAATCAGCGAAGTGGATCGAGCGCCGGCACATGCCGACGCTGAGCCTGATTTATCTGCCGCACCTCGATTACAATTTGCAGCGTCTCGGTCCTTCCGATCCGGCAATCAGTCGGGATTTGCGCGACATCGATGGCATCGTTGGCAACTTAATCGAGTGTTTCGAGGAACGCGACGTGCAGGTGATTTTGCTCTCCGAATATGGCATCACGCCGGTGAATCATGCGATTCATCTCAACCGCCTCTTTCGCGAGGAGAACTGGATTGTCGTTCGCGAGGAACTGGGCCGCGAGCTTCTCGACTGTGGCGCGAGCAAAGTTTTCGCCGTGGCCGACCACCAGGTCGCGCACATTTACATCCGCGATCAATCGCTCACCGCCGCGGTGCGAAAACTGGTCGCGAAAACTTCTGGCATTGCCACCGTGCTGGGCGAAAAGGAAAAGCGAGAAGCTGGGATCGATCACAGCAGAGCAGGGGACCTCATTGCCGTCGCGGAGGAAACCGCGTGGTTCACGTACTACTACTGGCTCGATGACGCGGTCGCGCCGGATTTCGCGCGTACGGTGGACATTCATCGCAAGCCGGGCTACGACCCGGTCGATTTGTTTCTCGATCCCGCGATTAAAAACCCTAAAGTCAAAATCGCGTGGCGGCTGCTGCAAAAGAAACTCGGTTTCCGCATGTTGATGGATTTGATTCCGCTCGACGCCAGTTTGGTGAAAGGATCACACGGCTGCCGTCCGCGCGCGCGCAAAGATTGGCCCGTCTTGATAGCTGCTCCCGATCTCGTTCCCGCGGAGATGGGATCCATGGACGTTTACCACGTCATGCGCCGGGCGGTGTTGAAGTAAATCATCGCGGCGCAGTGGCGGATCCAAAGTCCATGCCGTGTTTCGGGCGTTCGCCGTCCAGTTGAACTCCTTGCGCTGCGGCGCTGCCAAACATTCCGCGCGGGAGCATCGCTTCGATTTCGCTGTGCCTCAATACGTCGAGAAAGTTCCCTCGTTTTCATGCCCCTCCTTCTTTCACGCGGTGAATCTACTTCACGGGGAGCATTGCGCAGCGGCGCGGCAGAAGCGCCGGCAGTGAAGCAGGGCAGGGCGGGGGCGTCGCATCGACCGCGGCCATGCGCGGCTGCGTGAACTGAAGACCCACCCAAAATCGGACTACCTATTGGCAACGAACGTGTAGTGGTATATCCGCGCCGCTGCCAGGTTACGCACGGAAACGGAAAGCGAAGTATCGAAAGCTGAAGCGGGAACTCGACGCGGCGCTGAAGCAGTTTCCGCCGAGACTGTTTTCCAAAATGCTCCTTCCCGCCGTCGACAAGATGGTAACGCGGTTCGCGAGCTTCGAAGCGCGCAGGCGTGCGGCGGTAGTCGCATGTGAAGTGGAGAGATTTCGCAATGTTCCGTTCAATGGGGAACCGCTGGGGTTTCGACGTTTGGCAAAAGGTTTCACCGTGTATTCGGTCGGAGTTGATCGGAGTGATGAAATTAGTCGCGAGCGTTCTGGCGAGAGGCGTGGCATTGAGGCGGCGTTCACCATTTGAACGTTGACTTGTAGGCACATCTTTGTCGCGCGGCTATCGCGACCTTGTTTTGCGCCTGACCAAAGTGCTTCCGCAACCCCGGACCTGATTCCGCGCCGAACTCTCGGGTGACTGGCCTGCGCAGCACCAGCATGCTCGTTATCGGCGGGGCGCGATATGGATGCGGGGCAGGTGAGCATGCGTTTGCACGTCAAGGGTCCGCAAGGGGCGAAAGGCGAAAGGAGAGGTCGTGGCGGAGATTTTGGCGGCGATCAAGGGGCGGCGGGCGTAGGCCTCGCAACCAGATTAATGCTCGATCCGTGCGCGGCCTGAGCGCATACCTATTCCATCTATGGGAGTGTGGATTGATAGAATCCGCGTGCTGATGGGAATCGCTTTACTGGCGCATGTTCCTTTTGTGGTACGAGGCGCGCCTGCGATTCCGAACTCAACCGTGACCAGCAACTTCTTCTTCACCATTCACAGTAATGCCTCCTCCATGATCTGGGTCGCGCCGCCCACCTGGAAAGTCCTGCGTGACACGGCTCCGCCCGTCGCCCGCAGCAATGCGCTCACTCTCCATGCGGCGCGTAACGAGTACGAGCCCGTGCAAGTGGTAGTTCGTGCGGCGACGGCGGGCACGCGCACGTTGAGTCTCGGCAATTGGGCCGGACCGTCGGCCATTGTTCCCGCCGCGACACTGCATGATGTGAGCTACGGTGCGACGGCCTGTGCAGCGGGAAATCCAGACCGACTGGAGCCGATTAGTTTCGGCGCAGCGCAGACGCTCTGTGCGGGCAGCAACCATGTTTTCTGGCTGACGGTTTTCGTGCCGACGAATGCTTTGGCGGGTGTTTACTCCAACACGATTACTTGCGCGCTGCCTGGCTCGCCGGACCTCAGTGTTCCGATTCGCGTTCACGTGTTCGACTTTACGCTTCCCGCGGAAACAGTTTTTGGTTCGATTGTGGAATGGAATTTCTCCGGGACATCTGGCGACGCCACGGAGATTAAGCGCTGGTTTCATCAGCATCGACTCACACCGCGTGCGGTCACGTGGCCCAGCGGCATGCAGCACAACATTACGTGGGATACTTTTGCGAATCCGGCACGCTGCGCGTCCTTCTACGACGAGGGCGATCAACCGGCCCTCTTTTCCATTCGCTCGCTCGCGCAGAAATTTGTCGCCGGGATTGGCTTCAACGACGGTGTCGGGTTCCCGAACTTCATCACCCAGACTTTCATCGATAATGCGCAACCGCGGCCCACCATCTTCTGTGGGCAATCGATCACGGGTGATCCACGCGGGCCGCAATACGGAACTGCGGCTTACAACGCGGCCTGGGCGAACTTCCTGACGGCACTTCAGAATTATTGTGATCCTTCGGTGCCGACGAACGGAGGAGGCAATCCATGGGGACACGATTATTTATCAAAGGCCATTTACTTCGTGATGAACGAGCCGCAGACCACAAACGACTACAATCTGGCTGCGTGGCTTGCGCAACTCAGCCGGCAGGCTGCGCCGAAGTTGCGGCTGATGATTTCAGAGGAGGCGAAGCCCGAGATTTACAATAACCCGCTTTATCCCGGGCAGGGATACGAAATTTGGCTGGCTCATTTGCCGACGTATTCAAGCGCGATGGGCAACTCCCTCACGCGTCGGCGCGACCACGGCGAGCAGACGTGGTGGTATTCGCTGCCGAGCGATGGAGCCCACTACATTGCCCCGAACCAGACCAATCGCCCCGCACTCGATACGCGCCTGCTCACATGGCTGGCGTGGCATCATCGAGTCGAGGGTTGGAGTGCCTCCGGTCTGGATGCGCCACTCATGACCGTATCAAACGGGACGAACCTTGTGCCGACGATCCGTTCGGAACTGATGCGCGAGGCGATGGAAGACTACGAATACTTCAAGCTCGCGAACGGCGGACAAAAAGCAGCGCCGTTCCAGACGAATCACGCCGATCGCTTTGTGTCACTCATCGCGAGTTCGTTGACTGGCTTCGATCGTGATCCGGGCAAACTTCACTGGCTGCGCCTTCAACTTGGCCGCCAGATTTCTGGAGAGGGTGCGTCGTCGCCATTGCTGCCGCCGAGCACACCACGGCCATACGGATCGTATAATATCGATTTTGGCTGGCCGCCGGGCTCGTCCTCATTTTTCTTTAACGGTCGCCTTTGGATCGCCATGGGCTGGCAGTTTTATGATCCGGCGGTCAACAATACCGGATGGTATGTGGCTGATACCAACGCGCTTGTCGTCAGCAACGCCGGCAGCGGCAATATGGTGCAGCGCACCTTGATGTACGACGATTTCAACCGCCCGGTCACATTCATTTTCGGCTTGGTCAACGGTGTTTATGACGTCGAGGTCTGCGTCGGACGGCTCTCCTCCGCCACCCCTTATTATCCGCTCGTGACCGTAAATGGGATCGATTTCTACGGCAATCGGCTGATGAACTCGCGCCAAGCTGTGTCCTTCATCGCGTCGGTCACCAATCGCATTACGGTCGTGAACGAGTCGCTCGTGTTGGAAGCGGGCAGTCAGGTCGATGGGGATTACGAACTCATGAACTACTTGACCATTACCGCAATGAGCCCCTCTTCAGCCGACGGACTGGATGACGCATGGCAAACGTTACACTTCGGCAGCCCGACGAATATCCTCGCCGGCCCCAACAACGATCCTGATGGCGATCGCGCGAGCAATTGGCTCGAGTTCCATTCTGGCACGAATCCGAACTCCGCGGCATCGCGTCCGCAGGTTGCCGTCACATTTCCCGCCACCGATTCTGTTGAACTCGCCTGGGCGAGCGCAACGAACCATCTGTTCCGCCTGGACCGTTCCAGCAACCTGTCAATTTGGAACGTGGCGTCGAATGGAGTGATAACGACCAACGCTGTCACTCGAACGCTGCTGCCTCTCGGAACCAATGCACCCCACGAGTTCTTCCGCATCATTCCTTTGGCTCCTTAGACTTCCAGTGGGCTTGGGTCCACGCCGACAACGTCCCGCTCCGGCTTGCCCCTGAACGGGTTCGCGTCCTGACGTTGAACGTCTGCGAACAGTTTGTTCAATGACAAGCAGTGGAACGAAACAGCAAGAGTGCTTGAAGCGCGTCGATGCCATTGTGCTAGCGTCACTGGACGCAAATAGATGCAAAATAGTTTTCGGCCCGGCCAGCGTTGGATCAGCGAGAGCGAACCTGAACTCGGTTTGGGTTCGGTACTGCGCGTCACGACTCGCACGGTCACGATCGTGTTTGGCGCGAGCGGCGAGACGCGTGAGTACGCCCGTGACAACGCTCCGCTGCGGCGCGTGCGCTTTCGTGCGGGCGACGCCATCAAAAGCGACGACGGCACGCCGCTGGTGGTGCAAACGGTTGTCGAACATGACGGACTGCTTTTCTACGGCACCGATGGAAAAGAGCTTTGCGAAAGCGGGTTGAGCGCCCTGATCAGTTTCAACAAACCGGAGGAACGGTTGCTCGCGGGACAGATCGATTCTCCGGAACTGTTTGACCTACGGCTCACCGCGCTGAATCAGCAGCATCGGCGTCGGAAATCGAAAGTGCGCGGTTTTGTCGGTGGCCGAATCGATCTCATTCCGCATCAGCTTTACATTGCGTCGGAAGTCGCTGGACGCCTCGTGCCGCGTGTCCTGCTCGCCGATGAGGTCGGATTGGGCAAGACTATCGAGGCCTGCCTGATTCTTCATCAGCTCATCCTGACCGGTCGTGCGCAACGCGTACTGATCCTGGTGCCGGAGTCGCTCGTGCATCAGTGGTTCGTGGAATTGCTGCGCCGTTTCAATCTCTGGTTTCACATCTTTGACGAGGAGAGGTGTGACGCAATCGAGACGGGCTCTACCGAGGCCAATCCATTTCTGGACGATCAACTGGTGCTCTCCAGCATTGGTTTTTTTGTCGGGAACGAACACCGGTTGCAGCAGGCGCTCGCTGCCGGGTGGGACATGCTGGTCGTGGATGAAGCACATCACCTCGGCTGGTCCCCTGAAGGGGCCAGTCGCGAGTATGAAGTGGTCGAAGCCCTTGGGCGCCAGACGCCGGGACTGTTGCTCCTCACCGCTACGCCTGAGCAACTCGGTATGACCAGCCATTTCGCCCGCTTGCGGTTGCTGGACCCGGATCGTTTCTACGACCGAGAGGAATTCATCGAAGAGGCGGAGCACTACCGGGATGTTGCTCGGCTTGCGGAAAAACTTCTCGTGGGTAGCGAATTCAGCATTGGTGATGTGGAAATGCTTGCGCGCATTTTGGCTGAAAACAAAGAAAGCGTGGCGCTCAAACTGGCAAAAACCGCGCAAGGTGATTCTAGCGTGCGGGATGAGCTGATGGGCGCGCTGCTCGATCGGCACGGCACGGGGCGTGTGATGTTCCGCAACACGCGCACAACGATCGCCGGCTTCCCAAAACGTGTGGCGCGCATGCACCGGCTCATTGCAGAGGCGCGCGATGAAGAACGATTCGATGCTTTGGCAGAAGAGTTCTCCGCCGACACGACCGTGGAAGCCGCCGCGACATTTCAACCCGACTTCTCCAGTGATCCACGCATCGATTGGCTGGCCGATCTATTGCGAAGTTTGGGTGAGGAAAAGGTGCTGCTGATCTGCCGCACGCAGATCAAGGTCGCGGCCATCGATACGGCGTTGCGCCAGCGCCTCAATGTGAAGATGGCGGTTTTTCACGAAGGGCTTTCCCTGGTGCAACGCGACCGAAATGCCGCGTGGTTTGCCGATGAGCACGGAGCACGGCTGCTTATCTGCTCGGAGATTGGCAGCGAAGGCCGCAACTTTCAGTTCGCGCATCATCTCGTGCTCTTCGATCTGCCGCTCGATCCGGAATTGCTCGAACAACGGATTGGCCGCCTCGATCGCATTGGGCAGAAAGCCGAGATTCAAGTCCATGTGCCATTCGTGGCCGGCAGTTCGCAGGAAGTGCTGGCGCGCTGGTATCAGGAGAGCCTCGATTCGTTTGAAAAGAACCAGCACGGCGCGCGTGAATTGCGGGAGCAATTCGGCGCGCGCATCCGCGATCTGGCGCAAGACTTTCACGAAACCGAAGAAATCTCGCGAGTTGAACTGGATCGGCTGATCGAAGAAACGAAAGCGGCGCGAAAGGATCTCACAACTCGTCTGGAGCAGGGGCGTGATAGATTGCTGGAGTTGAACTCTTTCCGCCCGGACGTCGCCAGCGCAGTGGTGGATGAAATTCGCCGCCAGGATCAAGACGCGTCTCTCGACGAGTTCATGATTTCGGTCCTCGATCATCACTCCATCCATGTGGAAGAGCTGGGGCCGCGTACCTATCGGGTCGGCTCCGCGGGCGTGTTCGCCGATGTTTTTCCCGGTTTGCCCGCCGAGGGTTTCAGCGTGACGTGCGATCGCCCACGTGCGTTGTCGCGGGAAGAGATTCAGTTTTTGACGTGGGACCATCCGCTGGTCACTGGCGCGCTGGATTTGTGGCTCGGCTCGGAGAAAGGCAACAGCAGTTTCGCACACTGGATCGATCCCAAGATCGCCGGCCTGTACCTCGAAGCGGTCTATCTGCTCGAGTGCATCGCGCCACCGCACTTGCACGTGGATCGATTTCTTCCGCCTACGCCCGTGCGCGTGTTGGTGGATCATAAAGGTGCGGACGTGGGGAACGCCGTTGCGCCCGAGGTGCTCGCTCGTCAGGTGAAGAAAGGCGATCCGTACGCACTGTTGGATCGGACGGAAATGCGCGAGAAATTGCTGCCCGCCATGTTGGAGAAAGCGCGGGTGTTCGCCGAAGCGCAGGTTCCCCGAATGGTGGCCCACGCGCGCAGCGAAATGAACGCCCAACTCGCGCGCGAAATCGCGCGGCTCCACGAACTGCAAAAAGTGAATCGCAGTGTGCGCGCGGAGGAAATTGAATTGCTCGAGCAACAACAAAGCGCGTTGAATCAACTCCTGAAGGAAGCCCGTCTGCGCCTGGATGCCGTTCGACTGATTCAGCGCGGACCGCGCTGATGGAAAACGTGGAGCATGAAAATCATTGTCACTTACTATCTCGAAGTCATTTCGTCGTGGTGCTACTGGGCGGAGCCGGCCTGGGCCGAACTCAAGCGGCGTTATGCGGATCAATCAGTCGCGTTCGATTGGAAGATTGCGTTGATGGACGACACCGGTTTGCCGAAATCGCGCGAGCAACTGGATTGGTTTTATCGCCGCAGCGGACTCATCGTGCGTTCGCCCTACATGTTGAACTCAGGTTGGTATCAGCCGGAGTTGAAAGAATATCTCGCGCCGAATCTCGTGACGGAAGCCGCGAAAGATTTCGGTGTAACGGATGACCGCGTGCGCCTGGCCCTCGCTCACGCGGCGATGCGCGAAGGACAAAAAGTTGGCGACTGGCAAATCTCCGCGTCGGTCGCCGCGCAAGCCGCATTGCTGGACGCCAAGGCATTGCTCGCGAAATCGCAGTCGGCTGAAATCAAACAGCGCGCGCAGACCAGCACCACCGAGTTTCACACGCTGAAAGTTTCGCAGCGCCCGACGTTCGTTCTCGAAAGCACCATCGGAGATCGCGCCATATTTTCAGGGCTGGTGAAGCTGGCGCCTTTGGCATCGACCCTCGATGCCATGCTGGAGGACGCGGCGGCTTATGCTTCACATGCTGCGCATTTCGGCTCTCCGCGCGATCATTGAACAAGACGCGAGGGCACGCGCTGCGGTTGCTTGCGAACGGCTGCGCATCAATCCACGTAAACAAACTCATTCACGTTCAGTAGGGCGCGGCAGAGTTCAGCGAGGCTGCGTTGCTGAACGAGCGCGAGACAGGCGCGGCGTTCTTCCTTGCCCGGCGCGCGCTGAAGAGTGAGAGCGAACGCCCGCTCGATTTGTTTCGCGGCATCGGTGCCGGATTCACGTTGCACACGCTCCGCCAAAGAGCGAGCCGCATCGATGGTCAGCGAACTGTTGAGCAGCGAGAGGGCTTGGGGCGCGACGATGGATTCATTGCGGCGTGCGCACGACACGGAATTCTCCGGCATGTCGAACGTTTCCATGAACGGCACCCGCACGGTTCGCTTTTGGATGAGGTAAACGCTGCGCACGTTCTGGTTGGTCTTGGGCGAGGGATACCAGCCTTTGGTTTTCGTTTCGTTGTCGTCGAGGAACGCGGGATTCGCCTGCAAAATTTCCGGCGGCAAATCCGGCCAGATGGGCGACCCGCCGGCGTGGTTCAGTTGCAACATTCCAGAGACAGCGAGCACTGTGTCGCGCAATTGTTCGGCGCTGAGGCGGCGGATGGATTGATGGGAGTAGCCAGTAATCAGTGGGTCAGTAATCAGTGAATCAGTGCGCGCCATCTTACCGTTCACCATTGACCTACTGATTACTGAACTTTGCCGGTACGTCGCACTGGTCACGATGAGCCGGTGCAGCTCCTTCACGGACCACCGGCTGCGCATGAATTCGCTCGCGAGCCAGTCGAGCAATTCAGGATGCGTCGGCGTCGCGCCCGCGAGCCCGAAGTCATTCGGCGTCGCGACGAGTCCTTTGCCGAAATGTTGCTGCCAGACTCGATTCACCATAACGCGCGCGGTGAGCGGGTTGTTGGTCGAGGCAATCCAGTCTGCGAGTGTGAGGCGCCGTCCCGTGGTTTTTGCGTTGCGTGGCTTGCGAATTTCCGCCGGGTTCGGATCGAGCGCGGAGATGAAACCAGGCACAACGGCATCACGCGGGTCCTTGTGGTTTCCCTGAAACAGAATCTTGGTCACAGGAACTTTCTCCGCATTGTCAGTCATCAGCAACGCGAGAGAGAACGGGCGTTTCTGCTTCTTCAATTCGTCGATCTGTTTCGCGAGTGCGTCCTTTTCTTTCTTCTGCTCTCCGCCGAATGCGGCCTGGATGTCCTTGTCCTTCGGCTCAACTTTTTTCTCCAGCGCCGCGATTTTGTCTTTCAGATCGTTGGTGCGCTGCTCCTTGGGAATTTCAAGTAGCGTGCGATCCTCGGCCGTCAGTTTCGCTAACTTCTCTTCGCGCAATTGCTTCTTCACGCCATCGACCAAGGCATCGCGTTGTTTCTGCAACGGCTTGAGCTTTTCGTCCATCGACTTGTTCTGCGCGCGAATGGATTCCTGCTCGGTCGCAACGTCCACGGGCAAATCATCCGCGAACTTCACCGGCTCGAAGAAAGCGCGCATCCGATAATGGTCGGCCTGCGACAGCGGATCGTATTTGTGATCGTGACAGCGATTGCACGACATCGTCAGGCCGAGGAACGCGCTAGCCGTGGTCTCGGTGAGATCGGCCATCAACTCCGCGCGGCTGCGATCCTGTTCGTTGAAAGCGCCGGCGGAATTGTCCTGCGGCCCAAGCCGCAAATAGCCCGTGGCAATCAACGCGTCCTGCTCCGCGTCATTCGCCGGCGCGCCCGCCATCAGTTCATCGCCCGCCAATTCTTCGCGAATGAGTTGATCGAACGGCTTGTCGCGGTTGAACGAGCGGATGAGATAATCGCGAAAGCGCCACGCCTTCGGGCGAAACTCATCCCAGTCAAAGCCATTACTGTCGCTGTAGCGGATCACGTCCATCCAGAGTCGCGCCTGATGTTCGCCATAGCGCGGTGAAGCGAGCAGCTTTTCCATCAGGCGCTCGTAAGCATCGCGGCGTTTGTCTTTGAGAAATTCCTCTGTCTCTTCCGGCGTTGGAGGCAACCCGATCAGATCGAAGTAAACTCGCCGCACCAATGTCCGCTTGTCCGCTTTGGGCGACGGAGGAAGCTTCGCCGCCTCGACTTTTGCGAGAACGAACTGATCGATGGGATTGCGGACTGTTTTCTTGTTTTTCACGCGTGGGGGTTCAACGCGTTGGATTGGTTTCAACGACCATAAATCCAAACGCTGCCCGCCGAAGATGCGAACGATTGGATTTCGCGGATCGTGCCAGGCATCGCCGAGTCGCTCTCCTGATTTCAGTTCGAGTGCGGTGACGGCTTGGTTCGTCGCCTCGGGCCACGGCGCGTTTTGTTCGATCCAAAGTCGAAGCGCCGCGATGTCATTCGTCGTGAGCTTTTCCTTGGGCGGCATCTCCAGATCTTTCTTCACGTGCATCACGGCGTGCAGGAGCAAGCTGTCGCTGGGTTTGCCCGGAACAACGGCGGGGCCATTGTCGCCGCCCTTCAGAGTCGCCGCGCGTGAATCGAGACGCAGCCCGCCTTTCACCTTGTCCGGCCCGTGACAGCTCACGCAGCGGGAATCGAGTAACGGCTTGACCTTGTCGTTGAAGTGCCGGGCGGCGCTGTCGTCGGCGCGAGCGCAAAGCCCGCCTGCCATCGCCAGCAGGGCGAGCAAAACCATGCGCCGGGAGATCATGGGAAAATCATTACGCGGTTTGGCTGAGACAGGCAATCGTCGAACAAGGCTGATGTCGATAGGGTAGGGCGCCGCTGCGGCGGCGCCGCCCGCGCAGATCGGGCGGAACCACGCCAACCGCCATTGGCATGTCGCTGGTACGCGGCGCGGACGACGCAGCGCGCCGTCCCCACCAAGCTCAATGTATTCTCACGGTTGCACTCCACAGAACAGTCCTCTTGGGAATTGGCTTGCTGTTGGATGCTGATTTTCCTTCACTAAACACGCACGATGACGCACGACCGCCGGCCAGCCGGCGATTGACCCCTTTGATGAAAGCCAAAACTACTTCGACGCGCAGCGGTGTCCTTGCTGGCGGCAACTGGATTATCGACCAGGTAAAATTGATCGACGTCTATCCGCAACGCGAGCAACTTGCCAACATCCGCAGCCAGGTCGCCTACGGCACGGGCGGCGCGCCGTATAACGTGCTCATTGATTTGGCCAAAGCGGGCGCGAGCTTTTCGCTCTTCGCCGCCGGACTCGTGGGCAAGGACGCTTTTGGCGAACAGATTCTCGCCGACTGCAAGAAGAACAAGATCGATACCAAATTTCTCAAAGCAAGCTCTACCGCCGATACGTCTTACACCGACGTAATGACGGAACAGAGCGGGGGACGGCGGACGTTTTTTCACCACCGCGGTGCGAATGCGTTATGGCGTGGCGACGATCTCGATTTCAGCAAAACCAAAGCGAAGATTTTTCACCTGGGCTATTTGCTGTTGCTCGATGCGATGGACGAGTCCGATGCGAAGTTCGGCACCAAGGCGGCGCGCTTGCTCTCCGCGGCGCAGGAGGCCGGGATCAAAACCAGCGTCGATGTCGTGAGCGAAGACAGCGATCGCTTCAGCAAGGTCGTTTCGCCCGCGCTCAAGTTTGTGGATTACTGTATCCTCAACGAGATCGAGGCGGGCAAGACCACGGGTTTCAAAATCCGCCAGCCCGATGGGAAACTTGATTTGGTCGCGTTGCGGCATGCCGCCGGCGCGTTGCTCCAAATGGGCGTCAAGGAAGTCGTCGTCATTCATTTTCCCGAAGGCGCCTTCGCGCGCACGCGCAAAGGCGACGACGTGTGGCAATCCTCGCTCAAGCTCTCGGACAAATACATCACCGGCACCGCGGGCGCTGGCGACGCGTTCTGCGCGGGGATCCTGCTCGGCTTGCACGAAGGTTGGGAATTGGATCAATGCCTTCAAACCGGCGTCTGCATGGCCGCGGCGTCGCTCTCGCATCCGACCTGCACGGGCGGATTGAAATCTCTAAGCGCCTGCACCGCCCTCGGCAAAAAATACGGCTACCGCCCCTCGCTCGAACCGAACGAGGACTAACGTGCCGCCAGTATCCTGCTGACTGCTTTCATTCCATCGCAAATTGCCAGTAGGATGCTGGCGGCACGCTACAAACCGCTGGGGTGATCTACGAACACCCAGGACACGCGAAACTTTTTCGAGAGATGCGCGGCGAACGCTTTCACGCCGAAGGTTTCCGTCGCGTAGTGGCCGCCGTAAAGGATGTTCACGCCGAGTTCTTCCGCGAGCGCGTAAGTCCAGTGCGGGCCTTCGCCGGTGATGAATGTGTCCACACCTTCGCTCGCGGCCAGCTTCACTTCCGCGCCGGCACCGCCAGTGACCACGCCGATCTGCCGGCAAGTCTCGGGACCGCCGGGAATGACTTTCACTTCACCATTCGCCGCGTGTCGAAGTTGCTGCGTGAGTGCGCGGCGCGAGACGTTCGTGGTCACACGCAAGCCGAGCAGTTGATCCTTTGTGCGGAAAAAGGGTTTGGCATTGCGGAAGCCGAGCGCGGCACACAACTGCGCGTTGTTGCCGAGCTTGGGATGCATATCGAGCGGCAGGTGCGAACTGTAAATTGCCACATCGTTCGCCAACAGCAGGCGCAACATCTCGTAATTCACGCCAGTCCATGGCTGACGTTTGTTCCAGAACAGTCCGTGATGCACGACCAGTAGATTCGCGCGCGCCGCGATCGCCATTCGAATCGTTGTAATGCTCGCGTCCACGGCCGCCGCGATGCGAGACACGTTGCCGCGGTTCTCCACCTGCAATCCATTCACCGCGCCGTCGTAGTCGTTGATCTCGCTCGTGCGGAGCAGCGTGTCGCAATGCGCGACGATTTGCGGAAGCGAAGCAGTTGCCATGAGTTCAACTGACCACGAACGACGAACCGCTGACAAACCTGAAAATTTTTCAGCGTCGTATTGATTTGCGAAAGTCACTCCCTATAGTCGCCCACGATTTGAAGCACAACCCATGAGTGATACTGCGCCCGACGGCCCCCAGTGGGACATCCAGGCCGCGCGAAATTTGTACAACATTCAGCGCTGGGGCTCGAAATACTTCGATATCAACGAGGCCGGTCACGTTGTGGCCACGCCGTTGCAGGAAGAGGGAATCGCGGTGGACATCACGGACGTGATCGAGGAAGCCAAAGGGCGCGGGCTGCGCTTCCCACTGCTCATTCGCTTTCAGGATATTCTTCGCCATCGCGTCGAGGCGTTGAACAACGCGTTTCGAAATTCAATTAAGGAGTTCAATTATCAGGGCCAGTATCGCGGTGTGTTTCCCATCAAGGTGAACCAGCTTCGCGAGGTGGTGGAAGAAATCCTCGAAGCGGGCAAGCAATTCAACTTCGGCCTCGAAGTGGGCAGCAAGCCGGAACTCTTCGCCGGTCTCGCGCTGCAGCCGCAGATGGGGAGTCTCATTATTTGCAACGGCTACAAGGACGCGGGTTTCATCAGGATGGCATTGCTCGGCATCAAGCTCGGCAAGCGCGTTATCATGGTGGTCGAGAAACTGGAGGAGTTGAAACAGATTATCGCCATCTCGAAGCAGATCGGCGTTGAGCCGTTGATTGGAATTCGCGCGCGGCTGCTCAGCAAAGGCGCGGGCAAGTGGGCTGAGAGCGGCGGCGAGAACGCGAAGTTTGGATTGAGCACGGCGGAGTTGCTGGCGGCGACCGAGATGTTGAAGTGCGAAGGGCTGGCGCATTGCTTCAAGCTGCTGCACTTCCACATTGGCTCGCAGGTGCCGGACATTCTCACGGTGAAAAAGGCGGTGCAGGAAGCCGCGCGCTTCTACGCTAAGCTGCGCAAGATGGGCTTCGAACTGGAGTTCCTCGACGTCGGCGGCGGCTTGGGCGTGGACTACGACGGCTCGCGTTCAGCCTTCGAGAGTTCGACCAATTACACGCTCCAGGAATACACGAACGACATCGTTTACTACGTGGCCGACGTGTGTAATGCGGAGGGCGTACCGCATCCCGACATCGTGAGCGAGAGCGGCCGCGCGATCGTGGCGCACCACAGTGTTCTCATCGTCGAAGTATTCGGCGCGATTGAAAAGAATCCAGCGGGAATTCAATTCGCGTACGGTGAGAGCGAGCACGCCATCGTCCGCGAGTTGTTGGACATGCGGAAAAACTTTGCCCGGCTGAACAAGCTCGAAGCTTTCCATGACGCGCAGGAGCGGCGCGAAGACGCGCACCAGATGTTCACGCTCGGTCTCATGGAGTTGCCCGACAAGGCGAGGATCGAAAGTCTCTATTGGGAAATTTCCCAGGCCGTCGTGGAGACGTTCAAAGGCCAGGCCTACATCCCGGAGGAAATCCGTAAGCTCGAAGACAGCTTGGCCGATCAATACCTTTGCAACTTTTCCGTGTTCCAATCGCTCCTGGATCATTGGGCGCTCGGGCAGCTTTTTCCGATCATGCCACTGAGCCGCTTGAATGAGAGGCCGACACGCGAAGGCACGCTGGTGGACATCACGTGCGATTCTGATGGGCAGATCAATAAGTTTATCGACTTGCGTGACGTGCGCGACACGTTGCCGCTGCACCAGCTTCGCCAGAACGGGAAAGGGCAGGAGCCTTACTATCTTGGCTTCTTTCTCATGGGCGCCTACCAGGACATCATGGGCGATCTGCACAACTTGTTCGGGCGCGTAAATGAGGTTCACGTATTCCTCGATCCGGATGAGGTATCGGGCTATTACATTGAGGAAATCATCGAAGGCACCACGATCGTCCAGGCGCTCACGGCCGTGCAGTACGATGAAAAAGATTTGGCGCGACAGCTCAAGGCGCAGATCGACGACGCGATCAAGAGCGACCGGATGAAACCTTCCGAAGGCATGCGATGGCTGGACGACTATGAGCGCGGGCTACGGGAGTACACTTACCTCACCTTCTAGCGCCGCCATGCCCGAGGCAGAACGCAACGCTGAGTTGCTCGGGTCGCTGCGCCGGTTGGTGCGCGGACTCGCCGCGCTGTTCTGGGGAATCCCCGCCGCCCTCGTCATCGCCGTCCAAACCGCGAAAGGCGAATGGCTCAAACCGCTCGGGCTTCTGCCCATTACTGGCGTGATGTTGCTGTTGCTTTATGGCGTCATGCTCCTCGGCAGATTTCAGAAGCAGGAACGCGTCTGGACGCAGGCGCTGGAACGCGCGCGGCTGGTGGCGATGGTGAACGTCGGCCTGTCGCCATTTCTTTTTTTCTGGAGCAAGGTGCCGGGCAACATGTTCTTCACGGTCACTGTGGAAGTCATGTTCCTCACCGTGCTGGCGTTTCTCTTTCTGCTGAATGGAGTGCTCGCGCGTCTTGCCGCCATGTTGCCGGATGAAACTTTGCGCGGTGAAACCAAACTCTTTACACGCCTCAACCAAACGATCCTGTTGATCATCATTCCCACGCTGCCGTTCTACTTTCTCCTGCGCGGCTCGAGCAAACTCCCGCGCGTCGTCGTGGAAGTGATGCTGCTGCTGGATCGCGGCGGCGCCATGGTCGAACTGACGCTCTTCATGTTTTTCATCCTGCTCCCCGTCGCCATGACGATGGCGCTGCTGTGGAAAATGAAGGAGACGATCATGGCGGGAGTGTTTTCGAACCTGGGTGCCGAGCATGGTCCTTTGCCATGAGGCGGCGGGTCGCGGCATCGCGATGACGCAGACGGAATTGAATTGCTACTTCCATCCGCCGCCGAGCGCGCGGTAAAGCTGGACGAGGTCGAGAAGCTGATTCAATCGGGTTTGCACGAGCGCATTCTGAGTTGGGAAAAGCTGCTGCTGTTCCTGCAACACCTCGTAGTAACTCGACTGCCCGACGCGGTAGCGATCGACCGCCACTTCCACCGCCTCCTCGTACGCCGCCACGGCGCGGGCCTGTTGCACGCGCGCGTCGGCAAATTTCTGGCGTGAGATAAGCGCGTCGGACACTTCACGGAAGGCGTTCAATACGGTGGCTTGATACTGCAACCAGAACTGTTCGCGCGTGGCTTTGGCCTCCCGGTACTGCGCGGCGAGACGACCGCCTTGAAAAATCGGGCCTGCCAGATTCGCCGCCGCACTCCAGGCATTCGCGCCGCCGGACGTGAACGCGGAAAGCTCCGGGCTGACATGGCCGAACAGCGCCGTGAGACTGAGGTTGGGAAAAAAGTTCGCCAGGGCCACGCCCACGCGCGCATTCGCGGAGCGGAACAGTTCTTCGGCCTGGCGAATGTCGGGCCGCCGTTCCAGCAGCGCCGAAGGCAAGCCGGCGGGGACCTCGGGCAGTGAAAAGTTTGTCCGCAACAGGGAATCGTTGCGCGGGATCGGACCGGGATTTCTTCCGAGCAGCACGTTAATTTGATTTTCCTGCAACGCGATCCGGCGCTCCAGATCCGGGATGGTGGCGGCGGCGGACGCGAGCGCCGCTTCCGCGGAAGAGGTTTCGAGCCGCGAGGCGACGCCGCCCTGCAAACGCTCGGTAAAGATCTTCAGGCTCTCGCCGAAAGCGTTCGTCGCGCGTTTGGAAATTTCCAATTGCACGTCGAGCGCGATCAACTGGAAGTAAGCCTCGGCGACATCGCCGATGACCGATATCATTACGTCGCGCCGCGCCTCCTCACTGGCGAAGAATTGCGCGCGGGCGGATTCGCTCAGCCGGCGGATGCGGCCCCACAAATCGATTTCCCACGAGACGTCTCCTGCCGCCTTGAAAAAGCTGGCTGTCTGGCCCTCGTCGAAGACGGCGACGCCATTGGCGGCATTCCTGTTGCGCCCGGCGCCGGCGGAGTAATTGAGTTGCGGGAAAAAATCGGCCCGGCTTTGGGCGGCGAGAGCGCGCGCCTGTTCGACGCGCGTGACGGCGATGCGCAAATCGTAACTGTTCGTCAGCGCGGCGCGAATGAGTTCTCGGAGCGCGTCATCCTGGAAAATTTCCCACCAGGGAAGGTCGGCGATGGAGTTTGTGGCGGCGGCTTGGGTTTCGCCGCGGAAAGTCGCGGGCGCATTGACCTGCGGGCGTTTGTAATTCGGACCGACAGCGCAGCCGGAAGAAAGAAAAAGCAAAATGAACAGGTTGCAAACCTGCGATACGGCAGACTGGAAGTCTGCGCTACGATTGTTCGCCGCTTCCATGCTTGCTGTCTCTCGGCTTCTCATCCGCATTTTTCTTTCCCGCTTTTTCCCGGGGAGACTTTTTGTGAAACCGCGCCGTGAGTTTTTCGACCACGTAAAAAGTCACCGGCACAATGAACGTGTCCACCAGCGTCGCGCCTAGCATTCCGCCGATGACCACGGTGCCGAGAGTTTGCCGCGAAACGCCGCCGGAGCCGGAGGCAAACCAGAGCGGCACGCAGCCGAGGACGAACGCGAACGACGTCATCAAAATCGGACGCAGACGAATGCGCACGCCCGCCAGCGCGGCGTCGGCGATGGATTTGCCGCGCTCCTCGTATTCAGTCTTGGCGAAGGCGACGATCAGGATCGCGTTTTTGGCCGCGAGACCGATCAGCATGATCAAACCGATTTGCACATAAACATTGTTTTGGAATCCGCGCGCGTTCAACGCCAGGAAAGCACCGAAGATCGCCGTGGGCGTGCCGAGCAAAACGCTGAAGGGCAGGGACCAGCTTTCGTATTGCGCGGCGAGAATCAGGAACACGCAGACGAGCGACAGTCCGAAAACGAGCGCGGGCGACACACCTTCCGCCGCTTGCTTTTCCTGGAACGACATGCCGAGATAATCGAAGCCCATCTCGCCCGGCATCGTTTCGTGGAAGACTTCCTCCAGCGCTTTCGTCGCCTGCATGGAACTGTAGTTCTTGGACGCCGTGCCGTTGATTTGCGCGCAGCGATACTCGTTGTAGCGCATGATGAATTCCGGCCCGACGCGCGATTCGGTTTTCGTGAGCGCTGAGAGCGGCACGCTTTCGCCGTGACTGTTGCGCACGTAAAAGAGGCCGACGTTTTCGGCTTTGCCGCGGAATTCGTTCTCGGCCTCGACATAGACCTGCCACTGGCGGCCGAAACGGTTGAAGTAATTCACGAAATAGCCGCCCATGAATGTTTGCAGCGTTCGATAAACGTCGTTCAAGTTGACGCCCTGCTTGAACGCCTTGTCGCGGTCCACCTCCACGAAAATTTGCGGCACGTTCGGCAAGTGCGTTGTAGTCAGGCCGGAGAGTTCCGGGCGTTTGCGCGCGGCTTCCATGAACGTGTCTAGATTCTGCGTGAGGAACGACAGGTCTTGTTTTCCTGAACGGTCTTCGAGCAGGAACGTGAAACCGCCCGAGGAGCCGACGCCTGGAATTGATGGCGGCGCAAACGAAAACACCTCCGCCTCGGGCAGCCGCTTCAGTTCCTGGTTCATGTGCGCGCGAATCGCGGCGTACTGTTCCTCGTCTTTCTTGCGTTCCTTCCAAGGCTCGAGCGTCACGAAGAAGAACGCGTTGTAAGTCGCCTGCACCTGGCTCAAGAGGCTGAATCCCATGACAGTGGTGGTGTATTTCACGCCGGGCGTCTTGCGCAAAATGTCCTCGACCTTGCGGCACAATTCATCGGTGCGCTCCAGCGATGCGGCGTGCGGAAGCTGCGCGTTGACGAAGGCGTAGCCTTGATCCTCTTCGGGCAAAAACGCGGTGGGCAATCGCAGGCCGAGCAGAATGGCCACGCCGCCAATGACGAAAAGAAAAACGATGCTGAACACACTCTTGCGAATGAGAACGCCGGCGAGTTTCAGGTATCGCTCCCGCGCGCGGTCGAACACGCGGTTGAATAGATCGTAGAATCTTTGCAATGGACTGCGCGCTTTCTCGCGAGCGCCTGGGTAGGGCGCGTCACTCCGTGCGCGCCGTTCGTCCTGCTCGTCGCCGTCCCCGGCGCGCTCGGAGTGACGCGCCGGGCCAGCATCTGGTTTTTGTTTCGGCCTTAATAATTTCGCGGCTAGCGCGGGACTGAGCGTCAGCGCATTGAACGCCGAGAGCATTACCGAGAACGCGATGGTCAGCGCGAATTGCTGGTAGAGCCGCCCGGTGATTCCCGGAATGAAAACCGTGGGGATGAACACCGCGGCGAGAATCAGCGCCATCGCCACCACTGACCCGGCCACTTCGTCCATCGCCTTCAGCGCGGCGTCTTTGGGCGCGAGTCCTTCCGCGATGTGGCGCTCGCACGCCTCGACGACGACGATCGAGTCATCGACGACCAGCCCAATCGCGAGCACGAGACCGAACAGCGAGAGCGTGTTGATCGAAAAATCGAAGAGCGGAAACAACGCGAACGTGCCGATGAGCGAAACGGGAACGGCCAGCATCGGAATCATCGCCGCGCGCCAGCCTTGCAGAAAAATAAAGACGACGAGCATCACGAGGGCGAGCGCGATCCACAGCGTCTTCATAATTTCCTCCATGCCTTGACTCACGGCCAGCGTGGTGTCGAGCGAGATGGCGTAATCGAGGTCTGCGGGAAATCTTTTCTTAAGTTCCGCCATCAGCTTCTTCGCGTTGGCGGCCGCTTCGAGCGCGTTCGAGCCGGGCAATTGATAAATGGCCATGACCGCCGCGGGCCGACCATTGAAGCGCCCGGCCAGGCTGTAGTTCTGCGCGCCCAGTTCGACGCGGGCCACGTCCTTCAATCGCACCACCGAACCGTCGGGATTTTCGCGCACGACGATTTCGGCAAATTCCTTTTCTGTGACGAGCCGGCCTTGCGCGCGAATCGTGTACGTGAATTCCTGCCCCTTGGGCGTGGGCGGCCCGCCGACCTGGCCCGCGGGATTCACCGTGTTCTGCGCGTTGATGGCGGCGATGACGTCGTTGACGGTGATGTTCATCTTCGCGAGCTGGTCCGGCTTCACCCAAAAGCGCATCGCGTATTGGCCCGCTCCGAAAACCTGCACGTTGGAAATGCCTTTCTCGCGCGTGATCGGATCGACCACGTTGATGTAGGCGTAGTTGGCGAGGAACGTCGCGTCGTAAGTCCCGTTCGGCGAATAGAGCGCGATGAGCAGCATTGGGCTCGTCGGCGACTTGAGCAGCGTGACGCCGAAATTGCGCACGTCCGCGGGAAGCTGCGACTCAGCCTGGTTCTCACGAATCTGCGCGAGCACCTGGTCGATGTTCGGGTCGGTCTTCACGTCGAAGTTCACGATGAGCCGCATCGAGCCGTTGTTCGCGCTGACGGAGAACATGTAGTTCATGTTGTCCACGCCGCTCATCTGCTGCTCGATGGGCGTTGCGACAGACTGCTCGACGGTCTGCGCGTCCGCGCCGACGTAGGTGGTTTGAATGCGGATTTCCGGCGGAACGATTTTTGGGAATTGCGAGATGGGCAGGCTCAGCATCGAAACCGTGCCGACGATCACCATGAGGATGGCGATGACCATGGCGACGATGGGGCGGTTGATGAAGAAGCGATACATGCGCGCTAAGGCGGAAACACCAGATAAATCCCAAACTCCAAGCGCCAAACGCCCAGCGCCGTGTGGCGATGCAATAGTACGCAAAACTGTGAGTGGAGCTTGGAGCTTGGTGCTTCTCTGGATCTTGGCGCTTGGATTTTGGAGCTTTTCATCGCGCCGGGTTGTTCGTCTGCGCCACGAGTGGTTTTGGAGTCACCACCGTTCCATGTTTCGCTTTTTGCGTTCCTTCGACCACGACGCGGTCGCCGGCCTTGAGCCCCTTTTCGATGATCCAGTCCGTCCCGATTTGCAGGCCGACCTGGACCGTCTGGATTCTGATCTGATTGGTCTCGCCGATGACGGCGACTTGATACGAACCTTGCAGTTCCGTCAGGGCGCGCTGCGGCACGAGCAGCGTATCGCGTTTGATTTGCGTCCGCGCGCGCACGCGCCCGTACTGGCCTGGCCGGAGGATGAGATGCTCGTTGGGAAAAAGTCCGGTGATTTGCAGCGTGCCGGTGCTGATATTCACCTGCCGGTCCGCGAAAAAGAATTTTCCCTTTCTCCCGTACGCCGAGCCATCAGAAAGAATCAGTTGCAAGTCCAGGCCGGGTGCTTCGTTCCAGGATCCGTTGGCGCCGATGAAATGCCGCCAAAAAGTCAGATACGATTGCTCGCTGACTTGAAAATAAACTTTCACCGGATCGATGGTTGAAACCGTCGTCAACACTCCGCCCGAAGGTCCGACCAGATCGCCGATCTGCGCTTGCGCGAGTCCGGCGAGGCCATCAACGGGCGAAGCAATCTTCGTAAAGCTGAGATTCAACAGCGCCGTTTCCACCGCGGCCTGATCGGCTTTCACCTGCGCCTGCGCGGCGCGATGAGCCTGCACCGCGTTGTCGAGAGTCTCCCGGCTGATGGCCTGTTTTTCAGCGAGAGGAGTGTAACGCGCCACGTCCAACCGCGTCCGTTCCAATTGCGCTTCGTCCTGGGCCAGTCGCGCTTTCGCCTGATCGAGCACCGCTTGAAACGGTCGCGGATCGATCTCGAAGAGCAGGGCGCCCTTCTTCACCTGATTGCCCTCCGCGTAGTTTTGCGCGAGCAAATAGCCGCTGACTTGCGCGCGGATCTGCGCGTTCACGAATCCGTCGAGCGTGCCGATCCATTCCTCGTAAATCGGGACGTTCGTCGCCGCGATCGTCACGACCTGGACTTCGGGCGGTGGGGGCGGCGCCGCTTTCTTTTTCCTGCAACCGGCGGTGAGCGCGATGGCGAGAAGAACTGCGCAAGAAAAATGGAGCGTGCGAAGTGACATGAATGGGTATTCGTTCAATCAATACGGTTTGCCGGCACTCCCGGGTTGGTGCGTTCGCCCACGGTTTGAATCTTCGATCCCTGGCCTTGTCGAAAACCGCATATTCCCTCCGCCGCGCAACGTAGCACACGAGCGCAGGAACCGAAGCGGGTTGGTGCGTCTGCCCTGTCGGACGCGCCCTTTCCCTCACCGTCAATTCCTCTTGCCGCTGCACTGGCCTGCCCTAAAGATCGCCACATGGAATGGGTCATCACCTTGCTCGTGGCGGGCGCAGTTCTTCTGCTGCTCGAAACGATTTTGCCGGGGATGATCGCGGGCATTGCGGGTTTGGTCTGCCTTGGCGCGGGCGTGATCCAATCCTATGTGCTCTTCGGTCCGCAGGTGGGAACCTACGTTCTCGTTGGCGTGCTGGTGGGACTGATGCTCGGCACGATCCTTTGGCTGAAATATTTTCCGAACACGCGCACGGCCAAAATTTTTACGTCCCAAAGCACCGTGGGTGACATCGGCACCGATCGGCCTGAACTGCTGAACCAATCCGGCACCGCGTTCACGCCGTTGCGCCCGTCCGGCACTGCGATCATCAATGGCCACCGTGTCGATGTCGTGACCGAAGGCGGCCTGATCGAGCGCAACACTCCCGTCGTGGTCGTCGCCATCGAAGGGATGCGCGTCGTGGTCCGTGCTTTGTCCGAAACGTCTGCTCCAACCAAAACCTAAACTATGCAACATCTTCCATTGCTCCTCGCCGCCTTCGGCGATATCAGCGCCCTCAAACTCGTCGCCCTGGCGCTGATTGGCATCGTCGTCTTCGTCTTCTTTATCATCATCGCCAGCTTCGCGAGCATCTGGATTCGCGCCTGGACGAGCGGCGCGCGCGTCACCATCACAGAGTTGATCGCTCTGCGTCTGCGGCGTGTTCCGGTGGGCATGATCGTGGACTCGCGCATCACCGCGGTGAAGTCGGGCTTGCCGCTGACTATCGACGATCTTTCCACGCACTATCTCGCCGGTGGCGCTGTCGAAATGGTGGTGCTCGCGCTCATCGCGGCGAAGAAAGCCGGCATTCATCTCGACTTCGATCGCGCGTGCGCCATCGATCTCGCGACGAAGGGCACGGGCAAGACGGTTCTCGAAGCGGTGAAGACTTCGGTGAACCCAAAGGTGATTGATTGCCCCGCGCCCTCTTCCGGGAAAGTGACCATCGACGCCGTGGCCAAGGACGGAATCGTCATCCGCGCGAGGGCGCGCGTGACCGTGCGCACCAATCTCGAACGCTTCGTCGGTGGCGCGACGGAGGAAACGATCATTGCCCGCGTGGGCGAAGGCATTGTCTCCACGATCGGCTCGGCGAACAGTTACAAGGACGTGCTGGAGAATCCCGATCGCATTTCCAAAACTGTTTTGGACAAAGCGCTCGATTCGAATACCGCGTTCGAAATTCTCTCCATCGACATCGCGGACGTGGACGTGGGCGAGAACGTGGGCGCGAAATTGCAGGCCGAGCAGGCCGAGGCCAACAAGCTGATCGCGCAAGCTCATGCGGAAGTGCGCCGGGCCGCCGCCGTGGCCACCGAACAGGAAATGGTGGCGCGCGTTTCGGAAATGCGCGCGCGTGTCGTGGAAGCGGAAGCGCAGGTGCCGCTGGCTATGGCCGAGGCGTTTCGCTCCGGCAACCTGGGCGTGATGGACTACTACAAGATGAAGAACATCCAGGCCGACAGCGCTATGCGCGAGAGCATCGCCGGCGGCAGCGCGCCGCAATCGCCTAAGACTTGATCGGATAGGAACTCGATGAATCTCATCGCCCTGACGAACGCCACGGAAGAAATGTTAAACGCCGAGATCAGCATCATCGGCATCATCATCGTCGTCGTGGTCTGGGTCCTGTCGTGGCTGTTCAAGAAAAAGGAAGAGAGCCAGTTTGAACTTCCGCCCGAATTGAAATCACAGCGGGAAAAGGCGTCCCCTCCGCCAGCCGCGCGCAGTTGGGAGGAAGAATTGCGCCGCATCCTCGAGGATCGCCCCGCGCCTGCGCCACCGCCGCCGTTGGTTCGAGAAGTCAGTCCGCCGCCTCGCGTTTATACGCCGCCTCCTCCGCCGCTGGAAGTGGACGAACCGCACATTCAAGTCACCTTCCCGACGCTGCAGCCTCGCATCGAGCGCACGTTTCAGCCGCTGCAAGGTTTGACCGAGGCCGCACATCGTTACGGACAGGCGTTGAGTCTGGAAGAGCGCGTGAGCCGCCACATGGGTAACGTGACGACCCACCGAGTGGGAACTACCTCCGTCTTGCGCCGCGAACTGTCGCCGGGCGTGCGTGACGTTCTGCAAGGGTTGCGCACGCCCTCGGGCGTCCGTTCTGCCGTGATCGCGCAAGTCATTCTCGGTCCACCCCGCGCGCTGGAAGGCGTTTGAAACTCCTCAGTTTTCGTTTTTCGCTGCATCATCGGCGAGATCCGCGGATCAAGAATCTTTGCATTGAATGACGTTCAGAACTGTGGGTTCTGGGCGTCGCAAAAAATCCGGCAGTCCAAGTAGCGTGATTCCCTCAAACACGGCAACTTGTGCGTATGAAAGCCAAGATGAAAACTGGGAATGGGAGCGTCCGATCACACTCGATGGTGCGCGGGATCCGGACGTCGCCGGGAATCGCTGCCGGGAAAGGAGCGCCGCGCATGCGCCTCCAATCGATTCTCGTGCCGACAGATTTCTCGGAGCCATCTGCCAAGGCGCTGCATTACGCGCTGGCGTTGGCGAAGCAATTCGACGCGAAGATTACATTGCTCCACATCGTGGAGCCGATCGGCGCGACGCCTGACTTCGCATACAATCCGCTCGTCCTCGAAACTGAAACCGTCATGGCGTCCGCTCGAAAGCAACTGCACCGGTTGATCGAAAAGGAAGGTATCCGTCCGGCGCTCATCAAAAGCACGGTCGTGCGGAACGGCGTGCCCTTCCACGAAATTGCGCAAGCCGCAGCCACGCTGAAGATCGATCTCATTGTCATTTCCACGCACGGCTACACGGGACTGAAACATGTTCTGCTCGGCAGCACGGCCGAACGCGTGGTGCGTCATGCGCCTTGTCCCGTGTTGGTGGTGCGCAAGGAGGAGCGGGACTTTGCTTGAGCGGGCTGCTAAACCACGAACTCCAACTCCGGCGCACGCGGGATCAATTGTTTTTCGTGCGCGCGCCCGAGGAAGCGCCGGATCGATTCGCGGCCCTTCTCGCCATAGTCGAGCGTCCAGTGGTTCACGTACATGCCCACGAACTTGTCCGCGAGTTCGCGTCCCATGTCGCGCGCATACTGGAGCGCGTGCAGCACCGCCTCCGCGCGGTGATCGAGGCTGAATTGAATGCTTGCCGTCAGAATGTCGGAGATATTCTTTCGTACCTCTGGAGCAAAGCGTTTGTGAATCACGTTTCCTCCAAGCGGAAGAGGTAGTCCGCCGTTCTCCTGTCCCCACCACACGCCGAGGTCGGCGCAGAGTTCAAGACCTTGATCGCGAAACGTCAGTTGTCCCTCGTGGATGATGAGGCCGACATCGACGCTCCCGTCGCGGACGGCCGTGAAGATTTGATCAAATGGAACGACGATGAAGTTGAATTCCCTCGCGGGTTTGCCCAGCCACAGTTGCAACGCTAGGAACGCGCTGGTCATCGTCCCGGGCACGGCGATTTTCTTCCGGGCAATTTCTTCGCGAGAAAACTTCTGTCTCGCCACCAGCATCGGACCGTAGCCATCGCCCATGCTCGCACCGCTCGGGAGCAGCGCATACTGGTCGCACACGTAAGCGTAGGCATGGATGCTGATGGCGGAGATGTCGAGTTCGCCGCGCGTGGCGCGCTCGTTCAGCGTTTGGATGTCCTGGAGAATGTGCTCGAATTGAAAGCCGTGCGTGGGAATCAAGTCCTTCGCCAGCGCGTAAAACATGAACGCGTCGTCGGGGTCCGGCGAATGGCCGAGTGTGAATTTCCGTTGTTCCATTGAGGCAAAGCGTACTTTGGAGTGCGGTGACTTGTCACCGCTTTCTCCCTTGGCCGACTTGTCGCCAAGGGGTGCCGCGTATCAGCGGCTCGGAGAATTTCACGCGCTTCGCGATTTGACGGTGACAAGTCACCGCACTCCAAACGAGAAATTCGCGTGCGTTCAGAACTTCGTCCGTTAATTTCTGCCGCATGATTTCGCGAGTGAAATCCGAGGCGCTGTTTGCCGAGGCGTTGAAATACATTCCCGGTGGCGTGAACTCGCCGGTGCGCGCGTTTCGCGCCGTGGGTGGCAAGCCGTTCTTTGTGAATCGTGCCAGCGGCGCGCAAGTGTTTGATGTCGATGGCAACGATTACATTGACTACGTCGGCACGTGGGGGCCGGCCATTCTGGGGCACGCGCATCCAAAAATTATTTCTGCGATCCAGGCGGCCGCGGAGCAGGGGACGAGCTTCGGCATTCCTAATCCGATCGAAGTCGCCATGGCGAAGCTCGTTTGCGCGGCTGTGCCCAGTGTGCAGAAAGTGCGCATGTGCAACTCTGGCACCGAGGCGTGCATGAGCGCCATCCGCCTCGCGCGCGGGTTTACCAAGCGCGACAAGATCATCAAGTTCGACGGCTGCTATCACGGTCACGCGGACTCGTTGCTCGTGCGCGCGGGTTCTGGTGCGCTGACCTTTGGGCATCCGGACAGCCTGGGTGTGCCCGCAAGTTTCACCCAGCACACGATTGTTGCGCCGTTCAACGATGAGGAAGCCGTGCGCTCAATCTTCGAAGCGAATCGAGGACAAATCGCGGGAATCATCATCGAACCCGTGCCGGGCAATGCGGGTTTGTATTTGCCCAAGGCTGGCTATCTCGAATTTCTGCGCAAGATAACCGCGGAGCACGGCGCTCTGCTGATCTTCGATGAAGTGATGACGGGCTTTCGTCTGGCGTTCGGCGGCGCGCAAGAGCGGTTCGGCATCACGCCGGACTTGTCATGCTTCGGTAAGATTATCGGTGGTGGGTTGCCCGTGGGTGCTTTCGGCGGACGCGCGGAGACCATGGATTGCCTCGCGCCTCTCGGCGGCGTGTATCAAGCGGGAACTTTGAGCGGCAACCCGCTGGCGATGGCGGCGGGCATTGCTGCGCTCGAAGAACTCCAGGCCACGGATGCTTACGACAAACTCGAACCGCTCGGTGAGCAACTCGAAGCCGGGATGCGCGACGCGGCGAAGTCGGCCAACATTCCCGTAACCTTCAATCGTTGCGGCTCGATGTTCTGCGGCTACTTCACGGACAAGCCGGTGCACAATCTCGCCGACGCCATGCACAGCGACCGGGCGCGCTTTGCGAAATTCTTTCACGGAATGCTGGACTCCGGCGTCTATTTGGCACCATCGCAATTTGAAGCGGGCTTCCTCTCGACGGCGCACACGAGCGAGGACATTGAGACGACAGTACGAGCGGCTGCAAGGGCGATGAAGAGTTTATGAAACGCAGAGACGCAGAGACGCAGAGTAGAGCGCGGCGGCCCGCAGCCGCAGCGCTGATGACCTTACGACGAACTGCGGTCGGAGGCCAGCGCTCAAAGCTATGAGAATCCTTTCCCTCGACCACGGCACGCGGCGCATCGGAGTCGCGGTGAGCGATGAATTAAAAATCATCGCGACGCCGCTGGAATACATTCCGGCCGAATCGATGGAGAAGGTCATCGAGCGATTGCAGCAACTCATCCGCGAAAAAGAAGTGGAACTGATCCTCATCGGCATGCCGCGGAACATGGATGGCACTTACGGGCCAGCTTCCGAAAAGGTCAACGACTTCATCGCGGCGATCCTGCCGCACATCACCACGCCAATCAAGAAATGGGACGAGCGCCTCACATCTGTCATGGCCAACCGTGCGTTGCTGGAGGGCAACGTCCGCCGCGACCAACGCAAGGAGAAGGTGGACAAGATGGCGGCGGCAATTCTGTTGCAGAGCTATCTCGACAGCCGGCCTGAATAACAAACGACGAAGACACAAAGGCGCCAGGAAGGTCCCTTGGTGCCTTTGTGTCTTGGTGGTGAATTTGTTTCGCCGCGTCCCGTCGAAACTCGCCGAATGACCCGAACCATGTTGAGCAAAGTTCTGCCCCTGACTGTTGCGATGATGACGCTGTCGTCGGCTTTTTTGTTCGCTGCTGATTCAAAACGGACTAATGCCCCGGCTGCCAGACCGCTAAGGAAGGCAGGCACGAAGTGGGACGTGATGGAGCATGGGCCGTTTCTGTCGAGCTACATGGACGCGACTCCGAAGATCAACAAGGCTGTTTCTATCAATCTCGGCAACGGCGCGACGGTTTGTTTCGACACGGAGATGTGCAAGCTGGCGCTGGGCTGGACGGGCGGCTTCGTGAAGTTGCCGACGGGGCGTGATGGTCTCGAAGGGATGCCGAAGCCGAGCGGGACGAACATCGTGTTCACCACACCCGCCGGGCCGGGCTGGGCGGACGCAGATGGAAATTTTTCGGATGGACGCCCCGAGTTCAAAGGCAAGAAGTACGGACCGCTCCCACGCGAACATGCGAAGTGGAAGGGGATTTATATGGATGGGAACATGGCGGTGCTCAGTTACACGGTGGGGAAGGCGAAGGTGTTGGAGAAGCACGCGTTCACAAACGGTGTTTTCACCCGAGAAATCGATGTCACTGGATCGAAAGGTCCGCTCACGACAATCATTGCTGAGGCTAAAGGGGGCGCGACAGTCAATGGCCTTTCGGCCATCATTCCGCAGGGAGATGAGGCTCTTGTCATTTCGCTTTTGGGATTCGGTGGTGCGTTGGAACTGGAAACCAATAAGTGCGTCTTGCTCAAACTCAAAGGCGATCCACACGTCCTGGTGGAGTACGAGCGTGTACCCATTGCAGTCGCGCAGAAAAGTCGGCGCGCAGGTTTTTCCATTGCAGAAAAAATGTCCGCGCCTACGGAGGGCGGCGCACCTCGTTGGGGCGAAGCTCTCCCCGCTCCCGGCAAACGCAGCACGAATACTACCGACGTTTACGTCGTGGACACTCTCAGCGTTCCGGAATCCAATCCTTACAATTCCTGGATTCGTTGCAGCGGCCTTGACTTCTTCTCGGATGCTTCACGCGCTGCGGTCTGCTCGGTGTCCGGCGACGTTTGGATTCTGAATAACATCGATGACAAGCTCGACCGCGTAACGTGGAAGCGTTTTGCCACCGGACTTTTCCAACCGCTTGGCCTGAAGATCGTTGATGATAAGATTTACGTGCTCGGTCGCGATCAGATCACACGCCTGCACGATTTGAACCAGGACGGCGAGGCGGACTTCTACGAGAACTTCAACAATGACATTGCGGCGTTTCAGGAATACCACGAGTTCGCCCTCGATTTGCAAACCGACTCAAAGGGCAATTTCTATTTCGCCAAGGGTGGGAACCTCGGTGACGCGAGGCATCCGCACAACGGTTGCATCATCAAGGTGAGCAAGGATGGTTCGAAGCTGGAGGCGATCGCGAATGGCCTGCGCGCGCCCAACGGCATGGGCATGGGGCCGAATGACGAAATCTCCGTCAGCGACAATGAAGGGAATTGGGTTCCCACGTCGCGGTTCAGCATTATCAAGCCGGGAGGCTTTTACGGGCACGTGAACAACTCCTTCCGCACGCCGAAGCCGACGACGTACGACAACCCGGTCTGTTGGCTGCCGAAAGTCGCGGACAATTCCAGCGGCGGACAGGTGTGGGTGGACAGCAAGAAGTGGGGGCCGTTCAACGGCGACATGTTGTTCATGAGCCCGTAAAACTGCTCGTTGTTCAAGGTGTTGCTCGACAAAGTGGACGGCGAATACCAGGGCGGCGTGGTGAAGTTTCCACTGCGCTTCGACACGGGCATCATGCGCGGACGCTTCAACAAGAAGGACGGGCAACTCTACGTTACGGGCCTCGTCGTGTGGCAGTCCGACGGCGCGAAGAAAGGCGCCGTGCATCGCGTGCGCTACACGGGCAGACCGGTCCACCTGCCCACGAAGCTGCACGCGACGAAGCAAGGGATCGAACTCACGTTCACTTCGCCGCTCGACGAAGCGGCGGCGACGGACGTGGCGAACTGGAACGTAGAGCAATGGAATTATAAGTGGACGGCAAATTACGGCTCGCCGGAGTTTTCGGTCGCCGAGCCGGACAAGAAGGGTCACGACAAAGTCGAAGTGAAGTCCGTGAAGCTATCGAAGGACAGGAAGACGGCGTTTCTGGAAATCCCGACGATTCAACCGGTGATGCAGATGCGAATCACGGCGAACATCAAGGCCCAAGACGGGACGGCCATTAAGCAGGAGGTCTGGAATTCGATCTGGAACTTGGCGGCGAAGTAGGCGGTCGGTCGATTCCGAGCGAAGACGCACGAGGCTACTTGTGCGTCTTTTGCTTTTGCGCCGTCTTGTATTTCACCACAGCGCGCAGCAGCAAAAGCAAAGAGGCGGTTAATGCGGCGAAAGTGACGAAGTGATCGAGGCCGGCGAAGGGTTCGGAAACTTGCGCCGTGAAGTCTGTGGGCGCGTGTCCTGGGTGCGCCGACGCAACTGCAACTCCACACATTCCCGCGAACACTGCCGCGACCGAATTGCTGAACTTCGTCTGCATGGCGCAAAACCTAGGCATCGTCTCGCAAAGGTCAAGCATCGGCAATTGGCCTCAACGTGCTGCCAGTTTGCAACTGGCAGAAGCAGACTGCCTTCTAACGATCCAATCAGTCTCCGCGGGCCGCTTCGTTCGTGCGCTTTATCTGCCGGTTGCAAACCGGCAACACGTTTCTTCCCAGCCGGACAGTCCCCGCCGGAAAATGATTTGCCTCAGGCGCGCGGCACAGAGAAAGTAGCGCGTGCGTGTGAGGATCATTTTTCTGTTTTCACTCGTGCTGAACGCCGCCCTGGGCGTGGCGTTGATCACGTGGCTCGCATCCGCGCCGGAAAACAAGCCGCGCGTCGTGCGCCCGATCAATTTCGCGGCCGTCAATGGCCGGCAAGCTCCCATCGTTAAGACCAACGTCCTGGTGCGTCCGCGCTCGTTCGCCTGGCAGGAAGTGGAGTCCCCTGATTACGTGGTTTACGTCGAAAACCTGCGCTTGCTCGGCATGCCGGCCACGACCGTTCGCGACATCATTGTGGCCGACGTCGAACAGCTTTTTGCCAAACGTCAGCGCGAGGAGGCGGCGAAGCAGGACATCGAGTGGTGGCGTTCAACACCCAGTTATGAGGCGGAGTCAAATGCGCTCGCGCGCACGCACGACATCGATGCGGAACGCATCGAGCTGCTGACGAAGCTGTTGGGTCCCGATTGGAACAAGGGACGCGCGCAAAATGAATCTTCGCCGCTGGCGTTGGCGGGTCCGGTGCTCGGCAATTTGCCGGAGGACGTGAAGACTAACGTGCTGGACATTGCATCGCGTTCACAGGCGCGCGTGGCCAGTTATCTCTCGCAGCTACAGGCGAGCGGGCAGGAGCCGAATGCGTCGGACCTTGCGAAAATGCGCGAAGAGACGCGTCAGCAACTGGCGGCGATTCTCAGCCCGCAACAGCTCGAAGAGTTTCTTTTGCGCTACTCGGAAAACGCCAATCGTCTGCGCCGCGATCTGACCGGCTTCAATCCGACTCCAGACGAATTTCGCGCGATGTTTCGAGCGACCGATTCGATCGATCGCGATCTTCAATCGCGCGCCGCGGACGATGATCCGGCGTCGCAACGGGCGCGGCAGTCACTCGAGCAGCAGCGTCTCCTCGCCATCCGCAATGCCCTTGGGCCGGAGCGTTTTGCCGCCTACCAGACCATCAACGATCCCGCGTATCGCGATGCACTGGCCGTGGCGCAACAGGTGGGTGGAGGCGATGAGGCGGCGCGGGCGCTCTACGATATTTCCAAGGCGACGACGGACGAAATCAATCGCATCCGCAACGACACGCGATTGACTGACGCTCAGAAGCAACAGCAACTGCGCGAAGCAGAACTGGAACAGCAACGCGCGCGGGCTTTGGTGCTCGGGGAAACGCCAGCAGCGGAAACGGGCGCGCCTGGCTCCTCCGCGACGGCGGCGGTTGAACCCAGATTGTACGCGCACCCAACGGAAATCGGCGAGACCTTGCCCTTCCTGGCGGTGCGTTTTGGAGTTTCGATGGATGCATTGCGGGAAGCGAATCCAGGATTGAATTTCAGCCGATTGCCGCCGGGAACCCCAGTGAACATCCCGCCGCTTGGAACGGGGACGCCACCTCCCTTGGGTGGAACGCCATTACCGATCTTGCCGCCAGGGCTGCGCCGCTGATTATGGTTTCAACCGGACGGCGGGCTGGGATTGCAGCATCTCAATTGCGTCCTTGGCGCTCTCGCGAATTTCCTCGTCGGGATCGTTGAGCAAGCCATTGAGCACGGGGATGACTCGTTGATCGTCGAGATCGATGAGGCCGTCGATGGCGGATTGGCGGACATCGCCCGGCAACCCCTGTTTGGTGCCGGCGGTGAGCATTTTAAGCTTTTCGTCCGGGAAGCCTTCAATGCCGAGCAGTGAATCCAGCAGATCCACTTTGAGATCAGGATCTGTTTCCGCCTCGAAGAGTTGCGTCAATGCGCGAATGGATTCCGGTCCCGGCAGGTCGGCGATGTCCATCATCAAATCGAGCCGGTCGTCGCGGTTGGTCGTCGCGGCGTATTCCTTGATCAGCACGGGCAACGGTTTCACGTCCGGCTCTCCATCGGGCAGCCCGTTCGTGATCGTGTTGATGGCAGAAATGGTGGTGCGCGCAGCCACTGTGGTTCTGGCCTGCGAGATGGCGGGAGGCACCGCGACGACGGGAATCTGCGTGGTCGGCGTCATAACCGGCGTTGTGGTCGTGGCGGGATTGACCCTAATCGGAGGCGCGACTGGCGTTGTAGTCGGTTGTTCGGTGGTGTTGACCACGGCCTGTTGCTCGACCGGCTTCGAGCGCAGGCGGGAGAAAGCAATGAGGCCCGCTATCGCCGCGCACATGACCATCATCAGAATGACAAAATTTCGTGACATAACTCTATGACGGCCCATTCATGCTTCTGTTTGGCTCTGATTTCAACTCGTGATTTCGGAGGGAAGGTTCGTCTCTAACCGCGCGAGGGGCCGGGAAACAATTGTAAATTTTATCGGCACGGCGCCTTGCGAGGAAAAGATACGGTGTTGGCCCGAACAGGAACGGCTCTGGAGTTTCAGCGACAACGGAAGTAATCTCTGCGCCTGCCATGATTTGCGAGCACGTGAATTTTGCGATGGACCGGCGCGACTTCTTCGGTCGCTTCGCGCTCGGCATGGGCGGTATGGCGCTGTTTGGATTGTTGAATCGTGATACGTTCGCGGCCACACCCGCAGCGAATCCGTTCAAAGGAATTCTCGATCAGCCGCACTTCGCTCCCAAGGCCAAGCGCATCATTTACCTCTTCATGAGCGGCGGGCCGTCGCAGCACGACCTGTTCGACTACAAGCCATTGCTCAACAAGCTCAATGGCCAAGACCTGCCCGCGAGCGTGCGCATGGGACAACGGCTCACTGGGATGTCTGGCAATCAGGCGACGCTGCCGCTGGCGGGATCGCTTTTCAATTTCGCGCAGCACGGACAATCCGGCGCGTGGGTGAGCGAGTTGATGCCGCACACGGCGAGGATGGTCGATGAACTTTGTTTCATCCGCTCGATGCACACCGAGCACATCAATCACGATCCGGCGATCACGTTTTTTCAAACCGGCCATCAATTGCCTGGTCGTCCAAGTATGGGCGCGTGGCTGAGCTACGGGCTCGGCAGCGCGAATGAAAATCTCCCCGGCTTCGTCGTGCTCGTCTCGAAGGATCGCATCGATCAACCGCTCTACTCGCGGCTTTGGGGGAACGGTTTTCTCTCCAGCGTTCATCAAGGCGTGCAATTTCGCGCGGGCAAAGACCCGGTGCTGTTTCTGAAAAATCCCGACGGCATTTCCAGCGAGAGTCGGCGCAAGATGCTCGACCGCCTCGCTGAACTTCATGCGTTGCAATACGAAGACCTTGGCGATCCTGAAATCAATTCCCGCGTGGCCCAGTACGAGATGGCCTATCGCATGCAAACCAGCGTGCCCGACGTCATGGATCTTTCCACGGAGCCTGAAAGCGTCTTTGAACTTTACGGCAAGGAAGCCAAGGAGCCGGGCACGTTCGCGGCGAACTGCCTGCTCGCGCGCCGCCTAGCCGAGCGCAACGTGCGCTTCATCCAACTCTATCATCCCGGTTGGGATCATCACGGCGGATTGCCCAATGGGATTCGTCGCCAGGCGAAGGATGTCGATCAAGCGTGCTACGGGCTGATCCAGGATTTGAAACAACGCGGCATGCTCGAGGACACGCTCGTGGTGTGGGGCGGCGAATTCGGGCGCACTAATTATTCGCAGGGCAAACTCACCGCCACGGATTACGGCCGCGATCATCATCCGCGCTGCTTCACGATTTGGATGTGCGGCGGCGGCGTGAAACCAGGCGTCACTTACGGCGCCACGGATGACTACGGTTACAATGTGGTGGAGAATCCCGTTCACGTTCACGACTTGCACGCGACCCTTTTGCATCTCCTCGGCATCGACCACGAAAAGCTCACTTACAAATTCCAGGGCCGCTACTATCGCCTCACCGATGTGAGCGGACAGGTGGTAAAAGGTGTGTTGGCTTGAAGCTCGAACGGAGCAGTCTGCCACCAACTGGCGCATTTGAGGCTGTTAAACCGTTCCGCGCACGACTCCCGCATCCACGCGCAGAGCCGCGCCGTTTGTGGCGCTGGCGAGCGGTGAGCAGATGTAGGCGACCATGCTCGCGACTTCATCCACGGTCGCGAAGCGTTGGAGTAACGAAGTCGGGCGCACGCTGCGGAAAAATTCTTTCTCAAACTCGGCGGGCGTCTGTTTCGACTGAGACGCGAGCTGGCCCACGAAGTCGGTGCCGTTGACCAGCGCGAGTTCCGCCGCCTTGGTCATGCCGTAATGAATCATCTCCTCGGGAATCTGGATGCCGCTCTCGGACGAAATGAAAACGACGCGGCCCCAATTGCGCTGGAGCATTCCGGGCAGATACCCGCGCGTCAGGCGCACGCCTGACATGACGTTCACTTGATAGAAACGTTCCCAATCCGCATCGGGAATTTCGGTGAATGGTTTTGGCTCAAAGATGCCGGCGTTGTTCACCAGGATGTCCACGGTGGGCACTTGCTTGAGCAACGCGTCGCAACCAGACGCGGTCGAAACATCCGCCGCCACACCGCGTGCGTTTTGGCCGATGTTTTCTGCCGCTGCTTTGGTGGAAGCCTCGCTGCGCCCGTTCACGATGACGTTTGCGCCCTCTGTCGCGAGCCACCGCGCGATGGCAAAGCCGATGCCCTTGGTCGAACCGGTCACGAGTGCCGTTTTGTTTTCGAGTTGAAGATTCATAATTCAATTACTCCCGGCGGCACCATTCTCCGTGGCCGGATGGGAAACAAGAGAGCAGAAATACTTTCGCTTATCCATATGCGAACCATTCGTTTCTTCTCCTGCGTCCCGTGGATACGGCGCAAAAATCTGGAACCGGGTCCCAGGCCAATCGGCGGGTTGTCGTACTTTCCCCTAAAGGCGCCTACGCGTTTCTCGGAACGAGCCGGTCGTTGCGGCCCCGATTTCATTCGGCTTAACACCGATGTAACGTCGTCAACACGTGCAATGAAAATCGTCCTCCGACATAAGGTGACCGGTCATTATTATCAATCGCCGGGAAAATGGGTGCGTCGCGCCGACAATGCGCTCACGTTCGATGCGGTGGATGTGGCGCGGAAGTTTTGCCGCGTGAATCACTTGGCGGAAATTCAAGCGGTGCATCGCCTCGCGCCCTATCTCATGCCTCTGCTCCACGAATCGCGTCACTCCATCTGGGAAGGCTGGGTCGGCGAGCGTTTTGGAAAATGGTACTCGAGGGGCGCCAGTATTTTCGGACGGAACTAAGCGCGAGCCGAGCGCCTGCGATGGGGACGGCTTCAATTCCTGGCGCAAAAGCCTGCCGCTGATCTTCTTTTTCCCCGGGGGCGCCACGGGGAAGGCACCGGAAAATTTTTCAGTAGGGAACCGGATTGCCGCTTCTTCGCTCCGGTTTATGGTGGGCGCGAGTAACCAATGAAATACGTGCTCCGCAATCTGATGAACGGGCAGTACCTGAAGCGGCCAGGCGTTTGGGTTGCGCAGATTGATGAAGCGGTCAGCTTTGATGACGCGATGGAGGCCCGCGAGTTTTGCCAGGCATATCAACTGAGTGAAGCGGCGCCGGTGCGGCTGCTCATGCCTTGCCTCATGGCGTTGTTGCCGCTGGCGAGGTGAGCCGTTGAACGCATTGGGAATTCTCCCGGTGGACTACGCGTAAGAAACCCGTCACCTTTTTCGTCTGCGCGCCTGATTCCACGAAGACTTCCGCGGCGGTAAAGTCTGAGCTTCATCATGCAAGTTAAGATCGTGTTACGCGACAAAGAGAGCGGACAATATTATCGCAGCCATCGCCAATGGGTTACGAACCCGTACGACGCTTTGACCTTCCGCAACATTCTTGAAGCCGAAGAATTCTGCCGCAAGCAGGCGCTCGGAAACCTGCAATACATCCAGCAGAGCGGTTATTTTCCACGCCCACTCCGCTACGCGGCCGAGAAGGCGCGGATTGTTTAAGCCGCAACTATTCGCCGCAACGTTCAATTGAACCACAGATGGACGACCATGAACGACCATGGGAGCAAGGCAGACTTGGACTCCGTCTCAATGTTGTGCGCCGTGGCCTCTTTGTCGTCGTCCATGGTCGTCCATCTGCGTTTGAACTGAATAGTCACGGCTTAAAAGCGCTTGCCTGCTACAGCTAACACGCCGCGCCTTCCAAAACGGAGCAACCCGCGCCGTCGAGTGGACAAATGAATTCTCTGATTGCTCCAGGAATTTCGCGCCGATACGTTGCCGCCATGCCCACACGAAAAGTTTCGCGCGCGTTGTCGTTTGGTTTGGTCGTTGCGTTCGCCAGTATTTTGACGACGACTCGAACTGGCGCCGCCGAAGGCGTGACGGTGATTCAGACGAATGATCGCGTGCGCATCGAGATCAACGGCGAGCTGTTCACGGAATACTTTTTCAAAATGCGCCAACACCCGGCGCTCATGACCGACAAGAACGGAAACACCACGACCAATCCCACGAAGCACACTTACTTTTATCCGCTCATCGGTCCCGGCGGCCTGAACATGACGCGCAGTTGGCCGATGAAGCCGGACGCGGAAGGCGAAGAGAAAGATCATCCGCATCATCGCTCGCTTTGGTTCGCTCACGGCGCCGTGAATGGCGTGGATTTCTGGGCGGAGACGCCGAAGGCCGGAAAGATTCAACACGATCAGTTTGTGGAAATGAAGTCTGGCCAGGATGAAGGCGTGTTGAAGTCCACGTGCAAATGGGTCGGGCCGGACGGGCGCGTGGTTTGCACCGACGAGCGCACCTTTCGCGTTTACAACCGGCCAGTGGCTGAACGCGAACGGCTGTTTGATTTCGAGATCACCATCAAGGCACCGGCAGATCGCGATGTTCTGTTTGGCGATACCAAGGAAGGAACAATGGCCGTGCGTCTGAACGAACAGATGCGGGTTACGCGCGGCAAAAAGGAACGCGGCACGGGGCACATCGTGTTGAGCACGGGATTGCGCGACGACGCGCCGCCCGCCAAAGGTGACACCACGACCTGGGGCAAGCGCTCGGACTGGTGCGACTACTGGGGCCAGATCGACGGTAAGACGGTCGGCCTCGCCATTTTCAATCATCCTGCGAATCCCGTGAGTCCGACGCCGTGGCACGTGCGTGACTACGGTTTATTCGCCGCCAATCCTTTCGGCATTCACGACTTTGAAAAGAAGGAGCCGGGCGCGGGCAACCTCAACGTTCCCGCCGGCCAAAGCGTGACGTTCAAGTATCGCTTCTACATTCACGAAGGCGACGAGAAGAAGGCGAACGTCGCGGAACGTTACAAGGAATACGTCAGCGCAGTTGCGCCTAAATAATTTTCGCGAGAGAAACGTCCACACATCACCCAATATGAAGTCACTCAATCGCCGTAGTTTTCTCAAGAGCACCGCGCTGACTGCTGGCGCGCTCAGCTTTTCTGCACGCTCGTGGTCGCAGGTCGAAGGTTCCAACAGCGACGTGCGCATGGCCGTCATTGGTTTTGGCGGGCGCGGACAGAATCACATCAGTGAATGGACGAAGATGGAGGGCGTGCGCCTGACCGCGTTGTGCGACGTGGACAGCACGATCATGAGCAAGGAAGTCGATCGTCTCAGCAAGGCGAACAAAGCGGTCGAGCAGTTCACCGACATACGGAAGCTGCTGGAGAACAAAAACATCGACGCCGTCTCCATCGCCACGCCGAACCACTGGCACGCGCTGGCGGCGATTTGGGCGATTCAGGCGGGCAAGGATGTTTATACGGAGAAGCCGGTTTCTCACAACGTGTTCGAAGGACGCAAGCTCGTCGAAGCGGCGCGCAAGTACAAGAAGATTGTGCAGACTGGGACGCAGAGCCGGTCGTCTCTCGGCGGCATTGGCGAAGCGGTGAAATGGGTCAACGAAGGGAACCTCGGGAAAATTTTGATCGCGCGCGGCCTTTGCTACAAGCCGCGGCCCAGCATTGGCAAAGTCACGGGTCCGCAAGATCCGCCTGCGAATGTGAATTACGATCTGTGGTCCGGACCCGCGCCCATGCTGCCGGTCATGCGGCAGAAGTTTCATTACGACTGGCATTGGATCTGGGCCTACGGCAATGGCGATCTGGGCAACCAGGGCATTCACCAGATGGACATTTGCCGGTGGTTTCTCGGCGAGCAGGAACTCGCACCGGCGGTGTTGAGCGCGGGCGGGCGCCTCGGCTACGTCGATGACGGAGAGACAGCGAACACGCAGATCATTTTTCAGGATTACAAAAAAGCGCCGCTCATTTTCGAAGTGCGCGGGCTGCCGGAAAGCACCGGGGCGAAGAACATGGATAAGCTCAAGGGCGCCAGCGTCGGGTGCATCATCGAGTGTGAAGGCGGCTACGTGTCTGTGCCGAACTACACGGCTTCGACGGCGCACGACAAGGACGGCAAAGAGATCAAGAAGTTCACCGGCAACGAGAACCATTTCCAAAACTTTATCAAGGCTGTGCAGAGCCGGCGGACGGAAGATTTGAATGCGGACATTCTTCAGGGACACCTGTCCAGCGGCTTGTGCCATACGGGCAACATTTCGTATCGGCTTGGCGCGAAGAAGAACCCGGATGAGATCAAGGAAGCCATCAAGGGCGACCGCGGCATGTTGGAAACGTTCGAGCGCATGAGCATGCACCTGGCGAAGAACGACGTGGACATTACGTCGGACAAAATCACGCTGGGCGTGCCGCTCAAGATGAACGGAAAGACCGAGAAATTCATCGGCAATAAAGCCGCGGACGAATTGCTCACGCGCAATTATCGCGCGCCTTACATCGTGCCGGAGAAGGTTTAGCCTGTAATGGCTTTCGGAAATCTAGGCAGACGTTTGTCCCGGAAGGACATCCGACAATAGCCCAGCGTCTCAACACGGGACTGTTTTCATCAGTACCTTGCCTCCATGCGCGCCCTCTCAAGCCACCGCGCTGGCGCGATCAGCCTCCGCCACCTGCGGGTGTTTGCAATGTTCCAGCCAGTATTGGCTGAGCGTTTGCAACTTCAGCAGCAGTCCATCGTAAGTGACCGACTTGGTCATGAAGGAGTTGGCGCCCAGTTCGTAGGCGCGCGTGATGTCACCGGGCAAATCCGAAGAGGAAAAAACAATCGTTGGAATCACTTTTATCCCGGGGCGGCTGCGCAGCCAGGCCAGAACCTGAAAGCCGTCCATAATGGGCATCTTGAGGTCCATGAGGATCATCATGGGCAGGGGATACTTCTGGCGGTTGGCGTATTCTCCGTGGCCGTCGAGGTAATCCACGACCTCCTGGCCGTTCTTCAACATCTGGAACGTGCAGTGCACGTTGATCTCGGTGAATGCGCGTTTGGCGAAGAAGATGTCATTCTCGTCGTCGTCAACAATGAGGATGGTACACTGCCTATGCATACTTGGGTTCCCTTCTAACTTTTTGTTTCCCTGAATTTCACGGTGTTAAGAGCGAATCATTCCAGCGGCGGACGTCCGCAGTCCTCCAGCCAATAACGCGCAAACGAGCGCATGGTGTCGTGGACGGCGTTCATCGAAAGCCGCTTGTGCAAGAAAGAATTGGCGCCCATCTCGTAGGCTCGGCGGACGTCTGCGGGATTTTCCGATGAGGAATACACCACCGTCGGAATGATCTTCAGGTCCGGTTCGCTGCGCAGCCAGGCCAAAAACTCGAATCCGTTCATGCGCGGCATCCGCAAGTCTAGCAGGATGACGCTGGGCAGTGGATAGATGTGGCGATCGGCGTACTGACCGGTCCCTTGAAGGTAAGCTTTGGCCTCCTCGCCATCGCAGACACAATGCACGGCGCAGTTCGTTAAAATGCGTTCGAACGCCTTTTCGAGGAAATGGGCGTCAGCGGGATCGTCTTCAACGATTACAATGGTCGTTCTACCTGCCATGGGACTGTGGCGCGCCAAAGCGAATACGTTGTCGTCGAATAATTGCCAAGTGATTTCCGGCAGAACGCAGAAAAATACCGCGTTAGAATCGAAGATTTGCACGTTCCGTTTCAAGACACCTCCGGTGCGATCGTAAAACTTCTTTGAAGCGTCCCTGCGCCCCGCGCGTCGAGATACGGAGCCTGACGACACTGAACGCAACCTGGACGCAACCTGGAAATTGCCTTGTGACAAAAAATGATGAACGGCACTCTCTGCGGCATTGCCCCGGACGCACGGAACAACGCTTTCTCGTGTTTCAGTGCATTGCGTTTTTGATATGATGCGACAGGGATATTTTTGGATCGGGTTACTGGCGCCGTTGCTGGCGTGCGGCGCACCACAGAACTCCGGCCCCAGCGCTGATTCGCCCCCGGTGCCTTCGATTCGCACGCTGGAACTGCATCCCGCCCAGTTGACCCTTAAGGACGCGCGCGATGAACGCCGCGTGCTCGTGCTGGGGAGAATCGACGGCTCCAACGTGGTCGATCTGACGTCGCAGGCGATCTTCAAGACTGAATCCCCCGCCGTTGGGATCGAGGAGACTTACATTCGCGCGAAAGAAAAAGGTTCTGCCGAAGTGCTCGTGAGCGTTGGCGGGCACACCGTCAAATTGCCGGTGACGGTGGAAGGAACGGAAGTGCCCGACGTCCGTTTCGTGCGCGACATCGAACCAATTCTCGGAAAGCTCGGCTGCAATGCCGGGACCTGCCACGGCTCGGCCACGGGCAAGAATGGTTTCAAACTCTCCCTCCGCGGCTACGATCCTGAGTTCGATTACCAGGCTCTGATCAATGACATCTCCGGCCGGCGGTTTAATCGCGCGCACCCGGAGGAAAGTTTGATGTTGCTGAAACCCACGGCGGAGGTACCGCATGAAGGCCGGCAGGCCATCAAGCCGGGTTCACGCGAGTACAAGCTGTTGCTGGATTGGATTGCCCAGGGTGCGAAACAAGAATCGGCGAAAGACGCGCGCGCCGTGAGCGTCGAGATTCTGCCGGGCGACGTGGAAATGGATTTGGCCGGGCGCGAGCAACAGATGCTGGTCATTGCAAAGTACACCGACGGCAGCACGCGTGACGTGACGCGTGATGCGCATTTCAGCGTGAGTAACACCGAGGTCGCAAAAGCGGGCGCGGACGGCGTGGTGAAAGGGTTGCGTCGTGGCGAGGCGGCGATTCTCGTGCGCTACGAGGGCATTTACGAAACGAAACTGCTCACCATCATGGGCGACCGCTCCGGCTACCAGTGGACCGAGGTGGCGGAGAACAACTTCATCGACAAGCACGTTAACGCCAAGCTGCGCCGGATGAAGATAATTCCGTCGGAGCTTTGCACTGATGCGGAATTTCTCCGCCGCGTGTCGCTCGACCTTACGGGACTGCCTCCCAAAGCTGAGCGTGTCCGAGCCTTTCTGTTGGACACGACACCTTCGAAAGAGAAGCGCGAGAAGCTCATCGACGAACTCATCGGCAGTCCTGACTACGTGAAGGCGTGGGCGAACAAGTGGGCTGATCTCCTTCAGTGCAACAGCGAGAACCTCGGAGCGAAGGGCGTCTGGGTTTATCGGGAGTGGATTGCCAGGCGTATCGCCGAGAACATGCCTTACGACAAATTCGTGCGCGCCGTATTGGTCGCCGAAGGGAGCGCGTATCAGAATCCTGCCGCGAATTATTTCCGCGCCTTGAGAGAACCGGGAAAAATCACGGAGGACGTAAGCCAGACGTTCCTTGGTGTGCGCTTCAACTGCAACAAGTGCCACGACCACCCGTTCGAGAAGTGGACGCAGAACCAATACTACGAGTTCGGCGCGCACTTCGCACGCGTGGCCTTCAAGAAAGGCGCGATGCCGGGCGAGGAAGTCGTCTATCGCAACTTCAACGGCGGCGAAGTGAAGCACCTTAAGACCGACATGCCGGTGGCGCCCAAGGTTCCTTTCGGCACTGAACGCGAACTCAAGCCCGACGAAGATCGCCGTGATCCGTTTGTCGATTGGCTGGCTTCCAAGGAGAATCCGCTCTTCGCCAAATCCATGGCCAACCGCACCTGGAGTTATTTCTTCGGCAAAGGAATCATCGAGCCGGTGGATGACATTCGCGGCGGCAATCCTCCCAGCAATCCCGCCTTGCTCGACGCGCTCACGGCGGAGTTCATCAAGAGTAACTTCGATGTGCGTGCGTTGATGCGGATAATTTGTCAGTCACGCACTTACCAGCTCTCGATCATCCCGAATAAGTGGAACGAGGACGACACGATTAATTTCTCGCACGCCAATCCGCGGCGTTTGAGCGCTGAGCAAATGCTTGACGCGGTGGCGGTGGCGACCGGCGTGCGCCCACAATTCAGCGGCATGCCGGCGGGGATGCGTCC
>Ga0193753_10000163_pt1 | contig 62421 bp, 51 predicted proteins | sample H1c2metaG_FD_144925 | JGI IMG/M metagenome (GOLD analysis project Ga0193753, IMG submission 144925) | Soil microbial communities from a riparian zone of the East river system, Colorado, United States - H1c2 | ecosystem: Environmental > Terrestrial > Soil > Riparian zone | place: USA: East...
ACGTCGAGCAGCGAGAACATCGCGGCGTTGACGCCGAGGCCCAGGGCGAGCGTGAGGATTATGGTAACCGATACGACCGGTGTGCGGCGCAACGACCGCGTCGCGTAGACGACATCCTGCCAGAGTCCCTCGAGCAGTTCAATGCGATTGCGGCGGCGGTCGACGCGGCGATCGATATCGCGCAGGTTCGCGCGCACCTCGTTGACGTCGCCGAACTCGGCCAGCGCCTGCGCGCGTGCCGCATCGCGCGACACTCCCTGACCCACAAGCTCGTCGATACGCGCGTCGAAATGAAAATGCAACTCGGCGTCGATGTCGCGGTGAATGCTCATGTCATCTCCCAGATGGTCGTCAGTCCGCTCTGAGCGCCGCGACGGGATCCGCTTTCGCCGCGCGCCACGCGGGCACCAATGCCGCCACGGTTGCGATAACGAGCAACAGTACGGTGACGATCGCCATCGCTGACGGATCATTCGGCGCAATGCCATAGAGCAGCGATGCGACCAGACGGCCGGCGACGAGCGTCATGAGTATTCCGATAACAACACCAATCGCGACAGTTCGCAGTCCTTCGCCGAGTACCTGCCGAAGAACATCCGCGGCGCGCGCGCCCAATGCGACGCGGACGCCAAACTCGTGTGTCCGCTGGCTTACGGCGTACGACACGGTGCTGTAGATGCCGATGCTCGAAACGAGGAGCGCGAGGATGCCGAACAGGGTGAACAGCGTTGCGCCGAGTTGCCACGGTCGATACTCCGGCTCCATGGACTTAGCCATGGTCGTGAGCCTTGGAATCGATCCGGTGAACTGCGATCGCAGCAGGTCGGCGACAGACTTCTGCACCGCCGCCATCCGCCCCGGAGCGGCGCGCACGACGATCGCCGACGCGCCCCAATAGTCCACGGGCGGCGGGTTGTCGAGCGAGACATAGAACTGCGGCCGCGGCGTCTCATCGATCGAATTGAGCAGCGCAGTTTGAGCCACGCCGATGACCGTTGCGCATCGGGCTGTCGATGCGCCAAAGTGGATGCAGCGACCAATCGGATTCTGGTTTGGCCAAATCGCGTCGGCCATCGCCTTGTTGACGATCACCGTGTACGGGCCATCGACGCCTGGATCGACAGGAAAGGTTTCTCCGCTGATGAGCCTTGTCCCGATCGCCTTGAAGTACCCCGACGATACCACGGCGAAAATTCCCGGCGGCATTTTCTTTCCGGTCGTGTCGATGTCGGGTAAATAGTCGGAGAACGAGTATCCCCACATTGGACGCATCGACGTGAAGGCCACGGCTTCAACACCCGGTATCGCCGCGACGCGCAGCTCCAACTGGCGGAGCCGCGCTGACATGCCGGCGTCCCGCACCGAATCCTTGGTGTCATACTGCACCTCAGCAAAGACGAGCCGATCGACCGCGAAGCCGATGTCGCGCGCCTTCACATTCCGCAAGCTCTCTACGAACAAAACGGCGCCGACGAGGAGGACAACCGACAGTGCAGCCTGGCACATCACGAGCGCGCTACGGAGCCGTGAATGGTGCGGCACTCCATCGCGCGAGCCCGCTTTGAGCGCGCTCGCGAGGTCCGGCGATGCTGACTGCAACGCGGGAATGAGACCGGCGAGCGCGCCAGCGACTACCGCTACCGCGATGGCAAACACAAATACGCGCCAATGCAGCGGCGAGCCGGCGAAATGGATCTCCGGCATCAACAACTGACGAAGGAGCGTCCCTCCCCACGTCGCGGCGATCAGCGCCGCCGCCGTCGCCGTGATCGCGAGGAGTACGCTTTCGGTCACGAGCATTCGAACGAGCCGCCGCCGCGATACGCCGAGTGCGAGGCGCACCGCGATTTCGCGACGACGCTTCACCGCACGGGCCAACAAGAGGTTCACGACGTTTGCGCAGGCAATGAGCAGGACAATGATCGCGACGCCGGCGAGGCGCGTGGCGACTTGCATATCCGCTTTGAGATTGCCGGGGCCGCGTGCCGCGATGATGGAACCGAACGCCGCGACGGTCAGCGAATCTTGGCGATTTCCAATTCCCGGCGCGCGCAACGCCGCGGTCGCCCGATGGACCAACTCACCCTCGCGCGCGTTGGGGCGGAGTCGCAGCATCACGTTAAAACCGTTGACGTTCCGGTTCTGCCACCATGCGGGTTTTTGCGTCGCGCGATCGCCGAGGAAGGGTGTGTTCGGCACCCAGACATCGGTCGCGTCGAGCTCCGTTCCGCTGAAGTGCGGCGGTACCACGCCAATGATGGTGTAACGCTGATCAGAGAACGCGAGCTGTTGACCGATCGCGTCAGACGCGCCATTCAGCTCGCGCTTCCAGAACGCGTCGGAGATCACGGCGACCGGCGTGGCAACGTCGACGCGATCCTCCTCCGCCGTGTAGAAACGACCCAACTGCGGCTTGAGGCCGAGCGCCGTGAAGTAGTTCGCGGCCGCACCCGCGATGGCCGCGGTCGGGGCGCTTTCACCCTTTCCCAGCTTGCGCTGCTCGGGAGGGCGATAGAATGTGACATCGGCCTGCCCGTCGAAGGCTGTCGCGATCGCAGCATAGCGAGAATAGTCGAAGCCGGGCCAGAACCTCGCTCCGGTGGAGTAGCGCACCTCGGACCACAGCCGGCGCACTTGCTCGGGATGCGGCACGCCCGCGGGTGGGCGCAAGAAAATCACGTCGAGCAGCGAGAACATCGCCGCGTTCGCGCCGAGCCCCAAAGCGAGCGTGAGGATTATGGTAAGTGAGACAACCGGCGTGCGTCGGAGCGAACGCGCGGCGTAGACAACGTCTTGTCGCAAGCCGTCCAATAAGTCGGCGCGTCCGCGGCGGCGCGCGACACGCGTGTCGATTTCACGAAGGTTCGAGCGGACGTCGTTGACATCGCCGAATTCGGCGAGCGCCTGCGTGCGGGCGTTCTCGGGCGACACGCCTTGGCCCTTGAGCTCCTCGATGCGAGCGTCCAAATGAAAATGCAACTCGGCATCGATGTCTCGCTGAATGCTCATGCGGTCTCCAGCGTTGCCGTCATCACTCGGCCAACCGCCGCGACGTAGTCGTTCCACGATTTGGTTTCGTCACGAAGCGCGCGGCGGCCCGCGGCCGTGAGGCGGTAGAACTTGGCCCGTTTCTTTTTCTCGGACGTCCCCCATTCGGACTCGACCCACCCGCGCTCCTCCATTCTATGAAGCGAGGTGTAGAGGGCGCCGTCGAGCACTTTGAAGGTTCCATCGGACCCTTGGCGAATGAACCGCGCAACGGCGTAGCCGTGCATGGTCCCCCACGACAGCGCGCGGAGGACGAGGACGTCGAGCGTCCCTTGCAGGAGATCGAGCTCTGGCGATGGCATGCCCCGATCATACACTCAGCATTTGATTGAATCAAGTGTTGAGTGCATAAAACGCGTCCGCAGGGTTGCGCCGCCCGCGCTCGCCCTGCTTTGTTTTTGGCCATGCACATACGCACAGCGGCGTCGCGATGACCCCGAGTGGAGACTCAGACGAGGTTCTGTCCATCGATGGGCACGACGTTCACGTCACCCATCCCGACAAACCCTATTTCTCGCGCGACGTCAAGCTCTCGAAGCTCGAGCTCGTTCGATACTATCTGTCCGTGGCGTCCGGCGCGATTGGCGGCATCCGGAATCGGCCGCTAGTGCTCAAACGCTTCGTGAATGGCGCGGAGGCCGAGCCGTTCTACCAGAAGCGCGCGCCCGACAAGCGACCGGAGTATCTCCGCACGGTGACGCTGTCCTTTCCCTCGGGGCGCACCGCCGAAGAAATCGTCGTCGACGACACAGCCGGCCTGGCTTGGATCATCAACCTCGGCTGCATCGAGCTGCATCCGCACGCGGTGACTGCCGACGATCTCGATCATCCCAACGAGTTGCGCATCGATCTCGACCCCATGCCGGACGTCGCCTGGGATGACGTGCGCCGCGTTGCCATGGAGGCCAAGGGTCTGTTGGAAGAAATGGATTTGCGCGGCTGGCCGAAGACGAGCGGCTCGCGCGGAATTCATATCAACGTGCGCATCCATCCGCGGTGGAGTTTTCCCGAAGTCAGGCGCGCGGCGCTGGCGTTCTCACGCGAGATCGAGCGCCGAGTGCCGGCGCTGGCCACGTCGAAGTGGTGGAAGGAAGAGCGACACGGCGTGTTTCTCGACTACAACCAGAACGCCAAGGATCGCACGACGTGTTCGGCGTATTCGGTGCGGCCGGTTCCTGACGCGCGCGTGTCGGCGCCGTTGACGTGGGACGAGGTGCCGGCGTGTGAGATGGCGGATTTCACCGTGTTGACGATGCCTGCGCGCTTCGCCGGAATTGGCGACCCACACGCGGAGATCGATGAGCACGCCGGCTCGCTCGAGCGTTTGCTGGATCTCGCAGCTCGCGACGAGTCGGCGGGTTTGGGCGACGCCCCGTGGCCGCCGCATTTTCGGAAGACGGAAGGCGAGGCACCGCGTGTTGCGCCGTCGCGTGCCAAGCGCGCGAGCAAGACCGCGAGCGAAAAAGCGAAACCGAGACGGAAGAAATCAGAGGGCGAGTGAGCGCGTGCACCGATCGGCGGTCAGCGAACGAAGACGCCGGCTAACGACCCTTCGCAAAAATTGCCTCGAGCTCCTGCGGAGGCACGACCTCGAGCTGAGCGAACGTGCAGTCGCCCGGCTGCTTGTCGCTTCGCCAGCGGCGGAATTGTGCCGTGTGCCGAAACCGCCCGTTCTGCATGTGATCATACGCCACCTCGACCACCAATTCTGGTCGCAGTGGTTCCCATGAGAGATCTTTGCCTTGGCTCCATCGGCTCGCTCCCCCCGGCCGCCGCTGCGGCGCGTCGCCGGACGTCGACGGAGGCTCGGCCCAGTCGCGCCACGGGTGATTGTCGAGCGCGTGCGCGCGATACGGCGTGAGAAAGTCCACGAGCTCGCGACGCTTGGCGACCGTGAAGCTCGAGCAGACGCCGACGTGCTCGAGGTGACCGCCCTCGTTGAATAGGCCGAGCAGCAGGGAACCGACGGCGGTTCCGTCGCTGCCCTTGTGCCAACGGAAGCCGGCCACCACGCAGTCGCAATCGCGCTCGTGTTTGACTTTCAACATCGTGCGCTTGTTCGGCTCGTACAGTCCTGATTCCATTTTCGCCATCACGCCGTCGAGGCCCGCTCCTTCGAAGCGACGGAACCAGTCGTTGGCGACGTCGCGATCGCGCGTGGCTGGAGTGAGATGCAATGGCGCTTTGGCGTCGACGAGCATCGACTCGAGCGACGCGCGACGTTCGATGAACGGAACGTCGCAGAGGTCGACGTTGCCCGCTGAGAGCAGATCGAAGAACACGATCGACGCCGGCGACTGCTCGGCCAACATTTTCACGCGCGAGGCGGCCGGGTGTAGTCGAAGTTGCAACGCATCAAAGTCGAGACCGTCGGCCGACACGATCACGATCTCTCCGTCGAGCACGCACCGGTCGGGCAACTGGGCTTTGAGCGGTTCGATGAGATCGGGAAAATATCGATCGAGCGGCTTCTCGTCGCGGCTTTGGATGAACACCTCGTTGCCATCGCGGAACACGAGCGTGCGAAAGCCGTCCCACTTGGGTTCGAAGACCCAGCCGTCGCCCGGCGGCAACTCGCCGACGCGTTTGGCGAGCATGGGCAGCACCGGCGGCTTGATGGGAAGGTTCATGATGTGAGCTGAGGAATCGATCAATAACGCGTGCTCAATCGCTCTGAATGATCGCCATGATGTTGCCTTCGGTGTCCTTGAACCACGCGGACTTCGCGCCGCCCGCATGCGCGATCCCGTTGACTGTCTTCATGCCCGGCATGTCGTACTCTTCGAACGTCACGCCGCGCGCACGCAATTCGGCCACTTCTCGTTCAACGTCGTCCACCTGCCAGAATGCTTGACTGGCTTTGGAGGTGCCGGCGTTTGGCGTCGGGTAGAGAAAGCAGGCCGTATGGTCCGCGAACTCATAGACGACCCCGCCGGCCACCTCGCGCTTTGGGACGAGTCCCACTTTCTGCTCGTAGAATTGTCGCGCGCGAGCGACGTCAACAACAGGGATGTACGCGTACATCGGCGATTTCTGTAACACGGGAATGTCTCCGCAGAGTGTTGGATCGGCACGAGCCCAAGCGAAGCGCAAAAAGAAGTCCGTCAGGCCTCGGGGTCTTCTCGATCGCTTCCGTGAGGCAGGTCAGGTCGCGGAGAAGCGCTGTTTTCTGGGTTCTTCGGGGAATTCCGGGAAGTGCTCCGGGGTAACACGTAAGCCTTCAGGACGGACACGCACTGGCAAGCACAGACAAGGCACGGGGACCATCGACGCCAGCGACTCTACGCACCCCGCCGATTTTCTCCGGGACTGCTCGTCAGGACGAGGGGTGGATTCATGCGGACCAGCCGTCGACAAAAGAGTGGTCCTCCGTGCCCCGTCGGTGTTCTGCCCGTGCGGTTTCTGTGCTGCAGGCGGGTCGAGCCTGCAACATATTCCCGACAATCCCCGACGACCGTTTTCTGCATCAGGAGCAGCGGTACGATCAGGAGAGGGAATACTAGAATGCTAAACACCTCCCCGTGTCGGGGTCCGCAGAATGTGCCGCAGCGTCCCAAGCTCGAGAATCGAATGCGCGGGGCGCGCCGACCCGACAGGCCAGGCGATGTCGCGTTGGAACCAGATCGCGTGCATCCCCGATGCCTCAGCGCCGGCGATGTCCGTATGAGGATTGTCTCCGACAAATGCGCAATCGCTCGGTGACACATTCAGTCGCTCGGCCGCGCGGACAAACAACTCCGTGTCCGGTTTCGCGATGCCTTCTTCTCCAGACACCAGCACTTCGTCAACGAGCGACGCGACGCCAAGGCGCTCGATCTTCGGGCGCTGCATGGCGGCGCGACCGTTCGTGATGATCGCGGTCCGGAGGCCGGCGTCGCGACACCACGCGAGAACGTCGACCGCTCCTTCGATCCAGTGACACGTGTCCCACGCACTCGTGTGCCAGTCATCCGTCAGGTCTTTCGCCGACCCGTACGCCTGGAATTCGGCACTCAGTTGATCGAACACCAAGGTGCGGGGCACGTAGCCGGCGCCATCGAGCTCGTAAAATCGCGCGCGATATGCGCTGGCCATCTCGAACGGCGCTTGCATTCGGTGCGCGAACGCGGCGAGGTAGCAGTCGATTGAAGCGCGCCGATCGAGCAACGTGTCGTCGAGGTCGAACAGGACGGCCGTGACCGGACGCGTCAACTCGGCGCGAAACGCCTGCAATTGCGGGCGCAGATACTCGTCCGCTCGCACATCGCTCGGCCACGCGCATTCGTCGAAGAGCGGCAGCCACAAGATGTCGACCAACGTAACGTTGGCGCCTTCGCCGCCGCCTGGCGCAGCGGTTCCGCCCGTGATTCGACAGAGGTAGCTGCGCCAGCGCACGTAGGTGCCGTCGGGCGGTTCGGCGGCGCGATCGAGCAGAAGCCGTTCGACTCTCACGTCGAGGCCGGTCTCCTCACGGACCTCGCGCACGACGCACTCTTCTTCCGTCTCTTGCTCGCGCCCGCCGCCCGGAAGCATCCACCAAGCACGGCCGTCGCGAAACAGGCACTGAAGAAGCAGTAGTGCGCCGTCGTCTCGCAGGATGACAGCCTGATAGCGAGTATGGCGGTTCGTCACGCCCGGAAAACTAATCTGGCCGCCCATGAGCGATCGGCAGCGCTTCGTACCGACTCGCAATGGCGCAGTGGTGGTCCGAGGCCGCCCAAGCAACAAGATGTGCCATGGCTTCTCGCGCCCCGATTCCCAGCCCCAGTCCGGTCGATCTCGAGGCGTTGTCGCGCCGGTTTCGCCTTCCGATCGCCCACCTTGCCGGCGCATCATCGCAAGCCGTCGCGCTCGTTCCTGAACGATGGGCTCGGCGTTTTCATGTTGTGCCGATCTCGTCGACGGACCACGAACTTCTGATTGCGACGGCAAATCCGTTGGACGTCGACTGCGAACGAACGCTCGCGTTCGCCACCGGCCGTCACATTCGTCTCGCGCTCGCCGACCTCGGCGACATCGCGCAGCATCTCGACATCGTGTATCGCAGCGACGGCGGAACGCACGAGCCTGAATCGGTGGTCGACGTCCAACATCTCGACAACAAGTCGGAGTCGGCGCCTTCGACGTCGAGCGAGGAGACGGGCGCGTCGATCACCGGTCTCGTCGACGAGTTGCTCGCCGGGGGAATCGCCGCGCGTGCGAGCGACATTCACATCGAGCCGGAAGAGCAGGGCATCGCCGTTCGGCATCGCGTGGACGGCGTGCTCGCGCTGGCGCGAACACTTGCCCGGTCCGTCGGTCCCGCGCTTGTCTCGCGCATCAAAATCATTTCTGGACTCGACATCGCCGATCGTCTTCGTCCGCAAGACGGACGCGCGCGTGTCGCAATCAACGGCGTCGCTGTCGACTTGCGCGTATCCACGCTTCCGGCGTCGCACGGTGAGAAAGTTGTCATTCGAGTACTCGACGAACGTTCCACCGTTCCGGTGCTGGCGGGAATGGGATTTCACGCCGACGAGTTGGAACGCATCGACCGGCTTCTCCAATCGCGCGAAGGGCTCATCCTCGTCACGGGCCCGACAGGATCAGGCAAGACGACCACGCTGTATGCCGCACTCCGGCGTTTGAAGGAGCGCGGCGTGAACATCGTGACCGTCGAGGATCCGATCGAGTATCGCCTCCCGGGAATCGTTCAGGTGCAGGTCAACGAAAAGGCCGGCTTGACGTTCGCGTCGGCGCTGCGATCGATCATGCGCCAGGATCCGGACGTCGTGCTGATCGGTGAGATCCGTGACCGCGAGACGGCGGAGATCGCGATCCAAGCATCGCTCACGGGACATCTCGTGTTGTCCACGCTGCACACCAACGACGCGCCGAGCGCGGTCACTCGGCTCATCGACATCGGGGTGGCGAGTTACAAGATCGCCACCGCCGTGAAGGGCATTTTGGCGCAGCGACTCGTGCGACGTCTGTGCACCGCGTGCCGCGACGGTGATCGCGCCAATTGCTCGGCGTGCGGTGGATCCGGTTTTCACGGTAGGCTGGCGGTGGTCGAAGTGCTGATCGCATCACCCGAATTCGAGCGAAGCGTCGCCGCCGGCGAACCAACGGAACGCATTGCCGAAGCGGCGCGCGGTGATGGAATGCGCACCCTGTGGAAGTCCGGCGTCGCGCACGCTGAGGCGGGGAGGACGACGCTGGACGAAGTGATGCGCGTGGCCACGCCTGACGACCAAATTCGAATGATCACGGACCCGTCACCGGCGCCGCCGGCCCCGCCGGCGCCGCTGCATCTGCCGTCGCGACCGTCAGGCCCGGCCGATTCGGAGCAGTTGGCGTTGGACGGTGACGCATTCCGTCTCCGCGACGATCTCGATCTCGTGCTTGCCCGATCCGCGCGACGTCGCGGTACTTTTCCTCGCATGGCACAGGCCCAAGTCGGAACCGTGGATGTGTTGGTGATTCGGCCGCTACGTGACGGCTGGCGGGTGCTCGCGCTGCAGCGCGGTCTCGATACGCGATGCCCGGCGTCGTGGGAAATCGTCCATGGGCACATCGAGCCGGGTGAGGAGCCCGAAGACGCGGCGGTGCGCGAAGTGCACGAGGAGTCGGGACTCGCCGTCGAGAAACTGTACAACGTTCGCGTCCAGCCTTTTTACCTCCACAAGACGCACACGCTGCAACTGGCGATCGTGTTTGCGGCTTTTGTGGGCGAGCCTGCTACGGTGACCACCGGTCCCGAGCACCAGAATTTCGAGTGGCTCTCGGTGGACGCGGCGCTTGGACGCTTCAACTTCCCGGCCGAGCGTGAGTCGCTGCGGACGGCGGTCGAGCTGCTGGCGTCCGGAGACGCCGGGGCGATCGACGACGTCATGAGAATTTTCTAATGCATAAGTCTCGCGGTCGCCGGGCAACGCGCGCCGACCACGAGTGACATCTTCGCCCGCACTTTAGACTGCGTCCGACAATGAGGTGAAGTCGAAATCCTTTACCTTGAGCGCGGGGAACACCGTGTTCCCGCCCGATTCATTGCCCGCGACGCGCTCCGATCGTCCGATCAGTTCCGCGTTGTTGAGCAGGAAGAGCGGGCTCTCGTTGAATCGCAGGTTCTTCACCGCTTTGGTGACCTTTCCATTTTCGATGAGGAACGTGCCGTCGCGCGTGAGGCCGGTGTACAGCACCGTCCGCGGATCCACCTGGCGCAGATACCACAGCCGCGTCACGAGAATGCCGCGCGGTGTCGAGGAAATCATCTGCGCAGTGGTGGCGTCGCCGCCGGCCAGCTTTACCGAGCGCAGACCGCCGCCGTTCGCGCGCGCGTTCTTCTTCTGAGCCCAGAAGCGAGTGTACTCGAGTTGTTTGAGCACGCCGTTTTCGATCCATACTTCGCGACCGAGTGGGAGGCCTTCATCGTTCCATGGTTGACCGAGGAGCTGTGGGTCGGCCGGGTCCGAGAACAACGTGACTCTGGAGTCGACGATTTTGTCGCCGATTTTTGTCCCGCCGCCTTGTTTCGAGAACGCTGAACGGCCTTCGTCGGCGGTACGAGCATCGAGCTCGTACGCCAGGAGTTGGACGAGATCGCCCGTCGCCTGCGGCTCGAGGATCACCGTGTATCGCCCCGGCTCCACGGCCACTGGTTTGCGCGAAGCCCGCGCCTTCTCGACGGCCGTGTCGCTCACGGCCTCGAAGTCGATCTGCTTCCAATCCGGGTGATCGGCGCCGGCCCAGCCCGACCCGGTTCCGTCGTTGGTGCGCACGGTGAGTTGATAATTCACGCTCGTCGCCGAGTGGTAGGCGAACAGCCCAGTCTTCGTCGCGAGCGCGTTGTAGGTGTTGGCGGCAACGATGAACCCCGCGGCGGTGAGATCTCCTGCCGTCTTCGCCGCGTCGAGCGCCGTGTGCGCTGCCGCCGCACGTTCGGCCGCCGTCAGATTGGCGGTCGAGTCAAAGTGGGCGGTGACGTCGGCGTACTTCTGCGGCGGCAACAGTGGCATGCTGTCTGGATCGTCGGGTGCCAGCTTGGCGATCGCTTCGCTCTGGCGAACTGCGCGTTCGATGCCCGCGTCTGAAAAATCGCCGGTGGTGACGATGGCGTGCTTTGGCCCATAGCCCGACTTCACGATCAGCTCCGACGTCGCGACGCCGCCGGCCGTGCTGATACGATTGGCGGCGAACCGGATGTTGCCAGTGTATCCGCCGTCGAGCGATGCGCTGATCGAATCGGCCTTGGACAGCTTGACGACACGCTCGAGAAATGCCTGCGCTTCCGCACGCGCCATCACCTCGTTCGACGAGATCTCGCTGCCTTTGCCAAACAGACTCTTGGGAGCGCTCATGACTTTCGCCCCGTGTTGATGACGTTGATGTTGCGGAAACGAGCCGGCACGGAGCCGTGGCTCACCGCGTTGACCTGTCCCGGTTGTCCTTTGCCGTCGAAGAAACTTGCGCCGAGCTCATAACTCTTCTTGCCGCCGATCAGGTCCATGGCATTCCAGAACTCTGGTGTGCGTATCTGATACGCGACGTCCTTCAACATGCCGGCAATTTTCCCGCCCTTGATCTCGTAGAAGAGTTGTCCGCCGAATTGGGCGTTGTAACGCTGCTGATCGATCGAGAAAGAGCCGTCGCCCATGATCGCAATGCCGCGGTCGGTGGCTCCGATGACGTCGCCCCAGCCCAGGTCCTTGTCGCCCGGCAGGAGCGACACGTTGGGCATGCGTAAGAACTGCACGTCGCTCCAACTGTCGGAGTAGCTGCACCCGTGGCTGCGGACGGGACGATGCTGGCTGTCGTACCACCAATCGAGCATCGGCGCGTGTTCGCGCGTGGTTTGGTAGTCGTTCAGAATTCCGTTCTTGATAATCAGGAACGTCTCGGGCTTCACACCATCGTCGTCCCAGCCGGTCGTCGAGCACCCGCCTTCCTGTTCGCGGTCGCCTTGAATGTTCATGAACGACGGACCGTACTTGAGCTTGCCGAGTGTGTCCCGTGGTGGCGAGACGAAGCTCGTGCCGGCGTAATTGGCTTCGTAGCCGAGGGCGCGATCGAGCTCCGTCGGATGCGCGACGCTTTCGTGGATCGTGAGCCAGAGGTGCGACGGGTGGAGCACGAGATCGTAGCGGCCGACATCGACCGGCTTTGCCTTGAGCTTCTCCGCGGCTTCCTCGCCCCATTGGCGTGCGTGCTCCACGGGCTTGGCGTCGGTGAGGTATTCGTAGCCGCGCGCCGCCGGTTGGATGACATTGGACCGCGTTTGGAAATCAGAGAAATCAGATGTCACCGCCGTCGCGGTAAACGGCAGCCAACTCCGGATGATCGTCTGCGTGGTGAACGTGCCGTCGGTGTTCGCGTAGTTCTTCTCTTCCTTCACGAAGTACATCACGCTGTTCACGAACTTCACACCGTTGGCCTTCATGGCCTCGGCGTTGGTGCGAATGAGGAGATCAGCTTTTTGCTCGATCGAGATCGCGAACGGATCGGTCGTGTGCGGCGTGACGTACCGCCCGTCGGGCGTCGGTGTCGTTGGTGCGAGCCGGACGCGATCCGCCGCGGGAAGGACGTTTGCTTTGGCGATTGCCAGCGCTTCTTTCGTGGCGGCCACCACACCGGCCGTCGTGAGATCGCGCGACGCGCCGAATCCCCATGTGCCGTTGAGCAGCACGCGCACACCGACGCCCATGGTGTCGGTGTCGACGACGTCGACAATCTGCTGTTCGCGCGTGAAAACGAAGTTGTTTCGGTAGCGCCCGATCCGCGCGTCGGCGAACGACGCGCCGCCCATCGTGGCCGCATTGAGTGCGTCGGTCAACAGCGCTTTGGTGGAGGGGTCCATCGGCGGCAATTCGCTCGCCGGAGCGAATCGCTGCGCGAGCCCGTCCGCTCGGCCCAGCGCCGGCGCCGCGAGGACAAGGGCCCCCGTTGCGGCACCAGTCTTCAGAAAATCACGCCTGGTGGTCATAGAGCAGTGAGAGTGAGACAGTTCTAATGGAAATCACTGCATAGTAAATCTCCTTTTGCGGGCAAAGTACGACACCGTGGACATGAATTCTTGTGAAGGTGCCCGCGGACAGCTACTGCGCCTGCCGGTCGCGGCTCGTTCTGAGAATGTTGTTGGCCGTCTCGGGGGCGTTGGGCTTCACGCGCACACTCTTGGCCGGAATTCCGACGTAGACGTGATACGGCCTCACGTCCTTGGTCGCCACCGCCATCGCGCCAACCATGCCTTGCTCGTGCACATGGACGCCGGCGAGCACCGTCGCGTGGTAGGTGATGCGCACGCCGTCGTCGATCACCGTCGTGGCGTTCGTGACATCACGCTGGTCCACGATGCTATGCGTGTGACTGTAGATGTTCGCGTAGTCGCTGATCGACACATTGTTGCCGAGGACGATGCCGCCGCGATCGTCGAGCAGCACATTCCGGTGGACGACGACGTTGTCGCCGACCTCCATGTTGTACCCGAACGAGAACTCGACGTTGTGAAACGCCTTGAAGTTCTCGCCGCACCGTTTGAAGATGTGACGAGCCAGCATCCGACGGAGCTCGACGCCGAGCCAAACGTTCTGGGCGCCGGCAGGGCTGCGGTCGAACGAATACCACAGCCAGAGCAACGGCTTGACGCGCTGAAAGCGGTCATCGTCGCAGTCGGCGTAATACTCCGGCTCGAGGGTCACATTGCATGGGTCCATCGCCGCGAGCGACAGGCGCGTCGCTGCTGGAAGCCTCTTGTCCTCGACGGCCGTCTCCCAATTGTTCACGAAATCGGGATAGAAGAGCGCCGTCAGCGTCTGGCGGCACACGAGAAATCGATCAGCGGTGTCGTCGGCGAGCACGGAGTTGAGCTCGTCGAGCCACTGAGTGCCCGCGTCGTGTGTGGGGCAATTCGGAATCTTGCGAAGCGGAAGAAATGGCATGGGACGGTGCGGTGATCGTGAGCGCGACGCCGTTCGAACTTGTGTAACCTGGGTTACGGACGGCCGCTGGCACGCGCGCGAACCTGCGCGCGCTCGGATTCTATTTTGCTCAGGATGCTGTCACTGCGGTCATTCGACCAATCGGTGTTTCGTTCAGACCCGATCGTCACGATAACGGGCTGCGAGACGTCGAGCGCTTCGTCGAAAATTAATAACCCCTTTTCCGTCGATCGCGGTTGCAACCGTTGCTCGGCGAACCCCGGCGACAGGCCAATGACGTCGAGCGGCCGATAGTCGCGTCCGCCTGACGTCACCGTGATGTCGGTGGGAACGAAGCGCGCGTCGGGGACCAGCCCAGTGAACGTGACGTACCAGACGCGCGGATCGCGCATGCCGCGCGATCCAGCGCGTTGAAGAATCTGTTGTCGCTTGCTCTCCACCATGGAGTGCAGGCTGCGATACGCATCGGGCGCGAGGACGCGAATGATGGATTCGTCGAGCGGAATGGCCGTCACGCGCACGCCGTTCGGCTGCAGCGTGATTGCGATCTCATCCTGCTTCAACGTGCCGAAACCGGCAGGAATGAGCGTCGTCGATGTCGCGTCTTGCGTCACGCGCCCCGAGGGCACGCGCCGTGGAATCTGCGCCGGCAGCGACGATGTCGCGGGCGCGCCTCCACATGCCGCCGTGAGTGCGAGCGCAACGACGGCGACTGCCGCTTTCACGGCGCCGGCGTCCGCCAGGACGGCTGCGCGAGCAACGACTCGATCGCTTCCCCGAGCTCGTTCCGCCCTTCGCCGGTCACAGCGCTGAACGGAATCATCTGGTCCACCTCGAGCTCGAGCGCGAGACACAGCTCGTCCACGCGCCGGACGCGCTGCGCTGCCGTCAGCTTATCGACTTTGGTCAACGCGACGATCGTCGGAACGCCGATCTCACTCAGATAGTCGAGCATGTGCCGATCATCTTCCGTTGGATCTCGGCGTGCGTCCAGGAGCTGCACGATCCCGCGCAACTCCGGACTTCCGCTCAGATATCCTTCGATGAGTGGACGCCATTCGGCGCGCTTTTCCTTCGACACGCGCGCGTATCCGTATCCCGGCAAATCCACGAACACGAAGTTGCCGTTGATCTTGAAGAAGTTCACTTCACGCGTGCGTCCGGGCGTGTTGCTGACACGCGCGAATTTCTTGCGATGCACGAGCTTGTTGAGCAGCGACGATTTGCCGACGTTCGAACGGCCGGCGAAGGCAATTTCCGGGAGCAGCGGCTCGGGGCGCCATCCCACGGCTGTGGCCATTCCGCCCATGAATTCGAGCGAGCGAATGACCAACGGTTCCGGCGACGACGTGGACATCAGTGCGGCGCGACTGCGGGAATGTCCGTCTCGAAATCAGTGTGCAGCAACGCGAACGACAGGACGTCGTCCATTGTCTTCACGGGATGGAACGCGATGCCGCTCAGCACTTCCTGCGGCATCTCCTCGAGGTCCCGCATGTTCTGGTGGGGAATCAGCACATGGCGAATTGCATTGCGATGCGCGGCGACGGCTTTCTCCTTCAATCCGCCGATCGCCAACACGCGTCCACGCAGCGTGATCTCGCCCGTCATCGCGACGTCGCCGCGAACCGGAATGCCGGTGAGCGCGCTGACGATCGCCGTGGCAATCGCGATCCCCGCCGACGGACCATCTTTCGGCGTCGCACCAGCGGGAATGTGCACATGCAAGTCGCGCGTCCGATGGAACTCGCGGTCGATCCCCAAAACACCGGCGCGTGCGCGCGCATACGAGAGCGCGGCCGATGCCGATTCTTTCATGACGTCCCCGAGCGTGCCGGTGAGTTGCAACTTGCCGCGTCCGCCGATGGCGCTCACTTCGATCTCGAGCACTTCGCCGCCCACGCTGGTGTACGCCAATCCAGTCGCCACACCAATCTTGTGATCAAGCGTGAGCACTGCGGGATCGTACGGCGCCACGCCAAGCAGTCCGTGAACGTCGGCGGCATGCACCACTGTTTTTGTTTTGAGACGCGACACAACCTGCTTCGCCGCCGCCTTCGTCGTCCCTGGTTTTGTTGGATCGACAATCTCGATCGGAGCAACGGCCGCCGCAGCCGTCACGACCTCGATCGACTCGGCGCGCCGGCGCGCGAGCTTCCGCGCGATGCGTCCGATGCGACGCTCGAGCTCGCGAACGCCGGCCTCCCGCGTGTAGCCCTGCACGATCGCCGGAATGACATCCGGATCGAGGTCGACATCGCCTGGTTCGAGGCCGTTCAGCTTGAGCTGCTTGGGCACGAGGAACTGTCGCGCAATCGCGAATTTTTCCTGATCGATGTATCCCGAGAGGCGGATGATCTCCATGCGGTCGCGCAACGGCTCCGGAACTTGGGGCAGATAGTTGGCCGTCGTCAGAAACAGCACCTGCGACAGATCGTAATCCACCTCGAGATAGTGATCGTTGAACGCCTTATTCTGTTCGGGGTCGAGCACCTCGAGCAACGCCGCCGCTGGATCGCCGCGATAGTCGGTGCCGAGCTTGTCGATCTCGTCGAGCAGAATCACCGGATTTACGACTTCGGCGCGACGCATGGCTTGAATCACGCGCCCCGGCATCGATCCGATGTACGTTCGGCGATGTCCGCGAATCTCGGCCTCGTCGCGTACGCCGCCGAGCGACATGCGCACGAATTTGCGCCCGAGTGCCCGAGCTATCGACCGGCCGAGTGACGTCTTGCCCACGCCTGGCGGACCGACGAGGCAAAGAATCGGTCCTTCCATGCGCTCGACCAGCGACAGCACGCCGATGTAGTCGAGGATGCGATCCTTCACTTCCTCGAGGCCGTAGTGATCTTCGTCGAGCACCCATCGCGCGTGTGCGACGTCGAGCACGTCGTCGGTGCGTTCGGTCCACGGGAGCGCGATGATCCAATCGATGAAATTGCGGGCGACCGTGGATTCGGGCGACAGCGGCGACATGCGACGCAGTTTGCGCACTTCACGCATCGCCCGTGTCTTGACGATATCGGGGAGCTTGCGCGCTTCAATCTGTCGTTCGAGGTCGAGGACATCATCGCCGTCTTCTTCACCCAGCTCGCGGTGAATGGCCTTGAGCTGTTCTTGGAGATAGAACTCGCGCTGATTCTGAAACAGTGATCCGCGCACCTCTTCGTCGAGCTTGCGTTCCAACCGCAGCAACTCGATCTCACTCGCGAGCACTTGAGTGATCGCATCGAGGAGCATCGGAACGGTGGGTGCCTCGAGCAGCGTCTGACGGGTCTCCACACGCACCGCGAGGTGCGCGGCAATGCCGTATGCCTGCCGCGCGACCGAGTCCGCTCCCTGAACCAGCGCGACGACCTCGTTGGGGATCCGTCGGTGCAGCGTGACGTATTCCTCGAACAGCGCTAGAACCCGCCGCGCGACGACGACCAGATCAGCCGGATCGTCCGGCTCGACCTCGATTTCCTCGGCGAGCGCGGCGCGCAGATGGCCTGATGCGGGGACGTAACGTGTGACCCGCGCTCGCGAGAGTCCCTCCACCAGAATTCGTGCGGTGCCATTCGTCTGACGGGTCGCCTGAACGATCCGTGCGACCACACCCACTCGATGCAGGTCACCCGCCGCAGGCTCTTCCGTGTCTGCAGACCGCTGAGCGACGAGAAAGAGCAGCCCTCCCTCAGCGGCCGCGGCCTCGATGGCGCCGAGCGACGCTTGGCGTCCCACGAGAAGCGGCATCGCCACGTATGGGAACACGACGACGTCGCGAAGTGGAAGAACGGGAAGACGGCGCAGGTCTGCGTCCGAGGCTGGGGGCGGGGGCGGGGGCGGGGCCATGGTGAAAGATAGTACGGCTACGCATGCCCGCGCCGTTGGGCAGGGATCCCGAGCCCCCCAATACCTACGCGCGACAAACCAAAAACCCTCGGTGCCGACAACCGGCATCCGAGGGTTTTGTTTTCTGCGCGTAGTGCCAGAGCCTACGCTTCTTTCTTTTTGCGCTGTGGCGAAATCTCGAGCAACGGCGCCGTACCCTTCAGCACGGAGCTCTCCGTCACCTTGACCTCTTCGACGTCTTCGCGTGTCGGAAGGTCGAACATGACTTCGGTGAGCAGGTCCTCGAGGATGGCGCGGAGGCCGCGGGCGCCCGTTCCACGCTTAAGGGCCTTCCCGGCGATCGCGCGAAGCGCACTGTCTTCGAACGTCAACTTGACCTCTTCGAGTTCGAAGAGCTTGGCGTACTGCTTGGTCAGCGCGTTCTTCGGCTCTTTAAGGATGCGGACGAGAGAATCTTCGTCCAGCGCCTCGAGGGCGACGGCGACCGGCAAACGACCGACGAGCTCGGGGATGAGCCCGAAGCGCAGCAGATCATCCGGCTCCACCTCGGCGAATGGATTCTTCGTCTGCTTGGTGGTGCGAGAATCGTCGACTTTGTTGAAGCCGATTTGTCGGCGACCGATGCGCTGCTCGATGATCTTCTCGAGCCCGTCGAACGCGCCGCCGCAGATGAACAGAATGTCTTTGGTGTTGATCTGGATGTATTCCTGCTGCGGGTGCTTGCGTCCGCCTTGTGGCGGGACCGAGGCAACAGTGCCTTCCAGAATCTTGAGCAGGGCCTGCTGTACACCTTCGCCCGACACGTCGCGCGTGATGCTCGGGTTTTCCGACTTCCGCGCGATCTTGTCGATTTCGTCGATGTAGACAATGCCGCGCTCGCATTCCGCGACATTGAAGTCACCGGCCTGGAGCAGTCGGACGAGAATGTTCTCGACGTCTTCGCCGACATAGCCGGCTTCGGTGAGCGTCGTCGCGTCGGCGATGGTGAAAGGAACGTCGAGGATGCGGGCCAGCGTCTGCGCGAGCAGCGTCTTGCCGACGCCGGTCGGACCAATGAGCATGATGTTCGACTTATCGAGCTCGACATCATCATCACGGAGCGACGCCGAATTGATGCGCTTGTAATGGTTATAGACGGCGACGGCGAGGGCCTTCTTCGCCTTCTCCTGCCCGATCACGTATTGATCGAGCGTGTCCTTGATCTCTTGAGGCGTAGGGACCTGGGTGATCGCCTCGGCAACCTCGCGTTCTTCATCCTCGGCGAGAATTTCGTTGCAGAGCGCGATGCACTCGTTGCAGATGTAGACCGACGGACCGGAGATGAACTTCCGAACCGAGTCTTTGGACTTTCCGCAGAACGAGCAGCGCAGGTGTTTGTCGTGCGACATGACAGATCACTCAACAGGTGACGCGGTTTCCCAACGGACCGATATCCAGCGGATATCTGCGGGGGGAGCAGGTGGCCGGTGCGAAGGGGGACAATAGAAGAATTAAGGGCACTACACCGGTCAAGCAAGAGACGACCGAGCCCTATTGGGGTCTCGGACGCCGATTTGGGCTCTGGGCGGGCCGGTGAAGCCCTTCCCAGAACCCGGACATCCTATTTCGTAACGGCTTGGAGCGCGCTCGGCTCAATGAGGTCGCCACGTTGTGTGATGACGTTGTCAATGAGCCCGTACTCCTTGGCCTCTTCCGCCGACAGATATCGGTCGCGATCGGTATCGCGCTCGATCCGTTCGGTCGTCTGCCCGGTGTGTTTTCCGAGCAGTTCGTTCATCTTGGCGCGCAGATACAGAATCTCGCGAGCCTGGATTTCAATGTCCGACGCCGTTCCGCCGCCGCCCGACTGCGACGGCTGGTGGATCATGATCCGCGCGTGCGGAAGCGCTGATCGACGGCCATTCCGGCCGGCGGCCAACAGAAACGCGCCCATGCTCGCGGCGAGTCCCATACAAATCGTGTTCACGGGCGACTTCATGTACTGCATGGTATCGTAGATCGCCAGCCCGGCCGAGACGCTGCCGCCCGGAGAGTTGATGTACAGAAAGATGTCTCGCTCCGGATTGTCTGCTTCCAGAAAGAGCATCTGTGCAATGATGATATTCGCGACGTCATCGTTCACCGGCGTGCCGAGGAAGATGATGCGATCCATCAACAGACGGCTGAAGATGTCGTAGCTGCGCTCACCACGCGGTGAGCGTTCGATGATGTACGGCGTGTAAATGGTCGGCATGGTATCTCTTATGAGTCTCGGTCGCTGGTGTCTGAGGCCGATCGCCGTGAGCCAAACTGTGGCACAGAGACGATCCCTAGTCTAACGAGCAGGTTCGTGTTGAGGGTCAGCTTCCGATTTCGTTTCGCGCCATGAGCCACGCGTACACTTTGTCTTCAGTGATACTCTGTTCGATCTCGCGCAGGCGTCCGGCCTTTTGAAGCGACGCATAGACCTGTCCCGGGTCCGCGCCGCGTTTTCCAGCCACTTCCGCCACGCGATCGTCGATGTCCGCCTCGCTCGCTTTGATTCCCTCGCGCTCGGCGATCGTCTCGATGATCAAATCCCGGCGCACCTGACGCTCGGCGATCGGGCGGAATTCGGTGCGGAACTGCTCCTTGTCGTCGTCCGGGACTTGATACGCCTGCGTGTACCCATCAATGGTCTGGTTCACCCAGCTCGCCGGGATATCGAATGGATTGGCGGCCGCGATTTGGTCGACCAACTGCTGGCGCACGGCGGCTTCGGATTCACGGGACGCATGTTCTTCTAGATCTTTCCGCACGGTGGCCATGAGCGCCTCGAGCGACTCGAAGTCACCGACTTCGCGGGCGAACGCGTCGTCGAGGGCGGGCAATGATTTGCGCTTGACGTCGAGCAACGTCACGCGAACGGGCTTGGCCTTACCGCGCTGCGATTCATCCGGGAAGTCATCGGGCCAGCGCACGGTGCGCTCGGCGTGCGCGCCGGGCGTGAGTTCCATGATCAACTCTTCGACGCCGGGAATGGCCTGGCCGCTGCCGAGGACCAAGGGATATTCGCGGGCTTCGGGAAACTCGCCTGAGTCGTCGGCGGTCGTGAGCTGCACGCGCACCATGTCGCCGGGCGCGGCCTTGTCTTCAACGGGCGACCACGCGGCCTTCTGATCGCGGATCTGCTCGACTTGGTCGCGGACGTTGTCGTCCGTCACCGCGACGGGTGTTCGCGTGATGCGGAAGCCTTCGGTGCGCGCGAGGTCGAGCTCAGGCCGGATTTCGAGGTGCAGCTCGAAGCTCAGTGGCTGGCCCTCTTCGAACTTGAGATCGTGCACGTGCGGCTGCGACGCGACTTTGAGGTTCTCGCGGTCCATCACCTCTTTGAACGCTTCCTGGACGAGCGATTCGATGACTTGCTGACGGATCGCGTCCTTGAAGCGCTTCTTGATCATTGCCGGCGGCGCCTTTCCGGGACGAAAGCCGGGCAGGCGAACGCTCGTCGCATATCGCTTTGCCGCTTGATCCTCAGCGTCGCGAACGGTCTCGACCGGCACGCGCACTTCAATCATGCGATCGAGGCCATCAGTCTTTTTCGGCGTTATCTCAATGTTCATGGAGTGGAAAGCTAGTGGGGCGAGCGGGAGGGTGGAACGGTAGAGGGGGACGGTTCGTGCCGCTATCATCCACGGAACTGGCCGGCCGCGACAGACGTAATACACGCCAGCGGATGGCAGTTGTCATTTGATGCCATTGATATCCCTGTGATCCCCGAGAGATGAGCGGAATGCGAGTCGGTCGTCGTGTGAGGGTTTTGCTGGCTGCCATGGTTTGGTGCGGTCTGGCGCGTGCAGTGAACGCGCAAGCGAGTGGACCAGCGGGCGTCGCGCAACGCGGGCTGATTCCGATTGAGAACAGAACGTACATAGGAATCAACCCGGTGGGCGTGCTGTTCCAGATCCTGTCGGTCGAGGTCGAGAGCGGCGTCGCACAGGGGATGACTGCGGGCGGAACGGCGTCGTACATCGACGTCGACAACGATCGCTACACGAGCGCGGAATTCAAGTTTCGGTATTATCCGGGCGAAATAGTGTTGCGCGGATTTTCGCTCGGTGCCACCGTGGGATTTCTCCGCTATAGCACTCTCTCCGACTTGAGCCGGCGCGAGTCGCTCGACGCGCCGACGATCGGCGCGGTCGCGGATTACAACTGGATGCTTGGGACGCAGCACCGGCTGGTGATCGGAACTGGGATCGGCGCCAAGCGGATTATTGCCGGGTCCGATGACCGAAAACGCGTGGATCTTCCGCGTGCCACTGTGACCGGACGGTTCATTGTCGGAGTTGCCTTTTGATGGCGCTCTAGGCCGGCGTTCGCCGAGCATTTACCGGGCATTAGCTTCACCGTAGCGCGGGAGTGGCGGAACTGGCAGACGCACCAGACTTAGGATCTGGCACCGCAAGGTTTGGGGGTTCGAGTCCCCCCTCTCGCACTCCCACTTTCACTCCCCACCCGCGAGGTGAAGGCGATGCGTCGTCTTCCGTTGGTCCTCCTTCTGGCGGCGTTTGCTGCCTGCGATCGCTCGGTCGATCCGATCACGCTCAATCCGACCGACTTGGCGGTGACGGGCACGTACGCGCTCGCGCAAGTCAACGGTCACACACTACCGTTCGCCGCGTTCGTCACCGGCAACGACGAGTGGGATCTCACATCGGACATCATCGTGATGGGCGACGACAAGACCTGGTCGGAGACGACCAACTACAACGTCGTCTCGCTCGCCACGACGAATGTGACGCAACAGCACACGACGACATCGGGCACGTACGCGATCGGGTCGGGCGTGATCACCTTCACGCGCATTGACGGTGGCGCGCTGACGTTCACCGGATCGGTGACGGGCACCACGCTCTGGGTGCTCTTCAACGGGGGCCAGTTCACCTACTCGCGTTGAGCCAGGATGATAGGATGATGGGCCGGAGGATGGTAGACGCGGACTCGTTGCTTCTCTCATCCTGAGACCAATCCTCCTGAGACCCTGATTGAGACCTGAAACGAAAAGGCCGCCACTCTTGTGGCGGCCCTTTCTGCAATACTCATTCTACTTTTATAACTCCAGGATCACTTGCCGATCTGCATGCTCACCGCTCGAGTGGCTCCGAGCTGGCCGGGCTGCCCGAATTGGCTGGTGGTGGGCGGATCGTACACCTTGAGCTCGATGACGTCGCCCGGCTTGAGATCGGCGAGCGCTTGCTGCAAATCGTCCGCCGTGTGAATGTCACGCTTCGTCGGATACAACACCTGCACGATCACTTCGTTGGGCGCGAGAATCTTGAACGCCGGCCCCTGCGTTGAGACGTTCGTGATCCACAGTCCGTTCTTGATCGTCGCGCCGAATTTCGCCTGACGCGCCGGATCGGCGTTGATCGCCTCGACGGAGATGCCCAGCTTATCGTACTGACGCGCCGTGCCTGCGTCGTTGCGCACCGGGGCTGGACGCTCGCTGGCATCCGCGACAGTGGTGGCGAGATCCGCCGGCTCCGCAAGCTTGATCTTGAACGATTTTTTCTGACCGAAGCGCATGACGTCGAGATCGACCGTCTCACCTGGCTTGAAGCCACGGATGATGCGCTGCAGCGTGCTCACCTGATCGATCTGGTGTCCCGCGGCCGCGACGATGACGTCACCCACTTCGATGCCGGCCTTCTGCGCCGGGCTGTCGTCTTCCGGAATGAAGCCGCTCACTTTCGCGCCGCCGATCTGGGCAAGGCCGGCCGCGCGCGCGTCGGTCGCGGTGACTTCGTTCAACTGCACGCCGACAACGGCGCGCTTGATCTTTCCATACTTGATCAGGTCGTCCATCACCTGCTTGGCTAGCGTGATCGGAATGGCGAAGCCGTAACCGGCGTAATAGCCGGTCCCACTGGCGATCGCGCTGTTGATGCCGATCACGTCGCCGCGGATGTTGAGCAGCGGGCCGCCCGAGTTGCCCGGGTTGATCGCCGCGTCCGTCTGGATGTAGTCGGTGATCGCGTACGCGTTGCCGAGCAGCGCGGACTGGTTGCGCCCCTTGGCGCTCACGATGCCGGCGGTGACCGTGAAGTTGAGCCCGAGCGGATTGCCGATGGCGAGTACCCACTGTCCCACGCGCGCATTCGCATCATCGCCAAGATTCAACATCGGAACACCCTTCGTGTCGATCTTCACCACGGCGACGTCGGTCGTTGGATCGCGGCCGACCACCTTGGCCTCGAACTGACGCTTGTCGAACAACGTCACCGTCACCTTGTCGGCGTCGGCAACGACGTGGTTGTTCGTGAGAATGTAGCCATCGTTCGAAACGATGAAGCCCGACCCGCTCGCCTCTTCAGGCTGATCGTTCGGCGACTGGTCTTGGAACTGACGGAAGAAATCTTCGACGCCCGGCGGCAACTGCTGGCCACCGCGACCACCGCCGCGTTGGCGCAGGCTGGTCGGTTTTTGTTTCGCAAAACGTTGTGTCTCGATGGACACGACGGCCGGGCGCGCGTGATCAGCGACTGCCTCGAATGCCGTCTCAGTTTCCGCGGCCGATGCGATCTGCGACGGAGCTGGTTTGGTCGCCGAGGTTACGCGACCCTGCGCCCAACTGAAGCGCGTGAGATCGAAGCCCGATGCGAAAACCAATCCGCACAGAAACGCCACGACGATCCCGGCTCCGAATCGTGCACGGTTATACCTAGTTGACATAGGACGTACTCACCCCTGAAAGGAATGTTGATCTACTGCTCTACACATTCGTATACCCACGCATACGGCGCAAGTTTCGCGCAACATCCGCTGTGCGCAGCACATCCGCCTGCTGGGTATATGACACAACGCAAACGGCCCACGGTTTCCACCGTGGGCCGCTCGCAACGATTTCTTTACTTCTTGTTTTCGTCGACGATCTCGTAATCGGCCTCGACGACGTCGTCCGCGGGTTTACTTCCCGCCGCGCCAGCCGACGAGTCAGGTTCCCCGGGCTGACCACTAGCCCCGCTTGCGCCGGCTTCGCTGCCCGCCGCACTCTGGTTCTGCGCGTAGAACGATTGACCCGCTTCGCTGAACACCTTATTCAGCTCTTCCTGCGCCGCGCGAATCTCGGCGAGATCATCACCGCGGAGTGCTTTACGAGCACGTTCGACTGCGCCGTCGAGCTTGGCTTTCAATTCCGGCGCCAGCTTGTCCGACCACTCCTTGGCGTTCTTCTCGACTTCGTACGTCATGCTGTCGAGACGATTGCGCGTATCGATCTCCTCGCGACGCTTCTTATCTTCCGCCGCGTTCTTCTCGGCGTCCTTGACCATCTTGTCGATGTCGCTCTCAGAGAGACCGCTCGACGCCTCGATCCGGATCTTCTGTTCCTTGCCGGTGGCTTTGTCTTTCGCCGACACGTGGAGAATGCCGTTCGCGTCGATGTCGAACGTGACTTCGATCTGCGGTAAACCGCGCGAAGCGGGTGGGATTCCGGTCAGCTGGAATTTGCCGATGGTGCGGTTGTCGCGAGCAAGCTCCCGCTCGCCCTGCAGCACGTGGATCTCGACCGTCGTCTGATTGTCGTCAGCTGTCGAGAACGTTTCGCTCTTCTTGGTCGGGATTGTCGTATTGCGCGGAATGAGAACAGTGGTCACGCCGCCGAGCGTCTCGATGCCGAGCGAGAGCGGAGTGACGTCGAGCAGGAGCACGTCTTTCTGCTCACCCGTGAGCACCGCACCCTGAATGGCCGCACCGATCGCGACGACTTCGTCCGGATTCACGGAGCGGTTGGGCTCCTTGCCGAAGTAGCCCTTCACGACTTCCTGAATCTTCGGAATGCGCGTGGATCCGCCGACGAGAATCACTTCGTCGATGTCTTTCGGATCGAGGCCGGCGTCCTTCAGCGCCTTCTTCATCGGCTCCAACGTCCGTTGGATCAGATCGTCCACCAGCTGCTCGAACTTGGCACGCGTCAACGAATAGTTGAGGTGCTTCGGTCCGCTCTGGTCGGCGGTGATGAACGGAAGGTTGATGTCCGTCGTCATGGTGCTCGACAGTTCCATCTTCGCCTTTTCGGCGGCTTCCTTGAGGCGCTGCAGCGCCATCGGATCTTTCGCGAGGTCGATGCCCTGATCGCGCTTGAATTCGCCGACGATCCAATCGATGACGCGCTGATCGAAGTCGTCGCCGCCGAGGTGTGTATCACCGTTGGTGGACTTCACTTCGAACTGGCGCGAGCCTTCGACGTCGTACAACTCGAGGACGGAAATGTCGTACGTGCCGCCGCCAAGATCGAAGACCGCGATCTTCTCGTCCTTCTTTTTGTCGAGACCGTAGGCGAGTGCCGCAGCCGTGGGCTCGTTGATGATGCGGAGCACGTCGAGACCAGCGACCTTGCCGGCATCTTTCGTGGCCTGACGCTGGGCGTCGTTAAAATAGGCAGGCACGGTGACGACCGCCTTGGACACCGTGTGTCCGAGATAGTCTTCCGCGGTCTGCTTCATTTTCTGGAGGATCATGGCCGAAATTTCGGGCGGCGAATAGCGCTTGCCCTGAACTTCGACGGCGGCCATGTCGCTGGCTCCGGAGAGAATCTTGTACGGCACCCGTTTCGTCTCGTCCTGCACTTCATTGAGACGGCGTCCCATGAAGCGCTTGATCGAGAAGACGGTGTTTTGCGGGTTGGTAACGGCTTGGCGTTTCGCGACCTGGCCGACGAGTCGCTCGCCGTCCTTGGTGAAGCCAACTACGGACGGGGTCGTGCGACCCCCTTCGGCGTTGGGGATCACGATCGGGTCGCCGCCTTCCATGACCGCGACGACCGAGTTCGTCGTCCCGAGATCGATGCCAATGACTTTGTCGGCCATTGCTTCCTCAAACGAATGGATGTGAAGCAGAGCCACGACGGCGCTGCCATGAACGACGGGAGGGAAGGCAAGAGCGAGACCGGTTTTCTGCGCCAAGTTGGCAGCTAACGCGTAGCTTCCCGATGTTCGAGCTCGACTGAACTGTCAGCGCGTCAGGCCGGCGCGGCCCGATCCTCGCTTCGGGCAGTCAGGCAAACACAACAGAACCATGATTCCGATCAGCGACGAAAATCCGACCCTGCGAACTCCGGTGATGACGTGGCTGCTGCTCGCCGCAATGTTCGCCGTCTTTCTCGTCGTCCAGGGCGGAGGGCTGGATCAGCTTGCCCTCGTGACGAGCATCTGCAATCTCGGAATGGTCCCTGGCGAGCTCACGCACAAAGCGCCCGTCGGGCTGATGGTTCCCCTGACCAACTATCTGTCGTGCGCCATCGACCGCGAGCCGATCAATGTCCTGACGCCGCTCACGTCAATGTTCCTCCATGGCGGCTGGGGACATCTGCTCGGGAACGCGCTCTTCTTTTGGGTCTTCGGAAACAACATCGAGGACAGCATGGGTCCGGGACGGTTTTTGATGTTTTATCTACTCTGCGGATTGATCGCGGCTGGAACGCACATCCTCGTTCAGCCCGCTTCGCCTGTTCCAACGGTCGGAGCGTCCGGAGCGATTTCCGGCGTGCTCGGCGCGTACCTGATCCTCTATCCAAGGGTCCGCGTCAACATGTTTTTCTTCCTGTTCGTTTTTGCGATCCCGGCCTGGATCGTTCTGATCTATTGGTTCGGGGTCCAGGTCGCGACTGCCTACATGACTCCGGTGCGGTCGGACGTCTCCAGCGGCGTCGCCGTCTGGGCGCACATCGGTGGGTTCGTCGCCGGAATGCTTCTCATCAAATTGTTCGAGAATCCGCGACTGGTCACGATGCGAAACACAATCCGCGAGCAAGGTCCCCTCGCCGCGGGTTACTGACCGGTCTTTGCCCCGCCTCGGGGAGCGGGTATCTTCGTGTGGCCGATAGCTCCACTTCGTCACGGTCGCGTTATCCGATAGTACCCGTACTGTCACAACGCGGCCGGATGCCACACTCCGGAGGGTCATGCTTGCCCGCCTCTTGCCCCGCGACGACAAGTTCTTCGAACTGTTCGATCAACTTGCGGGACATCTCGCGTCGACCGCCAAACTGCTCGACGACCTGTTCAGTGACGCCTCGAACGTCACGCAACACGTCAAGGCGATCAAGGACATCGAGCACAAAGCGGATCTGCTGACCACCACGGTCAACCAGCGCATCGACAAAAGCTTCATCACGCCGATCGACCGTGAGGACATTCACATGCTCGCCTCTCGGCTCGACGACGTGATCGACTTGCTCGATGGAACGTCGCGCCGGTTCGAGATGCTGCACATCAGCGAGGTGCTGCCGCCGGCGCGCCAGCTCTCCAACGTGCTGCTTCGCGCGGCGAACGAGATCCAGATGGCAGTCGGCGAGATGCGGAAATCTGCCGCAGTCAATCAACACGTCGCGCGCATCAAACAGCTCGAAGAAGAGGGCGACGCGATCTACCACGAGGCCGTTGGTGCGTTGTTCGCCGGCACACCGAATGTGCTCGACGTCATCAAGTGGAAAGAGATGTACGACACGCTCGAGCGCGCCATCGATGCCTGCATGGGCGTCGCTCAGGTGCTGCAGAGCATCTCTCTCAAGAACGCGTAGCCCGGACCGCCATACGTGGTTGCCTACGTCGTCGCGATCGTCCTGATCGCGTTCATCTTCGATTTCATCAACGGGTTCCACGACTCAGCGAATTCCATCGCGACGATCGTGGGCACGCGAGTTCTCAGTCCGCTGGCCGCCGTTGCGTGGGCCGCAGTGTTCAACTTTGCCGCCGCCTTTACCGGGTCGCTCGCCGTCGCCAAAGCGATTGGCGGCGGCATGATCGAGCAGAACATCGTGACGCCAAACGTCATCCTCGGTGGCCTGCTTGGCGCGATCATCTGGAATCTCATAACGTGGTTTTTTGGCATTCCGTCCAGCTCATCGCACGCGCTGATCGGCGGCTACGCGGGTGCTGCGGTGGCGCACGCCGGTATGGTGGCGATCACCTGGGGGGTGAAATGGATTCAGACGCTGTCGTTCATCGTGATATCGCCGCTCGTGGGACTGCTCGCCGGCTATCTGCTCATGGTCTTGGTGTTCTGGTTGTTCCACAAAACGTCGGCGGCGCGCGTCGATCGATTCTTCAGGCCGGCGCAACTTGTGAGCTCGGCGCTGCTATCGTATTCGCACGGCGGTAATGACGCGCAGAAGACGATGGGCATCATCGTCGGCCTGCTCGTCTCAGCCAACGGATTGTTCGCGAAAGAAACGGGGTTTCTGCACCACTTCTATCTCGCCGACAACAAAGTCATTCCGCATTGGGTGGAGATTTGCGCGTACACCGCGATCTCACTCGGCACGTTGTTCGGTGGCTGGCGCATTGTGTACACGATGGGCTCGCGCATCACCAAACTCCGGCCCGTCGGCGGATTCTGCGCCGAGACGGGAGGCGCCGCGGCGATTCTCATCGCTACGCACTTCGGCATTCCAGTCAGCACCACGCACACGATTACCGGATCAATCGTCGGCGTGGGTGCGACGCAACGGTTGTCGGCCGTGCGTTGGGGACTCGCCGGTCGTATCGTATGGGCATGGGTCGTGACGATTCCAGCGGCGGCGATCCTTGCGGCGCTTTCGTATTCGCTCTTGTCGCTGGTGGTGCATCTCTGAGGAGTGGCAATGCAGGAAGATCGGCGCCTGGGCGGTCCCGAGGGCGGCTACACCGATGGCGAGATGCGCCTGATCTTCGAACGGGCGGGGCAACTCGACGTCGACGCTGGAGCAGAGCGGCGCTTTTCTCTCGACGAATTGCGGGAAATGGGGGCGCAAGCTGGATTGAATCCGGCAGACGTTACGAGGGCCGCCGCCGATCTTCGATCCCAACCGGCCAGGCGTGGCATCCTTGGTGCACCGACGCGCTTCACCGCGGTGACCTTTGTGGAACGGCGATTGGACGACAGCGTCGTGTCCGAGGTGGTCCTGCGAGTCCGGGAGGCGACTCGGTTGCATGGAGAGCTTCGTGCGGTTCCGGGCGGGATGGAATGGCGCGCACGATCGGCCCTCGGCATTGTCATCGTCGACTTCTCTCCCAAAGGCGAAGGCACTCGGCTCGACGTACTCATAGGCCGCGAAGACGAGGCGGCGCTGGCAGCGCTCGGAGCTGGATTCGCCGGAATCGCCGTTGGCGTTGCCGTCGGGATGGTGGCGGGCGTGGGCGTCGCGTTGCACGGCGGACCCCTCATTGGTTTAGGGGTCGGTGCCGTCGCGGGAATTGGTAGTGCGTGGGGAGGCGCCCGCTTCATCTGGTCGCGCATTGCCCGTCGCATCGCCAACGACACGAGCGCGCTCATGCGCGCGATCACCGAGACAATCGACTCGGTGGCCGTCGATCCAGGGTCTCCCGGCGAGACGTGACCCACTTGTGACACGCTCGATCACAAACGGTCTGGCCAGTTCTCGAGGGTGCACGGTAATTACCATGTCCGCGCCGCAGCCTACCCAAGAACTTCCGATCTATGTCCAACAGTCAATCCACCCCGCCGCTATACCTCAACCGGGAGTTGAGCTGGCTCGCGTTCAACGGGCGAGTGTTGCACGAGGCGCTCGATCCGCGGGTGCCGCTCCTCGAACGGGTCAAATTCCTCGGGATTTTCAGCAATAATCTCGACGAGTTCTACATGGTTCGCATCGCCGGCCTTCGGCGACAGCTTGCCGCAGGCGTCGTGCACACGCCACCGGACGGACTCACGCCGTTCGAGCAGCTCGACGCGATCGACGCCGAGGTGGCGCGTCTGTCAGTGCTCCAGCGCCGGTGTTTGCTCGGTCTGCTCGATGAGCTCTCGGGCCACGGCGTTCGCTTGCTGGCCGTAAAAGATCTCTCACCCGGCGAGTGGGGCGCGATCGACGAATATTTCGAATCGCAAATCTTCCCGGTGCTCACGCCCCTCGCCGTCGACCCGGGCCATCCGTTCCCGTATATCTCGAACCTGTCGCTTTCGCTCGCCGTGGAGATTCGCGATCCCGAGCGCAGCGCGATCCGGTTCGCGCGCGTGAAAGTTCCGCGAAGTCTTCCACGTTGGGTCCCTGTGCACGGACGTCCGCATCAATTTGTGCCGCTCGAACAGGTGATCGGCGCGAACCTCGCGGCGCTGTTTCCCGGCATGGAGGTCGTCGCGTGGTATGCGTTCAGAATCACGCGCTACTCCGATCTCGACGTGCCGGTGGAGGAGCCGGAAGATCTGCTCGCGTCCATCGAAGAACAGGTCTTCAAGCGCCGGTTCGGCGAAGTCGTGCGCGTGGAAGTGCAGGACGACATGCCGGCCCATCTGCGCGCGCTGTTGCTCGATGAGTTGCGTGAAGACGACGTTCCCGAAGTGGGCCGCCTTCAAGAGAAGGACATTCAGGACGCCGGCCGCTTGCTCGACTTGAGCGATCTGATGAGCCTGGCGTCGCTCGACATTCCGGCGTTGCGTGACACGCCGTTCACGCCGATCAATCCGCCGGAGTTGCGCGAGCCGAACCGCAGCATGTTCGACGTCATTCGCGCGGGCGATGTGCTCGTGCACCACCCGTTCGATTCTTTCAGCGCGTCCGTCGAGCGGTTCTTGGACGAGGCGGCCCACGATGAAAACGTGTTGGCGATCAAGCTCACGCTGTACCGCACGTCGGGCGATACCGCGCTGGCCACCGCGCTCGTCGACGCGGCGCAGCGCGGCAAGCAGGTGGCGGTGATCGTCGAGCTCAAGGCGCGGTTCGACGAAGCCAACAACATCACCTGGGCGCGCCAGCTCGAAGACGCCGGCGTGCACGTCGCATTCGGATCGGCGAACCTGAAGACGCACGCCAAGACGGCGCTCGTTGTTCGCCGCGAAGCCGACGGCATCCGGCGGTACGTCCACTTGGGAAGCGGCAATTACAATTCTCGCACGGCGCGCCTGTATACCGACGTCGGTCTGTTGACGTGCAGCCCATCGATCGGCGCCGACGTCAGCGATCTATTCAATTCTTTGACCGGCTACTCGCGCCAACTCTTATATCGGAAGCTGCTGGTTGCGCCGCTGGACCTTCGCAATCGTTTCATGGAGCTGATCGGACGCGAGGCCGAGCATGCGCAGGCGGGCCGTCCGGCGCGCATCATCGGTAAGATGAACGCGCTCGTCGACGAACCAATCATTGATGCGCTCTATCGCGCCTCTCAGGCCGGCGTGGAGATCGACCTAATCGTGCGCGGCATCTGCTGCCTGCGCCCCGGAATCCCCGGCGTCAGCGATCGCATTCGTGTGGTCAGCATCATCGGCCGGTTCCTCGAGCATTCGCGCATGTGGCATTTCACCAATGGCGGCGCCGAAGAGTTCTATCTTGGATCGTCCGACTGGATGCCGCGAAACTTCGACCGGCGAGTGGAAGCGGTGGCGCCGGTCGAGGATCCGGCGGTCCACGAGCGTGTGCGATCGTTGCTGCACACCTATCTCGACGACAACCGCCAAGCGTGGGATCTCGCTGCCGATGGCGTGTGGACGCAACGCGAGCCGGACGGCGCGGTGCGCGCGTCGCACGATCTGCTGCTGCGGAGCTCGTGGGGTGTCAGTGCGCCGCCGGTGCGCGACGGGGCGGCGGGACTCGGGTCAGGCGAGTCGGCCAACCATCAAGCGCGCACGTTGATCGATTGACATCATCGATCAACGTACGTGACGTAGACGCTATTCGATTTCGCCGACCTCGATGTCCTCCGACGACAGAACATGGCCGTCGGGGGCGACGATCTCGATAGGCACGCCGGCCACCATCGCCAGCAGCTCCGACTTCCGATTGGCCCCCCACATCTCGAGCCGCATGTTCGTGCGCTGATTCGCCGGAACCGGCGTGAGTCGGATGCAGCGTTGCGTCCACCGGATTTTGAGATCACTCACGGCGCACACGTGTCCGCGATCGAACCCGTCGGCCACGCGAAGCAGCGCCGACAATCGTTTGATCCGGAGTCGCAGTGCGCGATCGAGCGCGCCATAGTTCCGCTGCTGGCGTCGCGGCCGCGCACCGCGATGATAGCGCGCGACGTTGGCGACCACCACCTGCTCCGACGGTGAGAGCCCGAGCAAGTCGGCATGCAAGATCAGATGATACGAATGCTTGTGGTGTCGCTCGTAGCTGATGTGGTAGCCCGCATCATGGAGCAGCGCCGCGTCGGAGAGCGCTTCACGATCCTCCTTCGTGCATCCGATACGCTCGCCGAGCGCGTCGAACAGTGTCAACGCGAGCCGTCGCACGTGCGATGAATGTGGCTGTTCCGCGTGACAGCGTTCGGCGAATTCGGTGACGGATCGCGCGCGCGCTTCGCCAGGATCGGCGATCGTCGGCGCGACGCGGGCGGCTTCGAGCAACAATCCTTCGCGAATACCGTAGCGCGACACGACAATCTCGCGTGCCTCCACGCGGCGAAGTACCTCGGCGGCGACCGAGAGTCCGGCGACGATGATGTCGGCGCGCTCGGGGTTGAGGCCGGGAATCGCACGGCGCTCGTCGGGACTGAGCTCGATGAGCATGTCGAGAATGTGTTCGAGCTCGGCACGCGGGATGTGCGCCGCGTGCACCGATCGCGCCGTGAGAATTCCCTGACGTGATAGGTACATTCCGGCGAGGTTTGTGAATGTGCCGCCCGAGCCAATGAGCTGCGCGCCGCGCCAGTCGCGAAGGGGAACTTCGTCGCGAAGACCTTCGCTCACGTCGCGGCGCAGGCGTTTCACCGCTTTTGGCGTCACGCCGCGATGCAAGTACTCCTCGGTGAGGCGGATCGCGCCGAAGGGAAGGGAGGTGAGGCGTTCAATCACGCCTTCGGCACTCAGCGCGAGCTCGAGCGATCCGCCGCCGATGTCGATCACGGCGGTGCGCCCCATTCCCATGTCGAAATGCGCGACGGCGCTTCGAAAGCTGAGGCGCGCCTCCTCGTCGCCGTCGAGCACGCGGACGCGCAGACCGGTAACGCGTTGGATTTGTGCGAGGAATGCACTGGCATTCGTTGCTTCACGCACGGCGCTCGTTGCAACAGCGTCGATCCGAGTGGCGCCGAGTTGGCGAGCAAGCGTCGCCATTCGTTCGAGCGCTTCGAGCGCAGCCTGGATCGATGTTTCGGAAAGTGCGCCGGACTTCGACAGGCCCGTGGCGAGTCGCGGCGCCGCCTTCATTTCGTCGACGACTTGGATCGTCCCTTCGGGCGACACGTCGGCGACGATCTGCCGAATGGAGTTGGACCCGATGTCGATCGCGGCGACGCGCCGATGATCCGGTGCCACGGACCGGCGCGAACCACGCTCTCGAGCGATGGGGATGACTGCCGACACGTTTCTCCTCTCCACGGATGGCCGACGTCAGTACGCGGCGCGTCCTGCAGCGCGCTCATCGAATATATGGTTCGACAGGCTCGTCTGCTTCGGCTTGCGCTCCGAGCGTTCGAGCACGGAGCGATAGCTCGCATCGAGTCGATCCAATTCTGCCTCCCAATCAAGTGCAAGAGCCGTGCGTCGCCCACCGCCCGCGAGTCGGCGACGTCGCGCCGTGTCCATCGTGAGCGCAACGATCGCGTCGGCCATCGCGTCGACATCGTTGGCCTCGACGGCAATTCCGTTTTGCTCATCGCGCAAATGGTCGGCGACGCCACCGGCCGGCGTTGCGACAACAGGCAAACCCGCGGCCATCGCTTCGAGAACGACCAGGCCGAGCGTTTCAGTCAACGACGAAAACAGGAAAACATCGGCGCTGGCGTACAGGCGCGGCAACGCTTTCTCTCGATCGAGCACGCCGAGGAACAGCACGTCCGGACCGGCGAGCGTTCGAAGCGCGTTTTCTTCCGGACCGGCGCCGGCGATGATGAGCCGGGCCGCGCCTGCGGGAAGTGAGGCACGGGCGCGATTGAACGCGCGAACGATTCGATCGACGCCTTTCTCGGCCGCCAGTCGGCCGACATGCAAGAAAACGATGGAGTCGTCGATCCCATATGCGGCTCGGAGCGCCTGGCTGCGGCGCTCCGGCGAGAAGGCATTGATGTCGACACCTCTGCCCCAAACCTCCACGTCGGTAACCCCCAGTGCGACGAGGTCGTCCCGCGCCGGCGCCGACGGCGTGAACACGCGAGCGCTCCGACCGTGAAAGCGCGCGATGTACTTGGACACGGACCCGCGCAGCCACGGCATGCCGTACGCCTCCGTGTATCGGCTGAAGTCGGTGTGGTACGAGGAGAGCCGGACGACACCGGCTCTCGACGCTGCGATCTGGCCGAGTCGGCCGATCATGAATTCCGTGGCGGAGTGCACGATGTCCGGTTTGAACTGGCGAACCGCAGTCGCCACGAGCCCGTAAGACGGCGCGGCTAGGCGGATGTCCGGGTACGGAGGAAACGCGACGCTCGGCACTTCGACCAAGCCGTCGAGCTGGTGCGCGGCTTGGATGGGTCCCCGCGGCATGATCGCCGGATACTTGGGCGCCACGACCGCGCATTGCCATCCGCGCGCCCGCAATCCGGCGACGGAGAGCGCGGTGACGATCGATACCCCGTTCACCTGGGGCGGAAACGTATCCGTGCAATAGAGCACCCGACGTGCCCGCTGGGCACCACGATCGGCCATGAGACTATCCTATATGAAGGAGTGTGATGACCCTCACGCCCAAAGCTCGGCGCCGTGCGTCACCGTCGTGTGTCGGCCGCGTCACGGTCTCGCGCAGGGCCGCCGTGGCGGCATGAGTGTTCAGACACACCGCCGTTACGCGTCCGGCACGCCGCTGTCCCGCGATCATGACGCGCGAGCTCGACATTACTACGAGGTATCTGGTCTCAGGTCCGAGGCGACCGATACCGCGGCGCCTGCAGGTGTGAACCGACACGCGGAGTGGTGATGCGAATTGAAACCGACGTGCAACGAGTGATCGTCGTCGTGCTCGATGGATTACGTCCCGATGCCATCGAACGTTTCGGCCTCAACCATATTCGGCGGCTCATGGCCACGGGCGCCCATTCGTGCGCCGCTACCACTGTCAATCCAAGCGTGACCGCGGCGGCGATGACATCGCTGGTGTCCGGTGTTCATCCGGCGCGACACGGCATTCAGTCGGACCGGTTGTTCATCCCGCGCACGGCGACGGGACTCACGCCGATTCCCGAAGTGCTGGCGCGCAACGGTCTCCCGTCGTCGGCGTTCATGGCCGATGTCGCACCGATCTTTCGAGGCTTCGCAACACGCGTTGGTCGCCGGCTCGGCTTCAACGTTCTCAAAACCGCTGGAAAGACGTCGCCGGAAATTTTGCACGCGGCGCGCGCGACGCTCCGCATTCAGCAACACGGTCTCATCTTGTTCCACTGGCCCGACGCTGATCACGCCGGCCATGATCACGGCTGGATGTCAGACGCCTACGCCGAAGGCTGCGCGCGGATGGACGACACGCTCGGAATGTTGTCGGTCATCGCCAACGTCGCGCACGATCCTGGAACGATTCTCATCGCGCTCGCCGATCACGGTGGCGGTGGCGTGAACGCCAAGGATCACGAGAGTGATCACCCGCTCGATCGCACGATTCCGCTGCTCATCGCCGGGCGCGACGTGGTCCCGACCGAGCTCGCCACGCCGCATTTGGTCGACGTGCCTCCGAGCATCCTGTGGGCGTTGGGTCTCGAAGTGCCGGCGAGCTATGAAGGCCGCGTCCTGCATGAAGCGTTCGCCACGTTCGATACGGCGGCGAGCGCCGTCGCATAGGAGGGAGCATGATCGGCAGCGCATTCTTTGCACGTCTCGACGCTCGCGACCGCGCACTGTTCGTCCGGCTGTCGATTCGTGAACGCACATCGCGAGGCGCGAAACTCTTCTGGACCACGCTCACGCATCTCGGAGGCGTGTCGTTCAGCGTGGCAGCGGCTCTCGTTCCATTGACCATGCAGGGCGACGTCGGGATCGCGGCGCATCACGCACTGACCACGCTCGTCGTGTCGCATCTCATCGTGCAGTTGGTGAAGCGGACCGTCGGCCGCCCGCGTCCGTCGCGCGCGATCGATTGCCGAACGCTCATCGGGGAGCCGGACCGGTTTTCATTTCCGTCGGGTCACTCCGCGGCGGCAATGGCGGTGGCGTTCACCTACGCGCTCGCGTTCCCAACACTGGCGGCCGTCCTGATTCCGCTCGCAGTTCTCGTCGGTATTTCGCGCGTCTACCTCGGCGTTCACTATCCTGGCGACGTCCTCATTGGCCAACTCATCGCCGTGTTGACGGCCCTGCCCATCGCCCTACGCTGACGACGAACCGGCGCTAGACGGCCAGCTTCATCGCCCGCGCGCCCGAGTTCGCGGAGGCCATGGGAAACTCGATCGTCAGACGGCCGCGGCGCCCGTCGCGCCACGGCGCAAGGACGCGGGCGAGCGACACAAACTCACGCGAGTCGATGCATTGCACCGACCGAAGGTCCACGCGAAGCATGCGTGTGTCACGCGGCAGGTCGACGAGGAGCGCCGTAGCGCGAGCAGTAGCGCCATCGGCCAGCAAGCCGGCAAAGTAGATCGTGGCGCTGGACCCGTGCGCCTCGAGCGTCACGTGGGACCACTTCATAACTCACATCCAGAAATTCGAATGCTGAAGTTCGTCTTGCCGCGTCACGCCCGGACGCGACCGGCCGTCACACCTGGGTAACGACCTTTCCCGGGAAATGAATGGTGATGGTCGTTCCCTGACCTACCACGCTTTCGGCGCGCACCGAGCCGCCGTGCGTCTCCACGAGGTGGCGAACGATCGCGAGGCCGAGCCCGGTGCCCCCTTCTTCACGGGCGCGCCCGAGGTCCACGCGATAGAACCGTTCGAAAATCCGGCCGAGATGTTCGAGTGGGATGCCCGTTCCAGTGTCCGTCACGCTCACGGTTGTACCGCCATTCGCCGGACTCTCGGCCCGAACGACGATGCTGCCCCGCGACGTGTGGCGCACGGCGTTTTCGACCAGGTTCGCCAGCACCTGACGGAGTGCGGTGGGATCGGCCTCCACGCGTTTGGCTCCCGGCGGCGCCGCAAATGCTAGTGTCAGCCCTTTGAGTTCAGCCGCGCGCTGCACTCCGCTGAAGACATCGGCAACGACGCTCGTGAGATCGTTGGACGTCACGTTGGGCTTCCAACTGCCGGATTCGTAGCGTGACAGATCGAGCAAGTCGTCGACGATACGTTGCATTCTGCGCGTGTTTGCCTCGATCGTCTCGAGGAAGCGCCGACGATCCTCGGGCGACAGATCGGGGTCGCGAAGTGTCTCGGCGAATCCCACGATGACTGTCAACGGCGTTTTGAGCTCGTGCGACACGTTGGCCACGAAGTCGCGGCGAATCGTCTCGAGTCGGCGACGCGTCGTCAGATCCATCACGGCAAGCACGGCACCACGGTCGGGCAGCGGTCGCGCCGTGATGAGCAATGTGCGTTCGCCGAGCGCGAGCTCCGTGGGTTCCGTCGCGACGCCGCCCATCGCACCACGAATGGCTTCGCGAACGAGTCTTTCTTGGGGAAGCATGTCGATGGAAAAGGGAGCGTCGGCGCTGAGCGTCAGCAATCGTCGCGCGCTCTGGTTCAATCGAACGACTTCGGCGCGCGGGCTGACCGCGATGATTCCCTCATCGAGTGACTCGATGACCGCGTTGAGCAGCGCGTCCTCCGACTCCAGTGCCGAGAGTCGCGACGCGAGTTGCTCGGTCATGCGATGCAGCGCGAGTGCGAGATCCCCCACTTCGCCCGGTGCTGAGAGGGCGGGGCGTCGATCGAGCTCACCGGCGGCGATGGCGCGCGCGACGTCGCGGAGCTCGATGATCGGCTGCGAGACGCTTCGCGAGAACCCGAACCCGATGACCAATGCACCGATGAGGGCGATCAATCCCGCGATGACGACGTCGTGCTGTGCGCCCGTGACGATCTCGCGAAACTTGGTCGTCGCCACCGACACGCGTGCGAATCCGAGCGGGTGACGCACGGCGACGTACATCTCGTCGTCGCCGGCAGACGCACTTGGTCTGGTCGACGCGCCCAATCCGTTCGTGCGGGCCGCGACGATCTCAGGCCGGGTCGAATGGTTTTGAAGGCGAGTGAGGCCTTCGCCGTCGAACTCCGAATCTCCGACGACGACGCCATTCGAGTCGACCAACGTGACTCGACGACCAAGTGCCGCACCCGCGGCGTCGGCCAGCGAGTCGGGATTCGAGCGCGGTGTCCACTCGCCGGCGACGAGGCGGGCTTCGCGTTCGAGCCCGCTGACTGTTTCCCGTTCGAGACGTTCCCGCAAGCGGCTTCCAGCGATCAGGACAATGCCGGTCAACAACACGACGACCAGCACCAGCGACCCAATCAACAACCGCTTGGCGAGGGTCACGTGGCTCGCGACTGTCCGCTCTTCAGACGATAGCCGAACCCGCGCACGGTCTCGATCAAATCGCCGGCGCCGCCGAGCTTGGTGCGGAGCCGCTGGACGTGCATGTCGACGGTGCGGGTTTGAATGTCGGGCGCCGCTTCCCAAACCGTCGACAGAAGGTGCGCGCGTCCTTGCACGCGTCCGCGGCGTTCGGCGAGCGTCAACAGCAGTTTGTATTCGGTCGGTGTGAGGTCGATGACGCGCGCGTCGACCGACACGCGATGCTCGGCGCGGTCGATCGTGATGGGTCCGAGGACGAGGAGATCAGCCGGCCCAACGCCGCCCGCAGTGACGCGCCGCAGAATCGCACCGACGCGCAACACGAGCTCCTGTGGGCTGAATGGCTTGGTGAGATAATCGTCCGCGCCGAGTGCGAGGCCGCGAATGCGATCGGGTTCTTCGCGACGGGCAGTGAGCATGAGCACCGCGATGTCGCGTGTCGCCGCCGCACTGCGCAATTGTTCGAGGACGTCGTAGCCTGATGCGCCGGGAAGCATCAGGTCGAGAACGATGAGGGCTGGACGTTCTTGCCGCGCTGCAGCGAGCGCATCCGGCCCGGTGGACGCCGTGGAGACGCGGTATCCCGCTTTGACGAGATGATACGCGACCAGCGCTACGATGTCGGCTTCATCGTCGACGACGAGGATGCGCTCGCCGGTGACTGCGGCGGCCGCGGCGGTCACGTTGCCATACTCCGCGCCGTGGCGAGGCGCCGCTGAATGTTGGCGACGATCATTTCGATCGCGACAGAGTTGTGACCGCCGCGAGGGACGATCACATCGGCGTAACGTTTGCTCGGTTCGACGAACTGCAGATGCATGGGTTGCACAGTGGTGAGGTACTGGTCGAGGATCTCATCGAGCGGCCGGCCACGCTTGGATGTGTCTCGCCGGATACGCCGAATGAGTCGGATGTCCGGATCGGCGTCGACGAACACTTTGACGTCGCACAGGTCGCGTACGCGTGCATCGCTGAACAACAGGATTCCGTCGATCACGACGACTTGGGCCGGAGGAACGATCACCTTCTGATCGCTCCGGGTGTGGCTCATGAAGTCGTACACTGGCTTCTCGATCGATTCGCCCGCCGCGAGATGGCCGAGCTGGCCGACGAGCAGTTCCCAATCGAAGGCGTCGGGATGATCCCAGTTGATCTTCCGGCGCTCGTTGAGCGGCAAGTGCGCAAAATTGAGGTAGTACGCGTCCATGTCGATGAACGCGACCGACTCGGTATGCAACGCCTTTGCGACGTTCCGCGCGACGGTTGATTTCCCTGATCCCGAGCCGCCGGCGACGCCGATGATGAACGGCGTCATCCAGCTGCCTGCGACTGAATCATTCGCCGAGGAACTTGCCGGTAAGGTGGATCGAAAAGAAGGCGTGACACTGTCACAATCTGGTATCGGACCGTGAGCTACCGCTAGTTTCTCTCTATGCGACGTCGGATGTTTTTCGTCATTCTTGGCTGGATCGCGCCCCTCGCCGGCGTGAGCTCCGTGAGTTGCACGCGACGTCCGCTCGTGGAAATGAGCGTGCCTGTCGATCTGGTCGTCGCCGCGACCACGGATGTGCACGGATACGTCCGCGGGTGGGATTACTACGCCAACGCGCCGGACACCGTTCGCGGACTCGCGCGCGCCGCAACGATCATCGACTCGCTGCGAAAGTCAGCAACGCTGGCGCCCGTTGTGGTCGACGCCGGCGACATTCTCCAGGGCAATCCGTTGGCGTTCGTCGCGGCGCGCGTCGACACGACGATGCAAAACCCGATCATTCTCGCGATGAACGCGGTGCAGTACGACGCTGCCGTCGTTGGAAATCACGAATTCAACTACGGCCTCGGCACACTCGATCGGGCCATTCGCCAGGCGGATTTTCCTTTTCTCGCGGCGAACGCAACCACACCCGACGGCAAGCCGCGCTTTCGCGCGTGGGCGGTCTCGACGCGCCGAGGAATCAAGATCGCCATCGTTGGCGCAACGACGCCCGGCGCGATGGTGTGGGATCGCGACAATCTCTCCGGTCACGTGGTGATTGGAGACGTGATTCCCGCCGTGCGCACCGCGGTGCGCGATGCGCGCGACGCCGGCGCGTCGGTCGTCATCGTCGTCGTGCACTCCGGTCTCAACGAGCCATCGAGCTACGACACGGTGACGACCGGCGTGCCGAGTGAAAACGTCGCGGCGCGACTGGCGCATGAGGTGTCCGGTATCGATCTCCTGGTGTACGGACACTCGCACCGCGAAATGGCCGACACGGTCATCGGAACCACGTTGCTCATGCAACCGAAGAACTGGGCGGGCAGTGTTGCCATTGCGCATCTCACGCTCGAACGGCAAGGCGCACGTTGGCACGTGAGGGCAAAGCGGAGTCAGCTCGTCTCGACCGCGCGCCACCGAGAGAATCCTCAGGTGCTCGCCGTCACGCAGGAAGGACACCGCGCGGCGGTTGCCTACGCCACAACGCAGATCGGCACGACCGCCGTGCGCTGGTCCGCCGACTCGGCGCGCGTTGTCGACACGCCGCTGATCGATTTCATTCTCGACGTCGAACGCCGCGCCGCGGGAACACAACTCGCGTCGACGGCCGCCTTCTCGCTGAACGCCACGCTCGCTCCGGGCCCGATTACAGTGGCGCGCATCGCGGCACTTTACCCGTATGACAACACTCTTCGCGCCGTAAAGATCTCCGGCGCGCAACTCCGCGCCTACCTCGAGCAGAGCGCGCGCTACTTCCGGCCCAATGCCGACGGAACCGCCGACATTGACCCGGCGATCCCCGGATTCAACTACGACATCGTCTCCGGCGTCGACTACACGATCGATGTCTCCAAGCCAATCGGCGGGCGGATCGTCTCGCTCACGTTTGGTGGAAAACCCGTGGTGCCGACCGACAGCTTCTCCATGGCGCTCAACAACTATCGACAGACGGGCGGCGGGGGATTCGCGATGCTGCAGGGCGCGCCAGTCATCTACGACCGTCAGCTCGAGATCCGGCAACTGCTCATCGACGAGGTGAAACGCAAAGGCACCTTGGTACCGTCGGATTACCTTCATTCCAACTGGCGTATCGTGCCGGGTGCGGCGATCGGCCGCCTGCTTTCCTCTCCGCGACAATGACCAATCGAATGGTACGAGTATTTGTGAATGCTTCAGGAGTCGAAGTTCCATCTGGCGCAACGGCGCTGGACGCCGTTCGCGCCTTTGATTCCGACGCCGCGCGCGACGTGAGCGCGGGCAGCCGCGTCATCACAGACAGTCGCGGTCTTCCGATCGACGCCGAAACGCCCATGAGCGCGGGCTCGATTCTGCGGCTCATCGCCAAGCGTGACCGCGCGGCGGTGGATGACGGAGAGGCCTGAGCTCGGAATGAGTCCAATCATTCATTCCGAGTTGCTGCGCCGTCTGCCCAAGGCCGAGCTGCATTGTCACCTCGACGGTTCGGTGCGGCCCGAGACGCTGATCGAGCTCGGGCACGAATACAAGCAAACGATGCCTCGGCACGACGCCGAATCGCTCGGCCATTTCATGCGTGTGGACGACGCGCGCAATCTCGAAGACTACCTTGCGCGCTTCGATGTGACGCTCTCGGTGATGCAGACGGCCGAGGCGCTGGAGCGCATTGCGTACGAGTTGTCGATCGACGCGGCGGCAGATGGCGTGCGCTACATCGAGGTTCGCTACTCGCCGGTGCTCAACATTCGGCGCGGCCTGTCGTTGGGCGAGGCAGTCGAGGCGCCATTGCGCGGACTCGAACGCGGACTCGGCGACGGCGGGGCAGTGGCGCGTGTGTTGGTGTGCGGACTGCGCCATATGACGCCCGAAGTCTCAATGGAGTTGGCCCATCTCGCTGTGTCATACAAACATCGCGGCGTGGTCGGCTTCGATCTCGCCGGAGGAGAATTCGGCAATCCGGCTGGTCTCCACTCGGCGGCGTTCGCGTATGCGCGCGAGCACGATCTCGCCTGCACGTGCCACGCCGGCGAAGGGGCGGACGCGTCCTCCGTGCGGGATGCCGTTCACCTGTGTGGCGCGAACCGAATCGGGCACGCCACGCGTTTGTTCGAGGATGAGTCGTTGACGCAGTATGTGAACGACCGGAGAATCGCCCTCGAGATTTGCTTGACGAGCAATGTTCAAACGCACGCCGTCGCGTCGTACGAAGAGCATCCCTTGCGGCGATACTTCGATCGCGGGATGAATGTCGTCCTCAACACAGACAATCGCCTGATGAGTGGCACCACGCTCACCGACGAGTACATGCACGCCGCGAAAACGCTCGACTTTACCTTCGACGAACTGTGCGCCATTGCCCTCAACGGCTTTGAAAGCGCATTCCTGCCGTGGGAGGAGCGTGAAGTATTGCTCGCGTCGGCGCGCGCCGAGATCGCGTCGTTGCGCGACGGAGCGGCGGCATGACGTTGCCATTTGGAGCAACACAAGCACGTGCGGCGGCAGCCGTCGTGCGCGCGCAAATCGGCGGCGCGACGCCCGTCGCGGGGATTGTGCTCGGCTCCGGACTTGGCGGGCTTGCCGACGAGATCGACGCGGCCGCGCGGATTCCCTTCGGTGAGATTCCGGGGTTTCCGTCGGCGACGGTGATCGGTCACGCCGGTGCGCTCATCGCCGGCACGCTCGCCGGCCGGTTCGTAGTCGTCCTCGCAGGGCGGTTTCACATGTACGAAGGACACGACGCGCGACTCGCCGCGTTTCCCGCTCGCGTCGTTCACGCGCTTGGCATAGACACGCTGATCGTCTCCAACGCCGCGGGTGGCGTCAATCGACTCTGGCAGCCGGGCGACCTGATGCTGATCCGCGACCATATCAATCTCACGTTCCGGAATCCGCTCATCGGCCCGGTGGAGCCGGGCGATACGCGCTTTCCAGACATGTCGAACCCGTACGACGCGGGTCTCGTCGACCTCGCGCGGCAGGTTGCGCGCGAGCGGGGCGTTGTTCTACGCGAAGGTGTTTACGCCGGTTTGCTTGGGCCGACGTACGAGACTGCCGCGGAGGTTCGCATGCTTGCGCTCCTCGGCGCCGACGCGGTCGGGATGTCGACCGTTCCCGAAGTGATTGTCGCCCGGGCGATCGGGATGCGCGTGCTCGGCATCAGCTGCATCACGAATCTAGCAACTGGAATATCTCATTCACCGATCACGCACGCCGACGTGCTCGAGACGACGGCGACCGCGGCGGATCGGTTTCGCGGACTGGTGAAGGGTATCGTTGGGCGGTTGTGAGGGCGATGCGCGTGTTCTGCGGCTCGGTGCCGATGGTGCAGGGTGAGTCCTGGCGTTTGTTTAGCGCGGATTCCGCGGATGAACTGCAACGCGGATTGCATCCGTGCCCGACGAGCCGTGGCTCATTGTGTTTTTGAAGGCGTATTGACGTTCGCGAGTCGCGTGGAAGCCGGGCAAATTCAACAATTCATCATTCAAATTGGGCCGCTCGTTCCACCAAATGCCTAGTGCCGCCGAACCGGCGGAGGCGCCGCGAGCGCCCGCACACGCGTCTTGAAGTCGGTGAACGCCGCGCTGTTCGACGTCAGCGTACGAATGATCGCCGGATTGATCTGCGCGATCTGATTGCGCGACGCCTGCACTCGGTCCTCCTCGAGCGGATGGTCGGTAAAGAACGCGTCCAGACCGCCGGGTTTTGTTTGACGCTCGGAAATGAGCTTCTCGAACATCTGCGGCATGCCGTTCGGATTAATTCCCGCGCGCACGAGCTCCTCGACGCCGGCCGCGTCGGCCTGCGCCTCGTCGTCGCGGCTGAATTTCGCGAAGATCGCCGAGCCGCCCACGTTGATGCCCGCCTGCGCGATCCCGTTGCTACAGACACTCGTGAGCACGCAGGCGAGCGTGACGCCAAGATTCGCTCCCTGCATCTGCTCCATCTGCTTCACGGAATGGCGCAGCACCACATGTCCGATCTCGTGCGCGATCACCGACGCGAATTGGTCCATGGCGTCAGACCGCTCGGCCACTCCGCGATTGACGTAGATGTAACCGCCCGGAATCGCGAACGCGTTGAAATCGTTCGTGTTCACCATGTAGAAGTGCCATTTCAAGTCGGATCGTGACGTCACGTGCGCCAACGAATCGCCCAGAATGTTCAGGTACCGATTGACCGCATAGTCTTGGACGATTGGAAGCTGCTGATTGACCTGTTCGGACTGCTGGGCGCCCAGTTCCACTTCTTGCTGCTGCGAAATCCCGCATCCCGCGGACATCCCCACCAACAAGGCCATTGCCGCGCCCGCAACGAATCGTCTCATAGATTGAATCCCGTACCGTGAATGAAACTGACCCTCTGAAAAGCAAGACATATTCCGAATGAAGCTTCTCACCCTCGGGCGTGATCTCCACCGGCGCAAGGCCCGCGAGCGGCTCGGCCTGTTTGTCGCCGAAGGAGTTCGCACCGTCGAAGAACTGCTTCGGTCGTCGCTGACCGTTCGAGGGGTGCTCGTCGGCCCACAACTAGGAGACACGCCGCGCGCCCAATCCCTGGTCACCCAAATCCGCGAACGCAACATCGACGTCGAGGAGGTTGGGCCGCGCGAATTCGAGAGTGCCGCTGAAACTGACTCGCCTCAAGGTATTCTCGCCATCGGCGTGGTTCCTGACCAAAAACTAGACGATGTCCCGGACGCGGACCCGTTGCGGCTGCTCATCTTGGATGCCGTCCAGGACCCCGGCAATGTCGGGACAATTCTGCGCACCGCGACCGCTTTTGGTGCGACGGCAACATTTTCCCTCCCAGGAACCGTTGACCTATGGAACGCTAAAGTCGTCCGTAGCGCGATGGGGGCACACTTCCACCATCCCTGCCTCAATGGTACCTGGGACGAGCTTGACTCGTTCCGCCGCGCGCGTTCCGTCCAGATTTGGGCGTCCGACGCACACGGTGAGCCCATTGCCGGACTCGAGCCGCCTCGGCGGTTGGGGCTCGTGGTTGGGAATGAGGGCGGGGGGCTTTCGTCACTCTCCAGGACGCGCGCCGACCGTTTCGTCGCGCTTCCGATTGCCTCGGCGGTCGAGTCTCTCAACGTCGCCGTCGCGGCGGGAATCCTTCTCTACGAGCTTCGTCGGTGACTAGTCCTTCAGCATCGCAGTTGACGCAGGTCTACGCTTTCATCATCGGCGCCTGTTTCGGGTCGTTCCTGAACGTCTGCATCGTGCGCTGGCCGGCCGAGCGGTCGATCATGCGCCCGCGCTCTCGTTGCACGCAGTGTGGCAACCAGCTGGCGTGGTTCGAGAACGTTCCGATTCTGAGCTGGGTCGCGCTTCGGGGGAAATGCCGGTGCTGTGACGAGCCCATCTCCATGATGTATCCGCTGGTCGAGCTCGTCGTCGCGATCGGCTGGCTGCTCGCCGCTCATTACTATGGCCCCACGCTCCTCGCACTCCGCGTCGCCGTGTTTGGCACGGTGTTGCTCGGCGTCGCGATGACCGACGCCCAGCACTATCTCATTCCCGACGGATTCACGCTGTTTGGGCTCGTGTTCGCGCTGTCGACGTCGATCGTTGCCTTCTTCCGCGGCGAAACCATGATGTTCGCTTCGCCGTACGATGCACTCGTAGGTGCGTGTGCGGGTGCGGGAATGATCGCGATCGTCGGTTGGCTCGGCGAGGTGGTCACGAAGCGCGAAGCGATGGGGCTCGGCGACGTGACGCTCATGGCGTTCGTTGGTGCGGCACTCGGACCGACGCGCGCGTTGATCACGGTCTTTCTCGGTGCGACGCTCGGTGCGATCGCCTTCGCCGGCGTTGTCATTCCGATCACGTTGCTCCGGCGCGGGCAAGCGCGCGAGCAAACCGAGCTCGCGCTCGGATCTGCGCCGTTCGAGACACCGCTCGTGCCCTTCGGTGTCTTCCTTGCGCCTGCTGCGCTACTGACGTTGTTTTGGGGAGACGCTCTGCTTGCGTGGCTGACGCGGGCGTAGCGGGACCCCGCCCGACCCGCGTCCCGCTTCCCGCATCCCGACATGATTGGCGATTTGTTACGAAATGATTCAGCAGGGGGCGCGCTCGGTCGCTTTACACGCGACCTGACCGCGGACGCACGCGCCGGACGTCTCGAGCCCGTGCGCTGTCGAGAGCCGGAAGTCTCTCGCATCATCGACATCCTGCTTCGTCACGGGAAGAACAATCCCACGCTCGTTGGTCCCGCGGGCGTCGGCAAGACGGCGATCGCCGAGGGCTTGGCCCAGCGCGTCGCCGCGGAGAGTGTTCCGCTGATTCTGCGCCGCGTCCGGATCCTGTCGCTCGACCACGTCGCGCTGCTCGCCGGCACGACGTATCGCGGCCAGTACGAAGAGCGTATCCGAATGATCGTCGCCGAAACCACGGCGGCCTCCGACGTCATTCTCTTTATCGACGAGCTGCACAATCTGATCGGGCAGGGCACCGCGATGGGCGTTCCCATGGACGCCGCTAACATGCTCAAGCCTGCATTGGTGCGCGGCGACTTCCGCGTCATCGGGGCGACCACCAGCGCCGAATACGAGCGTTGGGTCGAAGGCGATCCGGCCCTCGAGCGCCGCTTCCAAAAAGTCGTGGTGCGCGAGCTCGGCGAGACCGAGACGATCGAGATTCTCCACGCGCGCAAGGAGCGGCTCGAGCGCCATCACAATGTGCTCATCTCCGACGAGGCGTTGCTCGCCTCGGTGAAACTGACCGACTTGTACGTGACCGACAGGCTTCGGCCTGACAAGGCGATCGATGCGCTCGACGAAGCGTGCGCCCACATGCAGGCGGTCACCGAGTACACGCCGCGCACCGAAGTCCTGATTCGCGACCGCATCGCGCTGCTCAAGCAAGAAGCGAAAGTGGAGCGCGAAGAGGCGGATCGCGAGCGCGACGCCACACGCGCCGAAGGACCAAACGCGTTCGAACGTTTTGGCGCTGAGCTCGAGGCGCTGTTCATTGGCATGCCCGAACCGGTTGGGGCAAACGGCGACAAGCCGGCCGCCGAACCGGTACGCGTCACGCCCAAGCCGGTCGCGACGCTTGCTCCGGTCGAGGCAGCGCTGGCTCGCCAGCTCATGGAAGAAGGGATCGTCGTGCGAGGTCACGACGTCGCACGTGTCGTCGGCCTCATGTCCGGTCGCGACCTCGACTGGGAGACGGAATCCGCCCGATGAAACGCTGGCTGCCGTTGTTGGCGGTACTCGCCCTGGCGTGCCGTGAACACGCGCCGGTCGGCGACGGCCCGTTCGCCGAGAAGGTCGCGCTCGACATTCCACAGATCGAGAAAGCACTCGGTGTGAAGTTCAAGACACCGCCGAAGTTGGAGCTGCGATCGCGCGATGAAGTGCGCGCGTTTCTCGTCGACAAACTCCGCGAGCCGGAGGTCGTGAAGCAGATCGCCAATCAAGAGGCGACGTACAAGTTGCTCGGCATGCTTCCCGACACGCTGCACCTCACCGACTTCTTCATCCGTGTTTTGACGGAGCAAATCCTCGGCTACTACGACCCCAAGACGAAAGTTCTCTACGTCGTGAAGGGCGCGCCCGAGGATTACGCCGGCATCACGATCATGCACGAGCTGATACACGCGCTGCAGGACCAGTACGTGAATCTCGACTCGCTCGAGCACATCTCCGGCGACGATGACCGCGCCGCCGCCGTGCAGGCGGTGATCGAAGGGCAGGCGACCTACGAGCAGGTTTATCTCATGTCGGGCGGGAATGGAAACGTGGCGGCGCAACTTCCCGGCGGATGGGAAAGCATGCGCGCCGAAATTCGCGAAGCGCAAAAGACGCAGCCCGTGTTCTCGTCGGCGCCTATGGTGATTCAGGAAACGCTGTTGTTTCCCTACATCAACGGCGCCGAATTCATTCGACGGTACAAGGGTGTTCACACGGCGCAGTTGCCGTACGACCGGCTACCGGTGTCGACGAAGCAACTCATGCACGACAGCGCATACTTCGCCAAGCAACCGGATCTGCCGAGCGAGGTTGCGCTTCCGCCGATCGCCGGAAGCGTCGATCAGAACAATATGGGTGAATTCGGGGCGCGACTGTTCGTCTATCAGCATACGCGCAATCAAGATCTCTCAATTCGCGCGTCGAACGGTTGGGACGGCGACCGCTATGCCCTCGTGAAGACCCCGGCCGGCAACGCCGTCGTCTGGGTGACGGTGTGGGATTCACCCGTCGACGGCGCCGAGTTCACGTCCGCCATCGATGATGTGATGCTGGCCCGGTTCAAAGTGAAGCCGACGATCACCGGCCAGCATCGGCGCTATGAAAGCGCGAAGCGGACGATCGAAGTCGACGTGCGCGAAGTGGACGGCCGCCCGGTCGTGCTCTATGTGGAAGTGCCGGCCGGGTCGAGCACCAAGCTCGTCGACTTCTCCAAGGTCAAGGTCACACCGCGGTGACGGCCGTCGAGACATCCGGCGTGCCGGCAACTCGCCCGGTCCCCGCGCCGGGTCCGCGCGGGCCAATGGCCATGCAAATTCTGGCCGACGAAGCCACGCGCCAAGCGCAGCTCGACAAGATGAAGCGTCGCGCGACGTTGCTGCTCGTCGCCGCCACGATCGTGTACATTATCGCGCGATCGTTCGAGGCGCGCTGGCATTGGCTCGGCATCGTGCGCGCCACGGCGGAAGCGGCGATGGTCGGCGGACTCGCTGACTGGTTCGCCGTGACGGCCATCTTTCGCCACCCGCTCGGCATTCCCATTCCGCATACGGCCATTGTCCCGGCGAAAAAAGATCGCGTCGGCCGAACACTCGGTGCGTTCGTACAGCGCAATTTTCTCACGCGCGACGTCATTGAAAATCGCCTGCGCGGAATGCACGTCGGTCAACGACTCGCCGACTGGTTGGCTCAACCCGAGAACGCGCGGACCATCTCGCGCAGTGCCGCGACGGCGATGAGCTCCGCCGCGCAAATGCTTCGCGACGAAGACGTGCAGGACGTCATCGATCGCAGCCTCGCCGACCGCGTGCGCACCATGCACTTGGCCCCGTTGCTCGGAAAGGTGTTGACGGTGATGACCGAGGACGGGCGGCACCAGGAGGTGCTCGACGAAGTCATTCAGTTGGCGTCGCGCGTCGTCGACGAAAACAGCGAGATCATTCGCGCGCGCATCGAGCAGGAGTCGCCCTGGTGGGTTCCGAATGCGGTCGACGACAAGATTTTCAAGAAGGTCCTCAAGGGCATTCAGCGTTTACTCACTGAGCTGAGCGGAGATCGCCACCACGAGCTCCGCGAACGTTTCGACATCTCGCTTCGTGCGTTCATCGAACGGCTCAACTCGTCGCCCGAGTTCGCGGCGCGGGTCGACGCGTGGAAGGAAGAGTTCCTCGACAACGAAGCGGCCCGCCGCTTCTCGAAGTCGATCTGGGAAGACGGTAAAGACGCACTCGCCAAGTACGCGGCGAACCCGGAGTCCGAAGCGCCGAGCGTCATCGAGAAGGCGCTGACGTCGTTCGGTCAGAAGGCGCTCGAGGATCCGGAGCTCATGGCGAAGATGGACGAGTTTGCCGTCGACGTCGCCGTGTTTCTCGTCGCTCGTTATCAGGACGAAGTGGCCGACCTCATCGCGTCGACAGTTGCTGCCTGGGATCCGGAGCTGACGTCGCGCCGCGTGGAGTTGGCGATCGGGCGCGATCTCCAGTTCATCCGCATCAACGGCACGCTCGTCGGCGGCCTGGCGGGGATGCTAATCTACCTGATTTCGTCTCTATTCCCGTAAGCGCTGCGACGGGCGAGCGAACTGCTCGTGCAACTGATGGCGAATAGCTGACTGCTTTTTCGCTCATAGCTCTTCAGCTTCAAAGGACCACGGGACATCCCGAGGACGTTCCCCGGCCTCCGTCTTGGACTGTCCTGTCGCAGGGCCGCCAAGCGCTGTCGGCATAGCGGCCAACAGCGATGAGCTGTCAGTTGCGCGACGGTTACGCTGGAACCGTCGCCTCCGACGCGCGATCCGCCGGCGTTGTCGCCCCCGCGATCCCAGCCCCCGGCTCCGGCTGCACCGAATCCGCGAGCTCGTCCGACACTGGCGGCAGCAACGCGAGGTGCAGCACCTCGTCCATCTTGTCGACGAACGTGAATGCCATGTTGTGCTTCACGTCCTCCGGGATCTCGCGCAAGTCTTTTTGATTCGACTTGGGCATGATCACTTCGCGAATGCCGGCGCGGTACGCGGCGAGCACTTTTTCTTTGAGTCCGCCGATCTCGAGCACCTTGCCGCGAAGCGTGACTTCGCCGGTCATCGCCACATCTCTCCGCACGGGGCGACCGCTCAACGCACTCGCGATCGCCAGCGTGAGCGTGATACCCGCACTCGGCCCGTCCTTTGGAATAGCGCCGGCGGGCAGATGGACGTGAAGGTCGCTCTCGCGAAACACCGCGTCGTCGATTCCCAATCCCTTCGCGCGCGATCGAACGTACGAGTACGCCGCGTCGACCGACTCGCGCATCACGTCGCCGAGCTGTCCGGTCACCGTGAGGCGGCCGGAGCCCGCCATCTTGAGCGCTTCGATCAGCATGATGTCGCCGCCGTTCGCCGTCCACGCGAGTCCGGTGACGACGCCCACCTCAGGCACCTTCTCGGCCTCTTCGACAGCGTACCGGGGAGCGCCCAACACTTCCTCGACCTTGTCGATGTCCACGAGCCAAGCGCCATCCTCCCCCTCGGCCTTGGCACGCGCGCGCTTGCGCATGATCGCGGCGAGGTTGCGCTCGAAGTTCCGAAGTCCGGCCTCGCGCGAGTAGCGGTTCGAGATGAACGACAGCGACTCGTCGGTGAACTGCAGATCCTTGTCGCTGATGCCGTGCTCCTCGAGCAACCGCGGCATGAGATAGCGCCACGCGATCTCGACTTTCTCCTCGACCGTGTAGCCGGCGATCTTGATCATCTCCATGCGGTCGCGGAGCGGCGCCGGGATGTCGTACATGTTGTTCGCCGTGCAAATGAACAAACACTGCGACAAATCGAACGGCAGATTGAGATAGTGATCGACGAACGAATTGTTCTGCGACGGATCGAGCACCTCGAGCATGCCCGCCGTCGGATCGCCGCTTGGTCCGCCGCCCGACATTTTGTCGATCTCGTCGATCATCAATACAGGATCTTTTACGGCGACGCGACGGAGCGCCTGAATGATCAAGCCCGGCATGGCGCCGACGTACGTCCGGCGATGGCCGCGAATCTCCGCCTCGTCGCGCACACCGCCGACCGAGATGCGATAAAACTCTCGTCCAATCGACTTGCCGATCGCTTCGCCGAGTGATGTCTTGCCCGTTCCCGGCGGTCCGACGAAGCACAGAATTGGGCCGTGCGGATCACCGCCGCGCAGCTTTCGCACCGCGAGATACTCGATGATGCGCTCTTTCGCTTCGTCGAGTCCGTAGTGCCGGTCGTCCAGCGCCGCCTCGACTTTTTTCAAATCGATCTCTTCTTCACCGGTGCGCTTGTTCCACGGCAACGACAGCACCCAGTCGAGGTACGTGCGCACGACCTGATACTCGCTCGACGCCGGCGACAGCATGCGCATGCGCTCCGTCTCGCGCCGCGCCTCTTGCGCGATCTTGTCGGGAAGTTTGGCCTCTTCGATTTTCTTGAAGAGATCAATCGCTTCCTTCTCCCCCGGATCCGCTTCGCCCAACTCAGCTTGAATCGCGCGCAATTGCTGGCGGAGATAGAACTCGCGCTGGTGCTGTTCGATTTTGATTTCGGTCTGGCGCTTGACGTCTTCCATCACGCGCGCGCGGGCCACTTCGCGCTCCAATCGCGTGAGAATGAACCGCAACCGTTGTCCGACGTCGAGCCGCTGCAGCACTTCGTCCTTGTCGGCGATCCGGAAGTTCATGTTCGTCGCAGCGAGATCGGCGAAGCGCCCCGGATCGGAGACGTTCATCTTGAGAATCGCCGGCACTTCGTCCGGAATGCGATCGACCAATTCAGCGAGCGTCTCCGAGGCCGTCACGACGCGCGCGACGAGATCATCGATTTCCGTCGGATCGGCCGGCGTTTCACGTGCGGCGCGGATCACGGCGACCGGATAGGGCTCCGTGCGCTCCATGTCCTCGATCACGATGCGCCGCAAGCCCTGCAGCGTGATCTGCACCGTGTCGCCAGGAAGATTGATTCGCTCGTGCACGCGTGCCGCCACGCCGACGCGGCCGAGGAATCGTTGCGAGTCGATCGGTTCGTCGTGATCGCCATTCGCGACGACCAACGCGACGATCAATCCGGGTTCTTCGTGGGCTCGCAACAGCGAGAGATTTTCCGGGGCGCCCATCTGGACGGCGATCGTGCCGAGCGGATACACGATCGTGGACCGGAGGGCCATGAGCGGCAGGGTCGGCGGAAGCTCCGACCTGAGGATTTCGTCCTTGCGCTGGGCTTTGGCCATGATGAGCGTAAGTATAACACTCAATGGCCGTTAGCCAGTAGGCGTAGCTTGAAGACTGGGGCGTTCCCGGTTATCTTTCCCGGTCTATGTTTGACGAGCTGTCCGAGAAACTTGAGGCAACCTTCGCCCGCCTGCGCGGTCGCGGTGTCCTGTCCGAAGCCGACATCAAAGAAGGCTTACGGGAGGTCCGTCGCGTCCTGCTCGAAGCGGACGTCAACTTTCAGCTCACGCGCGAGTTCCTGGAGCGCGTCGAGAAGAAAGCCGTCGGCGTCGCGCAACTGCGCACCATTTCGCCGGGCCAGCAACTCGTCAAGATCGTCTACGACGAGCTCACCACCATGCTCGGAGAACGGCGCGAAGGGCTGAAGCTCAGCTCCGTGCCGCCCACCATCATCATGATGGTCGGGCTTCAAGGTTCTGGTAAGACGACCACAGCCGGCAAACTGGCGCTCAAGCTCAAGGGTGAGAGTCGCCCCACTCGCCTCATCGCCGCCGACGTCTATCGCCCCGCCGCCATCGACCAACTCGAAACCCTGGGCAAGCAACTCGACGTGCCCGTCTACGCGGATCGGACCACGAAGGACGTGGTGAAGATCGCCAAGGCCGGTATCGAAGATGCAAGGCGCGCGCGCGACCGCGTCGTCATCGTCGACACGGCGGGACGTCTGCAGATCGACGACGACATGATGGACGAGTTGGACCGTCTCAAGGCGGCGATCCACCCCGACGAAATTCTATTCGTCGCCGACGGCATGACCGGACAGGACGCCGTCAAGATTGCGCAGGGCTTCGATGCCCGGCTCAACATTACGGGTGTGATTCTCACCAAGATGGACGGCGACGCCCGCGGCGGTGCCGCGCTCTCGATCTACGGCGTCACCAAGAAGCCGATCAAGTACATCGGTGTGGGAGAAAAGTCCGACGCGCTCGAAGAGTTCCACCCGGAGCGCATGGCGGGACGCATTCTCCAACAGGGAGACATCGTCTCGCTCGTCGAGAAAGCGCAGGGCGCGTTCGACGCCGACGAGTCCAAGCGCCTCGAGAAGAAGGTCCGCAAAGAGGGGATGGATCTCACGGATTTTCTTGCAGCGATGAAGCAAATCGAGCGGCTCGGCCCGCTCGAGGGTTTGCTCAAGATGCTTCCGGGCGTCAATACGAAAATGCTCAAGCAGGCCAAGTCAGCCGACCCCAAGCGCCTGCGTCATCTCGAGGCCATTGTTCTGTCGATGACTTTGGCGGAGCGAAAGAAGCCGGACATGATGAACGGTTCGCGGCGGGCTCGCGTGGCCAAAGGCTCGGGCCGTCCGATCAGCGAAGTGAATCGCTTGCTCGAACAGTTCCGCGAAATGCAGAAGATGATGAAAAAGGCTACGGTCCAGGGTGGGGGCGGGGGGAAGTTCAGGCCGAATATGTTTGGGGGGATGCGCTGACAACTGAGGTCTCGGGTCTCAGGTCTCTGGATAGTAGCAACGACTCAGCTTCCAGTCTCCTGATACCAAATCCCTGAAACCTCAGCTTCCAGCATCCTGAGACCAGATCCCTGAGACCTGGCAGGAACCGAGTGCGACTAGTCGTCCGATTAGTGCGCGATGAGCTCGGAGATGTCGAAGGCTAGACTTTAACGAGGAAGCACAAATGGCAGTCAAGATTCGCCTGCGTCGTACCGGCCGCAAAAAGCAGCCGATGTACCGCATCGTCGTCGCCGATTCGCGCAGCCCGCGCGACGGCAAGTTCATCGAAGTCGTCGGCCAGTATGCTCCTCGTCAGGGTGACTTGGCGCTCAATCTGAAGACCGATCGCGTCAACTACTGGCTCGACAACGGCGCACAGCCCACGGACACCGTCCGCTCGCTGCTCCGGAAGGGCGGCGTACTCAAGCAGCGTCACGAGACGCGCTTGGGCCGCAAGCTGAACGCGACGGCGGTTCCCGTCGGCGAGTCGGCCGAGGACGCGTCGTAGGCGCCGGCGCTAGCGAAGAGCGAGCGAGAGCGACATGACGACCGTCCCTCCCGAACTGATCATCGTCGGGCGGGTTCGCAAAGCACACGGCATCCGCGGCGATCTCGTCGTGGAACCGATTACCGACGAGCCGGACGCGGTCTTCGCGCCCGGCCGTCGTGTCATTGCGGGCACCGCCTCGGGCGATCCGGCCAAGGATCGCCGCGAACTGCACGTCACCGCCTCGAGTCCATTCAAGGGGGGCCTCATCGTGCATCTCGAGGAAGTCACCGATCGGACCGCCGCCGAGCAATGGCGCGACCGGTTTTTTCTCGTCCCCGCCAGCGAGCTTCAACCGCTCGGCGCCGGCGAAGTGTATGTGCACGACTTGCCCGGCATGCGCGTCGAGCTCGAGTCGGGAGCGCCCGTCGGCACCGTGATCGCGACGTACGAACTGCCACAGGGTTTGATGCTCGACGTGCAGCGCGACGGCGATTCGAAGGCCACCGTTCTCATTCCATATGATCGCATCGTGACGCATCTCGATCGCGACGCGCGACTCTTGCGCATCGATCCGCCCGCCGGATTGCTGGACTAGCGTCGTGCTGCGGATCAACATCGTCACGATCTTCCCCGAGTTCTTTGCGCCGCTCGCGTTGAGCATTCCCTCACGCGCGAAGGAGGCAGGCGGCGTGGAGTATCACGTCGTTGACCTCCGCGACTACACGCACGATCGGCATCGCACGGTGGATGACGCGCCGTACGGCGGCGGAGCAGGGATGGTGATGAAGCCGGATCCATTCTTCGAGGCCATCGACGCGCTCGGCGTAACGTCTCCGATCGTACTGATGTCGGCGCGCGGCCGAACATTCTCGCAGGCCGACGCCATCCGCTTTGCGGCGGGGACGGAGTTGACGATTCTGTGCGGCCACTACAAGGATGTCGACCAACGCGTGGCGGATTTCCTGGCGACTGAAGAAATGTCGCTTGGTGATTTTGTGCTCAGCGGTGGTGAGCCCGCTGCCCTGGCGATCGTCGATGCAACGGTGCGCCTGCTTCCCGGCGCAATGTCCGATCTCGATAGCGCCCGCTCCGACTCGTTCTTTGGCCGTGAACTGAGCGCGCCCAGCTACACACGCCCACCAGAGTATCGCGGACACGGCGTACCTGAAGTGCTCCTCTCCGGCGACCACAAGAAGATCGCCGAGTGGCGGGAAGCGGAGGGCCACCGGCTCACGCGCCTTGCGAAGGCTGCTTCCGAGAGCCAGCACTGACCACTCGAGATCGACTGACCGCTCATTGCTGAATACCGCTGACTGCTGGTTGTAACGGCGATGCCGTTCCGCAGTCAGCGCAGTCAGCGCGGTTTGGCATTTCGCGCATTCTGGCATGTGGCGTCGTTCGGCATTCGGCGCAGTTGGGCATTTCGCGCAGTTCCGCAGTACCCCCAGCTCCCAACCTCTGTCCCGGCCTAGACTTCCGCCTCCCGACTCACTAAACTCATCGTTCTCTACCAGAACTCTTCAGCCGGGCCCCTTGCCCCGAGCGTAATATGCATGCCTTTATCGAAACCCAAAAAGAGTGGCTCCGTAACGTTCCCCCCTTCCGGTCCGGCGACACGCTCCGCGTGAACGTCCGCGTCAAAGAAGGCGAAAAGGAGCGCATCCAGGCGTTCGAAGGCGTCTGCATTGCCCGCCGCGGAAGCGGCGTGAGCGAGACGTTCACCGTTCGCAAAATCTCGAATGGCGTCGGCGTCGAGCGCATCTTTCCGGTCCACAGCCCCATGCTCGCTGAGATCAACGTGGTTCGCCGCGGTCGCGTGCGTCGCGCCAAGCTCTACTACCTGCGCAATCTCACCGGCAAAGCCACGCGCATCAAGGAAAAGAAGGTCCGCGTCGCGGTGCCCGAGTCCGGCGCCGCCGAGTAGCGCGCACACGGCGAACAACGTCGGTCGCACGACGTGTCGCGAGATCGCTGGAAACCAATCGAGCGGGAGCTTCGCGCGACGGTTGGCCCGCTGATCGCCGGAGTCGATGAAGTCGGACGGGGCCCGCTCGCGGGCCCCGTCGTCGCATGCGCGGTCATCATGCCGCCGGATATGCGCGCCATTCCAGGCGTCGATGACTCCAAGCAGTTGTCCGCCGCCGAACGTCAACGCCTCGCCGTGAAAATTCGGGAGCGCGCGATGTGTTTCGGCATCGGTGCTGCCTCGGTGCGTGAGATCGACCGCGTCAACATCTATCACGCGACGGTCATTGCCATGCGCCGCGCCCTGTCGCGCCTCACGATGATCCCGAGCCACGTGCTCATCGACGGCAAGCCAATTCGGACGCTCGAAATTTCTCATACGGCGATCGTCGGCGGCGACGACGCGTGCTATACCATCGCCTGCGCGTCAATCCTGGCCAAAGTGACGCGCGACCGCTTGATGCACGCGCTCGCCGGCCGGTATCCGAACTACGTGTGGGAGCGAAACGTCGGATATGCGACGCTCGCGCATCTCGAGGGCCTCGCACTGCACGGGGTCACCCCGCATCACCGGCGATCGTTCATTCCGGTGCGCCAACTTTCACTCGACTTCTCGGACTCGAGTGCGGGCGATGGGGCAGTGGGAGAGGTGATCGACGTCGCCGCACTGGTGCGCGAGCTCGACGTCACGACGGCGACCAGCGACGACAGTCCGATCACCACGGCACATTAATGCTGCGACGAAACACGCAGCGACTTACGCCGCGCCGCGCCGCTGCATTACGCACTGTGGGTCGACATCCGAGAATAATTTTTCTTTGTCGTGTCCGCCAACTGATGACCCGGCCGACAAACTAGGATTGTGCAATAGAACTCCGTCTGCGATCACCGATTCGTCATTTTGGCCAATGGGACAACCCGGCGACACTGAGCCGGATGACCACGAAGCAGATGTGACTACTTGGCGAGCGCGAGGGCGTAGCGCTCGTTTTCTATTTCTTTCGATTGCCCCACCCGCCGGCGATCGAAGCCCGCGATCGCTCCCGTGCGACGTTGCCGGGTTCCAGCGTAAGTCGCGAGACCGAAGCTCGGTCTCCACTCAAAACACCATGCGGTGTCGGCGCCCACGCCGCGCTGTCGTCGCTGGTGCGCGAGTGATCCAATTTTCATAGGGGGCGTACACCATGAGCGTTACACGAGCGTGGAACGTGGGATCATTCCTTCGTTCCACCCTAGCAGCCGTCGCGATCCTTGCCATTCCCGCGGCCGGTCACGCGCAATCGGCAACCGTGAGCGGCCGCGTCACAGCGGTCGGAAGCGGCGAACCCTTGGCGGATGCCAAGGTGTTCATCGTGAACTCGAGTACCAACGGCGTGACCAACTCCGAGGGCAAGTACACGCTGCGCGGTGTGTCCGCGGGAACCGTGGACGTCCGCGTGTTGCGGGTCGGTTATCAAGAACAGAAGAAGTCGATCGCCGTGAGTGCAGGCGCCGCGGCGACGCTCGACTTCGCGATGGCACAGGCGGTCGTGCAACTACAGGACGTCGTCACCACGGCCACCGGCGAACAGCGCCGCGTCGAACTTGGTAATACTGTGTCCACGCTCGGCGACGTTGGCAAGCGCGTCGAAACTTCTCCGATCACCAACATGAGCGACCTGCTGGTCGCGAAAGCGCCCGGCGTGAACATTCTGCCTGGCAACATGACGGGCAGTGCGGGGCAGATCCATATCCGCGGCGTCAACTCGCTGTCGCTCAACAACAATCCCATCTGGATCGTCGACGGCGTGCGCTTTAACGCCGGCGCGGTCAACGTCGGCGTGGGCGGCACGTCCACTTCGTTCCTCAACGGATTGAATCCCGAAGAGATCGAAGACATCGAGATCGTGAAGGGTCCGTCGGCGGCGACGCTGTACGGTACGGATGCGGCGAACGGCGTCATTGTCGTCACCACGAAAAAGGGACGCTCCGGAAGCGCGCGATGGACGTGGTTCGGCGAGGGCGGCCTGGTTCAAGACAAAAACAACTATCCCACGGCGTATGCCGAATGGGGACACAACGCCGCCGGCGCATCGACGCGCTGCTTCAACTACACGTCGGGTGCCGGTTGCACCGTGGACAGCGTCACGTCGCTCAATGTGCTTGCGACGCCTGGCCTCACCCCGCTCGCGACTGGGCATCGCGATCAGTACGGCCTGCAAGTGTCTGGCGGCAGCGACGCCGTTCGCTATTTCGTGAGCGGCGATCTCGAGAACGAGCTCGGGCCCATCAAGATGCCCGGCCACGATCTCGCCAACTTCAACACGCTGGGCATTCCGGTTCGCGACGAGTGGATCAACCCCGAAGCGCTCCAGCGCCAGGCGATTCGCGCCAACATGAACATGGCGTTGAGTCCGAAGTTCGATCTGTCGTTCAACGGCGGATTCATCAAGACGAATCAACGGCTCCCCGAGGTCGACAACAACTTCTTCTCGATCTACTACCAGTCCATGATGAGCCCCGGCTTCGTCGGCGCGGGACTGGGCGTGACCGGCGTCGGCACGCGCGGCGAGAACTTGTACGGCAACAACGGCTACAACTACGGCGACATCATGCAGGTGTACACCGAGGAAGACGTTCAGCGTTCACTCGGCAGCGTGACCGCCAACTGGCGACCGCTCGCGTGGATGCAGAACGAGGGGACGGTCGGCATTGACCTGGCCAACCGCCAGGATCCGTTCACCTGCCGCTTCAATGAATGTCCGGACCAAGGCACGCTGCGCCAGGGTTCGGTCGGCGACCAGAGCTCCAACAACCGCAATTTCTCCGCGAAGATCACGAGCAATTCGAATTGGCAGGCGCGCAGCTGGGCGACCATGAAGACGTCGGTTGGCGCGGACTACACGAACATCGAAACCGACTTCACGGCGTCGAGCGGCACCAATTTGCCGCCGGGCGCGCAGACGGTCGGTGCAGCGGCCACGCGTCTCGGTTCCGATCAGTTGGCGACGGCGACCAAGACGCTCGGGCTCTACGTGCAGGAACAGGCAGCGCTTCGTGATCGGCTCTTCCTCACCGCGGCGATTCGTACGGACCAGAACAGCGCCTTCGGCACGAACTTCCAGCGCGTCTTCTATCCGAAGCTCGCGGCGTCGTGGGTTGCGTCCGATGAAAGTTTCTTCCCGCATTTCAATTGGCTCAATCAATTCCGTCTGCGGACCGCATACGGGGCGTCGGGCGTGCAGCCGGGTGCGACATCGTCGCTCCAAACGGTGGCCACGACGACGGTCAACGTCGCCAACGTCGATCGCCCGGGCCTTCGTGCCAGCGCGCTCGGCAACCCGGACCTCAAGCCCGAGACGTCGACGGAGCTCGAGATGGGTTTTGATTCGCGCGTGCTCGACAACCGAGTCAACCTCGAGTTCACGTACTACCATAAGCGCACGACGGACGCATTGATCTCGCAGCCGATCGGACCGTCGGCCGGTTCCGCGGGCGGCAACAACACCGTGACGACCGTTCTGCGCAACCTTGGGTCGGTCGCGAATTCGGGCGTCGAGCTGACGATGAACACCACGCTCATCGATCGCCGGAACTTCGAGTGGGACGTGACCGTCACCGCGTCGCACAACAGCAACAAGATCCTGTCGCTCGGTGTCGACGCGCAGGGCAAGCCGAATCCCACCATCGGAACCGGCAACACGCGCGACTCGATCGGTCTGCCGGTGAACGCGTACTTCTTCCGTCCGTTCACCTACGCCGACGCGAACAACGATGGCCGGATCACGGCCGACGAAGTGACCGTCGGTCCGAACGTGGAGTACCGCGGTTACTCGCTGCCGCGCGATCTCGTGTCATTCCAGAGCGGATTCGACGTCCTGAACCGGAAGCTGCACCTCACGGGTCTCATCGACTACAAGGGCGGGTCCGGCGTCTTCAACAGCACGATGCAGTTCCAGTGTCAGCAGACACCGATTCCGTGCTACGATGCCTCGAATCCAAATTCGCCGCTGGACCGACAGGCCCGCGTCGTTGCGCAGAACCTCAAGGTGAATCCGGCGACCACCGGTGGTTTTGTCGAGAACTCGCAATTCTGGCGTCTGCGCGAAGTCTCCGGCACGCTCACGCTGCCGGCGTCCCTCGCTGCCCGCGCTCGCGCGCGCGACATGAGCCTCACCTTCGCGGCTCGCAACCTCAAGCTGTGGACGAACTACACCGGCGCAGATCCGGAATCGAACTACGCCACCGGCGACACGCAGTCGGATTTCGCGACGACCGCTCCGCCGCGCTACTACATCCTGCGCCTCAATCTCCACTACTGAGCATTCTTTAAGGATTATACTAATATGATGAATATTAAAACTCCGGCCCGGTGGGTGACGGCGGGCGCAGTCGTCTGCGCCGCCCTCCTGTCCGGCTGCGACGTGAAGCAAGAATTGCTGGCGCCCCAACAACCCGGCACACTCGTTCCCGGGGACGTCTCGAGCGCCGGCGCTGCCGGCGCTGAAGCGCTGCGCGTTGGCGCGCTCGGCGGACTGCAGCAGATGACGGGCGGCGGCACGGTCAACCAGGAGAATCTCTGGATGATGGCCGACCTCCTGACCGACGAATGGAAGTCGAGCGACACCTTCCTCGAACGAAACGAGACCGATCAGCGCCGCATCCAGTCGAGCAACGGTGTGTGGGGCGCCGCCTACCTGATGGCGCATCGCGCGCGCGGCTATGCCCGCGATGCGATTCCGTCGTTGGTGGCGTCAGTCGCGAATCAACCCGGCGAGCAGGCCGAGATGTGGTTCATCATCGGATTCGCCGAGGTGAACATCGCGCAGGACTTCTGCAACGGAACGCCATTCAGCATCACGGTGGGTGGACTGCCGCAATATCAGGCGGGCATCACCAACCAAGCCGCCTTCACTCTCGCCGTCACGCACCTGGATTCGGCGATCGCACTCTCGGGCGGCACGGATTCGGTTGCACCGCGCGCGAGAATGGCGGCGTTGGTGGCCAAGGCGCAGGCGTTGGTCAACCTCGGTCAGTTTCCGGCGGCCGCG
>Ga0193753_10000164_pt1 | contig 62408 bp, 52 predicted proteins | sample H1c2metaG_FD_144925 | JGI IMG/M metagenome (GOLD analysis project Ga0193753, IMG submission 144925) | Soil microbial communities from a riparian zone of the East river system, Colorado, United States - H1c2 | ecosystem: Environmental > Terrestrial > Soil > Riparian zone | place: USA: East...
CAACTGCTTATCAATATGGAGAGGATACGGTGGGTGCCCGCCGAGCCGCCTGCCAATTATATCCTGGTCAATATTCCCGCGTATCGTTTATTCGTGTACGAGAATGGGAAGGTTGACTGGACGATGAATGTAGTTGTGGGTGCAGTGGCGCACAGCACCGTTATTTTCGAGGGCGAAATGAAATACATCGTGTTCAGTCCTTACTGGAATGTTCCGCCAAGCATCATCAAGAATGAGGTAGTACCCGGGATCAAGAAGAATAAGAACTACCTCGCGAATCATAACATGGAATGGAATAACGGTGCGGTACGCCAGAAACCCGGCCCGGCCAACTCATTGGGCCTGGTAAAGTTTTTATTCCCAAACAGCTATAACATTTATCTGCACGATACGCCGTCAAAGAGTTTATTCAGCGAGACAAACCGCGCGTTCAGTCATGGATGCATCCGTCTCTCGGAGCCGAAGAAGATGGCTACTTACCTGCTGCGTAAGGATCCGGCCTGGACGAACGAGAAGATCACGAAGGCCATGAATTCGGGAACTGAAAAATATGTCACCCTCAATCCCACCATACCTGTTTTCATCGGCTATTTTACCGCGTGGGTGGATAGCGAGGGGCGACTTAATTTCAGGGACGATATATATGGACATGATAAGAAGATGGCCGAGAAGATGTTCGAACAAGCGAACGCCCCTTTACTGGTTTTTTGAAAATGTATATTTGCGTATGCAATTAATTGAAGTCACCACGCCTGAATTGGCCCGCCAATTCATCCAGGTCAATGTCGCGATCAACAAGAGCAATCCATCTTATATTCAGCCGCTCGACAAGGATATCATCGAGGTGTTCGATCCTGCGAAGAACAAGACCTTCCGCCAGGGCAAGGCCAGTCGCTGGATATTGCGTCACAACGATGGACGTTTGGTAGGCCGGATCGCGGCTTTCGTGAATAAGAAATACAGGAACAAGGGCGATGACTTTCCCGTAGGGGGAGTTGGATTCTTCGAATGCATCAATGACCAGACTGCAGCCGATATGCTTTTCGATGTAGCGAGGCATTGGCTGATGCAGCAGGGAATGGAGGCCATGGACGGACCCATCAATTTCGGCGAACGCGATCGCTGGTGGGGATTGCTGGTAAATGGTTTCGAGCCTCCTGTGTATTGCCTGAATTATAATCCACCGTATTACCAGCAGTTATTCGAGACATATGGGTTCAAGGGCTATTTCAACCAGGTCTGTTTTGGGTTGAAGGTTGGCAACCGGCTACAGGAAAAATTCTATACACGCCATGCGGAGTGTGCAAAGGATCCAAATCTGAGGGCTGCACATATTAAGAAGGACCAGTTGGATAAATTTGCAAAGGACTTTACTATTGTGTACAACAAGGCATGGGCCGGGCATGGGGGATTGAAGCAATTGGAAGAAAAGGTGGTAAGAAAGATGTTCAAATCGATGAAGCCGGTGATGGATGAAAGGATCAGCTGGTTCGTGTACCACAATGAGGACCCGATCGCCATCTGGATCAATCTGCCGGATCTCAATCAATGGTTTCGATCTCTCAATGGAAAATTCGGTTTGCTTAGTAAGCTGAAGTTTTTATGGAACAAGAAGACCAGGCACTGTGATAAATTCGTGGGTCTCGTATTCGGGATCGTACCGGAATGGCAGGGTAAGGGTATAGACAGTTATATGATCGTGGAGGGTGCGCGGATCATCCAGGAATTGAAGATCGAGAATGGCGTTTATTCCCTGGGCACGCCCATCTATGAGAATTATGAGATGCAGTGGATAGGCGAATTCAATCCAAAGATGATCAATGTGGCCGAGGGTCTTGGCACTTACCGGAGCCGCATTCTCACTACGTACCGTTATCTGTTTGACCGGACCAGGGAGTTTAAGGGGCACCCGATTTTGTTTTGAAATAAAATACAGGAACCACAAAGACACGAAGAACAATTTGGCAATTTGATAATGTGATAATGTGATAATGTGCCAATTGTGCGTGCTATGCGAAACTCTTGTATTCCTTTGTGCCCTTTGTGTTTCTTCGTGTCTTCGTGGTTCCTGTATTTCATTTTTTCAAAAATTGATACATTCCCAAATTGGCTAATTGTATCCTTTATCAACAAACACCCAACAGCCCCTCATTCCCTTGCGCCAAATTCCCGATTATTCGATAATTTAGCCCCCGGGATATGGATAAATTCATCGTTTCAGCAAGGAAATACAGGCCGCAGACATTCGATACCGTTGTCGGCCAATCGCATATTACAACTACTCTGAAAAATGCGATCAGGCACAATCAATTGGCACATGCGTTCCTCTTCTGCGGACCGCGGGGTGTCGGCAAGACCACCTGCGCCAGGATTCTCGCCAAGACCATCAACTGCGAGAACCAGGGAAAGGATGGCGAGGCATGTAACGTCTGTCATTCCTGCGTCTCCTTCAACGAAGGCACCTCGATGAATATCCATGAACTCGATGCCGCCAGTAATAATTCCGTAGATGATATCCGCTCGCTGGTCGAGCAGGTCCGGTTTGCTCCCCAGGCCGGAAAATACAAGGTATATATTATCGATGAGGTGCATATGCTTAGTTCCTCCGCCTTCAACGCATTCCTGAAGACGCTGGAAGAGCCTCCCTCCTATGCCATATTCATCCTTGCCACAACCGAGAAGCACAAGATCCTTCCGACAATATTGAGCCGTTGCCAGATATTCGACTTCAAACGCATCACCACCGACGACACGGTGGACCATTTGCAGGAGATCTGCGTCAAGGAAGAGGTGACCGCGGAGAAAGCGGCATTGCAGGTGATCGCCCAGAAGAGTGAAGGCTGCATGAGGGATGCACTCAGCATCATGGACAAGATCGTCAGCTTCACCGACGGACAATTGACCTACGCCAATACGCTCGAGCATCTTAATATTCTCGATGCCGATTATTATTTCCGCCTGCTCGACAATATGCTGACGCAGGACCTTTCCGGTGCAATGCTCCTGTACGACGAGATCAACCGAAAAGGGTTCGAGGGCGATCTCGTCTTGAACGGCTTCGCGGAATTCGTGCGCAACCTGTTTGTCTGCAAAGACGAAAAGGCAGCCATTCTCCTCGAAACAGTTGAGAATTTCAAGGATCGCTACATTGAAAATGCCAGGAAAGTATCGGCCGGTATCCTGATAAGTGCATTGAACATCCTCAACGAGGCGGAGATAAACTACAAGGCCGCCCGCAATAAACGTCTGCACGTCGAGCTGGTGCTGATCAAGCTCTGCTATCTCCAGCAGGCCATTGAACTCAGCGCCGAAGCCAATGGAGTAAGTAAAAAAAAACTGATTGATACTGCCAGGCCCGTTGCATTCCGCCAACTGGTTCCAATAGAGTTGAAACAAATCGCGCCAAAAGAAGAAAAAACTGCGGCCAGGCTCATAATCGAAGCTCCCACAACGAGAAGACAGCCGGTCACGGCGGATACAGTGGCAAAGACAAATGCCTCGGTCGATGCACAAACAGAAACAGCTACAGCAGAGCCCCGGACCGCGACCGCGCCCGTGAAAATATCAGCGCTGAATAAGATCAGGCAACAGTACCAGGGGAATGGCAGTTCCTCCGCGGACCAATCCAACCAGCGATTGGAAGAAGAATCATTGCTAAATGCATGGTCCGCATATATTCAAAAATTAAAGTTGGCGAAGAACCCCGCCGCGCAGTCCTTTCAATTGGCGCGGTTGATCATACGGGATGAAAATTCATTCGAGGTGATCACCAGCAATAATATCGAGCAGAAGTTCATCGAACAACAACGCAATCCCCTCTTCGAGTACCTGCAGCAGCAATTGAACAACCGGTTGTTGCAATTCAATGTCTCCATCACGGACAAACCAATACAGCAGGAAACGCTGGACATCCCGCTTTCTTCGAAAGATCAATTCCTCAAATTGGCGGAACAATACCCCCTGATCAGGGAACTGAAGGAAAGGCTGAAGCTGGACCTCGACTACTAGAACCAATTTGGCAATTTAATAATTTGACAATGTGCCAATGATCTATATGCGATTATTCACTACACATCGGAGCACGCTCCAATTGTCAAATTATCAAATTCTCAAATTGCCAAATTGCTCACAACCTCATTTTAGCTTAATTTCGACGAAAATTTAAAGGCAAATGGCTGAATCGATATTGATGCCCCGTTTAAGTGACACGATGACCGAGGGTGTCATTGCCGCCTGGCACAAAAAGGTCGGCGATCCTGTAAAGAAAGGAGACTTACTCGCGGAAGTAGAGACTGACAAGGCCACCATGGAACTGGAAAGTTACAAGGATGGCACCTTGCTGCATATCGGCACCGAGAAAGGCGGCAAACTCCAGGTGAATGATCTCCTCGCCATCATCGGTAATTCCGGCGAAGATATATCCGGTATGCTCAAAGGCGGCGGTGAAAATAAGGCGGCCTCCCAACCCGCCAAGAAAGAAGAAAAGAAAGCAGATCCGGCTCCCAAAGAGGCGGCGCCTAAGGAAACACCTGCACCAAAGAAAGAGGAGGCCAAACCGGCCGCCGCGCTTGATATCTCCAAGATGGAGGAAGTCGTGCTCATGCCCCGTCTCAGTGACACCATGACCGAAGGCGTGATCGCAGGTTGGAATAAGAATGTCGGCGATACGGTGAAGAAGGGCGATGTTCTTGCCGAGATCGAAACCGACAAGGCGACCATGGAACTCGAGAGTTATAAGAATGGAAAACTGCTGTACCAGGGGGCCAAGAAAGGCGAAAAGATCGCGGTGAACGACCTGCTCTGTATCATCGGCGAAGAAGGAAAAACAGATGTGAATGCAATAGTCGCCGCCGCCAAAGCGGGTGGCGCCGGCACTCAAGCTGCGGCTGCAACGCCTGAAAATACAGGTACCACACAAGGTGCCGGCCAGGAATCCAAAGAGGAAGAAGACCATGGCAGCGATTCTCCCGACGCAAATGGACGGGTAAAGGCCTCTCCCCTCGCGCGGAAATTAGCAGCGGAAAAAGGGATCGACATTAAGAAGGTGAACGGAAGCGGCGATGGCGGAAGGATCGTTAAATCCGACATCGATAACTATAAACCTTCGACAGAGCCCACCACAGCTGCTACAGCCCCTTCAACGGCTGGAGGCCAGCAGCAGGCATCGGCATCTGTTCCATCCGGTGTCGTCAGCTTCGACGAGGTGCCCGTTTCCCAAATGAGAAAGGTGATCGCGAAGCGACTCGCCGAAAGTAAATTCTCCGCTCCTCATTTCTATGTGACGATGGTGATCGACATGGATAAGGCGGTGGAGGGTCGTGCGAAACTCAATGAAGGCGGTAAGATAAAGATATCGTTCAATGATCTCGTGTTGAAGGCCTGTGCCGTGGCGTTGCGCCAGCATCCTGCAGTCAATAGCAGTTGGCTGGGAGACAAGATCCGTTTCAATCATCACATCAATATCGGTGTTGCGGTTGCAGTGGAGGATGGCTTGCTGGTACCTGTGATCCGCTTCGCTGATATGAAGTCGTTGACACAAATCGGCAAGGAAGTAAAGGAGCTCGCCCAGAAGGCGAAAGACAAGAAATTACAACCCAGCGAATGGGAGGGAAATACATTTACGATCTCCAATCTTGGCATGTTTGGCGTGGACGAGTTCACGGCGATCATCAACCCACCCGACGCATGTATCCTCGCTGTAGGCGGCATCAACCAGGTACCCGTTGTAAAGAACGGCGCAGTGGTTCCGGGAAATATCATGAAGGTGACGCTTAGCTGCGATCACCGCGTGGTGGATGGAGCAACGGGTGCTGCCTTCCTTCAGACACTGAAGAGTCTCCTGGAGGAGCCATTGAGAATGCTGGCATAAAAAAGAAACACTATAAAAAAAGTCCCGGCCAAAACCGGGACTTTTTTTTATTCGAAGAATTTCTCTTCCCTTGTCAGCTTACCCGCCTCATTCAATCCTTCTATCACTACGCGTATGCGTTTACAATTATCATTGTTGAAGAAGGGTAGCGTGAAGCGTCTCGTGTTCTTATCGAATATGAGGTAGGGATTCCAGTAAAGGGTGGTGCGATAATCTCCTTTGCCCTTATCGCCATCGGTGTCATAATTCGGCGAATAGAATTCCTTCACCGGCGCATACCCATTGACGTTTGTAAAATCCAGCCCTTTCACCGAACTACGCGCAGCCTCACCCTTCTTGGTATAAACTGCGATCGCTCCCCCGGAACCTCCACCCACAGCGCCGAAGAAGGGCGGGCGGAATACCTTGATCATTGCCACATCAGTCATGGGAGTCGACTGAATGAGATCGATATCGGTGTTCATTTCATTAAGAAAAACGGATGGCGTTCCTCCTCTCCAGGAAAGGGATGTGCTCGAGCCGGCGCCGGAGATCTGAAGGCCCGCGACTTTTCCTCTCAGATAATCAAGGATGCTCAGCGAAGAATTTGCAGACGGGTCATCGGACAGGATAAAAGTGTATCCATCCCCGCCGCTGAAGAAACCGGATGTATATTCATCATCCATCTTGTCCTTCACCGATTTCACCCGGCCTTTCACCTGCACGCCTTCGAGTGTCTTCACCCGCTGCCCTTCGAAGAAATCCTCCTGCCGCAGTCTCGTCATTCGCTCATTTCTCTTGATGATGGCGCTGTCCGGCACAATGGGGTTGAGAAAAGGCTGGGGCCCGACCACCGGTTTATAGGGGAACCGGACCGCCTCGCTTCGAAAATCGAAACTCGCCGTCGAGGTCAGCGCCTTGTTCTTGTCGTTGTTGAATTGATAATACAATTTGGCAGTATCGAAAAAGAACAGGTTTCCGATGGTGAACTCGCCCTTGGTCCCAACAGGAATGGTCATTATCTGAACGTTGTCTGTCTTTGTTTTTAATATCATTGATAGTTCCTTCCCCACGAGATCCGATTCCCGCAGACCCAGCACACGACCACGCACGGTAAGATATGGTTCGGGTAAGGCTTTGATCGTAGGCCATTTTCCGGCCAGCACATCCACCCATTTGAACCGGCGCCAGCCATTCGTCATCATGACAAGATCCAGGTTGTTGCGGATCGAGTCATCGGTACTCTTGAAATAGTAACCGGGGTCGTGGACGTATCCCTTGATGTCGCTCGTGAGCAATACCTCCGAGAATATATTTCCCTCGTTGGGATCGGCCGGTGTGGCGCTTGCATCGGTGACCGAGATGGAAAGATTGGATGTGAGTGTATCGCCGATGTCTATCTGCAGAACATTCTTGGCCTTACTCGTAAGGTTCTTCTCGGGTGCGTGAAGATCGGTGATGAAAGAATAATTATCATGATTTATGAAGACGATGCGCTCCGCAACCGGTTTACCATCATCCGTAAACAGCGTGACCTGCATAATGCCATCAGGCAGCGCCTCGGTCGGTATCGGGGCGGATACCTCGGACTTCACCTTCATGTTGATCCGCGCGGTATAGACGGTCTGCTGCTGCATCTGGGCAACCACCTGGAATGCCTGGAAATTATCAGGCACCCCCTCGGAACGGTGAAGATTGTAGATGATCTTATCGGCATTGTTATAAACGGCCAGTATTACTCCCTTGTCTTTTACCGCCGGTAGCACCGTCTCGGTTGACACCCCATTCTTATCCTTCCAAACCGCCCTGTATTTATCTTTCATATCCGGGATGAAACTCAGGTAACCCATGCCGTCGTGAACGGAAGCAAAGGAAACCACCTTTTGATTCTTGCTATCCAGTATGTCGCCCTTTACCGGGATGGGATAGCCTTGCTCGTCTATTGCCTTGAAGGCGATCCTCGAAAGCAGTCCATCCACGAGATCTCCTCCTTCCGGGAAGAACTGCAATGAATAGGTATGCACCTTCTTCTCTTTCGCGGCAGCGGGGGTCGACTTGATGATCCGTATGGGCTTGACGTAGATGAAAGAGGAATCAAAATTGAGCATCCAGTGGGTGTACGCCCTGACATAGAGCAGGGAGGATTTCATGGAATCGGGAAGCACAAAGTCGGATGCCGCGCCTGCCCCGATCACTGGCAGGATCTTCTGCTGGAGTATATTTCCTTTGTCGTCTATCAGGTCGGCATATACCGAGGAACTGATAAGCGAAGGCATGTTGGAGGTAAAGAGATAGGCCTTGAACCAGATAGTCTCCCCGGGATTATAATACGGTCGGTCATATTGAATGTATATCTTCTCCTGCGGATATTTTGTCTCCAGGATGTTAAGAAGCGAATCATATTGTTGTGCTTTTACACCGCCTATGAAAGAAAAGAATAATACAAGGGCCACACCGGGAAAAAGGAAAATCTTACGCATCACAGTTAATTTGCTTTTTAAAAACTTCTAAGAGGCTCCAATTTAAACAGCTTTTAACAATTTTTTGTTAATAGTACACTAACATTTGCTACTTCTTCACCGGGCTTACGTTCTGATGATAAGAGAACATTAGTTAAAATAAATTAATTTCCGTCTTTAAGGGGCCGATCCGGCCAATATGCCTCCGTAAATGAAAAAAATATTCATCATATTGGTATTCGGCTGCTTCCATCGGCCCGCAGCAGCGCAGAACTATAGCGCCGTGAACGGATCCCCGTATAATACTTCGCTCGGTGTTCATAACAATCCCGCCTCTATTGTCAATTCGCCGTTAAAGTGGGATCTCACGATCCTGGGTCTTCAGGAGAAGCATACGACGAACATTGTAAAGGTCTATAACTATTCGCTTCTGTCGAGCCCGGCGAAATCAGAATACTTGTTTGCCCCGGGCAATTACAGCCGGTTCGGATACCTTAATGCAAACATCAATCTCCTCAACGCGCGGTTGGCCATCGACCGGCGAAGTGCGATCGCCTTCGGCGTCAATATCAAATCCTATGTGTCGGTGAAATCGAGTCCCTATAATTTTATCGATACCATCGGCGACTTCGCCGATTTTTTCAAGCTTAATCCGGGTCTGAGAAATCTATCGGCTGACGTTTCAACCGCCAGCTGGGCGGAGATCTATGCGAGCTATGGGCGCACCGTCAGGGAAGATGCCGCTTCGAGATTAAATGCCGGCATAACCTTGAAAGTGAACCGCGGGCTCTCGGGTGCATTTCTCAACCTGGCCGGCGGCGCCTTTGAAAGGGAGGGCGGGGCGGACCCGAACCGGTTCGTGGCAACACAGGCCGATATCGATGCCGGCTACTCTTCAAACTATGATGAATTTGAAAACAAGGGCCAGGGAAATAAGGCAAGAAATTTCCTGACCAATACCCTGGGTGGCGCCTCGGTGGACCTGGGACTCGAGTATATCATCAAATTGCCGGATGGCGCCGGCGCCATGTCGAATGAGGTGAACTATGACTATGACTGGAAGTTTGGGTTATCACTGCTGGATCTTGGATTCACTCAATATAAGTTCGGGAAATACAGTACCCGGCTGCGCGATTTGAAGCCAGGCATCCTGGATAGCGTGCTCGATCAGACCTTCGACAGGGGGATCGACGATGCGCAGACACTCAGGGATACACTTGCGAGTCTTTATGACAACGTTGCCAACTATATCGGCACGTTCCGGATCAACAATCCCACGCGTCTCGTACTGAACGTGGATAAATTCATCGACCAGGCGTTCTACATCAATGCGGATATCTCCATCGATTTGTCGGCGGTCGGCGGCGACAGACGAACTGTAAAGGACCTGAATCTCCTGACGGTTACACCCAGGTGGGAGACCAAAAAACTGGGATTCTATCTACCCTTCTATTATAACAACCGCAACCAGGCCTGGGTAGGCGGCGCGGCCAGGGTGGGACCTGTATTATTCGGGCTTCACAACTGGGCCAACCTCCTTTCGAAAAAGAAGAGCCAGAGAGGCGGTCTCTACTTCGCTATCACACTGCGTGCGCCGGGCTACCGGGAGGCAAAGGGTGATAAACGACTCGACTGTCCGCCAACCAACTTTTAGTTTCAAAATATTTTGAAAGTTCAAAATATCATTTTAGCTTCGTTATATGAAACTCATAGAGGCGCGTCAACAATTCATCAGCAGCTGGGGTGCATTCGGAACTCATTGGGGGATCAACCGGACGATGGCGCAGATACATGCCTTGCTATTAGTGAGCCCGGATCCAATGACACAGGACGAGATGATGGACGAGCTCAATATTAGTCGTGGTAATGTGAACATGAATATCCGTGAGCTTATCAACTGGGGTTTGGTGGACAGGGTATTGATCCAGGGGGAAAGAAGGGAATACTTCTCTGCCGAGAAGGACATCTGGAAGGTAGTAAAGCAGATCGTGAAAGAAAGGAAGAAGCGGGAACTGGAACCCATGCTGAAACTGCTCGACCAATTGGAAGAGGTGGAAGGAGATAAACGAGACAAGCATGTAAAATCATTCGTAGATGCGGTGAGCGGCATAAAGAAATTGGGTAAGCAGGCAGACAAGACGCTGGACTCAATGATAAAGGCGGAGGAAAGCTGGTTCGTGGGCAACATCATCAAGCTCTTCAAATAGAACACATCTCTTTGGTATCTGGCCTCGCTGTGGAATCAAGTCAAAAGTCAAAAGTCAAAATCCTCATTCGAGGAGTATAACAATCCAATGGATCACTCCTTATGAAGCCTAATTCCCAATTCCTTATCCCTAATTCCTTAGACCAACGTTCCGGAAAACAATATCACCCATTCCCGCGTTATAATACTGATTAGCTTTACACAATGAACGAGAAAAAGAAGACATTGATATTGGGCGCCTCAGCAAACCCGGAACGCTACAGCTATCTCGCGCTCCAGCGGCTCCGCAAGCTCGGCCACCCAGTAGTAGCCGTGGGACGCAGGAATGCCATGGTGGGCGATACGCCGATCGCTACGGGCAAGGTGAAGGAAGATGGTGTGGATACGGTGACCCTTTATCTGAATCCTTTGAACCAGAAAGAGTACTACGACTATATCCTTTCCCTGAACCCGAAACGCATCATCTTCAACCCCGGGACAGAGAACGACGAACTCCTCGCACTCGCCAGGAAAAACAATATTCCCACCATGGAAGCCTGCACGCTCGTTCTCCTGGGTACCGGGCAATATTGAGAAACTCTTAGTCTACGAACAATTACGATTCCCACTAGAGTACTACTCCTCAATCTCGCCGGCTACAGTGCCCGTATTCTTGCTTCTTCGGGAAACTTTTAGAATCTTGTATGTCCGTACCATCTGAGAACTGCAGAAGAATAATTCCACTGCCAGGATCTATCCCTATTGTAAAAACTATATCCAATGAACTACCTGAAATTGTTAGGCACCTGCCTGTCATTTTGCTTTTGCTGTGCAAGTGTTTCTGCTCAACAGAAGACGGCGCTGCTCAATGAGCCGGATCATAACAGGCCGAGGCTGTTTACGAATCTTCCTTCCCGCATCACTGTTTCCGCACCCGAATTGGACAAGCTACTCACCGATACCACCCAGGAAATGGGCAGGGACGTCAATGTAAAATTCTCAGACACTAAACTTTCCGCATTTTCAGGCAAAATAGTATCCGCCGTCACAAAATATGAGAACACCATCCACAGTGTGGTGATCCGGTCGAGTAATTATCCCGGAGCCACACTGTCCTTATCCTCATCCGTTCAACCCGATGGCACTATCGAGTACTCGGGTCGCATCATCAGTTTTACACACGGCGATTGTTTTGAACTTAAAAAAATAAACAACGAATATATTTTCGTCAAGAAAGACTTTTATGAAGTGGTAAATGAATAAATGGGGTGCAGATACATTACACCTCGGCTGTTCCGCTATATCCAATTGTTTGAAAGAAAATCCACCTGTTATGAAAACCTTATCCAGAACCTCATTGATGCTGCTGCTGCTGGCATTCCACCATATCTGCTATTCCCAGGTTCCTATATTGAACAGTTACCCATCGGCCGCGGCTACCATCTTCCTGGATTTCGACGGACACAGGGTTGCGGGTACCAGTTGGAACTGGACAGGTCCTTTCAATTGTGCTGGCGCAGGGCTGGACAACGCTCAGATCACCGAGGTATTCCACCGCGTGGCGGAGGACTACCGTCCGTTTAATATCAATATCACTACCGACTCTACCAAATTCCTTGCGGCTCCATTAAAGCAACGGATGCGTGTCATCATCACCACTACCTCCAGCTGGTATGGAAGTACAGCCGGCGGCGTCGCGTTCATCGAATCGTTTACCTGGGGTGATGATAATCCCTGCTTCATATTCTCTGCGCTTTTCGGTTATAACATAAAAAAAATAGCCGAAGCTGCCTCTCATGAGGCCGGTCACACGCTCGGTCTGTTCCACCAGGCAAAGTATGATGCATCCTGCAATATCGTTACTGAATACAATACCGGTCAGGGCACCGGGGAGATAGGCTGGGCGCCGATCATGGGCGCAGGCTATTACCAGAATTTTACCCTCTGGAACAATGGCCCAAACAGCATGGGATGCGCGAGCCTGCAAAATGACCTCGAGGTGATCACTTCTTCCTTCAATGGCTTCGGCTACCGGGTAGATGATCACGGATCGAACTTCGCCGCAGCGACAACGCCGGGCTTCAGCGCCAATCAATTCAATGTGACCGGGGTGATAGAGCGGAATACCGACCAGGATTATTTCCGTTTTACCATGCCGGCCAACAGCCGTTTCCAGTTGGATGCCGTTCCTTACAACGTCGGGGCGGGAAATGCCGGTTCCGACCTGGATATGCAAGTCACTCTCTATGATCAATCGCAGGTTCCATTGAGTATTTATAATCCAGGAGCATTATTGAATTCCGTTGCAGATACCCTGTTAAATGCGGGCACGTACTACCTGAAAGTAGAAGGCAAAGGAAATCTCTATGCGCCTTCTTATGCCAGCCTCGGATCATACTCGCTTCAGGCAAGCATCGATGGCGCTGGCATTCCATTACCGCTACATAGTCTCGAGCTTCGTGGTGCTCAAAATGGCGACAAGCATCAACTAAGCTGGACCATCCAGGCCGATGAGAAGATCGATCAACAATTCGTAGAGGTATCCATGGATGGCCATACTTTCGCGCCCCTTGCATCGACGGCAGCCGATGACCGTTCCTATATCTACAAACCGGAAACGAATTCATTGAGGCAATACCGTCTCAATGTTACATTCGATGATGGGCACCGCTATTATTCGAATACCGTTTCCATTCGTGGAAGCAACGATGCGATGCGCCCGAAACTCGCAGGCAACCTTATCCACGCAAATACGATCTATATGAGCAGTCCGGGTAATTATAATTTCAGCGTGATCGATCTGAATGGCCGCGAGATAGCACGCGGGCTATTGGTAAATGGCCTGAACCAGGTTGAGGTCAATCGTATGACAACTGGAATTTACTTAGTACGTTTCTCCGGTAATGATCAGCAATGGACCGATAAACTCGTCCGTCAATAAGTTTTTTTTACTCTGTTAACAGAGCCTTAATCCGTACCCCTATTGTTAATTGGAGGTTTTTCTATACCTTAGGAAAACCTCTTTTTTTATGCGTTGGAGAAAATTTAATGGCGACCTCGTGGAACTTCCCATTCTCAAAGCTGTTGAAAATGCTATCAAACGGGAGACAGCAGCGGGATACAAACTCAAGGTCTGCATCGGTACGGATTCCCAGGTAAAGGGCAAGGAAACGGAATTTGCCACCGTGATAGTGTTCCTCCGGGAAGGTCACGGCGGATTCATGTTCATCCACAATGACAAGACCCGTCAACAGTACACCATCAAGGAAAGAATGCTCACCGAAGTAGCGAAGAGTATTGAGATCGCGTACGAGTTGTGCAACCTGTTCACACTTTACAACGTGGATATGGAAGTACATGCCGATATCAATACGAATCCGCACTTCAAGAGTAATGATGCCCTTAAGGAAGCTATGGGCTATATCCTTGGAATGGGTTTCGCATTCAAAGCAAAACCCGAAGCGTTTGCCAGCAGCAGCTGTGCCAACAAGGTTGTCAACTGACCCCACCTTCCTCCTTCTGCGCCTCAGGAGGATCTCCTGAAGAGGCCCCCTCTCCCCTTGTTTTTCCTGGTCATCCGTTTATTACAGGAAAGAAAGATCATCCACGCGTGAATTATCACCCGCAAATGGCTTGTTTATTACAAAGAGGAAAGATCACTGAAATTGGCTGGCCTTACCGGTTGTAGAATCGCTGAGATTCGCAGTGGGCGTTGGTGCGGGAGCGAAACCAGAGGCAGAAGGCATATTCTTATTCAATATCTGTTCAACCGCATAGCTATCCTGCTTGGCCAGGAAAAAAACCACGAATGCAACAATGAATAATATGCCGGCAAGATTACGCTCAGAGAAGAATTTTCGCATACTCAGGTTAACAGATTAATTGCAAGATAAAACAAAAAAAATTAAATCGCTCAGGATCGCTTGCTATAGAATTCGCGGTTTAACTCCTGGATATGATCCAGTACGAGTGCTTGTCCTTCCTTTGTCAATGCAGATGTGACGAAGAATGGAGGCACTTCCTCCCACGATTCTTTCAATGCCACAACGAAGGCCTTCACATGTCGCAATGTAGCGCCCGGTTTATTCTTATCCGACTTTGTAAAAATAATGGCAAAGGGTATTCCCCATTTTCCCAGATCGTTGATGAATTCGAGATCGATCTTCTGTGGTTCATGCCGGCTGTCTACGAGTACAAACAGGCAAACGAGATTCTCTCTCTTCCGGATATAATTCTCTATCATCTGCTCCCAGCGACGCCTGCTGGTCTGGGACACCTTTGCATACCCATAGCCCGGCAGATCCACGAGGTACCACTTCCTTTTATCGTCCGATACAGCTTCGAAATGATTGATGAGTTGGGTCTTCCCCGGCGCGGAAGAAGTCTTCGCCAGCGCCTTCTTATTCGTCACCATATTGATGAGGGAAGACTTACCAACATTACTCCGGCCGATGAAGGCATACTCCGCCCTGTCCGGTGCCGGACATTGTGCGTAGTCGGCATTACTGATCAGGTATTTGGCATCGGTGATTTGCATGAGGCGCAAGATAGCGAAGAATGATAACTTGGTTTTGAAGGCTGAACGGCTGAGCGGCTGAACCACAAAGACACAAAGAACACGAAGGGCACAAAGAAATACAATTTACCAATTTGATAGTTTGGTAATTTGGTAATTTAACAATGCGGTGTGCTGCGATGAGTATTGACTAATGTAATGAGGATCATTGGCACATTGCCAAATTATCAAATTGGCTAATTAATTCCCTCTATTCCTTTGTGCCCTTCGTGTTCTTTGTGTCTTTGTGGTTCAACCTTTCCTTTTCAGCCTTTCAGCCTACCTTTGCCGCCCATGTCCCAGACCTTACCACACGATCATATTACCCCTTTCAGGGACTCCGAAAAGGGCAAGAAGGAACAGGTAGCCGAAATGTTCGACCGCATTGCCGGCCGGTATGATTTCATGAACCGGTTCCTCTCGGCCCGAACCGACATCGGCTGGCGGAAAAAAGCGATCAATTGGCTGAAGAAGGACCACCCCAGGGTCATTCTCGATGTGGCTACCGGAACCGGCGATATGGCCATCCGAGCCTGCAAAATGCTGGATGCCGACCGTGTTGAGGGCATTGATATTTCGATTCAAATGCTGGAAGTTGGGAAAAAGAAAGTTGAGAAAGAAGGACTTGTGGAAAAAATCCGGTTACAGCTGGGGGATTCCGAAACAATAAATTTTGCGGAAAATACGTTTGATGCCGTGATGGTTGCCTTCGGGGTCCGGAATTTCGAGAACCTCGAGAAGGGGCTCCAGGAGATCAGGAGGGTCCTCAAACCCGGGGGCCAGCTGGTGATCCTGGAATTCTCAAAACCAAAACAACCGGTCCGTAGCCTGTATAATTTCTATATGGGCGTTGTCGCACCGCAGATGGCGCGCCTGTTCAGGCAAAACAAAGAGGCCTATGATTACCTGTGTGAATCGGCCAATGCGTTTCCTGACCGTCGCCTGCTCATCGATATTTTAAATAAAGTTGATTATTCTGATACCCGTTATAAATCCCTAAGCTTAGGAATATGTTGCATTTACTCCGGAAGAAAACCCGATCGATAAGTACTCCATTATATTTCCTTTTTGGCTTCATTCTCCTGTCTCAAACTTCATGGGCCCAGCCCAGGGACCTCAACCTGTATGACCATGATAGCAAACCCTATTATTTCGGTATCACCCTCGGTGTAAATTCTTCGCGGTTTCATACTTCAATGAATCCACGTTTTCTACAGGATGATAGCGTCTATGTAGCCGAGCCCAACAACTCGGGTGGCTTTGGCCTCGGCCTGTCAGCCACGGCCCGTCTTTCTGACCGCTTCCAGCTCCGGTTCAATCCGCAGCTCAGCTTCATGACTCGCAGCATCTTTTATAAGCTCAAATATCCTGATGGCGACCAGACCGAACAAACGAAGAACGTGGAGTCCGTCATCGTCTCATTTCCCTTCCAGGTGAAATTGCAATCGGACCGCATCGGTAATTTCCGGGTATACATGCTCACGGGCGTTAAAGCCGATATGGACCTTGCCAGTAATGCCCGTGCAAAGAGAGCCGATGATCTCATAAAGATCAAGAAATATGATTATGGTGTTGAGTTGGGGCTAGGCTTCAACTTCTTCTTCGAAAGCTTCATACTATCCCCTGAAATAAAGATCTCCAATGGACTCGGCAATATCCACAGCCGCGATGTCAACCTCAAATACTCGAGCGTATTCGATAAGATCCAGTCGAGGATGATCGTGTTTTCGATTCATATAGAAGGATAATAAAAGAGTTTTGGAAATATTCTCCGAAGGAGTCCGGAGTCCTTCGGACAATATTCAACACTCAATATTCAATGCTCAAGTGATCCAATCGCAGGACGTCTCTATCTGTATGGCAGTAGCTTAAACGCTATTGGGAATATTCAATATACAATGTCTAACGCTCAATGCTCAAGTAACCCCCATCACAGGCAACCTCTGACCTCCTAAGAAAATCTGTGAGATCTGTGGGAAAATCTAAAATTCGAAATTCCTTCTCTGCATATTCCATCTCACTCCCGCAGAAATAACCGTCGTATTCTCCGACGTCACCGGCGCGGTCTTGGTCTCCACTTTTCGATAGAGCCCCGATACTTCCAGGAAGAGATTTTCCCTCAACTCGTATGACACCAGCAAGGATGCATACAGCACATCCGTCTTCCAACCCGAACCAATACTAAAACCGAAATCGGTAGTACGGTAAGGAGCCACATTGGGAAGAAAGATATTGCTCCCATAACTGATATTACTGGAATCCCGGCCCTGCTGGTAATAGATCGCCTTGGCCTGAACCAGCCATTTAGGTGCAGGACGATAGCGTGCAATGCCGATGAACTCCTGGAAATTCGCCATCAGCGGATGAGCAAGCGGCTGATTATAGTGCGTGTAGTTGGCGACAGAATCATTGTGCGAATAGGTGAAAGGCCGCACGCGATTATGTTCAAACTGAAGGTCCAGGTTCTTTATATTGAATGCATCGATATACTTGGCCCCGATCTGTATCGCCCACTTATTCGCCCACCAGCCCGTCTTAGCCCTTACCTGGGCGAGATTGAACTCATCCAGCAGGAATTGCCCATATACCTGGAATTTGTGCGCGATATTGGCCTTGACATCGAAGCCCGCTACTGAATTGTCGAAGCTTCCATTCTGTTGCTCTATCGAACGATAGAAAATGATGGGATTGAGATAGCTGAAATCAAAACGGTTCGGTCGCCCGAACACTACCGCCTCGAACAAACCGATGTTCAACCATTTGGTAACGGCCACATCGAGATGATGCACGGATGCATATTTCTTTCCGATCAGCTTGTCCCCTACCCGGCTGTCCGCATTCTGCAATTCCATGAAGATATTCTGGTAATTCAGCTTCCATATCCTCGTATTCAATTTCAGGAAGAGATAATTACTGCCGAAATCACTCAGGAACATGCTTCGGTATCCATTGCCGATAAAATTCTTATCGTAGCCAAATACGACATCGATGTACTTCGCCACATTGAAGGTGATATATCCGCGGGCATCGAAGTAATCCACGCCGCCCAGCGCCTTGAACTCCTTGAATGAACCATTGCCCGGTACTGCATGCCGCTGGCCGATGTATTGCTGCACATAAGCAGGGTCCCTTTCCTGGTTATCGGTCAGGTAGGCTGCGAACCCGATCTTGTTGGCGATCTTGCCCCTCAGTGTCAGGCCGCGTGTGTTAAGAAAAAGAGATTGATCGTTGTCCTTCTCCTTCGATATGACGTATTGAATGACCGGGTTGATCGCCAGGTCGAAGTCCTTCACGTGCACCTCGTACAGCGAGGCAGGCGTGGTATAGAAATTCTTCAGAATGGGCTTCTTGCTTTGATAGGTCTGTCTTTCCTCCGCACCGAGGTACTCCAGGTTGTTCATCCGCGCACTCCTTATATAATAGGCATCCACCCTGGATAGGGAGTCTCCCGCATGCTGCAGGTAACTGTTGAGCCCATTTAGTACGTATTTCTCCCGGTTATAGGGTCTCGTCTTGGAAAAATTCAATACGGAATCCGTCTTCGCCTTTATCTCCAATCGCTCGAGTAAGATGTTCTGCTTGTCGTCGCCCGCCAGGTAGGTCGTTTGCCCCCATCCGCGTACCGACAAGGCAAGCATCACCAACAGGCAGGCTGCCAACCGCACTACAGGTCCAGGAAAGGAGGGAGAAAGAAATACAAGCAGTCTTACAAGGGTTTTTTTAAATTGCATTACACAAGTGATTTTGGATAAGCGTCAACAAATTATGCAAATATATCTGATAAAAAACATCCGGGTTGTCAATGAAGGAAGCATCCGCTGCGCGGATGTATTGATCAGGAACGGTCGAATCGAAAGAATTGCTCCAATGATCGGGTCCATCGATGCGGATCATACCGAGATCGACGGAGAAGGCAAGTATCTCTTCCCGGGTGTGATCGACGACCAGGTACATTTCCGCGAACCCGGCCTCACACATAAGGCCACTATTCAAACGGAAGCAAAGGCAGCCGTTGCAGGAGGCGTTACCAGCTTCATGGAAATGCCAAATACAGTGCCACCGGCCTTCACGGAGAAACTGCTTGAAGAAAAATATGATATCGCCCGTAGCTCTTCGCTGGCCAACTATTCGTTTTACATCGGCACCTCCAATGAAAATGCGGAGGATGCGTTAAAAATAAACAAACGAAAGAACGATGTCTGCGGCATCAAGATCTTCATGGGCTCCTCCACCGGAAATTTGCTGGTCGACAACCCACTCACCCTTGAAAAGGTATTCAGCGAAAGCGAACTTCTCATTGCCACCCATTGCGAAGATGAACGAGTGATACGGCAGAATCTCGCCGCCATAAAAGGAACGGGCAGGGAACTGACGGCAAAGGACCATCCCCTGATCAGGAATGAAGAGGCATGCTTCGAATCTTCGTTCTATGCCGTACAACTGGCAAAGAAATACAACAGCCGCCTTCACATACTGCATATCACCACGGAAAAGGAACTTCAGCTCTTCAGCAATATGCTGCCCCTGAAGGAAAAAAGGATTACAGCCGAGGTATGTGTTCACCATCTTCATTTTTCGAGCGACGACTACGACACACTCGGCAACAAAATCAAGTGCAATCCCGCCATCAAGGCGCCACATAACAGGGCCGCACTATGGGAAGGCCTGCTGGACGACAGGCTGGATGTGATAGCTACCGATCATGCGCCGCATACGCTCGCCGAAAAGAATGAGACCTACGAGAAGGCACACGCCGGCCTGCCGTTGGTACAACATTCACTTTCGATGATGCTCTACTATCATTCGATTGGCCGTCTCTCCCTTGCAAAGATCGCGGAGAAGATGAGCCATGCAGTTGCCGATTGTTTCCAGGTCAAGGAACGGGGATACATCCGCGAGGGTTATCATGCAGACCTTGTGATCGTGGACCCGGCATTAAGATCCGTTGTTGCTGCGGAGAATATTCTTTACAAATGCGGCTGGAGTCCGCTGGAAGCGGTGCCGGGTAGAGACGCCATGCAGTTCCCTGCGAGCATTACCCACACGTTCGTGAATGGACGACTGGTCTTCTCCTGCACCAGCACGAAGGGGGATCAACAGGTATGGAATCCGGCCTGGAATGAATCTAACAAAGGCGAACGACTGCTATTCGACAGGTAACGATAACAAAGAATCGCGACGATCCGATATTTCCCGATCATTTATTCAAAATTCCTTCAGCCAGGCCTATGCAGATCGATAACACTTCCTTCAATGATATCTCGATTTTCCATCATGAAGAGGAATTTTCCATCTTTCACAAACTGAATTTTACGAGGACCGTCGGCGGCAAAGAGTGGCTGCGCAGGTTTTTCTCCGAGCCGCATAGCGACCTGAAAAGGATCATCGGTACGCAACGCGTGATACGCACACTCATGGAACGCGTGAAGGACTGGCCAACCGATATTACCAATGGGACGATGCTGGTGATGGATAAATTCATGGACTATTCCCTGGATCCCATCAGCGACAGGGCCACTGCCATCAACAATGTACTCTATAAATGGCTGCATTCGGAAGACTATTCAATGGTCAAATATTCGGTCGGGCATTTCGCGGATTTCTTCCGCGGCCTCAAGAATATCGCCGGGTTGCTGGAAGGCGTATCGTTGCCCGCCAATATCGCGATCTATATCGACAGGATCGTGCAGATATTGAAGGAGCCTGCACTGCGCCAGTTGGCGGACACGGACCGTGGTTCGGTGTTCAGCCCGCGCATGAACCTCTACTATGGCAACCACCTCCGCAACAAGCACCGCAACCAGGTGCATGAACTGATGGACATCTTCAGCCGGCTCGATGCCTGGTATTCGATGGCGGTGGCGGTGAAGACCTATAAACTTTCCTTTCCCGATTTCATTGAACAGGACGAACCCCTGGTGGACGCAAAGGGTCTGTATCATATTCTCATCCCCGACCCGGTGGCCTACGACCTCGAGTTGAGCCAGCAACATAATTTTCTCTTCCTCACCGGCGCCAACATGGCCGGAAAGAGCACGCTGATCAAGTCGCTTGGCTCGGCAGTCTTCCTCGCACACATTGGCATGGGCGTGCCGGCGGCCTCTATGAAGCTGACGCTCTTCGATGGACTGTTGAGCAATATCAATGTAGTGGACAACATTGCCAGGGGAGAGAGTTTCTTCTTCAATGAAGTGCAGCGGATAAAGAATACCATCGAGAAGATAACCAATGGAAAAAAATGGCTCGTGCTCATCGATGAATTATTCAAGGGCACGAATGTACAGGATGCCATGAAGTGTTCGCTCACCGTAATAAAAGGCCTCATCAAGATAAAAAGTTCGCTGTTCGTCCTCTCCACCCATCTCTACGAGATCGGTGAGGAACTCAAGGTCTTTCCCAATATTTCCTTTCGCTACTTCGAGACCAGGGTCGCCGATGATCAGCTGCAGTTTTCTTATCAGTTGAAGGAAGGCATCAGCGATGACCGGATCGGGTATGTCATTCTAAAACGGGAGAAGGTGGTCGAAATGCTGGAGAAATTGTGAGCTTGTGAACGTGAATTGTGAGTCGTCAATCGTGAACGTGAATCGTGAGTCGTCAATCGTGAATACAACACTCCGCTATAGGAATATTCGAATCGATTGGAACAGGACCTTGCTCGATTCGAATATTCTCATTATAGGGTGTGGTATTCACGATTGACGACTCACGATTCACGTTCACGATTCACGACGCCCATGATTCAGGTTCACGTCACAAATTTGTTATCTTCATGCAAACGCGCATAATCGTATGAGACCTGCATCTTTCTTCTTCCTTTCATTGCTATTCTTATTCCCGGCCAACATCCTCACGGCGCAGGCCAGGGTGGACGTGCTGCACTATTCATTTGATATTACGCTCAGCGATCACTCCGATTCCATTCACGGAAAGGCAACGGTCCAGCTCAGGTATCTCGTGCCCGCATCATCGGTGGCATTCGATCTTGTCACAACCCGCCCAAACGGGAAAGGAATGACAGTATCGGGCGTGACCGGGAAGAATGTAAAGGAATTCTCGAAGGACGCGGATCATCTGAACGTACAGCTGCTGCAACCGGCTGCGGCAAATGACACCGCCTCTTATACTATCACCTACGCTGGCATACCGGCGGATGGACTCATCATTTCAACAACGAAGTATGGTCACCGGAGTTTCTTTGCAGACAACTGGCCCAACCGGGGACACAACTGGATACCATGTATCGACGAACCCGGTGATAAGGCGCCGGTCGAATTCATTGTCACCGCCCCAGAGCACTACCAGGTCATAGCGAATGGAATAAAAGTGGAAGAGACCGATATGCCCGGTAATACAAAGCTCACTCATTGGAAGGAAGACGTTCCCATCAGCACTAAGGTGATGGTGATCGGCGCGGCAGACTTCGCGGTCAGTCTCTCCGGCATGATCGATGGCTGCATCCCCGTGTATAGCTGGGTGTATCCCGAGAATCGCAATGAAGGATTCTACGATTATGCACAGGCGGCTACCATCTTGCCATTTTATATAAAATATGTCGGTCCCTACGGTTATAAGAAACTCGCGAATGTGCAATCGAAGACGCGGTTCGGCGGCCTCGAGAATGCGAATACTATTTTCTATGCGGAGAATTCGGTGACGGGCACGCGAAAATCAGAGACACTCCTGGCGCACGAGATCGCACACCAGTGGTTCGGCAATATGGCAACGGAGAAGACCTTCGCGCATCTTTGGCTCAGCGAGGGATTCGCTACCTATATGACCATTCTCTACATGGAGAATAAATACGGGATTGACACGGCCAGGGCGATGCTGAAGGAAGACAGGGCACAGGCGGCCGAGTTTGCACGGAATACCGACCGGCCCGTGGTGGATGACACCCAGGACTACATGCAATTGCTGAATGCCAACAGCTATCAGAAGGGCGGCTGGATACTGCATATGCTGCGCCGGCAACTAGGCGATACCGTCTTCCAGAGAAGTGTGCGGAGTTATTATGCTACGTATGCGGGCAAGAATGCCGATAGCAAGGATCTCGAAACGATATTTGAGAAGGTATCGGGGAAAGACCTAACTGTTTTCTTCCGGGAATGGCTCTATACCGGCGGCATTCCAAGGCTGAATGTAAAATGGAGTAATGTAGGCGCGAAGCTTACACTGGAAATAAAACAACTGCAGAAATCACCGTTTCAATTTCCCCTCGAGATAAATGCCATCACCGTTTCCGGAAAGACGATTACCCAAACGATCAATGTCACTACCGCTACGCAAACCTTCTTATTACCCGTGAAGGAAAAAATTTCGTCGATCCAATTGGACCCGAAGGTCTCGTTGCTATTTGAGGGAACGCTGAGCGAACAGAAATAATTGTCATTTATCTGTGCTAGCCCTTTAGCATTGTCGATGGAATTCGCGAAAGATATTGCTACGCCGGTAAGTTCGCCAATTTGGCAATCTTTACTGGCGCGGCTGGTGCTTGAATCCGTAATTATCATGGCGCCTAAATGACTAATAAGATCAAGGTTGATTCATACGTTGTCAATCCTTCCGCTTTTTCACATTTTTATTCTGGTGTTTTTCCCCTTGGCTTCGCTGGCTGGCAATCGATATTTGTCTCACTGTAAATCGCTTACTTAAGTATCTGTTTACGTAGACGGATATAGTTTCAAACAGCCGAAAGGCCCATGTGGATGTCAATGTGTAGGTTTGCTTCTGGTCAAAGTGTCGAATCGATACTTTGGGCGGGGTGCAGCTCTCTCACGACTTGACATCAAAAAGGCGGTGGCGGCGGGGGAGGGAGGGCCCCGCCAGGGGTTGCGTCGAGAATAAACGAAAGCCTAAGCCCAAATAAACCACTACCACAATTAAACCACTACTTAAATAGAGTTTTTTTACAAACTCCCTGGGGTATATTTCACCTTCCCCTAATACCCGCATTCAATACCTTCCTCCCATGCTCATTAAAATACATGGCAGCGCTGTCTATGGAGTAGAGGCAACCACGATCACCATTGAAGTAAACTGGATGACTACCGGAAAAGACCCGATGATCGTAGGTCTCCCCGATAGCGCAGTAAAGGAAAGCCTGCAGCGCGTGGAGAGCACCATCAAGACCAATGGGTTCATGATGCCGCGGACAAAAGTAGTCGTCAACCTCGCACCGGCCGATATCAAGAAGAGCGGTACCGCATTCGATCTCCCAATTGCCATCGGACTGTTGGGCGCCACGGAACAAATCGAAAACAAGGAAGCCCTCGGAGAGTATGTAATAATGGGCGAACTCAGCCTCGACGGCGAGGTCCGCGCCATCAAAGGCGCCCTGCCCATCGCGATCCAGGCGAGGAAGGAAGGCTTTAAGGGATTGATCGTCCCTGAGATGAACGCAAAGGAAGCCGGCCTGGTGAATAATCTTGATGTCTATGGCGTCTCCCATATCAAACAGGTCATCGATTTCTTCGAGAATAAACAAACAGGCCTCACGGCCGTGGTGGTGAATACACGAGATGAATTCTTCCACTCGCAATACGACTTCGAAATAGACTTTGCGGATGTGAAGGGACAGGAAAATATAAAACGGGCATTGGAGATCGCAGCGGCGGGTGGGCATAATGCCATTCTCATCGGTCCGCCCGGCGCGGGAAAGACGATGCTCGCCAAGCGCCTCCCCACCATCCTGCCTCCGCTCTCCTTGCAGGAGGCGTTGGAGACCACGAAAATCCATTCGGTGGCGGGCAAGTTGCCGGAGAATTCAACACTCGTCTCACGACGACCGTTCCGCTCACCACATCATACCATTTCAGATGTAGCGCTCGTGGGTGGTGGCGGCATGCCGCAGCCCGGTGAAATCTCATTGGCTCACAATGGCGTTCTCTTCCTCGATGAATTACCCGAATTCAAAAGAACAGTGCTGGAGGTAATGCGTCAACCGATGGAAGAAAGAAGAGTGACCATTTCGAGGGCGAGGGTTGCCATCGACTTCCCCGCGAGCTTCATGCTGATCGCCTCCATGAATCCCTGCCCCTGCGGATTCTACAATCATCCCGACCGCGAATGCAGTTGTCCGCCCGGCACCGTTCAGAAATACCTCAACCGGATCTCCGGTCCTTTGCTCGACCGGATCGATTTGCATGTGGAGGTCACACCCGTTGCCTTCAGTGAACTCTCTTCGGCGAGGCAGCAGGAGAACTCGGCCAGCATCCGCGACCGGGTGATCTCCGCCAGGGAAATACAGGCCGCACGTTACCTGAAGAACGAGGGCATCTATTGTAACGCCCAGATGAGCAGTAAGACCCTGAAGGAGATCTGTATCATCAACTCCTCCGGCCAAAACCTGCTGAAGGCGGCCATGACCAAACTGAACCTCTCCGCCCGTGCCTACGACCGCATCCTGAAAGTCTCCCGCACCATCGCCGACCTCTCGGCCAGCGATGAAATAAAGCCCGAACACCTCGCAGAAGCCATTCAATACCGGAGTCTGGACAGGGAAGGCTGGGCAGGGTGAGGTTTTGGTTGAGAGGTGAGGGGGTGTGGGCTGAGGAATTAGGAATAGGGAATAAGGAATTGGACTCTGGTAGAAGTGCTCCTACGTTCCCGAGACTTTTCAAAACAGGCGGCAAGACTCTGCTGGCAGCCCAATTCCGCATCCCCTACACCTAATTCCTGGCTAACCAAATACCCCAGACCAAACCCTCTTCGGGAAAATTCCCGAACTTGTAGACTATTTCCTTGTTAAATACCATTCACTCAATTCTCTTTCTTTCATATGAAGATCTTATTACATTACCTGAAACCCTATAAATGGCTGGTAGCGCTTGTCCTCCTTCTCGCGGCGATCAACATCGGTTTTTCCCTTATCGATCCCATCATCTTCGGACGCTTGATCGACCTGGGCTACAAATATGCGGCTAACAGCTCAGCCTATCAGCCCCTGTGGTGGAACTATGCAGGACCGGTGCTCAACCTGCTCCTGGCGTCGATCGGCGTTGCCATGGTGAGCCGGATCGCCAAGGCCTTCCAGGATTATTTCCTGACATTGGTGACCCAGAAATTCGGAGCCACCGTGTTCACGCAGGGACTGCAACACGCCATGAGCCTGCCCTACCAGCAATTCGAAGACCAGCGCAGCGGCGAGACACTGGGCATCCTGCAAAAGGTGCGACTGGATACGGAAAAATTCGTCGCTTCCTTCGTCAACATCCTGTTTCCCGTCATCATCGGGATATTGTTCGTGGCCATTTTTGCCTATCGCATACACTGGTCTCTGCCGATCATCTACTTCGGAGGCATCTTCCTGCTCACCATCGTCTCCAACCTGATGAGCAAGAAGATCAAGACGGTTCAGAAGACGATCGTGGCGGAAACCACCTCCCTGGCCGGCGCCACTACGGAATCCTTACGCAATATTGAACTGGTGAAGAGCCTCGGACTAACCACGCAGGAAGTCGGCCGCCTCAACAAGAACACATTTAAGATCCTCAATCTCGAAATAACGAAGGTGAAACGCCTTCGCAGTATAAGTTTTATCCAGGGCACTTTCGTGAATACACTCCGGCAGATCATCCTGTTCATGCTGATGTGGTTTATCTACAGGGATATCATGAAGCCATGGGAACTGGCAACGATGCAGATCTTTTCCTTCTTCGTCTTCGGACCATTGCAGGAGATCGGTAATATCATACTCTCCTACCGCGAGGCGCAGGCATCGCTCGAGAATTTTGAAAATCTCATGAAGAAGGAACCCGAGTCCAGGCCCGCCAGTCCCAAACACCTGGGCGGCATCAACACGCTCGAGTTCGACCATGTCGGGTTCAAACACCAGTCGGCGCAGCAGCGGGCCATCGAGGACATCAGTTTCAAGGTAAGGAAGGGAGAAACGATCGCCTTTGTGGGGCCATCGGGTTCAGGCAAGACCACGCTGATGAAATTATTGGTCGGCCTCTATCGTCCGCAGGAAGGAAAGATCCTTTACAATGGCATAGACGAGAATAATATCGACTTCGAGGACCTGCGCAACCAGATCGGGTTCGTAACACAGGATACGCAACTCTTCTCCGGTACCATACGGGAAAACCTGGTGTTCGTGAATCCAACCGCAACCGACGCCGATGTACAGGACGTACTGACAAAAGCCGCCTGCCAGAATTTATTAGCGCGCGCGGACAAGGGACTCGAAACAACGATCGGTGAGGGCGGGTTGAAACTATCCGGCGGAGAGAAACAACGCATTTCTATTGCGCGGGCATTGCTGCGCAAGCCGAAGCTCTTGTTGTTTGATGAGGCCACTTCAGCACTCGATTCACTGACGGAAGAAGAGATCACGGATACGATACGCAATATCTCGCAGGAAGGCGACCAGATCACGATACTGATCGCTCACCGTCTCTCCACCATCATGCATGCCGACCGCATCTACGTACTTGAAAAAGGAGATGTGGTAGAGACCGGCGATCATGATGCGCTGCTGAATGAAAAAGGATTGTACTATGCTATGTGGAGACAGCAGATCGGTGAACGAAAGAATAAGATTGTAACGGCAGTGAATAATTAATTAATTAGCCAATTTGACAATTTGATAATGTGCCAATGATCCTCTGTCCGATCATACATTACTCATCGGAGCACGCACCATTGGCACATTATCAAATTGTCAAATTGGCTAATTGTTTTTAGAACTCAAGAGGCACATTCACCTTCACCGAAAAATTCCTCCCCATATTGAACACCCCTATTCTTCCCGTCGCTAAATTCTCAGGGGCATACTTCAACCGGCTAAGATGATTCTGGTAGGCTACGTCGGTGAGATTATTCGCGCCTAAGAAGAGGCTGAATAGCGTCTTGTCTTTAGCCCTGATATCACCGCCGAAGCCTGCATTCAACAAACTATATCCTGGCGTAGCCGTCTCCGTGTTGAAGCCGGTGAAAGGATGCGACTGGTCGAATGTATTATCCAGTTCCGCCTTCACAAAAAGATTCCGGAGAAGTTTCCCATTCTTCAGCAACTCCACCTTCACCTCGTTGATGAGCCGCGGCGCGGGAATAAACGGAAGATTCTTGCTTCCATCCTGCACCCTGCTTAATTCCCCGCGCACATAGGAGAATGTATTTTCGATATGCAACCAGTCGAGCGGATGCGGATGAATATCCAGATTGAACTCCAGGCCATACAGTTTCGCATTGTCCTGGTTGAACCGGAACGCGAAGAATTGTTCGGTACCATCCGTGATGGTGGAATCGCCACCCGCCGTCGATTGCAGCTTGCGATAGTAGATGAAATTATTTATGTAGTTGTAAAAGATATTGGCGGTAAACGAGACGTGCTCGGAATTTATCTCCACGCCGGCATCGGCCTGGTAACTGCTCTCCGACTTCAACTGCTGTTCGCCATACTCATACCGGTTCGTGCCCTCGTGTGCACCATTGCTGGCCAGCTCGGGTATGCTCGGAGCCCTGAAGCCCTTCGCGAGATTGAATTTAAGCGTGAGATTCTTTCCCGCCTCGTACGATAGCCCGGCACTTCCGGAAACATTGGAGAAATCCTTTTTGAACGATGCAAATTTCTCCGTGGTACCATCCATCGCTTCTTTCGAGTCGATGCTGCGGTTATCGAAACGTATGCCACCACTCAACGAAAGCTTATCGATGATCTTCTGCACGTACACGAATCCACCGATATCGAAGAGGGAATATTCAGGTATCAGCTGTTCCTCACCCTTGTTCTCGTTGGTCTGCGACATGCCGTTCACGCCGATAGTGGTCTTCCAGTTATTCTTCTCCGCAAGGTGATATTGCAGGCTGTAATTCACGGTACCGAGGGAGAAGAAGAGTTCCTTCTCATCGGGCTCGAGGATATTGCCGAACTCCTGTCGTTGATTACGCTGGTAACCCAGTACCACCGTCAGCCTGTCCTTACCAATATTGAAGTTGTTATCGCTTGCGATCTTGAAGTGCTGTACGCGTTGCCGGGGCACGAGCGGATCGGAGCTGGTAAAGTCATGCCCCGTAGCGATCTCCTGCCCTACTACGCCGCCATCGTTCACCAGTTTGACGAATCGCCCGGTGGCATCGTCCCGTTCTCCTTCCACCAAGCCAAGATGCTGATCGAAATTAGTCAGGTAGAGATGTGTATAGCCCCATTTCTTATTGAATCCGAGATAACCGCCGAAGTCCTTCTCATTGAATTTTGAATTGAAAACATAGCCGTCGTATTTATTCTTATAATCGCCGGCGGCCTTGTACGAACCATTCGCACCCCAGATGAACCCATTGTTATTGCCGCTGATATCCGCATGAAAATCGCGCTGGCGGTTATTGGTCAGGTAGGAACTCGAAACATTCCCCCTGATCTTCCCTTCGGGCGGTGGGATGATCGAGATCACATTCACAACACCCGCGAGGGCATCGCTTCCATACATGAGGGAGGCGGGCCCCTTGAGTATCTCCACTTTCGATACATTCTGCTCATCTATCTCGATGCCATGCTCATCTCCCCATTGCTGTCCCTCCTGTCTCACTCCATCATTCACCACCAGCACACGGTTATAGCCGAGCCCGCGGATGAATGGCTTCGAGATAGCCGGACCCGTGGACACCTGCGAGACGCCGGGTGTCTTTGCAATGTTGTCGATGAGGTTGGTGGAGACATTCCTGAACAGATCTTCTTTCTTCACGATATTGACCGGTATCGGCGTGCGCCGAGTGGATGTTGCGGAGGAGACACCGGTGACAGTTACTGTCTCGTTCTCGATGACCGATGGGCTGAGGCTAAAGTCCTTCGATCCGGTTCCAGGCACATCGATCGATTCCACCCGGGAAGAATAGCCCAGGTGACTGACCTCAACGAGATAACGGCCGGGAGATAGATTGGAAATAGTGAACGAACCGTCGGGCTTCGTTGCCGCACCTGTCCTGAGATCGGGGAAATAAACCGTGGCGTCTGACAATGTCTCGTTGGTCTTTGCGTCCGTGACCTTGCCTGTGAACGTCGATCTTCCCTGTGCAATGGAAGATCCTGTAATTATTAATAGGAGCAATAAATTGAATACGCTCTTTGATTTCATAAAATGATAAATTAAAAAGGCTTCGCCTTTCACGAAAAAATAAATTGCGGGTTGGGCTGCGGCATTGCCGGCAGCAGGGAATCAGAGGCGATCGGCCGGAGGGCCACGCAGCGAGGAGAAAATGGGTGAGTGAAACGGAACCGCTTCCTTGTAGTAAAACTCAATAGGATGATAGAGGGAGGCTGCCTGGGCTATTACCGGGACTTCTTCCCCGACAAAGGGCATCTGCAGATCGTCCACGCAGGAGCAATTGAAACGGATCTCTTTGTCGCGTTCTTCGTGATGGGAGGAGTGATCGGCTATACGGGGAGCGTGCAGCAATTCATGCAGGAACATCCCTACCCCGACCTTCTGTGAGAAGATCAGCATCATTAAGAATGCAATGCTGCGCGATATGAACGGCCGGACCCTCATGAGGTGCAAGATAGAGAAAATTGCAACAATAGGGCAAATTTTGAGTTGAAGTGGCTGTTTGAGGTCAATTGATAGGTTGATTAGTTAATAGGTTGATAAGTTGGTGTCCTATAAATGAACTAGCGGACACTCATCTCGTTGCGACAAATATTCTCCGAAGGAGCCCGGAGTCCTTCGGAGAATAATCCCCAAAGGGGTCCTGTGGACAATACGCAACATCAATACTCTAGGTTGACTACGGAGTGCCACTATTCACGATTACCGATTCACGATTGACGTCTCAAGGCTGACAACGGAGTGCCGCTATTCACGATTGACGATTCACGATTGACGCACATCACTTCACCTTCAGCATCGCCCTCACCTGCTGCACCGATTCATTCTGCAGCCGCGCGTAGTACACACCACTTGGCAGGCCGCCACTATCAAAGGTAATGGTGAAGCTTCCCGCCACACGGAGGTCGCTGTCCACCAATGTACGTATCACACGTCCCAGCATATCGATCACCTGCACGAGTGTATGCCCGCCGATAGTCTTGTACTTGATGGTCGTGCTTTCCGTAAAAGGATTCGGATAGTTGGTAATGAGGTTGTCTCCTGCATCCTGGTTGGGATCTGTGGTTGTACCCTTGCACAATGCATCACTGACGATATTCAGGCTTTGGAAATTGCGGAACAATATCGTCTGCAATGTTGCCGCCGGCACGCAAAACCATTTTTCCAGGATGGACGAATACACACTCCGGAAATCATACTGGAAGGGAATATTATCATTCACCGATGCCCCACCGGGAATGGAGGGATTGGTTCCGGTAACCCCCGGTATCGCCTGCTTGCCGAAGATGAACATCGGGGCCGCGGCGCCATGGTCTGTGCCCATACTCGAGTTGGACTTAATGCGCCTTCCGAATTCTGAGAATGTGAGGCCCATCACGCGATCCTGTATGCCGAGGAACTGGCAGTCATCGGTGAAGGCCTTTATGGCGTCGGATAAGGTTTTGAGAAGGACGGCATGTGTTCCTGTCGATGTATCGGATGCTTCCACCTGCGAGGAGTGATTATCGAAACCACCCATTCCCACCATATAGATCCTGGTCTTCAACCCGCCCTTTACCAGGCGGGCAACGATCTTCAGCTGGTCTGCAAGAGAGTTGTCAGGATAGGCTGCCTGCTGTGGCACCAACTGCGCCGCGGCGATGATGCTCATTCCCATGTTCATCGCCGGTCCCTGCAATGTGAGGGAGGTAATGGAGCCTATCTGGATGGCGAGGGGATCGGGCATCGTCGCATTGGGATAGCCTTCAGGGTAATTAGGATATTCCGTATTCAGGTATCTCCCGGCCCATCCCGTATTCACTACCTCCTCGCTTGCAGAGCCGCTCATCCAGATGTCGGTTGCACGGAAATGCGAGAAGTTCGGCGATGGGTAGCCTACCGATTGCACGATATTCAGCTTCCCGTCATTGTACATCTTCTGCATACCTGTCATGGCAGGATGCAGGCCGGTCTGTGCATAGCCCGCCAATGGAAGTATCTTGGCCTCTGCAATGGCCACGTTGCTCCTGGCATTATAATAATCACTGTAGGTAGAAATGGGTATCACCATATTCAATCCATCGTTACCACCGCTCAATTGCACGATCACCAGCACGTGGTCCGTTTCAATAGCAGGATTCATCAATGCCTGCATCAAAGGTGAATTGGAATTGAATGCCTTTACCGAGTAGCCATCCACCACTGCTGGTAGGACCGCTGCCGCGGGCAAGGTATTTTTTAGAAATTCTCTTCTGCGCATAAGCTGGTTTTTAGGATAATTGGTATTCGGAAAGGTTCATCAGGTATTGGTAAAAACTTTTAAGCCTGTTTGCAATGATGGCGACCGTGGCCGTGTTGGTAGGATCCGCGAGGTATCCATTCCAGGCATTCGTCCAGTAGTAGTCCTGTGTCTGGCCGCTAAGCAGTATCGATTGCTTGATATGTTGTTTTGATGCATCGGAGATCGGCACGCGATAGAGGATCGCCAGCGCATCATTGACCAGGACGTTCGGATCGCCGGGATTTGAAAGCGTCTTGGTGAATGCGATCGTATCGATCTGAATCGTCTTATTGTTCCGGGTGTAGCCGTTCCAGGTCATGCTATCCGTGAACTGGTTTCGCTTGGGAAGGGTATCGTGATTGATCCATATCTCGTGGAAACCGGGCGCCTGGTAGTAAGCCGGCCACCCCGATACATCGGGAGGATCCCCGATACTTTGCCCCATGCGGTCCATTGAATTAAGCAGGTATCCCCACATCGCATAGCTGTCATTGTATTCCGTTGCCGCTGGCGGTATCACCACTCCATACTCGCGCATGCAACCGACCACCTGGTCTACCGGGGGCTTGATCAGACAGCCCTGGTTGAGCACATCGAAGAAATGCTCACTCTTCAACATGGCCGTCAATACTGCCTTGATATCATAATTGCTGTTGCGGAAGATCAGTGCCATCGGTTCAATAACATTCGACTCGGCCGCCGCATCGATCTCGTAATACACGAACCAGCGGTAGAGGCTACGGCAGATATACTTCGACACCTCATCCTTTGCAAGTAGCATGGTGATCAGGTCGTCGGTCTCCAGGGCACCGGCTGCGCCGCTTTGCCCGGTAATATTGGTATTGGAATAATAGGAAGAGAATTGTTTGTTGTTCGTATCGTGTTTTGTATCGTCGAAATAAACATCGAAGGTGGTAGGATTGATCCGCCAGCCGGTGAGCACGCGGGCGGCCTTGCGCACATCGTCCTCGGTATAGGCAACCACCGGTCCCTTTCCCTGTGTAAAGAGTTCCATCAACTCGCGGCCATAGTTTTCATCCGGTGCCGATGCCGAGTTGAGATATCCGTTCAGGTAGATCAGCATTCCCGGATCCACCGTCACATTCTTCACGAGTGCTTTGAAATTACCGAGGCAATTCTTCCGGAGAAGATCATTGTGTCTATAAACGAAATGCGAGATACCGATCGTATTCGTTTCCGTTCCGAAGTGATCGGCCCAGAAGAGGGTCAGCTTCTCACGGATACTACGATCCTGGTTTATCATAACGCCAACCCACCATCTCTTGAATGACGTGCGGCGTGCCTCGTTGAGGTCATCATCCGTATCGTTGGGATTATTTATCCAGGTAGCGCCGGCAGTCACCGCTGCATCGGGCGTATCCATGCTGTAATCGTTAACCGGAGGCAATGGTAAAGCAGCGGATGAATTGAGGAGTTCATCGATGGCCTGGTCCATACTGCGAGCAGAGAAATAGTCGATGTCCGCCTTCACGGAACCGAACATGGTTCGCTTCAGCAGATGCTGCACTTCATTACGCGTCCATGGACCAGCGTATTCATTTAATCCTGATTGTGTGCGGAAGGTCCGGGCGGGAGGGGCAATAGCAATTTTCTTTCGCCTGGCCGTGAGGAAGTCGCGTCTGTCCATAGGTATTGTTTTGGTTCCGGCTTTTCGCTGGATATTCGGTCTTGGATAACACCTATAATTTACAAATATCATTCCCCAAATGCGCGGATCGGGCAAATACACGACAGTGCTCGTAAAACCACGCGGCGCATGGTTTTGAGCAGGGTATATTTCTCATCTGATTTTACGATGAAATAATCCAAAAGATCTTTTTGACTTAGTTCAGAAAGCCTATTGCTTCAAGTTCCGTAACGAAATGAAAAAAAATGTCAGAAGTCACAGCTTATCTGCCGATACTTTTTGTGTTATTTTTGGAACCTATTCTCCAATAAGAGGAATAGTTCCACTATAACCACATGTCATCTTTACCTCACATATTATTTTGCGAAAGCCCATTTGATAAAAATAAGGTAGACCCTGATTTTAACGGGGAATTTTCAAGCGCGGTAAGCAATGGATTTAAAACGATGATTTTCAATTTTGATGATTTTATTAATTCTAATGATTATAAAAGCGGAACTCGCCGAATTAGCACAACCAGTGAACTAACACCTATTATTTACCGCGGCTGGATGCTCACCCCAAAACAATACGCAGCTCTCTACAACGAGTTATTATCAAAGAACTTTAAACTTTTTAACAATTCCACCGAGTATCAGAACTGCCATTACTTGCCGGACAGCTTGCGGTTTATTGAATCCTATACACCGAAGACCGTTTTCGAAAAATTGTCTAATGAAAATAGCCGGTCGAGGCTTATGGAAAAGGCCAAAAAATTTGGAAACAATGCCGTAATCGTCAAAGACTATGTGAAATCTGAAAAACACGATTGGTATACAGCTTGCTTTGTCGAAAACGCCTCCGACTCAGTAAAACTCAATCAGACAATAGAAAATCTTATACAACTTCGTGGAAACTATTTGAATGAAGGAATAGTCATCCGGGACTACGTACCGTTAAAGGAGCTGACGATGCATTCCAAAAGTGGAATGCCTTTGAAAGAAGAATACCGTCTATTTTTTTGCAATGGCAGACTAGTAGGAATTTACGATTATTGGGAAGAAGGAGAATATGATCTTTTAAGGCCCGATATTACGCTATTTGAAGAGATTGCAAGAAATATTGAAAGCAACTTTTTCAGCATGGATATCGCCAGGCAGGCTAATGGTGAACTAATAATCATAGAGCTTGGCGACGGACAGGTGTCCGGCTTACCGGACAGAACTGACAAAAACAATTTCTATAAAGAATTAAAAAGTTGCTTTCATGCCGTTTGAGGAAAGTATGAATTACCTCTTCTTTGTTTTACTTCCTCACCCACCCGGAAAATTCCATCATAACCTTGCATTAAATTTACAATCTGCCTTCGTAAAAATCAACACATGTTACAAAACATATTAAAAGAAATCTTTCGCCGCGATCTCGGCAAATTGCGACAGGAAATTGAGTCCTATAAAAACGAAGATAATATTTGGAAGATCGACAAAGCCATTAAGAACCCTGCGGGAAATTTGGCGCTCCACCTTGTTGGCAACCTGAATACATATATCGGCGCAGCATTGGGCGATCATCAATATTCGCGCGACCGCGACGCCGAATTTTCTTTGAAGAACATACCGAAGGCAGAACTGTTGAGAATGATCGATGAGACCATCATCGTTGTTGACAGATCACTGGATAAAATCAGTGAAGGACAACTGGAAGAAGATTTTCCCATGCTCGTCTTCAAGGAGAAGACAACAACCAGTTATATGCTTGTGCATCTTGTTGCGCACTTGGGATATCATTTGGGGCAGGTGAACTATCATCGAAGACTGATCGAAACAATTTGATAATTTGGCAATTTGATAATGGAGCGTGCTACGATAAGAGAAGGCACTTCTCATGAGGATCATTGTCAAATTACCAAATTGCCAAATTATCAAATTGACTTAAAGGTTCTCTATTATCCCCGCAATCCCCTGGCCACCCCCAACACACGCGGTCACCATTCCGTATTTCTTCTTCAACCGCTTCATGTCGTTCAACACCTGGATGGTGAGTTTGCAGCCGGTGCATCCAAGCGGATGACCGAGCGCAATGGCGCCGCCATTGATGTTCACCCTGGCGGGATCGAGACCCACTTCGCGGATCACGGCGAGCGCCTGCGACGCAAAGGCCTCATTCAGTTCGATGAGATCGATATCGTTCAGACTCATGTTCACCTGCTTCAGTGCTTTCGGAATAGCGGCTATGGGGCCGATGCCCATCACCCGTGGCGGCACACCTGCTGACGCACAAGCCACCAGGCGTCCAATCGGTTTCAGGCCCAGTTCATTCATCATCTTCTCTCCCATCACAATCACGAAGGCAGCACCATCCGATGTCTGGGAGGAATTGCCCGCAGTCACTACACCACCCGCCGCAAAGGCCGGCTTCAGTTTAGCAAGTACTTCTATCGAAGTATCCGCTCTCGGTCCCTCATCCGTATCTACGGTATAGTTTCGTTTCTGTTTCTTACCCTTTCCATCCACATATACTTCCTCTACCTCTATTGGGAGTATGCCCGACTTGAAGTATCCATTGCTGATGGCGCTGATCGCCTTCTTATGGGAATTGTAGGAAAATTCATCCTGGTCCTCGCGGCTCACCTTATATTCCTTAGCCACCGCTTCCGCGGTGAGTCCCATATTGAGATAATAATCTGGATCCTCCTTTGCGATGGAATAGGCGGGCACCGTCTTCCAACCCGCCGTTGGCACGAGACTCATGCTCTCCGTACCACCTGCTATGATGCATTCCGCCATGCCCGTCCTGATCTTTGCCGTTGCCATGGCAATGGTCTCCAATCCCGATGCGCAATAACGGTTCACCGTTACGCCAGGCACATCGAAGCCCAGCGCACGCGCCGAAATAATGCGCCCGAATTGTAGCCCCTGCTCAGCCTCCGGTACGGCATTGCCCACAAAAACATCGTCCACGCGCTTCGCCTCCAGTTGAGGCACGGATGCCATCAACCCCCTTATTACATCGATGGCAAGATCGTCTGGGCGATAGAACCTGAATCCCCCCTTCTTTGCCTTTCCTACCGCTGTCCGGTAGCCGGCCACTATATACGCTTCCTGCATATGCTGATTTTTAAGAAATATTAATTGGTTGTTTATGCAACTTTCTATACCAAATTTAATAACACTTCGCATACGATCCAAAAGCGGTCTTTAAAGATGGGTTATCTTCGCGCCAACTATGTATAAAACACTCCGGCGCATACTCTTTGCTTTCCCCCCGGAATGGGTCCATTATTTCTCCATGAACGGGCTGAAATTGCTGTGCAGCATAGGATTGATAAAGAATCTTTTCGCACGGGCCTTCGAGGTAAGAGGCCCCGCCCTTCAGCGACGCGCCTTTGGGATCAGTTTCAAGAATCCGGTAGGACTGGGAGCGGGTTTCGATAAGAATGCACGCTACCTGAGGGAACTCGAGGCGCTCGGTTTCGGATTCATAGAGATCGGCACCGTAACGCCGCTGCCACAGGCGGGCAATGATAAGCCGCGTCTCTTCAGACTGCCCGCCGACAACGCCCTGATCAACCGGATGGGTTTTAACAATGATGGTGTCAAGATCATTGCCGCCAGGCTGAAGAAGTGGAGGGAGCGGCACCCGTTTGATGCGACGGAAAAAAATAGCAGGCGCCTCATTATCGGTGGCAATATCGGGAAGAACAAACTCACGCCCAATGAAGACGCCTGGAAGGACTACGAGATCTGCTTTAAGGAACTTCATCCCTATGTCGATTACTTTGTGGTCAATGTAAGTTCGCCCAATACGCCGGGCCTTCGTGAATTGCAGGAGAAGACCTTCCTTCGCCGGATATTGCTTCACCTGCAGATGATCAACAATGGCAAGGCGCACTCGAAGCCGATACTGTTGAAGATCGCACCGGACCTCACACCCGAACAGATCGAGGATGTCATCGATCTTTCATTGGAAATAAAACTCGATGGACTCGTGGCCGCCAATACAACCATAAACCGCGCGGGACTAAAAACACCGGAGGCCACGATCACCGCAATAGGCGCCGGCGGATTGAGCGGTAAACCGCTGCAGGCAAGAGCAACCGATATTGTTGAATTCATTTCCAAACGTTCGAAGGGTCAGCTACCGGTGATCGCATCGGGTGGCATCTTCACCAGCGACGATGCCACTGAGAAATTCAATGCGGGCGCAGCGCTTGTGCAGGTCTGGACCGGCTTCATCTATGAAGGCCCGGGCATCGTCAGCAACATTTGTAAAACATTGATCTAAACCGGAAATATTTTTTTGAATGGAACATCTTTTCACGAGCGAGAGTATTATTAGTTTTCTTATACTGGTTGTCCTGGAAGTAGTACTTGGCATCGACAACGTAATTTTCGTAAGCATCATCATCAACCGTCTTCCGCAGCACAAGGAGAAGAAGGCGCGCCGCATCTGGATGATCACGGGCATCATTTCCCGCAGTCTTCTCCTGATGGCGCTCGGCTGGTTGCTTACGCAAAAGGGCAAGGCCATCTTCACTCTCTTTGGAAAAGGTTTCGATCTTGCCAGCATCGTCATGCTTGTCGGCGGTATCTTCTTAATTTATAAATCGGTGCGGGAGATTCATCACAAACTGGAGGGGGAAGATCCCAATGCCATGGGCGGCGCCAAGAAACCGTTGAGCCTGAGCAAGGCGATCGTGCAGATCATGGTCATTGATGCGGTCTTTTCTTTCGACAGCGTGATCACGGCCGGCGGTACTGCCGACCATGTTGAGATAATGATCGCGGCCGTTGTGATAGCCATGTTCATCATGTTCCTGTTTAGTCCCAAGATCGCCTCCTTCATTCATAAACATCCTACGCTGAAGATGCTCGCCCTTTCCTTCCTCGTCATGATCGGGTTGAGCCTGGTGATCGAAGGTTGGGATTCGGGAAAGGCTCACGAACTTCATTTAAAGAACTACATCTATTTCGGGATGGCATTCTCCTTCGCCGTTGAATTGCTGAATATGGTAATGATGAAACGCCTCGCGAAGAGAAGAGTGGTGCAGTTGAATGAACCGAGGCTGGAGGAGGAAAAACGTGAATCGTGAGCGTGAATCGTGAGTCGTCAATCGTGAATACACTCCGCTATAGGAATATTCGAATCGACCAGGACAGGACCTTAATCGATTCGAATATTCTCATCATAGAGTGTTGTATTCACGATTGACGACTCACGATTCACGCTCACGATTGACGACTCACGATTCACGTTCACGTTTGTTGTTTTGCATTATCAGCAGCGTCGCCGCCACCATCCCCGCCGTCTCCGATCTCAGCCGGTTTTCTCCCAATGCAACGGGCATGAATTGATGACCGATGGCCGATTGGATCTCATCACTGGTGAAGTCACCCTCGGGCCCGATGAGGATGATCTGGGAATGTTCGCTCGATATAAGTCCGCCGAGTTGTTCCTTGTTGTCTTCCTCGCAGTGTGCTATCCATTTTTGAGAATATACCTGGAGATCTTCCTGGCGAAATAAGAGCGCATACGCCACCGGTTCATGCAACACCGGTAGCCAGCATTGTTGCGATTGCAGCATCGCGCTCACCAGTATCGCCTGCATTCTCTCCTGCCGGAACCTTTCCTTCTCCGTTCGCGCACATATAAGAGGGATTACCTCGGCGACGCCGATCTCCGTTGCCTTTTCGAGGAACCATTCGAAACGACTCGCATTTTTTAAAAGAGAAATGCCGATAGCTACCTTCCTCGATCGCTCCTTTACGCGCACCCTCTCCTCCACCTTTACCCGGCAATGTTTTTTATGCGCCTCCGCAATGGAAGCCGTGAGAAGATTTCCCCTTCCATCGGTCAGGTTTAACAGGTCGCCCACAGACATTCTCAACACCTGTACGATATGCCGCGAAGATTCCTCCTCCAGCATGATCTCCTTTGCCGAAGCGTCGTATTTATCGATATAGAAAAAGGGAAGGGCCATAGTATACTAATGTGCAAATTCGTCAATGTGCAAATGTGCCAATGATCCTTATCACATCAGACATTTCTCATCGGAGCATGCCGAATTGGCTAATTATTCTAATGTGCCAATAATCCTAGTCAGTAAAGGCATTTCGTATCGGAGCGCGTCCCAATTGGCACATTGACGAATTTGCACATTGGCACATTATCAAATTATCAAATTGTATTAGAACGGAGGTTCTTCTTCATCCTTCAGATCATTCATCCTGCTGCCTGTCTGGATATATAATTTCTCGCCGCTGCCGCCGCCATCCTCAACGGGTCGCCACCCACCGGATGGCAGGCCGATACTACTGTAAGGATCTTCATCCCAGTTGGTGAATTTCTGGATATGCAGCAATGCCTTCAGTTTAACGGTTTCCAATGAACCATTTCTATGCTTGGCGATCTTTACTTCCGTCAATCCCTTTATGTTCTCGCCATCGGCGCTTTGAGTCACGTCATAATACTCCGGGCGATAAAGGAACATGACCATGTCGGCATCCTGCTCGATAGCTCCTGATTCACGAAGGTCACTCAACTGCGGAACACGGCTTCCTTCCTTTGCACCGCGTTGCTCCACCGCACGACTCAATTGGGACAGTGCAATGATCGGAACATTCAATTCCTTAGCGAGACCCTTGAGGTTTCGGGAAATATTACTGATCTCCTGTTCACGATTAGCGGTCCGGTTCTCACCTGTACCGCTCATCAGCTGCAGGTAGTCGATGATGATCATCCCAACATTGTGTTTGTTCTTCAACCGGCGACACTTTGCACGAAGCTCGAAGATATTTAGCGCGGGACTATCATCGATGTATAGGGGAGCCTGCGCCAATCGCTGGATACCCCTTGCATAAAGCTGCTTCATTTCATGCTCCTCCAGCTTACCACGTGCGATCTTCTCCAGCCATATCTCGCTTTCGGCGGCAAGGATACGCTGTACCAACTGGCCGGCGCTCATTTCAAGGGAGAATAGTGCAACCGCTGTAGGCTTGGTCGGATGCATAACGGCATTCCGCGCAAGGTTAAGCGCAAAGGCGGTCTTACCAACGGCCGGACGTGCAGCGAGGATGATGAGATCCGTATTTTGCCAGCCATAAGTGACCCTGTCGAGTTGAGCGAACCCGCTGGGTACACCCGTTACATCCTCGTTCTTGTGCCGCAGGTCTTCTATCCGCTGAATGGTCTTCACGAGGACCGAGTCTATGGTTTCAAAATTCTTCTTCAGGTGATTATTGGTGATCTCGAACAATTTGCTTTCGGCATCGTCCAGCAGATCGAATACGTCCGTGGAATCCTCATACGCATCCCCGATGATCTCGCCGCTGATGCGGATCAATTCACGCTGGATGAACTTTTGAAGGATGATCCTGGAGTGCGCGCCGATATTGGCTGCAGAGACTACCGAGTTGGTCAGCTTCGTGACATAATAGGCACCGCCGATCATTTCGAGCTCTTCCTTGAAACGAAGTTCCTCTGCAACGGTGAGTATATCGATGGGTTGACTCTTGTTCGCCAGGCTTTGCATGGACCGGAAGATCTTCTGGTGCGCTTCCACATAAAAACATTCCGGCTTCAGGATCTCGATCACGGTATCGAAGGCCGTTTTCTCTAACATGATAGCCCCGAGCACAGCCTCTTCCAGGTCTTTTGCCTGCGGCGGAATTTTTCCATATACCATTGTACCGAGGTCAATCGAAGATCTTCTTTTTTGCTTCCGGTCTTTGTTAATGTTCGTCAGGTCCATCGTTCAGTTATAGAGATAAAAATTTACCATCACTCCCGACACAAGTGTCGGGATGACTAGGGTCAAAAGCCAGCCTTGCTTTAAGAAAAAGTTACCTTATTGTTATCGCAATGTTCCCGTCGTCAGTTGGCGAAAATAGAATTCAAATATCAATCACCTGCCCTTTTGAAAAAATTTTTCTTTCTGCACTTCTTTTCACCAGCTAAAAAAGGGTTATCCACATACGACATAAAAAATATCGCCCCAGCCATTTTCAATTTACTTAAAAACAAACTCCCGTGCACTAAAAAAATCGGCACAACGGTGGACATCTTTATTGCCTTTTCCTGTCATTTTCGACGAATAGGCACAATAATGGAAATGGATCGGGTGTTACTATCCTAGCTCTTTGGCGTTTACAGACAGTTGCCTGTATCACCTTTATAGTCATCTTTAAAAATACATTGATATGGAGACTACTAGACATGGCAGCCACCCAAGACCTGTACTTACACAGGCAAAGAATAATACCACCTTATGGATCGGCCATCTGAAGACCGATCCGAATGATCATTTTGGAGGACAGACCTTCATTTGCCCGGATGATGGAAACCTGGACAATATCCAGTTGTTTGCATCTGCGGTTCCCTGTCCCGGAGACATGCGACTATCCCTTCACGCGTTTGATACCGCTACAAAGACCTGGGGTGAGAACCTCGGCGAGGCAACACAATCCGTGGATAGAGACGATGACCATCAATGGATCCGCTTCGAGCTACCGCCCATCAAGTTGAAACGATCGGTGAGCTATGGATTCCGGCTTGATACCCTGAATGCACTCGTTGGTCTCGGCGAAGCCGCATGCGATAACCGCGACCCATTTACTTTCGGTCATGAATGGACAGCCGACTCGCAGGATAAGAAAGGACATTATCTATCCTATTTCAGTTTGGCGTTTAAAGTTGAAATGCGTGCTTGATTTTTCGAGGTCTAAGTAGACTGAAAAAGGAATAAGGGATTTGGAATAAGGAATTAGGCTTTAGCAGAATCACTCTACCCGCATTTGAAACGATCGGAAAAGTAAGAGCACTTCTCATAAGGCCCAATTCCCTATTCCAAATTCCCAATTCCTTATTCCCTATCCCTCCTTCCGCCCACTCCCTCACCACGCTCTTTCCTTATCTTCGCAGCTAATTAAGACGCAAGCGAACTCATGACGATATCTTATAAATGGCTGAGCGAATACCTTCCCGTGGCAGTAGAGCCGGACAGGTTGAGCAGGATACTTACTTCAATTGGACTGGAAGTTGAAAGCATGCATCACTACGAAGAAGCGAAAGGCGGACTCAAAGGCCTTATCATCGGGGAAGTGCTGACGACGGAAAAGCATCCCAATGCCGATAAACTTACACTCACCACGGTCGATACCGGGAACGGGCAGCCTCTCCAGATCGTTTGTGGCGCACCAAATGTAGCAGCGGGGCAAAAAGTAATTGTCGCTCCGGCCGGCGCTACTATTTACCCAACATCCGGAGAGCCGCTCACCATGAAAGTGGCAAAGATCCGCGGTGTTGAGAGTCATGGAATGATCTGCGCCGAGGACGAGATCGGTCTCGGCAGCTCCCACGCAGGCATTCTCGTATTACCTTCCTCTGCCAAAATCGGTACCAGCGCCGCCGAATATTTCAAGCCCTATGACGACCATATTTACGAGATAGGCCTCACGCCCAACCGCATGGATGCAATGAGTCATTGGGGCGTAGCCCGCGATGTATGCGCCTATCTTTCCTACCACGACAAGAAAGACCTGAGGCCCAAATTGCCCAACTCGAATAGCTTCAAGGTTGACAATACCTCACTGACAGTTGATGTGAAAGTGGAGAATGCAGTGGCAAGTCCGCGCTATTCCGGTGTAAGCATTGCCAATATCACTATCGGCGACTCGCCCGCCTGGCTGCAGCAAAGGCTGAAAGCAATAGGGCTTCGCCCGATCAACAATATCGTCGATATCACGAATTATATCCAGCACGAGACCGGTCAACCGCTTCACGCCTATGATATGAAGGCCATCTCAGGTAACGGTGCCGCCAGGGTGATCGTAAAAAATCTCCCGGAAGGAACGGTGTTCGTAACACTGGATGAAAAGGAAAGAAAACTCAGTGCCGAAGATCTTATGGTCTGCAATGATCACGAAGGGATGTGTATCGCCGGTGTGTTCGGTGGCCTGCACAGCGGTGTGAGCGGGAGCACGAAGGATATTTTCCTCGAGGCGGCCTGTTTCGACCCGATCACAATTCGCAAGACCTCCTTCCGTCATGGATTAAGAACCGATGCCGCGTCCCGGTTTGAAAAGGGAACGGATATCTCTGCAACAACGGGTGTTCTCAAACGGGCGGCGTTGATGATAAAAGAAATAGCAGGAGGAGAGATCGCCTCTGCAATAGTAGACGTTTACCCCGATCAGCAGCCCAAGCGACAGGTGTCCATAAAATATCATTACCTGAAGAAACTGAGCGGTAAGAATTATCATCCGGATGCGGTGAAGGATATCCTCGTCAGCCTCGGCTTCGAAGTAGCAAAGGAAGGCATAGATGAATTGAGGGTTGCGGTGCCCTATCACAAGCCGGATATCAGCCTGCCGGCAGACCTGGTGGAAGAAGTATTGCGGATAGATGGACTCGATAATGTGGAAATACCGGAAGCCATTACCATCACTCCTTCCGTGGAAGAATCTTATGCACCGGAAATGTACAGGGAAAAGACGGCCAATTATCTCGTGGGGCTCGGCTTCCATGAGCTCATGACAAATTCGATAACGAATGCCGCTTATTTTTCACCGGAGGAATTGGAGACGGCGGTGCATATGCTGAACAGCCTTAGCGCAGACTTGAATATCATGCGCCCTTCGATGCTGGAAACGGGACTGGAGGCTATCGCACATAATCTCAACAGGAAAAATAATGACCTGCGCTTTTTCGAATTCGGCCGCACCTATTCCACTTCCGGGCCCGGAAAATACAGCGAGCCGGAGCATCTTTGTTTATATATCACCGGCAAGAATTCCGAAGATGGTTGGCGAACCAAGGCATCCGGCGCAGATTTTTATGTGCTGAAAGGAATTGTGGCAAAAATCTTGCACCTGCTGGGAAGCCAGGCGGATTCATTTGAATTGATACCGCATCCCAAGCTCGACAATGGGTTGCTTGGAAAGATAAAAGACAAGATCGTACTGCAGGCCGGCACGGTCAATAAGAAAACATTGACACGTTTCGAGATAAAACAACCGGTGTTCTTTGCTGACCTGGACTGGACACTTCTTTCGGTAATTGCATCGAACGCGAAACAGGTGATACAGGAGATCCCGAAATTTCCCGCCGTCCAGCGCGACCTCGCGCTTGTAGTGGGGATGCAGCTCCATTACGAAGAAGTGGAGCGCGCAGTGAAGAAGATCAGGCTGCAACAGCTCCGCGAAGTGCGTTTATTCGACATCTTCGAGAGCGAGAAGCTGGGACCCGGCAAGAAATCAATGGCAGTGAGCTTCACCTTCCTCGACGAAGAGAAGACACTAACGGATAAAGAGATCGATGGCTGGATGAGCAAGATCATGACGGCCTTGGAAAAAGATGTACAGGCGGAAATAAGAAAATAATCTTTCCAGACATGACAGCGACAGAACTGAAATTGAAAAACATCCAGGACAAGCTTCAGCTGTTATTGAAACAGCATGCCGGATTACAGAAGGAGAATCTTTCCCTGAAGCAAAGTCTCGACGAGATACATGGAAAGGTAAACGGTTACCAGGCGGAGATCGACGGCCTGAAGGAAAAAGCGGATATCCTGAAATTCAGTGCCGGTGAAATGACGGAGGAGGATAAGAAAAAATTTGAGAAGCGTATCAGCACTTACCTGAAGGAGATCGACAGGTGTATTGCCATGCTGAGTGAATGAGAAAAACGGGAGTGTGATTTTTTTTGTGACGAATGATCAGACCCTTTTCACAAGATTCATTTTCATTTCGTCTTCGCCTTCCTGCGAAAGTTCGAGTGTGTACTTTCCGTATGGAAGATCATTCAATCCGGGCCAGGTGAATTGTTCTTCTTCGTTGGAAACATTTCGTTCGAGGATGCTGCATACACTTCCCTTGTCGTCCCGCAAAACTCCTTTAAGATATTTACCTTTGATTGCCGTCAATTCAAATTGCAGGGCATCAATAAACATTGATGATTTCATTTTAGCGAACATAGTGTTGCGTGTTTTGGCGGTTAAGCGTTTTCGCAGAGAGGGGATGGCGTGGATTTCAGCAGGGGAACGGGTTACAGCGGGATAAGGGGAGACTAATTTAAGAACTGTTTTTCAAAAAAACAAGCTATGGATCAATTAATTGCAGCTTCAGTAGTCATCGGTGACCGGAGTTACCGGATAAAGATCAATCCAAAGGACGAGGAGGTGGTGCGCCGGACGGTGAAAACCATTAATGACAAGGTCATAGAATACAAGACCCAGTTTGCGGGTAAGGACATGCAGGATTATATCGCCATGGTGCTTGTCTGGCTCGCTACCGAACAGCAGGCAGCCGGAAAAGCCGATATCCAGGAGGAGGCGCTTGCCGACCGGTTGACGGCGATCGAGCGATTGCTCGACGGCACGATGGAAAAATCATGAATTGCCCATCCCATGTCGTGACAGGAGTCCATTGCGCTCTCAAAATTCTTCACACAAGGCGATAATTTCCCAAGGTGGCCGCAGAATTGATCAAATCTGCAGGCTATACAGCAGTTTCTCAAATTATCAAATTGGCCAATTGAGCCTGTTTTGTATCTTCGCCCATTGTCCCGCCTCCCGGCGGGATATCTGCAGGTAATTGATTTGCAGAAGAAACCATATGATTTTGGAACACATTAAACAACTGATTCATGGATCCGAATATAGTATCGATCATCATTGGAGCCGTAGCCCTTGTAGTGGGCCTTATACTGGGTAGACTCATTTTTGCCAAGAATACCGCGAAGAAATTAGAGGAAGCCGAACAACAATCACAGACAATATTAAGGGAGGCAGAACTACGGGCAGAGACCATCCGCAAGGAAAAGGAACTGGAAGCAAAGGAGAAATTCGTACAGCTTAAATCGGCTCACGAAAAAGAGGCCAACGATCGTAATCGTAAGATCAACGATGTAGAGAACCGTCTCCGCCAGAAGGAGCAATCCGTTAACCAGAAGGAAAGCGGTATTGAGAAGCAGGTCAAAGACAATGAAGCGATCAAGGAGACCCTGAACCGCCAGATCGACCTCGTCAATATCAAGCGTACCGAACTGGAGAAACACCAGGAAGAGCATATCCGCCGGCTAGAGAAGATAGCGGGCCTCTCGGCCGATGAAGCCAGGAACCAACTGGTGGAAAGCCTGAAGAGCGAAGCCCATACACAGGCGCTCGCGATACAACAGGAGATCATCGACGATGCCAAGCAAAAGGCTAATAAGGAAGCCCGGAAAATAATAATTCAGACCATACAGCGAACCGCGGCTGAACAGGCCATCGAGAATTCCATTACTGTATTCAATCTCGAAAGCGATGAAATAAAAGGACAGATCATCGGTCGTGAAGGACGTAACATCAGGGCGCTGGAAGCCGCCACAGGCGTGGATCTTATCGTAGACGATACTCCAGAGGCCATCCTTCTTTCCAGTTTCGATCCCTTGCGTCGCGAGATAGCCAGGTTGAGTCTTCAAAGACTTGTTACGGACGGACGTATTCACCCGGCACGTATCGAGGAAGTGGTAGAGAAGACGAGGAAGCAGATCGAGGACCAGGTGATGGAGATCGGTGAAAGAACGGTGATCGAACTCGGTATTCATGGTCTGCATAAAGAATTGGTGAGGATGGTTGGCCGGATGCGTTTCCGCTCCTCCTATGGTCAGAACCTCCTCATGCATAGCAGGGAAACGGCAAACCTCTGCGCTACCATGGCGGCTGAATTGGGATTGAATGCTAAACTCGCGAAGAGAGCGGGCCTTCTGCATGATATTGGTAAGGTCCCCGATGAGGAAAGCGAATTGAGCCACGCGTTGCTTGGAGCCAAGCTCGCGGAGAAATATGGTGAGAACCCGGCCGTGGTGAATGCCATCGGCGCCCACCACGATGAAATGGAAATGCAATATGTGATCTCACCGATCGTCCAGGCCTGCGATGCCATCAGCGGGGCAAGGCCGGGCGCAAGGCGCGAGATCATGCAGCAATATATCCAGCGCATCAAGGACCTTGAAAACCTGGCAATGGCCTATCCCGGCGTGGAAAAGGCCTATGCGATCCAGGCGGGACGTGAACTGCGCGTGATCGTTGAATCGGACAAGGTAACCGATGGGGATTCAGAGAAATTATCTTTTGAAATAGCTCAGAAGATCCAGACCGAGATGACCTTCCCGGGCCAGATCAAAGTGACCGTGATCCGCGAAAAGAGAGCCGTCAACGTTGCGAGGTAATATTGTAAGTATCAGTGCTGAATAGAAGGTCCGGTGGCCTTTTTTGTACACCGTACGGCGAATAGCAAAATAAGGGGTATCCAAATTTGGTTTATCTGTCATTCGCCGTTACCTTTGCCATCCTTAAAAAAGAGAGTCATGAACGCCATAGCATATGTACATGAGCAATTGAGCAAGAAGAAAGAATTCCCCGCTTTCAAGCCAGGTGACAACATCACCGTGAACTATAAGATCATTGAAGGGAATAAGGAGCGGATCCAGTCTTTCAAGGGCGATGTGATCAAGAAGCAAGGCTCAGGCTTCACTTCCAGCTTCACTGTAAGGAAGATCTCCGATGGCATTGGTGTAGAAAGGTTGTTCCCCTATGCCTCTCCCAATATCGAATCGATCGTATTGAATAAGACAGGTAATGTTCGCCGGGCGAAACTGTTCTACCAGCGCAAACGTAGTGGTAAGAGTGCACGGATCCGCGAAAAGCGCGTTATTACCGGCGAAGCAGCGAAATAAGCTATTAACATATTATTTTTTCCTTCAAAAGCCCGGTATATCCGGGCTTTTGTTTTCCTGCATCCAAACCTTCTTCTAACCCGTATATTTTGCGAAGACTAATTCATATCTTTGTCTACTAATTTTCAATTTATGATACAAGCGAACTTATTAGGTGTATTGGGAACTAATGAAATCATCATTATCCTGATCATTGTATTGCTTCTTTTCGGAGGTCGTAAGATCCCTGAACTGATGCGCGGACTTGGAAAGGGTGTGCGCGAATTCAACGACGCCAAGACCAACGTGAAGAAAGAGATCGAAGAGAGCGCTTCAGATATCAAGAATCCTTTGTAAGGATCCCGCTTCTCTTCTGCTGATCAGCCCTTTTTTTAATCGAAAAAGAATACCTGCTTTTGTTTGAGTTTTCTTCCATCGAGCACTACCAGACCATGCTTCAGGAAGGAAGGGTTACCTGTTTGCAGGCTGTCGAACACTATCTTCAGCGCATCGATGCTGCTTCAAGGTTGAACGCCTTCATCCAGGTGTATGCCGATGAGGCAAGGAAACGGGCAGGCGAGTTGGACGAACAACGGACCTCGGGTAAGATCCCGGGTTCACTGCACGGCGTCATTGTTGGACTGAAAGACGTGATCTGCTACAAGGATCATGGGCTCTCGGCCTCTTCTTCCATCCTCAAAGGATTTACTTCCATCTACTCCGCAACTGTTGTTGAAAGACTTCTTTCCGAAGAGGCCATTATCATCGGCAATCTCAATTGCGATGAGTTTGCCATGGGTTCCACCAATGAGAATTCAGCATATGGAAAAGTATTGAATGCCCTCGATGAGAACAGGATACCCGGTGGATCGTCGGGAGGATCTGCCGTGGCGGTGCAGGCCGGACTCTGCATGGTTACCCTCGGTAGCGATACAGGTGGCTCCGTTCGCCAGCCTGCGGATCTCTGTGGCATCGTTGGCTTCAAACCCACTTATGGAAGAATATCCCGTTACGGCCTCGTCGCCTATGCCTCTTCCTTCGACCAGATCGGCATTTTTGGAAAATCGATCCCGGATGTCGCCCGCACGCTTGAAACGATCGCCGGCGCCGATGAATACGACAGTACCGTTTCGTCCAGACCTGTTGAAAAATTTGAGTTGAAGCCGTTGGAGATAAAAAGATACAGGGTAGCCTACTTTCCAGAGGCGCTGGACCATCCCAGCCTCGATCCCGAAATAGCGGCCGGGATAAAGGCGACCATAGCGCAGCTCGGGGAGGAAGGGCATACTGTGCAGCCCGTGGCCTTCGACCTGCTCGACCATATTGTTCCCGCCTATTATGTGCTCACCACCGCAGAAGCCTCTTCCAATCTCAACCGGTACGATGGAATAAAATACGGGTACCGGGCTACGGGTAATGAGGGCGACCTGACCGAACTTTACAAGGAATCGAGATCGTCAGGGTTTGGCAAGGAAGTGAAGCGGCGCATCATGCTTGGGACATTCGTGCTGAGCTCGGGGTACTATGATGCCTACTTCACGAAGGCTCAAAAAGTTAGAAGATTGTTATTTGACAAAATCCAGTTGATCTTCAACGATTTCGACTTCATTTTACTGCCTACAACCCCTTCTACGGCCTTTAGGATCGGCGAGAAGATGGACGACCCAATAGCCATGTATCTAGGTGATATATATACTGTTATGGCCAACCTGGTTGGCATTCCAGCCATCTCAATTCCTCTCTATAAACACAGCAATGGCATGCCTTTTGGCTTACAGATCATGTCAAACCGCTTTAATGAGCTAGATTTGCTCCTCTTTTCGGACCAGTTGATGGATTATCAGACGAGCAACCAGTAACCCCCTGCAGACCGTATTTATTTTTGGTTTGGTGTTTAAATTCGCTGAGATGGTAAAACGATTCACTGTTTTGTTTCTTCTATTGGCTTCCATGTCCTTGCCCGGCTATTCCGCGGGCAGGATTCCTAATACGATCCATCCTGGCCAAATTCTCCCATCAGACACTACGGATATTCTTAAAAAAGACTCCCTGCTTCCTGTAGCATCGCTTCGGGATCCGAAGGAAGGATTCAAGGACCTGTTTGTCGCCACAACCCTTTCCAATGGCATCAGCGCCGAGCAATTGAATCCTCTTGCCGTGAGTTTCGTGGAGGACTATATTTCCAGATTCGGCAAGAGCCTGGAAGAATTAAAGGATTGGGGTCGTCCCTATTTCGATATGATGGATGCCATCCTGGTGGAGCGCGGCCTGCCAAAGGAATTGAAGTACCTGGCGGTGATAGAATCGCAGCTGAAGTCGAATGCCCGCTCCTGGGCAGGTGCAGTCGGTCCCTGGCAGTTCATGCCGGCTACGGGACGGAATATGGGATTGAAGGTGAACCGGAAGATCGACGAGCGCCGGGATCTTTATAAGAGCACTTACGCCGCATCGAAATACCTGAACAGCCTCTTCGATTTGTATGGTGATTGGCTGCTGGTGATAGCAGCCTACAATGGAGGACCGGGCAATGTAAATAGCGCCATCCGCAAAAGTGGAAGCCGCGATTTTTGGGTACTCCAGAATTTCCTGCCCGTGGAGTCAAGGAACCACGTTAAGAAATTCATTGCAACACACTACATGATGGAAGGCGGGGGCGGGATCACCACACTTACCAAACAGGAAGCGGGCATTCTCTCCTCCGGATTAAACCTGGCCATCGATAGCGCAGAAGCCGCCGGTTCCGTAATACGCCCTATCACAGGAAGGTATAATGCCGCTATTATTCTTAAATACATTTCCATGGATGCAACGGGCTTCAACCGCTTCAATCCGAACTTCGATAAGGTGATAGCTTCAGAAGGCAAATACTCGCTACGCCTGCCCGCAGAGAAGATGGACCTGTTCCTTTTAAAAAAGAATGAGATCCTCGGAGAATCCATTCAATGGCTGCTCGATGGTGCATCGGTTACGCAAGCCTCGGGTACACGCTGAGTCATTTCATCCGAACGGGTTGCCAACCGCACCCTTAAAAAACGCTTGATCCCGTTTATTTCACCAGGGACGAAGGAGGAAAACCACGTTATCTCAAGAGTTAAAACGGCCCGGGTTGGCAACCCGAATTCCCTTATCCTAAATCAGGCACAATATTTTCCTATACAGGGAATAGAAATTCACTTAAATTAAAACCAGTTTTATGTTTCAACTGAATCTTAAACGAGTACTTCCAATAGTTGCTGTTACACTAGTCCTCGCTGCGTGCTCCGGACCCAAGGCGGCAACCGTTACCCATGCCGATATGCAGGGCAATTGGATATTGAATAATATTACGTACGATGGCCTGGGCTCGGGCGATAATGTAAAAATGACCTTGCTCGATGAGGGCTCCGATGCCTGCCTTAAAGGGAGTGCCTGGAACCTACCCTTCAATGGTTACGGCTCCTACACCCTTTCCTCTACGGCTGCAGGATGTCCTACAGGGATGAGAAAGATCGTATGGTCGTATCAGAAATCAGGCGATCAGCCCTATTTCCAATTCAAGCGCCTGGAAGAAGGCGTGAAGGCAAAGAATGTCGAGGACGGGTACCGCTTCAAGGTAGTCGAGGTGACCAAGACATCGATGTCGTTGCAAACGGAAGTAGCATTCGAGGGGAAATCGGTATTCATCAATTATTCTTTCGCGAAGCAATAATAACCCTGGATTAAATAAAGCCTCATTTCATAGCCGGCTCATGGCGTGAAATGAGGCTTCTTTATGCCCGTTGTTGCGAGGAATTGGGAATAAGGGATTGGGAATTGGCCTGACAGTTGGAGAATCGTCCTTGTATTTCTTTGTGATCTCTGTGTAAAATCCTTGTGTACTTTGTGGTTAAATGCTTTACCACAAAGTACACAAAGGAATACAGCACAAGGTGCACAAGGGAAGTACTGACTCAGTTTTCAAAAAATTACCACAAACGAAGAAGCACCCATACAGGGTGCTTCTCACAGATCAGTAAGTCCGACCAAATTCATTTAGAACCGATAGCCTGCGGATACACCGAAACCGGTATTCCTGACGGCCGACTTACCCTGGTATTCGCCTTCAATCTTAGGATTAATCTTCAATAATCCGAGACCGGCATTTAACTGGAATGAAAGACGATTCGCGAATTCATAGCCCGCTAAGACATTCAACCCCGCATCGAAACGCTTTACATAGGGAGTTCCAGTGAGCGCCTGTGCCGCCGTGATATCATCCGAGAACTTTATGTCCACATCACCACCTGTCTCGGGCTTAAACTGGCCGCCCAGTGCATAGGCCACATAAGGACCGGCGCCCAGGACAATATGTCCTGAGTTGAATTCGGGACGATAGATGAAATTGACCGGAAGCTCCAGGTAGGAGATATTGATCTTATCATCAGTCCCATTCGACTTCGCGCCCTTTGTACTGTAAAGCAAGCCCGGTTGGATATATACCTCGGGCCCTAGTGCCATCTCCGCATTAACGCCTGCATTGAAACCTGCCTTTATCTTGTTGTCGAGGTTATCGCCCCCGGCTGTCTTGCCATTCAGGTTTTGAAAATTTACACCTGCACGAAGACCGAAACTCGGGTTAGATTGCGCGAAGAGCATTGCAGAGGATAACGAGCATGCGAGCGTTATCAAAATGAACTTTGTTTTCATGGTATTATTTTTTGGGTTTAGAATTGAAAAGAAATAATTGATCATGCAGACAATGTGCCAATGGATCGAAGCAGGCTGAGCAGTTCGATTGGCGACAAGTCACACTCTTGAAAACCAACTGCCCGTCCCGCCTTCGCGGAACAGGCAGTTAGTTGATTATTATTAATTGATTTTTTACTGACCCGATTCCTTCTTCGCGTCGGACTTCATCTTTTCGTTCGCGGTGATAAGGAATTCGACCCGGCGATTCTTCGCGCGGCCATCATCAGTATCGTTGGAGTATTTTGGAGCTGATTCGCCATAGCCTTTCGTTGTTACGCGGCCGGAGGTAATGCCATTGGACCGCAGGTAACTTGAAACAGCGGATGCACGGCGATCGGATAATTTTTCATTATAGTCATCCGTACCCTGGTTATCAGTATGTCCCTGGATCTCGATGTTTGTATCGGGATATTTATTAAGGATCGTAACGAGGTCATTGAGGTTTGTCTTCGCTTCTGCGCTCAGATCGGATTTATCGAAGCCGAATAATATCTGGCTGTTGAACTCAACAACAATTCCTTCACCTACCCTTTCCACTTTTGCACCCGGCACTTCATTCTTGATCTCTTCTGCCTGTTTGTCCATTTTCTTGCCGATCACCGCACCGGTCACGCCGCCAACGGTTGCGCCCAATATAGCTCCGAGCGCCGTGTTACCCGCTACTTTACCTATTACTGCGCCAACTGCAGCACCTCCCGCAGTGCCGATTGCAGCACCCTTCTGGGTCTTGTTCATATTCTTGCAACTACTCATTAAAATAGCTAAAGCAACGATGGCTGTAAGAGGCTTCCTCATTTGTCTCATAAAATTCACTTTTTGATTTTGATCCATGGAAATCCAAACATCATACCACAAGACTTTGAATCCTCGATTATTTGGATAAGTGACTATCTGTCAGAGTTATAAAGATAAAGAAAGTCAAAATTCAAAAGTAAAAAGGGGTGTTGTCCCTGGATAGGAATGCCCCTGCATTTTGTGAAACCTTAGCGTTTCCCCAATATCCGTTGAATAGCCGCAGCCTTTAGCATGCACTCCTGCCATTCCAACCCGGGATCGCTGTAAAAAGTGATCCCCGAACCCGCCATGAACGACAGGTACCCGGTGGATGCATTGAACATGATACTACGGATGACAACGTTAAAATCGAAATCATCATCGGGTGAAATATAACCCACCGCCCCCGAAAAGATCCCCCGCTTCGACACTTCGTATTGATCGATCAGTTCCATCACGCGCTTCTTCGGTGCGCCTGTCATGGAACCCATGGGGAAAGTCGCCTTTATCAGGGTCGAGAAATCCATTCCTTCCTTCAGCAGTCCGCTGACAGTAGAGATCATCTGGTGTACATGCGGGAACGAGTACACGCCGTAGAGTTCATCCACGTTTACTGTTCCTTCCTCGCAGACCTTCGACAGATCATTACGAACCAGGTCAACCACCATTACATTTTCCGAACGGTCCTTGGAACTGTTGAACAATGCCGCCTTTTCTTCCGTGTCGCTCCCCGGCTCCTGGTTCTTTCTCTCCAGCGTTCCTTTTATCGGCTGCGACAGGATCTTGTTTCCCTGTTTCTTCAGGAAGCGTTCCGGGCTGGCGCATATGAGCCACTTATCATTCAGCCGATATAAGGCCGAGAATGGATTGGGAGAAAGCAGGCTAAGCTGGTGATAGGCCTCCATGGGGTCGATATCCGCATCCCTTGCAAAAAATTCCTGGCAGAAGTTGATCTCGTAACAATCACCGCGAAGGATGTGCTGGCGAAGTTTTTCCACCGTGGACAAATATTCCTCTCTCGTGAGCCTGTTCTCTATCAGCAGCGGCGATTGCGAGACGCGCCCCGCGCTGGTAGAAGAGGCGGCCTCTATTTCATTGAATATTCTTTCCGGATCAGGAGCGTCGATCGTCATTGCGTGCTCACCAAGCCGGATCAGTATCTCGGGTTCGAAGAAGAAGAGGTTGGGAAATTGAATGTGATCGGGATGTGTGGTAGCCGGATGCGGCGTAGTCAATGGAAGATCATAGTTGAGATGGCCGAACAGCCAACCCTTTGGCCTCTCATCGATGAATGCCTGGAGTCCGTCCATTTCCCCGGGTGCCGATCCCTGAAACTTGCGCTTCGTGCCGGCAGCAATGAGACATTCCTGCGTATGCGGCGGTATCTGGTATTGATGATTGTCTAAAAAACAAAAAGTGCTGAACCGTTGTATCCAGTTCAACACTTTTTGTTTTACCTGCCGGAAATCGCTAACCGGAAATATAGAAGAATGTAGCGTAGTAGTTTTATTAAGATAATCCGGAACTGATCAATAGTCATCTTCCTCGTCACCGAAGTCGTCGCTGTCGTTGAACATATCCTTGAATTCATCGTCGACCTTCAGCTCTTCTTCTTCGTCGGCGCCTTTCTTTGCGGCGGTGCCGGTGGCTTTCTTTCCTTTCGACTTGGGAACATCGAACTCATCGAAGTCGGGGTCCCAGTTGTCGTCTTCCTCTACCTTGTCCCACTCGTCCACTTCGTCTTCCTTGCCGGTATCGTCATCATCATCATCTTCGTCATCCTTGCCTTTTTTAGCGGATACGGCCTTGCCGCCCTTCTTTTTAGCAGGGGTCTCCTCTGTCTCGTCGTCGAGATCATCATCGGAATCATCGTCATCCTGCTTTACAGGTTTGGAATCTTCCTTTTTTGGAGCGGCCTTACCAGAGGCGGTACTAGCTTTTCCTGTTACTTTTTTTTCCTTCTCGGATTTTGCCATGACACGTAGGGTTGTGGTGTAAAATTTCAGCGAAGTTTTTAATTGACCAAATTTTTTTTCAAAAAAATTTATGCCCCGATTCTAGCTCACAGGGATGATCTGTTCACGGCCCGGTCCATTCGAAATATAATGTACATTGACGCCCAGGTATTCATTGATAAAGGCGACATAAGTCTTCATTGTATCAGGCAATTCGGCGGCTGTTTTAGCGGCGGCGCTGGGCTTGTCCCAACCCGGGAATTTCTTATAGTTCGGTTTTACCTGCACCCTGTCAAGCCGGAAAGGTATCTCATCCGTGTCCTTACCGTTGATATTATAGCTGGTACATACTTCCAGCTCTTTAAATGCGTCCAGCACGTCCGCTTTTGTCATGACGATCTTGGTAACGCCATTGATCATACACGCGAATTTAAGGGCTACCAGGTCTATCCAGCCGCAACGGCGCGGGCGGCCGGTGGTGGCTCCAAACTCATTCCCCACCTTCCGCAGCTCTTCGCCGGTGGCATTGTCCAGTTCTGTTGGGAACGGACCGGCCCCCACCCGGGTACAATAGGCTTTAGTAACACCTATCACATCCCTGATCTTCTGTGGAGGGATACCGAGCCCATTGCTGGCGCCTGCGGAGATGGTATTGGACGATGTAACATACGGGAAAGTACCGAAATCTATATCCAGCATGCTGCCCTGGGCGCCTTCCGCCAATACCTTCTTGCCTGATTGCAACTGGTGATTGATGAAGTACTCGCCATTAACGATATTCAGTTGGCGCAAGTACTCCAGTGCCTCGAAGAATTCCTCTTCCCAGGCCGTAATATCTTCGTCGAAGGAATAATTATCGAGGAGCCGCTGGTGTTTCAGCCTCAGTTTGATATAAGATGTAGTGAAGTTCTTGTCGAGAAGATCGCCGACGCGAAGTCCGTTTCTCCCGGTCTTGTCCATATAGGTAGGGCTGATGCCCTTGAGGGTTGAACCGATCTTCTGGGTTCCTTTCGATCCTTCGGATGCCTTATCCAGGGCGCGATGCGTGGGCAGGATAAGATGTGTACGCTCGGAAATAAAGAGATTCTTGCGCAGATCCGCCCCGAATGATGCTACTGTATCGCATTCCCTCTTGAGCGTGACCGGGTCCAGTACCACTCCGTTACCGATCAGGTTGAGCTTATTCTCATGAAAGACCCCGGAAGGGATCTGGTGAAGCACCACCTTTGTGTTTCCGACATAAAGCGTGTGACCTGCATTCGGACCTCCCTGGAAACGGGCAACCACATCATAGTCCCTCGCAAAGTAATCGACGATCTTTCCTTTGCCTTCATCACCCCATTGGAGGCCGAGTAATACATCTACCATATCGGATTGTTATTTTTTTGTTGCTTCGTTAGCCGGCGCAAAAATAAGACCTCAACAAAAAGCCACCGAATAATCAGGCAGCTTTATTTAATATTTATTTGAGCGAGGAAAATCAGAGTAATTAGCCAATTTGGCAATTTGATAATGTGCCAATTGTGCGTGTTATACGAAGCTCTTGTCGCTCTTTGCGCCCTTTGTGGAGGAATAGGGGATAGGTAATTAGGAATTAGGCTGATACTTTGAAGAATTGTCACTGGGCAGTAGTTCATTTCGACTAGGGCCCGATTCCTTATTCCTAATTACCAATTCCCTATTACTTATCCCACTAGCTTCCTTCGTTCCTTCGCAGTTCCTGGATTAAATGCAGTTGTGCGTGCTATACGAAGCTCTTATCTCTTTGTGCCCTTTGTGTTCCTTCGTGCCTTCGTGGTTCCTGTATTAAAGGCGGGAGCGAAAGATCGATTAGGCGGGAATGTCCTCCGTATCGTAACGCTCCACGGATTCGATGCCGGGCAATCCCTTGAGGCGGCTCACCAACTCATCCAGTTCTTCCTTATCGTGCACGTACACTTTGATATTCCCTTCAAACAATCCTTCCTTCGCTTCCACGCTAAGCGCGCTAATATTGATGCGTAGTTCGCCGGAAATGAGGTTGGTGATCTTATGTATGACTCCGACATCGTCCATACCAATGATACGAAGACCGGTAAGGAAAGATATTTCCTTGTTCTTTGCCCATTTGGTCTTTACTACCCGGTGACCATAGTTCGCCAACAATTTTGCGGCATTGGGACAGTTGGTACGATGAATAGTGAGTCCTTTTCCCGTTGTTACGAATCCAAATACATCATCGCCGGGAATGGGTTTGCAGCAATTCGCGAGGTTGTACACTATCTTATCACTGCTTTCCCCGAAGATGATCAGTTCCGCGTCCTTCTTCCCCGTGTGCTGATGCGGGGTGAATTCCTGTTTGAATTCCTGGATCGTCTTTATGGGTCGCGGCGGCTCGATCTTATCGCCGAGCACCTTGAAGTCCTTTATTTCTTTCAGATCGATGTTCTTTACCGCCACCTGGTAGAAAAGATCGAGGTGCGAGGGAAGCTTGTACCATTGCACCAGCTCTTCGATATTGTGTTGATTGAAGGTTGCGCCGATACCTTCCAGTTTTCGCTGAACAGTGTACTTCCCTTCATCTGCGATCTTCCTCTTTTCCTCTTTCAATGCGTCCTTGATTCGCCCCCTGGCCTTGGCCGTAACCACGAAGCCGAGCCAATCCTCCGAAGGCTTTTGCTTGTTGCTGGTGATGATCTCGATCTGGTCGCCGCTGCGCAGCTTATGGCTGATGGGAACGAGCTTGTGATTCACCTTCGCTCCTATTGTCTTCACCCCTATTGCACTGTGAATGGAAAATGCGAAGTCAAGTGCGGTGGACCCCACGGGCAGCATCTTCACATCGCCCTTTGGCGTGTACACATAGATCTCCTCGGCCAGGAAACTCGTCTTGAAATCCTGCAGGAAATCGATGCTATCAGTTTCCTGGTTGCTGATCACTTCGCGGATCTGCTGAAACCATTTATCGAAGCGGCTTTCGTCGGGAGTGCCTTCCTTGTATTTCCAATGGGCGGCCAGGCCTTTCTCCGCGATCTCATTCATACGCTTGGTACGGATCTGTACCTCCACCCATTTTCCCTGCGGTCCCATCACGGTGGTATGGAGCGCTTCGTAGCCGTTCGACTTCGGATTGCTCAGCCAGTCGCGGAGGCGTTCCGGGGACGGTGTGTACTCGTCCGTGATCATGGAATATACCTTCCAGCAATCTTCTTTTTCTTTTTCCTGTGGTGAGTCGAGGATCACACGGATGGCGAACAGGTCATACACTTCTTCAAAATCAACCCCCTTCTTCTTCATCTTGTTCGAAATGGAGTGTATGCTTTTCGGGCGCCCGTAGATATCGAAACTGAAATTGCCCTTCTCGAGCTTCTCTTTGATAGGACGGATGAACTCGTTGATGTATTTGGAGCGTTCTCGTTTTGTCTCCGCCAACTTTTGCGCAATGTCTTTATATACCTCGGGTTCCATGTATTTCATGGCGAGGTCTTCCATTTCCGTCTTGATATTGTAAAGGCCCATCCGGTGAGCGAGCGGAGCATACACATACACCGTCTCCGATGCGATCTTCAATTGCTTCTCGCGCTTCATGCTTTCCAGGGTGCGCATATTGTGCAGGCGGTCGGCGAGTTTGATGAGGATCACGCGGGGATCGTCGGTGAGGGTGAGCAGGATCTTCTTGAAGTTCTCCGCCTGCTGTGAGGCGTTGATATCAATCACGTTCGAGATCTTCGTCAGCCCATCCACAATGCGGGCTATCTCCTGTCCGAATTCCCTTTCCACATCTTCCAGCGAAATATCGGTGTCTTCAACCGTGTCGTGAAGGAGCGCACAGATGGTGGAGCGCACACCGAGGCCTATCTCTTCCACGCAGATCTTGGCCACGGCCAATGGGTGCAGGATATAGGGCTCCCCGCTTTTCCGACGCATGGTCTTGTGCGCGTCTGCCGCCATTTCAAAGGCGGTTCGCAAAAGATCCTTGTCACCTGGTTTAAGCTTGCTTTTCAGGGAGCGTAGGAGGGACCGGTACTCCCGCAGGATCAGTTTCTTCTCCTGTTCTTCGTTGAGATTATATTTAGGCGCCTGGGCAATAGTTTCCATGATAGTGGTCACGAATTTACGAAAAAGCAGCCTCATTTTTTCATTCAAATGCCCTACATTTGCAGCCCGTTTCGAAGTTTTAAGTCCAGGGATAAAAGGCTCCTTTTTTTGAGCATTTTGCCCTCAGCGGACCTGGAAACCTCCAAACATCCGGATGTGGTGGAATTGGTAGACACGTCAGACTTAGGATCTGATGCCGCAAGGTGTGGGGGTTCGAGTCCCTTCATCCGGACAAGCAAGCCAAAGGGTGGATACCCTGATGGCTTTCGCGTAACATTTCAATTTATAACTATGGCTACAGTCACGAAAGAAAATATCGGCTTGCTCCACGAGAAGCTCACCGTGAAATTGGAAAAGACGGACTATCTCCCTTCATTCGAGAAGCATTGAAGGAGCATAGCAAGAAGGCGAATATCCCTGGTTTCAGGAAGGGCATGGTTCCCGCCGGTCTTATCAAGAAAATGTACGGTCCCTCTCTCTTCACCGACGAGGTACTTCGCTCCGTAGACCGTGAGTTGGTCAGTTACCTGCAAAATGACAAGCTGGATATCTTTGCTCAACCCCTTCCGTTGGAAACAGACATCCGCCAACTGGACGTGAACAATCCCGCCGATTATACTTTCCATTTCGAGGTGGGCATGAAGCCCGAGTTTGACCTGGCAGATCTAGGCGCTGCGAAGACGACGCGCTATGTGGTGACCGTTACGGAAGAAATGATCAACGCCGAAGTGGACCGCCTGCAAAACCGCTATGGCAACATGAAGGATGAGGAGACTGTTGCAACGGAGGAGAATGTACTTAATGTGGTCTTCACGGAAAGCGATGCAGATGGCGCCATTGTCGACGGCGGCATCAAGAAGGATAATTCTTTATTGGTAAAATATTTTGCGGAGAGCTTCCGTCCAAGCCTCTTAGGCAAGAAAGCAGGAGATACATTCACGATCCAGTTGAAGACGGGTTTCGACGAGAAGGAAAGAGAATGGATCATCGGCGATCTCGGATTGGATAAGGAAGATGCAGCATCTGCGGATCGTTATTTCCAGGTAGAGATCACCAAGGTGGGATTGCTGGAGAAAAAAGAATTGAACGAAGAATTCTTCACCCAACTCTATCCCAATGGAGACGTGAAGACCGAAGCAGATTTTCGCAATAAGATCAAGGAAGAGATCCAGGCATACTGGAACAACCAGGCGAAGAGCCAGATCCACGACCAGGTATTCCATGCACTGACCGAAAGCACCAAGATCAATTTCCCCGAAGGATTTCTGAAGAAATGGGTGAAGACGCAGGGCGAGTCCGAAAAACCGGATGAGCAGGTAGAGAAGGAATTCCCGACATTTCTAAGCCAGTTGAAATGGACGCTTATCTCCGATAAGATCGTACAGGAAAATAATATCGAGGTACAGCCGGAAGAGATCAGGGAATTTGCAAAGCAGCAGTTATTCGGCTATATGGGCAATATGGGTGCACAGGCCGGCGATCAGCCCTGGGTAAATGACTACGTAGAGAAGATGATGAAGGACAGGAAATATGTAGAGGATGCATACAACCGTATGCAGACACAGAAGATCTTCGAATGGGCCGAGACAAAAGTAAATCCAGCGGATCAGAATATCAATGCGGATGATTTTACGAAGATGGTGGAAGAGCATCAGCATCATCACCATTAATACAATTTGACAATTTGGTAATTTGATAATTTGGCAATGATCCCCATCAGAAGGATCACTACTGATCGGAGCACGCTCAATTATCAAATTGCCAAATTACCAAATTGTCGAATTGCATTCTACTCTTTCACCTCCGTCGTCGTCACACTCCTCACATTCCCTACATCATCTTTCACGATAGTGGTCGTTTTTCGACGGGTGCTGCTACCCTTGCCGAAGAAGGCTATCAGGATCAATATTATCACGCCGGCGGCTACCCACATCCAGTTGCGGGAAAACCAGGCGGAGATCGTTTGTTCGTTTACCTGCACCTTATCCTGTGCCCCCGCTTTCAGTGCGAGAAGAATTGAGAAAAGAAATGCGCCCAGACCTTTTAGGAGGGATTGAATAGTTCGTGTTTTCATTTGCTTTGTTTTAGAAATGAATAATCACTATCGTTCCGTTTAAACTAAAAGATTTTCAATTGATTATATAAAAGCTCTTTGACATCTTGATTGTTGTTCTTTTGAAGTAGTTGATTTATAAGTGTTTTATCCAGGAGTGAGGCGCCTAA